>ENA-OOXA01000344-OOXA01000344.1-human-gut-metagenome-genome-assembly--contig:-NODE-344-length-36779-cov-11.892495_pt1 | contig 36779 bp, 40 predicted proteins | sample MGYA00241581_ERZ501331 | MGnify/ENA primary metagenome ERZ501331 (study PRJEB25962, sample SAMEA2042982) | human gut metagenome | biome: human gut; feature: human-associated habitat; material: faeces...
TATCCGATTAAATGAAGCTATAAAGCCCAAAGCTTTCTAAGTTAGACAACAACCGGCCGGACGGGTTTCCGGAAAACAAAAAAATAACTGATATGAAAAAACGTATATTATCTGTATTAGAAAGATTGGTTAAGTATGCCTTATCTAATGAGTTTCAGTTAAAAGCTATTTTGATTCTGTTTAGCTTATTTGGGCTTGTTTTTATCTGTACATCTTTCTATAATCCGGCTTTATTATTTTTGGCCTTGCCATGTATTATTGCTGTGATTGCATGTATTAACGAACTAAATAAAAAATAATCATGAAAGAAAAAGAAATTAAGTCGCCGTTTTCATTAGAACAAAATGAAGATGAAGTATTTGAAATTTATCCGGGTATGACTGCGGAAGAAATGAAAGCTTTATTTTTCGATTCTACTGCATTGATAGAGCCGGAATACAAGCTGTTTCAACTCAATAGCAACGGGCAAAGGTATTATTATCTATTTGATGATACAGGAACTCCGAAATTTTATCCTTCTGTAACTACGATTTTATCACAAACATTACCTAAATCGCCTTTTCTGATTAATTGGATTGCGGAAAAAGGTATAGAAGAAGCGGAAAGGTATAGAGACGAACGCGCAGCCTATGGTACATTTATGCACGCTGCGTTTGAGGAACTATTAATAAACCGTGTTTATGATTTAGACGGCTTAAAAGATAAACTAAAAGCGTATATAGAGAATAAAAGCCTTCCTAACGACTTTATTTATTATGCAGACCAACTTAAAAAAGATGTGTTAGCGTTTGCCCAATTTATAAAGGATTATGATGTAAAGCCGTTAGCAGTGGAGATTGCTTTAGCGCATCCAATCGGCTACGCTGGCATGATTGATTTAGTTTGTACTATGTTAGTACGTCCAGGGAATAATGAACGGATAAACGCAATAGTAGACTTTAAAAGCGGTCGGAAGGGTTTTTATGAGGAAGCCGAAATACAGGCGCATTTCTATAAAAAAATGTGGGAAGAAAATTATCCGGATACTTCAATAGAAAGAGTATATAATTTTAGTCCGAAAGATTGGCGCAAAAATCCTACTTACAATTTGAAAAATCAAACAGATAGCCCTAACGCCTTGAAAATTCCGGCATTATTAGAATTGGCTTCTATTGAAAACGAAAAGAAAGACAATGTTTTCACGGTCGTTAGTGGCGTTATTGATTTGGATTCAGATTCTAATTTGAATGAAAATATAACTTCCTTAACTTTATATGATTTAGTGAAAAGCAAAAAATCAGATAAGAAAGAAATTGCACCCGAAAAGAATATTTCTAATATAGATGATGAAGAAAAAGAGAACAAGCCCAATAAACGCACAAAAAAGCCTTCTACGGCGGTAAAATCCAAAAAAGGAGCTACCATACGCAAAAAAGAAGAAAAGGCCGCAGAATCAAAAAAAAGAGAGAATAAACAAGTGGTTAAAAAATTATTGAATGATAATTTAGAGATATGAGAAAGATAATAAGATATATACTTTCACTGATGCCGCATCGTGAAACAAAAGTTTCATATTTTGAGTATATACACGAAATTAATCCAAGCTGTAGGGATGGATGGTATATAAAACAGATATGCCCGATGCGGACGACTGATTATAACGGATATAGTAAGACTTATTTTTATGTTTTATTTGAAAGGGTTGTATATGGTAAGTGGGAGAATAAAAAAACAGATTCCGAAAACAAATAAACTTATATTCCCCCGAATAGGGTCTATTTGTGTAGGCTTGAAAAATGATAAAGGACTGCCGCAAAGTGTGGATTATTTTATAGCAAGGGGGAAATATGCAGGGCTATTTCACAAGGTATATGGAGATAGGCCGCAGACTATACAAATAATATTTCCGGATGATGAAGCGCAAAACGTATGTAATGAATCGTATGAATATAGAAACGACGCAGGAGAACGTGTAGCGTATGGCGATGGCGAGACGTTCCATGTTTGGGACGGTATGCAATACACAGCATTAAATGTGAATGAATATCCAAACTTAATGGAAAATGTATCTAAAAAGTATCCTAATAGACGCACAAGACGGGGAGATAATGGGTGGGATATAACACTAACTATGACTTTTATAATACCCTTAATAAAGGGAATCGCAGGAGTATGGACATTTGTAACAAAGGGAGCAGCCTCAACTATCCCCAATATACGCGATATTTTCGATGCCGTGTTATATGAAAGGGGATTTGTTCGGGGGATTATATGGGATATGAATGTACAATTTTGTATATCGCAAAAGCCTGATACCCATTCACGGTACCCGGTTGTTTCAATAGTTCCAAATGAAAGCGATGAAAATATACAGAAAATAAAAGAATCATATAAACCATTTAAATTAATAGATAAATGAATATGGAAGAAAAAGAGTTTTTAAGAAATGAGAGTGTATACGTGAGACGTAGCGCGGCCGGTAACCCGAATACATCCGTTGCCGTGTTGGCCGAATTGGCAAAGGATTCACATTGGAGCGTGAGAAGTAGCGCGGCCGGTAACCCGAATACATCCGGTGCCGTGTTGGCCGAATTGGCAAAGGATTCAGATTGGAGCGTGAGACGTAGCGCGGCCGGTAACCCGAATGCGGATGAGCCTATAAAGTATAAATTTATAGTTGCCAAAACATACGTAGCAACAAACGGGACAAATCATATATGGTATAAACATAATTATCCCAATATAGAGCCGTTTTATACTTGTGGATGTTTTTGCGGTTCCCGTAAGGCTTTAATATCTCGTTTTTATTCTATGGACTGTTGTATAGCCCCATCTATACGGATGCGAATACTTTCTTCTTTAGATGAAAAGTTTAAGGAAGTTTTTGGACGATAAAATAAAAATAGTATCTTTGCAAAAGAAAAGGCGTTATAAACCGTCCACATTATAGCGTTAAATGAAAAATATTAAATGCGGGTGAGTAGGAGTGGACGCCGAAAGCCCTGCATTTTTTTTATTATATGGAATATAGCTTATTAATAGACCAAAATTTTGCATGTAGGAAAGATTTGACATTAACGGAAGCCGCATGTATGGCGGTTGTATTTACTTTCCCTCGTTGGTGCAATAGTTATTGTATTGATGGTGTTACATATTACTGGTATTCGGAGAAAAAAGTATCAGAAGATTTCCCTTTAGTATTTGGATGTGCTAAACGCGTTCAGAAAAACCTAAAAGCCCTTGCGGATAAGGGGTATTTCATTCTTAGCAAGTTAGGAAATAAAAAGGTTATTGCATTTACGGATAAATGCAGGCTCTATGGGAAATTAGAACCCGAAAACGGTCAGGATTTAGACCGAAAACGGTCCGAAGAACCCGAAAACGGTCAGGATTTAGACCGAAAACGGTATGAAGAGACCGAAAACGGTCCGAAAGTGGACCGAAAACGGTCCGAAAGTGGACCGAAAACGGTCCGCGCCTTATATAAGTATACTATTAGTAACAATGACTATAATAACAATAAATCAAATAACGCAAAAAATGGCTTTTTTGCTTTCGTTGGCGATATACCACAAAAAGAGGAAGGAGAAAAAATACGCGGAACGTCGGAAAAGAATAAATGTCTTTTTGAGAAAAGCCGTTTCTTTGATTTTGAATTATTCCGCGAGTGTTTCAATACGCCGGAATTTGAGAAAGTCGATTTAGTGTATTATTATAACGTCGTAAAAGATTGGAGCGCGAGCAAAGGACGTATGCAAAAAGACTGGATAGCGCAAACACGAAACATTATAAGGGCTGATTATAGGCGAGGCCAGATAAAATATACTTCCGATTCAGGCGAGGAAAAAAGCGTGATACTTGGAAATAGCGGACTATCTTACGGCGATTTGTTAGGTGTGTTAAATGAAGATTTTGAATAAGTATGAAAGAGATAGAATTATATAAAGAGCATCGACCTTTAGCGATTATAAAGCGTCGCGAACTATTCAAAGAAATAAAAAGGGAAGATTTGTCAGATATAGACTATCAGATATTTAAAGCGTCAACCAAAAGACAGATAAAAGGCACGCCGCAGGAAGTTTTAGTCGCTAATTTTTCGCGTATATTTAAGTTGATTGCTATTGATGTAGGGTATGTAATACCAAAAAGTGAAACAGATTGGCAATATATACAGTCGCGCATTTTATCAATGCTCGTGAAGTATTACTCATATCTTACACTATCTGACGTTATGACTGCGTTTGAACTTTTAGCCGTTGGGGAGTTGAATGATTATCTGCCGCGAAACAGTTCCGGTAATGCGGATAGTGGACACTATCAACAATTTAACGCGAATTATTTCGGCAAAGTATTGAACGCATTTATAAAAAGACAAAATGTAACTTTTGAGAGGATTTATAAGATTGCAAAACGAAAAGAAATTCCAATCATAGACCCAATTAAAGAAATTCAGATTACACGAAACAAGAATAGGGCTTATTTCTTGGAATATAAATACACTGGTCGTCTAAGAATGTCATTAGTTGGCGAAAGACTTTGTTTTGATTGGTTGCATCGTTGCGGTGTTGTTGATGGCGTTAAGGTTACGGAAAAGGAAGAAATTTCTGCCTATCATGAATATATGCGGCGTGTTTCTATTGGTCTGATTAATAAATATACCGCGTTGAACGTACAGAAGAAAGGCTTAAAGGCTGATGATTTGACGGTGATAGCGTATAATATAGCCCGTTTGAAAGCTATAAAGAAGGCCTTCGATTATATGGTAAAGAATGAAATACAGATAGATAAATATATAAACGTATGAAAGTGAATTGTATTATAGGGATAGACCCCGGAGCTAATGGTGGAATCGCGGTGTATCGTGTTTATGGGCAAAAGGTTGATGTTTTAAAGATGCCTAAAGAGTTGTCAGAATTGACGGATTATTTGCGCTATATAAAGAGTATTTGCTGCCCTATTATATTTCTTGAAAAATTAAACGTTAGGCCGGACGATGTCGTACAACAAACGGAAGATAGTTTGAATTTGGGAAAACTATATAGGATACAAAAGATGTTAGCACAATACGAGAAACTAAAAATATTAATAGAATTGTGCGGAATCCCTTTTGTTATGGTGCATCCGATAAAATGGCAAAGTGAATTAAAAATTAGAATCATTAAAAAAGGGTTTCATGAAGAAAAAGCAGACCGGAAACGGAGATATAAAGAAATAGCCTGTAGACTATATCCGAATATAACGCCTACTTTGTGGAATGCTGATGCCGTTTTGATTATGCACTTTGGCCGGTATATGTTACAGAATAAATTAAATTGGGTTTTAGAAAATATTCCGGAAAAAGTGCAAAAGGAGTTATTTTAATTACATCTTAATTTCTAAAAAAAGTTTGCGCGTTTAAAATATAAATTATATCTTTGCATTATTGAAAGTTCAACAACCGTCTAAGCGGATTCTTAGTATTAAAACAAAAAAGAGAGTATGATAATTAAAAGATTAGAACTTGTAAATTTTCAAGTTATTAGCGAGTTTAACGCCGATTTTGAAGGTAATGTCTATTTTATTACCGGAGATAATGAGTTAGGCAAAAGTACTGTTTTAAAAGCGATTGGAGCTTTGCTTACTGGAGCGCGAGATGCCGTATTAAAGAATGGCGAAAATAAAGGTTTTGCGCGAATGGTTATCGGAGATGATGGCGAGGAGTATAAGGTTGAATTGCGTTATACTAAATCTAATCCACGCGGAACGCTTTCAATAACTCAAAAGAGTAGTGGTATGCGTTCTGATAATGTAAGCATGTTACAGAAAATATTAGGTTATACCGATTTTGATGCAGTAGAGTTTTCGAGATGGTCAGAAACGGCAGAAGGAAGACGGAAACAAATAGAAGTTGTTAAGTCCTTATTGCCGGAAAAAGTGCGTAAAAGAATAGCCGAAATTGATTCCGAGGTAATAGATTTGAAAGACAAACGTTTGTTTTCAAATCGTGAATTAAAGCAATATAATGCGTTATGTGCAGAGGCCGAAAATAATTTATCGTCCGGCGATGTGGAAAAATTCACAGTTCCGAAAGATATTACCACATTGATGCAGGAGCAACAAGTCGCTGCGCAATTAATAGAAAAGGCTAAGACAGTACGCGCCAGTCGTGAACAGCGTATAATACAATTATCGGCTATCCCCGAACGGATAAAGCAAGTAGATGAGGATTATTTAAACAAGATAGGAAATATAAAATCTCGTTTAATAGAAGCTCGTAAAGCGTATGAAGAAAAATTGGCTTTAGCAGAGAAAGCGTATAAGGAAGCGCAAGACATGTTAACAGAGGATTCTAAACAAGTAGAAACCGACAAAGCGAATCAGTTAAAAAGTATAGAGGAAGAAAGGGTCGATTTAGAAAGACGTAAGGCGAATGCTGATGAATGGTTAGAAGAATACGAAAAAGACAATCCCGAAAAATTGGATACCGCAGAACGTCTAAAGGCGGCAGAAGAATATAATAAAAAGTGTCGTATTGTATCCGAATACAAAGAGAAGGTAAGGCTACGCGATTCCGTTGCGAAGGATGTTGATGCAATGGAAAAGAGATTAGAGAAATTAGCTTCAGAACGAGAGAATTTAATATCAGATTCTAAACTTCCTATTTCCGGCCTATCATTTACTAACGAAGGTTTAGAGTTAAACGGCGTGCCATTTATTACCGGTAAGGTGTCAGATAGTCAAATAATGGAAGTAGCGGCCAAATTGATTATAGCAAGTAACCCAACGGTTAAGGTATTCCGGATTGCACGCGGTGAAAGTTTGGGGCAAAACAGATTACAGGCTATTATAAATATCGCAAAGGAGAACGGGTTCCAGGGATTCATCGAAGAGGTTAAACGCGGGCAGAATGAGTTAATAATAGAAGAATATACGGAAAATGAATAATGAATTGAAAATAAGATGAAAGTAAAAGAAATGACGATAAGCTATGTACTCCAAACCGTTGTATTTAAGAATGAATTAGGACGTTTATTATCTGAATTGGACAATATCAGGAAAGACGCGATAGGGTTTAAAGGTGGCCGGTTACGTTCGCATCCTATTGATAGGCTCAAAAATGATGGCGTTTGGAATAAGACAAAATTTATAGAGGTCTACGAACAGACTATGAATAAAACTTCAAACTACCCTAAAACAGTCCGAACATTTATTCTTAGTGTAGGCGGAGAGGCATTTAATAAAGCGATGAAAATACTTTTAGAGAATGAAAAAAAAGAGTTTCAGTCTGACGGGGACAATAAATAATAAAGGCCGTCTTTTAATGTATATGGATGAAATAAACAGTTTCTTTGCCTTACATAAGGGGTGCAGAGTTATTGCAAATTTCCACATAGCATCAAAAGGCAGCTCCGCCGCCTTAAAGGGGTATTATTTTAATTGTGTAGTCCCTTCTTTTAAGTCGGCGTTTTGGGAAAATGGCGAGCGTTTAACCGATGAACAAACGGAGAAAAGATTGCGTGAAATGTCCCCTATCATGTACGAACAAAATGCAGACTTAGATACAGGTAAGTACAATACACGGATAAAGTCGGTTGCGGAACTAAGTAATGCAGAACTCGTTGAGCATATAGAAACATTAAAGCAAATTGCTGCGGAAGATTTTAGTATATATATAGAGGACCCTAAAACAATTTAAGTAATTTAATTATATGGACAAACAGAATATTTTTAATAACTATTTGGACTATATGTATAATTCCACTAACAAGCAATACGAACAAACGATAGTATTGGTAGATAAAGGCGTTATCGAGTTGAAGCCAAAGGAATACGAGCCGGAGCAGTTAAAGGTCAAATTTGAAAAAGAAACGAAACCAACAAAGAAAACAAAGAAGGTAAAACGTTCAATAGAATTTAATGACCCCTCGCCAGTATTAACGCCGATAAATAGTGTGCCGGAGGTGGTTGATGATACAAGTACAAACGTTAAAGCCTTATTAGGCGAAAATGATTTTTAATTTTTAAAAAAACAATTATGGCAGAAAATGTGATGTTAATTCCGAATGAGAAATCCTTTGTTTTGTCAAAGGTAAAATTAGTAAAAGATGGAGGATTAGATGTACATTATGAGGTGACAGAAGTCTCCGGAAATGAAAGCTACACTAATAAGTATCATGTAGAGAGCGCAAAAGATATACATCCCGATTTGCGCAAATGCTTTGAACGCTTGCGGCCTATTATTGGACGTATATTTAATATTACGTCGTTCTTGTCGGTTATTGAATCTACGGATTTCAAGGCTAACAAAAAACAGCAGGAGGTTGCGCGTGATTATGCCGATGAGGTTCTTAAAAATATAGAGGTTCGCGGCGTGTCTTTGAGTGGGCAGGATGATAATGTAGGTGTTATTCTTACGGGGTTATATACCGTCTCTAATAACATGAAAACGGCCATTAATAGTCCACGCATTAAATTAAGCTCTGTTAGTTTCGGGTTCGAAGAAGAATTGGAAGATATTCTTTCCGAAATCGAAAGCGAAGTTTATTTGTTCCTGTTTAAAGGGAAACGGGCGCAATTATCATTGTTTGGCGAGGACGGAGAGCCAACTCCGGAGGCCTACGCTGAAACATATCAGGCGGACGACACAGAGCCGGAAGAAGAGGACGACGATACAGAAGAAGATTATTAAAAATGATTCAGATTAGAGACCGCGAAGAATATGACTACGCAACTAAGAGGGGCTTTAAGCCTCTCATAGATTACAAACATTTCAAAATGGATATAAGGCTACGCATAGAGATACAAAATGAGCTTTTCGGGCGTGGCGTTATTGATACGATGAAAGCAAATGAAAAGTTTTTCCGTTGGATTTGGGCGAATAAACCGCATTATTGCGAAGAATGTTTAAAGCCATTATGGAATTATTCCGCAGTTTATTGTTCCCATATTTTAACCCGTGGAGCATACCCCGAAATGGCGCACGATGCAAGAAATATTAATATATTATGTTTTGAACATCATTCGTTATGGGAGAATGGAGATAAAACAAAAATGCGTATATATTCCGGTAATATTAGATTAATTGAATTAATGAAAAATGAATATCTATCTTTGTATAAATGAGACTTAAAAAAAGAGAAACGGATTTTAGGGCTATTTCACGCGATTCTATGCGTCGCGACTTTAATAGGGTACAAACATACCACCAAAAGGAAAAAAGGCCGGAAATCAAAAAACAGCCTGAATTAAATGCGGTTCGCCGGATAGCTTTTATAGGTGAAAATAGTAGCTACTACAAACAGCGTTTTTTAATTGTGGGTAAATTGGTCCGCATAATAAAACCCATCGAAACCGGAGGGTTTATATGTGAGTTCGTGCATGATGCTGACCGTAGGGCGTTAAATGACAACGCAGGATGGTCTGATATGAAAAAAGAGTATTTGTTTGACTGTATAAAATTTAAATGAGATGAAGATTAAAACGAGAACAGCGTATAAGGTTACGTTTATTGGATTTTGTGTATTTACTATTGCCGCATATATATGGGCTGTTTATAGTCTTATGTATGCTATAATATCTGCTGTGTTATGAGTTTAAATAAGGTTATGTTAATAGGTAATTCCGGAAGGAAGCCGGATTACAAACAGTTTGAGAACGGCGGTAGGGTTGCGCAGTTCAGTATTGCAACAACAAAGAAAGGATATACCGCGAAAGACGGAACGGTAATACCTGATAAAACCGAATGGCATAATATCGTATTACAAAATGGGTTGGCCGATGTAGCGAATAGCTATATAAACAAAGGCGCCAAAGTGTATATAGAAGGCGAGTTAAGGACACGCAGCTATCAGGACGCGCAAGGAATAACCCGATATATTACGGAGGTGTATGGTTATAGCATGGAATTATTAACCCCCAAGGGTGACGGAAATAAGGCACCTACACCGGAGCCGGAAATGGGACCAAGTAACGGGTATAATAACCAAAATGACGATTTGCCATTCTAAGAAAGGAGGTTTATTATGGCAGAGTATGAATCTTATGATATATATAAGGCGTTAACAGTAAAACAACCGTATGCAAATGACCTCGTAACGGTTGCCTACCAGGAAGACGGAGTAAATTATGGCATTAAAAGTATTGAGGTTAGAAGCCGTAACACACATTATAGAGGAGACCTTCTTATATGTTCTTCGGCAAAACCTGTATATCCTTATTTGATAAGTGGTGCGGCTTTGGGTTTGGTAGAACTGTATGACGTTAAACGGATTGAGGATTTCACGGAGGACGATTGGTTATGTACACGTATTCCAATAAAAAAACGAGCGGAAATAAAGTCCGGTTACGGTTGGATGATGCGTAACCCCCGTAAAGTTATAGAAGTGCCTGTAAAGGGGCAATTAGGCATAGATAATATACCCTTTATGGAGGGGGAAATAATACCGTATCCTCAACGTATTTTCTTAGATAAAAAAGGGTATTATGATATTATGAAAAGTGTATTAGACCATGAGAATAAGCAGGCCGGAAAAGTTTGATGCAAGGAAGGAGTATAGGGTAGGCGAACGTGCCATTTATAAAGGGGACGTAATAAAATGCGTGCAATGCTCACAGGAGTTAAAAAGAAGGGGCAAAAGATGCTGTGTTTGTGTGATTTCCGCAGAGGACTGCCCAACGATTAACCTTCACTTTGATACGTTTAGTAGAAAGGACAAGAAAAATACATATTGGATAAAACAAAATACACATGGAAGAGATTAGATTAAAAGCTACTGAAAAAGAAATCGTATCAATGATAAAAAGCATCTTTGATAAAGATGTAGTTATACGAACTGATAACGATTTGTTATTAGTTGAAGTCGATATAGAAAATGTTCTTCGTAGTTATGTGCAAGCGGTGGTAAGTGTAGTCCGTGTAAAGTTGGGCGATAAGCTTTTCGATATAAAAGAGGATGGCGAGACGTTAACCATCATTATAAAAGATACAGTGTTAGAAGAGCCTGAATATAAATCGGATGATTTTTGTTATAATACCGTGGGGCGTGATATTTACGCCGTATATGTAGATAGGGAGAATCTATTGCGGCTAAACAAGTTCACCGGCGGCGGCGAATTTATCATGAATGAAAGTACAGATAAAGAGGCGTTCTTTAGATTCATGACACCACAAGGCGCGTATATGGTTCCGACCGGCGATTATTTAGTATATGATGATTGGAAAGAACGTTTCTATAATGTAACTAAAGAAGATTTTGAACGTCAAGCGCGCTTTAAACTGCCGGACTTATCCGGAATATCGGGGTTCCCTGATTACTTAGATAAGAAATACGGCTTAGACGTAAGAAAGCGAGCAATAAAGTTAGAAGAAGAATACAACGAATTAAAAGAAGCTCTTTCTCCGTATGTGGATACGGGGTGCATGGATTATAAGGCTTTAGCGCATATTATAGATGAATTGGCCGACGTGAATTTATTAATCTATCATATAGCGCACTTATTCGGCTATACTCAAAAACAACTTCTTTTAATGGCAAAAGATAAGATAGAGAAACGAGAAAAAGAGCCGTTATATAAAAGAGACGTTAAGCCTAAAGAAGTATGCTGCGGAAGCTGTAAATATTTGGAATATGAGGATATAGCCGGCAATGGTGTGTGTCGGGAAGATGGCGATTTGCACGGTGTAGGGGATTGTTGCAGTATGTATAAACCGGATATTAAAACAGAAGAAAGGACAACTCATGACAGAAATAACAGATAAACCACTAAGACGGTTAAGGCATGGGTATAGACGTACCCCCGAACAACGCGAGAATGATTTAGTATTTTGTACTGACTTGTTTTTGAGGGGCTATTCATATAGACAAATATCCGATTTATTAAACCAGCGCAACGCAAAAATGGGATTAGATTACGCTATTGTCCCTCCTATGCGAGTGTACAAGGATTTAAAGCAGCTTTTGATTAATTGGAAACGTGAGCATGAAGAAAACATAGACCTATATATAACAAAAGAGCTTTCTAAGCTTGATAAAATAGAGGCCGAATTATGGGACGCGTGGGAAAGGTCTAAAAAGCGCATAGTTAGTAAGATACGGCAATCAGGACTAAAAACGGAGAGAAGTGAAACCTTTGCCGGAAATCCGCGTTACTTAGATTTGGTTTTGTCCGTTCAACAAAGACGCGCTAAATTGTTGGGATTGGATGCTCCGGTAAAGGTAGACCTGCCGAATGTCAACGTATCGGTAGATTCAAGTGGTCCGAAATATGATATTTCAGTAATACCGAATGATATGTTATTTGTCATAGCCGACAAATTACAAAACGCGGAATATGAACGTTTAATGATAGAAAAGAATGGCGATAAGAAAACAGAAGAAGACGAAGAATAAGAAGGTGTATCATTGCGGAGAATGCCGTTTCGGGCAGTGGATTACTGATGACCATAGACATTATGACTTATTAGGCCGGCCGATTTGTGTTAGATGTCATTTCACAAATGAATATATGGTTAGAAGTGAACGTGCTTGTTACCGATTTGAGCCTAAAAAAGATTTAACAAACGGTTTTTATCCGCCCGTGGAGCTATGTGAGACTAAGTAGTTATAAATCAACAGAAAGAAAAATATTTAATATTATGAAATTATGGAACAAATAAAGGTAAAAAAGGCCGTGACGCATGAAACATGGCATAGAATAGAGGTGCAAATACTACGGGATGAGTACGGAGTCAGCACAATAGATGAGATTTCAAAGAAAATACCCCGTCATACCAAGCGCGGAATATATCAGAAGGCAAAATCATTGGGGCTTATGAGAAAACAAATAGACCCTAAAGAGTATCATAACCCCAAATATAGCAAAATGTCGATTAAGGAGCAGGCCATAGAAATGGGGGTTAGTTATGCCGCTGTTTGGGAACATACCACAAAGAAAGGGAGGTATTACAAGAAATGAAAAAGGACGAATTATTAAAGATGTATTCTGCAATAAAAGACAATTCAGAGCTTTTTGTATTAGAGGCCGGTCGAAAGCGTCTAATTAACTTTGCAAGATACATACAACCGGATTTAGTATTAGAGCCTTTCCACGTAGTATATTATACGTTGTTGGATATGTTTGCGCACGGGTTAATACGCAAAATGATAGTGCAGGCCCCCCCTCAGCATGGCAAGCTTTTGTCTGATAATGAGGAAGTTCCTACCCCTAATGGGTTTGTTAAACATGGGGATTTAAAGGTAGGAGATTATGTATTAGGAAGAGACGGATTGCCTAAAAAGGTTTTATGGGTGTCACCTAAAGCTAAATCCGAATATATGGTTTCGTTTTCTGATGGCTCTAAAATAGAATGCCACGGCAATCATGAATGGGTAGTATATAATCGAACAAAGCATAAATGGGAAAGAGTAGAAACAAAACAAATATATCAGGAAGGAAGGTTATATAAGGGAGACGGGAAGAGAGGTTCACGCTATAAATACCAAGTTGATGCTAATGTGTGTGTAAAATTCAATGATAGGGAAACCGGAATAGACCCGTACTTATTTGGCGCATGGCTTGGGGATGGGTGCATAAAAAAAGGGTGTATTCATATAGGGAATAATGACACGGAAATAATTAATAATGGTGCTTATAAATTCCATGAGCTTAAAGGAACAACAACGCGCGTTTTTTATTCGGGCGAACTTTATAAGGCATTAAAAGAAACCTGTTATATAAATAAAAAGCATATAGGGGATGAATTTGTATTTAATTCCATAGAAGTAAGAAAGCAAGTTATTGCCGGATTGATTGATACGGACGGGTATGTATATCAGAAAAACGGACGTGTAACAATAAGCAACACGAATAAGGATATAATAGACCGGTCGGCTTTGATATTGCGGAGTTTAGGCGAAAGTGTCGTTATTACAAGTTTCCCCCCTCGTGTATCAAGTAGCGGAGTTGTAGGCAAAAAAGTTGTATATCAGTTGTGCTTCAACCCCTCTACCGAATACCCTACAAGGGTTGCGAGAAAACGGATAGTAATTAAAAGAAGAAAACGAAGACGGTCTATTATAAGCATAGAGCCTATAAAACATAAAGCGTATGGTAATTGTATTCAGGTAGAAGACGGAATTTATTTAGTTGGTCGTAATTTCGTGCCTACGCATAACAGCGAAGGCTCAAGCCGAATGACTCCGGCCTTTATATTAGGATTGGACCCCAATAAAAAAATATGTATCGGTTCGTATGCGGCAACAATAGCCAGAGACTTTAATAGAGACGTTCAAAGGATAATCGATACGCCGGAATATAGAAAATTATTCCCTAATACGTTTCTAAATGGGTCTAATGTCGTTACAATGGCTAACACGTACTTACGAAATAGCGATGTTATAGAGATGGTCGGAAAGAAAGGAAGTCTTCGCGTTGTCGGGCGCGGAGGCTCTTTGACTTCTAAAACGGTGGATATTTCTATATTGGACGATGTATATAAAGACTATTCGGAAGGGAATAGTCCAATAGTTCGGAATGCGGCGTGGAAATGGTACACAACAGTAGTGAGGACGCGTTTACATAATGAATCGCAGGAACTAATCGTTTTCACTCGTTGGCATGATGATGATTTAATAGGCCGAATCGAAAAAAGCGGAGAAAAGGTCATAGATATAAAAACGTGGGAAGATGTTGCGAATATACCGCCTGGCGCATGGGTACGTATAAACTTTGAAGCATTGAAAACGAGTGCCCCCACAGACATAGACCCACGGCAACCCGGGGAGGCTTTATGGGAAAATAGACATAGCCGGTTAAAATTAGAGGGTCAAAAGGCTTTAGACCCCGTACAATTTCAGTGCTTGTACCAAGGAAACCCCGGAAGCGCGGAGGGTCGCTTATATCAGCATTCATTCAAAACATGGATAGAAAAAAAAGATTGGGGTACTTATGTACGTTCCGGCAATTATACCGACGTGGCCGACGAAGGGGACGATTACACATTTTCGGCATGTTATGATATATATATGAGCGGAAACGAGGTATTCAATGAAAAGCTCCGGCGATGGGAGCCTATTTTATACGCTCTCATTACGGATATGGAATACACGCAAGAAAATACGGAGGTAACGGCTGTGACTATTCCGGCCATGATTAACCGTAATGGGACGCAAAAGGCATGGATAGAAAGTAATAACGGCGGTGCCGGTTTTGAAAAGTTAGTGACCAAGAAAGTACGCGCAATTACGGAAGCCTTTTATCAAGGTGGAAACAAAGAAAGCCGGATTATTACAAATAGTGCTATGGTGAACGCGCAGATAATTATGCCTTTTGGGTGGGAAACGCGGTATAAAGATATATATAATCATGTGACAACGTTTCTACGGGATTTCTCCGCAAATGCACATGATGATATAGAGGACGGATTAACCGGTATATATGAAAAAGAGTTAATGAACGGTAATACTCGCTCTTATGCGCACGGAAATAGGGGCGTAAAGGTACGAAATTGACAAATATATAAAATTAAGTCGTTAATATGTAGGAAAATAAAGCTTTTTTTTTACCTTTGCCTATGTAGAAGTATATGGCACATCCTAAAGGAGAATTTATCAAATTAGTATTAACAAAAAAAGATTGATTATGATTTGCGAATGTCCAGCAGCAGCGGCGATTCCTACAATACCCGTTGCAAATTGTGTAGAAAGTTTCGGTCAGATTCAAAAGGTTGCATTTCAACGCCTCGTGAAAGACGATGGAACTAAAAATGCTTTTGATAGCGCAGCAGAGCCAAAGAAGGATATTAAGGCACTTGCTTCGTGGACTGGCTTTATTTCGGCTAACAATAGTACAAAAATTGCTATTTCGCCCTATATTCAGGCACCGACGGCAGAAGGTGGCGCGCCTCGTACTTATGGCGGTGGCAATGACACGTTAGGCGGTGTGGAAGAAATTATCGGTCGTGAGGTTACGCCGTTTACCGGTGTTATCCGTAAATCGCCCCAAAACATCATAAAGGCTTTGAAGGAACTCCAGTGCGAAAGCTGGGCGGATAATTTGGGCGTATTTCTGTTTGATGAAAACGGAGCAATCGGTGCAATTAAAGACACAGCGGTAGCAACGAAATTTTATCCGATTCCTATTCGCGCTTTGTTTATCGGTGACAAAACATTAGGCGGCTTAGAAGCCCCCGACAGCAACGCGATACAGTGGAGCTTCTTGCCTAACTGGTCGGATGATTTGGTAATTATCGCCCCCGGATTTAATCCTTTGACAGACCTAAAGCCGGCAGGATAATGGGAAAGTCTACGAAAGTCCGGTTATGTTGTCCAAAATACAACATGTCGGAGGATTTTGAGATAGCACACGCGGAGAGGCTTTTAATGATGCCTAATAATGGCGGATGGGAGCTTCCGAAAGATTCAACCTTTGAATTTACTAAGGAAAATGGGATTAGACATAAGCGAGATAAAAAAGCAGATAACAGAGCCGAAGAAACGCCAAGTAATCAATAGGGCGTTATTCCATCAAAGCCGTATAAGGTTCCACGCACAAACTGCGTTAACGCCTAATCTATGCGGCCCCGTTACTGACTTTTTGGCTTTTGTCCAAAACCTTATACCGAAGGATAAATTCAAGATATTTAAAACATTATTCCGTTATCCCGTTAAAACTAACGAGATAACGGGAATTTGTTTTGATAAGCTAAGCAGAATCTTTGACGGGCGAAACCCTGCGTTTAACTATCAGTTTATGAATACTGAACAGCGCGACGACTGGGAGTATTATCGTCAGGAAGTTCTGCATGAGCCGGAAATTTGGTCGGGGAAAGGATGGGAATTTTTCAAGACTGAAATAAATAGCGTCCTTATTGTAGACATGCCTGCCGAAAAGAATGATTCGGGGTATCCTACGCCGTATTTCTATTGGTTGCCTATTGCTGATGTTATTACGTATGAAGTCGATGCCTCGACCGGCCTAATGAAATGGATTATATTCAGGCAGGAGGGGGAACGTATTGCGGTTATTGATGATGAAAGATATAGAGTGTTTGAAGGGAAAAACAATAATATCGGAACTTTGATAATTGAAAATGCGCATGATTTAGGGTATTGCCCGGCTCGTTTCTTTTGGAATGAATCTATAAATTTAGCAGACCCCGATATAAAGACTTCGCCGTTAACAAAGGAATTAGAGGCTTTAGATTGGTACCTTTTCTTCCACATATCTAAGCGACATTTAGACTTATACGGGTCATATCCGATATATTCAGGCTATGAGCAAAACTGTGATTTTGTGGACGACCAAAGCGGAGACTATTGCGACGGCGGTTTCTTGAAGGACAAACAAGGGCACTACAAATTAGATATGGCCGGTTTATTAATGCGTTGCCCGAAATGTGGCGATAAGCATATAGCAGGTGCCGGTTCTTTTGTAGAGATACCAATACCGGACGGCGAAAACCAACCGGATTTAAGAAACCCCGTGCAGATTCTGACAGTTGACCGTAATAGTTTAGATTATAACGTAAGTGAGGATGAGAGACTCCGAACGAATATAATTACTGCTATTGTCGGCACAAATGAGGAAATAACGACCCGCGACGCATTGAACGAACAGCAAATAAGGGCTAATTTTGAAAGCCAAAGCACCATCTTAAACCGGATAAAGAAAGGTTTTGAGGCTGCGCAGCAGTTTGTTGATGAAACGGTATGCCGGTTACGTTATGGAAATATGTTTGTTTCTGCAAAGGTAAATTTAGGTACTGAATTTTATCTGTATGATGTCACAGAACTAAGGGAACGTTATAAGGTGGCAAAGGAAAGCGGAGCGAGCGAAGGCGAGTTAGACGCTTTACAAAATCAGATAATCGAAACAGAGTATAGGAATGACCCCTTACAGTTACAAAGGATGCTTATTTTGTCGGAATTGGAGCCGTATAGGCATTTAACACGTGAGGAAGCGTTAACACTGTTTGAAAAACAACTTATTAGCGAAGATGATTTAAGGGTTAAATTAAATTTTGCTAACTTTGTACGACGCTTTGAACGTGAGAATACAAACGTATTAGAGTTTGGAAGCTTAATACCGTTTAGTAAGAAAATAGATATAATAACTAAAAAGATGTATGACTATGCAAGTGAAAACAGAAACGGGACGAATTAAGGACGTTGGGATATTGGAGGTAACGCCTGAAAACTTTATTTGTCCGTCAAACGAAAGAAACATGTACCATTGTAGAATTGAAATCAAGAAATTCAATCCGGAGACCGGCGAAAGGCTATCAAAACCGCGTATCCAAGTTTTCGGAAAGAAATTCTTTGAGACGTTCGGACTACACAACCTCCGCAAACAGGGGTACACCGTTGATATTTTACACGACCCTAACCAATTTGCAAAAGCCAATAGGGAACGGATTGCCGCCGAAGAACGAGCCAAAGCAGAAGCCGAAAAAGAGGCCGAAAGGCAAGCGATTAGCGCGCAAATATTGGAAGAACTAAAGGCCGAAGGCAAATTAAAAGAGCCGGAAAAGGTACTGACAGAAGAGGAAAAAGACAATAACGCGGCAAAGACAGAGACTGCGCGGCGTGTTGGTCGGCCTAAAAACAGTGAGAAAACAGAAGTTTAATTTTTAAATTATAGTGATATGGCACAGATTGCACAGCAAGATAACTTGATTATCGAGATTACCGGAGCTTTAGCTGCGATGGACGAAACTACAAAACAAAAACTTATTGATTGCATCAAGGTGGGAACAATTACCGATGTTATTGTAGTATCGACAGAAGCAAAAAACAAAGTTAATCACGGTAAAGTATTGGGCTATATGGTAGACACCACTGCGGCAGAATCCCCGAAGTATTCTGTTGCAATCATGGATGTTAATACCGGTACGCCGAAGACGGTAGAACTTAATTAAATCAAAGGGAAAGATTATGTTAACAAGAGAGATTTTAGCGGCAAACGCACAGTTATCGGGATTAACCGAAGAACAAATTAAAGCTATCATAACTTTGTCGGAAAATGACGAAAATAGTGTGATAGCAAAAAAAACCGGTGAAATATACGGGGCTTTAGATAATGACATTCTGACCGTATCCGGAATCGCAAAGAATGGAACGGAAAAGACATACGACTACGCAAAGCGTGTCATGTCAGCAATGAAAGCCGATGCCGAAGCCGCAACGGGTTATAAATCGCAAATTGACGCATTGACAAAAGAAAAGGCGCGACTTGAAAAAGCGATTGCAGACGGGGCAGCAGATGCCGAAACCGCAAAGGCTTTAAAACAAGCAAAAGCCGATTTAGCAAACATTACTACACAGTACAACGAATTGAATACAAAGTACACGGATATTCAAGAGGCGCACAAAAAGGAACTGTTTGCGATTAAAATCGATAGCGAGTTGCAAACAGCCGCAGGCGGTATTAAGTTTAAAGCCGGACTTCCGGAAGCCGTTACACGCGTAATTTTGCAGCAAGCCACGGAAAAAATAAAGGGCATGAATCCCGAATATATCGACGATGGCAAGGGCGGCAAAATTTTGGCGTTTAAGGACGAAACCGGAGCCATTATGCGAAACCCTAACAATCAATTAAACCCGTTTGGAGCCTCTGACTTGTTACAAAAAGAGTTGAAAACTATGGGCGTTTTAGACGAAGGTCGGCAGGCCGGTGGTGGTGGCACTCATGGCGGTACGGGTGGAACGGGAAATCAGACCGTATTAGATGTGAGCGGAGCCAAAAGCCGTAATGAAGCGTATGAGGCTATCACAAACCATCTTTTATCACAAGGTTTAACTATTGGGTCGGCTGATTTTGACGCGGCTATGACGCAAGCCTGGAAAGATAATAATATCTCTTCATTACCGGAAACGGCATAAAAAGCAAACAAGGGTAACGGGTCAACCCTATTAGATAACAATTTTAAAAAGTAGTATTATGAGTTTAGTAGCAACAAGATTACAAAATTGGCGGGTAGAAAACCCTGAATTTGATAGGAATATGACACGCCCCTGCGAGTATGGCGCACTTGATTTCTTTATAGAGCAAACCGATTCGGCGACCTCTATAATTTCGCCTAAATTGCGTGAGCGTGCATTCGCTTCTATTGGCAATACCGTACAAATCCCCGTAATTGATTACGATGGAAATGTACAAGTGTCTAACGTTCGCTCCTGCGTTATTCAAGACGATGAAAACACTTCATCGCTTTATACTATTGTTTGGGCGACATACGCAATCGGATTTACTATGGTTCCGGCGGCTTATACAAACAACGAAATCAGCTATGAGCACGATTTCTTCCGTAAGATGGAAAAGACAACGCGTGCACTTGCTGACGCTTTGGATAAGGCCGCCGTTGCATCATTGGAAGTCGGAAAGACGCACGTGTTTAAAGACAAGCTTAATTATACGGTTACAGGAAACACAATCGAAGTTCCTACGCAAATGGCAACGGAGATTTTGGGCGACATTAACCCGATTATGCGTGCAAACTGTTATCCCGAATATATCCACATTATCGGGAATGCCGGTGTAGATTCACTTGTACGTAAACTTGCACAACACGGCGTATATAACGACGTTAATAAGCGTATGGAGTACGACAACAAAGTACTGCACTACACGAACAACGTAACGAACGAAGCAGGCAAAAACGGAACGTTCTACGCTGTTGCCGATGGAAATGTAGGCGTACTTACTCGCGTAGACCGTGAAGCGTTACGCCGGACACGCGCTAATTTCCATGAATGGGATGTTGTACGTTTGCCGTATATTAATCTTCCGGTCGGCTCACACTATTATACGGCGGTCGGTGACCAGTCGCAAATTGCTGGCGATGCTACTGCCGATTTGACGTGTGCCGTTAAGGAATATTTCGGCTTTAGTGTAGATGTGGCTTTCTTGGTAGCTTATAACAGCGATGCTACAACAGTAGCAACCCCGATTATAAAGGCCGAAATTGCCGCACGTCCGGTAGACCAGCCATTAGGCATGCCGGTATATGTAACCAACGCAGCGGAATTTCCCGCCGGAGGTGCGAGCGTATAACGCCGGAGCATAACGAATTGTTAAACCGAGGGGACGGGGTGGTTATCCCCACCCCCTTTTTAATTCATTGATATGGAGACTTGGAAAGTAATAAACGATTCCCCTAATTACGAAATAAGTAATTTCGGAAATATACGCAATAAAACAAAATTGCTTAAAATAGTTCCAAATAAACAGGGCTATAACATTGTAGTGTTATGTAATGGTATTCGTAAAACAATAAACGTTCATCGTTTAGTTGCGGCGGCGTTCATTCCGAACCCAGAAAACAAACCATGTGTTGACCATATCGACGGCGACCGAGCCAATAACCATGCGGACAACTTGCGTTGGGTGACAGCAAAAGAAAATTGTAATAATCCAATAACAAAATCCCGCTTACATAAAAAGATTGGCGTATATATGACGGGGCGATTAGGCGGATTGCACCAACGAGCGAAAGAAATTGCGATGTATTCCGCTTGTGGCGATTTAATAAAAACCTTTTTATCCGTAAAAGATGCACAACGGGAAACGGGTTTGAATGATAGTAATATTATTAAATGTTGCAAGGGAATAAAAAAGACTTGCGGCGGTTATATTTGGGCTTATGTATAGACTTAAAGAAATACAAGACGCATTATTGCACGTCGTCGGGTGGGAGCAATCCTTTGACCCGGCAAAAGCAATTGACACGTATTTAACGCAAACGGAAAGCGGGTTGTATTTTCAAGGTGCGCACCCGCTTTTGACGTTGGATAATATGGCGGCGATTATGCCGGATGATTGGGGGCTACAATACCCGGAGTGGAACATGATTTTACCATACAAAGCAGGGCAAAAAGTACGTCATAACAATATTGTTTGGATTGCGAGAATTGATAATACCGGAGAGGAACCGACGGCGAGCGATTTTAATAATGATTACAGCCGGGAGGATTACGGGAACCCATATTGGAAACCGTACAACATGTTGACGGACTTTTTGGAGAGAGTGACGCGTAATGGTATTGCAACGGCGATACAAACATTTACCCAAATAAAACAGCTTGATAAGGAAACGCGCAATCTATTAGAAAGACGCACTTTCTTTGATGGTGCAGGCCGTATTCGCGCAACGTTGCAAAATACGCATAAACTGGTAGGCTTTGAAATTGTCCCGGTTCGTGCAATGGGAGTGACAACGAAAATTGAAAAGATAGGTTTGCAAATGACCGGGGCGACCGGAAAAGTTAGAATGTATCTTTTTCATTCGTCCCAAATTAACCCGGTAAAGACCTTTGATTTGGATTTTACCGTAACAAATGGCGGTTTTCAATGGTTCCCGTTGACGGATTGTTATTTGCCGTATATTAGCGACGAAAACAACGCCGGGGGGTCGTGGTTCCTTTGCTACAATCAAGACGAATTACCCGCCGGAATGGAGGCAATAAACGTATCAAAGGATTGGAGCAGGGAACCGTGCGGAACATGCAACATTGGTTCCGTTCAATTTTGGCGAGAGTTGACAAAGTATTTGCAAGTTACGCCGTTTATGTACAATGCGCCGGAAACATTCGCGGAATATCCGGAATTGTGGGATATAGCATATACAATGTACACCAATACGCAGAATTACGGGTTAAACTGTGAAATAACGGTCGGTTGTGATTTAACGGACTTCATTATATCACAACGGCAGATATTCCAGGACGTAATCCAAAAGCAAGTAGCCGTAATAGCTTTACGCGCTTTAGCTATGAATCCTAATGTACGAGTTAATCGGTACCAATCAAATGCGACGCGTACAGATATTCTGTATGAACTTGATGGGAATACGTCGGGGGTTCGCCCGGGCGGTTTGGGGTATCAGTTGAAAAAAACCTATGAGGCATTAAAATTAGATACGCAAGGGTTGGACCGCGTTTGTTTGTCCTGCAATAATAGAGGGGTGAGATATAAGGCCGTATGAAACTAATTGATAATTTGCGCCAACGTGTGACAGAGTTTAACGAGTTACTCCAGTCGGGGCGGTTGATTCAGTCTATAATATTGGAAAACGAGTACGTAATAACAGATATGAACTCCGAAGACCAATTATATGAACAGGGTATAAACCGCTTAGGCGTGAATATCATGGATTACGCACCTTATAGCCCCTTAACGATTGAAATTAAAAAGGAGAAAGGCCAACCGTACAACCGCGTAACATTGCGAGATGAGGGCAACTTTGAGCAGTCCTTTTATGTGGAAGCCGATACGCAACAATTCACGATAAAGGCGGCAGATTGGAAAACAGAGGATTTAATACAGCGTTACGGGCGGCAAATATTAGGACTTACGGAAGAAAATAAAATTATATTGATTTGGGAGTATATATATCCCGAATTAAAAGCTAAAACAAAGGAGTACATATATGGGAAATAATACAAGAGCGCCAATAATTAAGGCACCCGAATTATTAGAAGTTGTTATTAATAACATTCAGACCGGATTAACGGAAAATTTGGGGTGGTTAGATAAGGCTTTCGGACGTGCGGAAAGGCTTGTTAAATACGGCGCAAACCAAAAGAAGATATATACACCGAATATTTATATAGGTGGAAATGAATATCAGGAAGTAACGCCTGATGCAGGAATAGGGAACTTTTCCTTTTTTTGGATTGACGACCCGCAGACGGTAGATTGGACACCGAAACAGTCAATAGGGCTAAAAAGCCCTTTTTCCCTTATTGTATGGTTTGATTATCGCACGGTATTCAATGACCCCAATACGCGGAACAAAGAAAGGATTAAGCGCGATATATTAGATGCCTTAAACGGCGGTTTTTGGCTAAAGGATGGCCGGATAGAAATAAATAGAATATACGAGCTTGCAGAAAACATATATAGGGGGTTTTCGTTGGATGAAGTGGATAATCAGTTTTTAATGGCTCCTTATGGGGGATTCAGATTTGAGGGCATTATGGAGGTTACTGAAACATGTATAATATAGAGTTATGATAAATTTGTTTTTGTTTGTAGGTGTGTTTTCGGTGGTAACGCTATTAGTAGCGTTTGCCGCCGCTTTTGTTCTTTTGCTTTTGCAAAAATGGGGTGTTATTGAATATGTGCAGGTACATGGAAATGATTTCTTTAGTGAAATGTTTCAGTGTAATTTCTGCCTCTCATGGTGGACGGGGTGTTTTTTCGCTGTCTTATTTGCTATAATGTTAGGGGAGGGTTATTTCCTTTTAATCCCCGTATTTTCAACCGCATTAACACGTAAAATGTTATGAAGACATTAAAATTAGCCGGTAAAACTATTGAGGTATACGATGATATAGAAATTCTTCCGGTTACACGATTCCACAAGTATAATAAAATGCTTTTAGTCGATGCCGGTATAGGTTCGGATATAGCGGATTTTGATAAGCATATTTCGCGTATTGCCGCCTTTTTGGCAAAGAATGACAATAAGCAGGCTATAACAGAGCTTGAAAATATACGCCAAAATGTGTACTTTATTCAATCGGGCGTATCGCCGCGAAATTTGGCCTTTGCCATATTGGTTAAAAGCATAGACGGCAAACCATGTGACGACCTTTCAGATGAGGGGTTAAAAAAGATAGTGGATATGTTCGCCGATGTTCCGTATAAGGATTTAGCCGCCTCAATCGAAGCGGTCAAAAAAAAAATAGATAGGGAACTGCAAATATATTTCCCCCGTTTATTCGATGATGCAACGGTAAAAGAATATTATGACCAATTAAAGCGGCGTACAGTTCTAATACTACAAACCATTATAGACGGTGGAAGCAAGCCAGAGAGAGAAAAGGAAATAGACGATATAACGGCAGAGTTAATAACGTACTTTAATCCTAAATCGTTTTCCGGTTCCGATAGTGTAGAGATAGAGCAAGATAAACAGTTTGAAAAGATGTGCTTAATGTTGTCGCAGCATTTACATACAGACCCGAAAAATATGTCAGTACTGGCATATTATAACGCTTTTGAATACATTAAGGAGATGGTCAAAGACTTAAAACGCCGAAGTAAGGCGAAATAATCGCGATAGGGGCGTTTTTATCTTTGTTGTGGGGTGATACTACCTTATTAATGAAAACACGTCTTATATTTAAAATTTGAGCAAAATTAAAATTATAGAATCATGGCAGATAACGACGCAATTAAATACTCCGATTTGGTAAGCCCTGACAATTCAATAACAGAGCTTATAAAACAACTCGATGAACTTTCGGATACATATACGAACGCATTAAAGAATATCCGGACGGAAGCAATACAGTTAACCAAAGAATTGGAAAAGGTATCCGGCGCGACAGAAGACGGACGAAAGAAAACGAAAAAGAGCGCGGACGATGCAGACCGGTTAGCAAGAGCACAAAAAGAACTTGCTTTCGCTGAAAGTGAAACGGCTAAAAAAATTGCGGAGCTTAATCTCGCAAAGACAGAAGCCAACCAAATAAACAAACTTGTTATAAAGCTGAATCAGTCCGCAGAAGGTAGTTATAATCGTTTGTCGGCGCAGTATTCATTGAATAAAATCTACCTTAACAATATGACCAAGGCCGAACGCGAGGAGGCCGAAGCAAAAGAGGGGCTTATAACAAAAACTCGTGAACTATATAAAGCTATGAATGAGTATCAGAAGTCCACCGGCAAAACCAATCTTAACGTTGGTAATTATACGGAGGCTTCCGATGCAATTATTTCGTATGCGGATAGGCTAAAAGAGGCTTTAGGGCTTAATAATGCTTTTGGGGAGAGTCTTTTAGCTTTAGGCCGTGGCGGCAATGAAAGTAAGGAGGTGTTAGCCGCAATGTCCGACGGCGCAAAGGCTTTAGGAAATACCCTAATGTCTTTAATGACAAATCCCGTATTTTTAGCAATAGCCGGAATCGCCGGAGCCGGTGTGGCGTTTAAGTTTTGGTACGATTATAACGCAGGATTAGTAGAGGCTACAAGATTAACCCAACAATTTACGGGAAAAAGCGGCGATGATTTAAAGGCGTTCCGAAATCAAGTGCAAGCAGTAGCCGACACTTTTAACGCTGATTTCAAAGAAACGCTTATTTCCGCAAATGCTTTAGCGAAACAATTCGGTATATCAGCAGACGAAGCAATACAATTAATACAAGACGGTTTTATAGCGGGTGGGGATGCAAACGGCGAGTTTTTAAATACGTTGAAAGAATATCCTGCGTATTTTAAGGAGGCCGGAATATCCGCAAGTCAGTTTGTAGCTATTGTAGCCGAAACCAATAAGGCCGGTATTTTCTCTGATAAAGGAGTAGACGCTATAAAGGAGGGTAATTTGCGGTTACGCGAAATGACAACGGCAACCGCTGCCGCGCTTGATGGAATCGGCATTTCATCCACACAAGTACAAAAGGACTTGCAGACCGGCGCAAAGACAACGTTTCAGGTAATGCAGGAAGTTTCCGCAAAGTTGGCCGAATTGCCGGACAGCGCACAAAGTGTGGGAACGGCAATAGCGGATATTTTCGGCGGTCCCGGCGAGGATGCAGGGTTGCAATACCTTCGGACATTAAAAGATATATCTACCGATTTAGATACGGTAAAAAGCAAGGCCGGCGAATTAGGGCGGTTGCAAGAAGAACAACTACAAAGCGAGATTGAATTACAAAACGCTTTAGCAGGTTTGTTTGATGCTACGGGTGGCAGCTTTGAGGGCTTTACAACCTCTATAAAGGTGTTCATTAATCAGGGCTTAACGGCCTTGATAAAAGGTGTCGTTTCTTTGATAAATTATTTCATTGAGCTATACAATGAAAGCAATCTATTTAGAGCGTTTGTAGTGGCTCTTCCGGAAGTCTTTAAGACGGTATTTAACACGATAGGGAATCTTTTCGGGGCTTTAATAGATATGATACAAGCCGCCGGAAAAATATTCAAATCTGCATTCTCTTTAGATTGGGACGGGGTAAAGGAAGGCTTTACGGAGTTCGGGACAGCCTTTAGCGACCTAATCAATAAAGAGATAAAAGATGTTGCGGAAAGCCTTAATAATGGCATAAACCGGATGCAAAAGAAGATACCACCGTTAACAATTCCGGTTAATGTGGGTACGCCGGACACATCAACGAAAACGACGGCTGCGGTAACGACTAAAACGCCCTCGGTTAAAACTGGCGGTACTGATACGAATAAGCAAGCAAAGCAAGTGGAGGCGGCCTATAAAAGAAATTTAGAGGCTACAAGAAAATTACAAGATGCACAGCTACAATTAGAGGCCGACGAATGGGAAAAAAGGCGTAAGCAAACAGAATACCAATATAAACGCCAAATAGAAGATTTAACGCACCAATTAGAGACCGGAAAAAGTATCACAGAATCAGAAAAGGAAACTATAAATGCTACTATATTGGTGCTGGAGCAACGTTTAACGAATGATTTGCTAAAGATAGAGCAGCAGCGACAGTTGCAAGAATTGCAACTACAAAAGCAAAGTATTGAATTGCGCCTACAAGCCATTAAAGCGGGCACACAGGAAGAAAAGGCTTTAAGGTTGGAACTTTTGGAAAATGAACGCCAAACAGCGCAACTTCAAAACCAACAGAAGCCTGCCGGACAGAGACAAGATACCGTCGCGATAAATGCCGGATTCGATACACAAAGAACGGCTCTAATTCAGGAATACGCCGACAAGCAGATACAAGCGGAACTGCGTATTTTTGACCAACGACAGGCACTTGCACAAAGCGAGTTTGATTTACTAAAGACAACGGAAGAAAAGAAAACACAATTCCGGCTGCAAGCTGAAAAAGACAGGCTAAATAAGATTTTAGAATTAAATCAGCAGGCATCGGTTAAAATGTCTGATGTTGAGGTACAAACGATAGAAAACCAAATAGAACGAATAAACCAGCAAATTGAGGAATCAAAAAAGAAAGATAAAACGCAGGATATATATAGTATTTTAGGGCTTAATATGAATGATGACCAAAAGGAAGCCATAAATACTTCTGTGTCTTATGCCATAGAGGCGTTGAATACGTTGGCGCAGGCTAAAGTTGATGCGGCAAATAGGGCGGTAGAAGCGGCACAAAAGGAAGTAGAATCCGCGCAAACGGCATTAGAGGCTGAATTACAAGCAAGGGCAAACGGATACGCATCAAATGTAGCTTATGCACAAAAAGAATTAGAAGACGCCAAAAAGAACGAACAAAAAGCCTTGAAAGAGCAACAAAAGGCACAACGTCAGCAGCAAGCAATAGACACAGCACAGCAAATTAGCTCGCTTGTGACGGCAACCGCATTAATCTGGCGGCAGTTGGGTATATGGGGCGCGATTCCGGCTATTGCTGTAATGTGGGGAAGCTTTGCTGCATCTAAGATAAAGGCTGCACAAATGGCGAAAAATTCAGGTACTGAAACGTATGGAGAAGGAACTGTTGAACTTTTGCAAGGTGGTAGCCATCAATCCGGAAACGATATAGATTTAGGGCAAAAACCGGATGGTACACGACGCAGGGCAGAAGGCGGCGAATTTTTTGCCGTGATAAACAAACGAAATTCGCGCCGTTTCCGTCGATATATTCCGGACGTGATAAACTCTATGAATAACGGGACGTTTGCGCATAAGTATCTAAACGCATACAAAGGGGCAGACCTGATTTCTATTGGTGCCAGTTCCGGTGCGGATTTAAGCAAATTAGAAAGGGACGTAAACGCAATAAAGAAACAAGGCGAAAGGCGTACATACTTAGATAAAGACGGGAGAATTATAATTGAATATAAGAACTTAACAAGGAAATTAAGATGATAAACCCTATATATAAATTCTTGCTTTCGGTAGATTATCAAGAATACGGATATAACCCCGAATTAACCGAAATGGAGCCGTTATATGTTATTAAAGATAGCTCCATAAGCGCGGGCGGTAGCGTGATTACTGATATGTACAGCGATTTATACGTTTTTCCGGTGTCAGCCGGAATGCGTATAAACATTATAGGTTCTTATAACCGTCTCCGGCAAGGATATGCAATGTATTTTGATGTACATCTACAAAAGTTTATGAAAGGGGGCGGAACCTCCATTTCAGATGCAAACTTCAATTTAACGGTAGATGTACCGGACGGTTGTCAAATCATAGTCGTATCGCAAAGAAGGGATGGAAATAAGGCCGTTTTAAAAGCATCATTCAAATACACAAAGCCGGTATATAAAGACGATTTAAACTTAGAGTATGAGTTAGAGACTTCGCAGCAATTTTATAGGAAAAAGTTAAGCGGAAAGTTAACTTACACTTTTGACGATTATAGATTTATAATGGCGTGTGATTTCTCTACGGTGTATTATGTCACTATAATTAAATCTAACGATTTGGGGTTAAGTTGGGAGAAATATTGGTCGGGAAAATTCATGCAAACCGACTGTACAATAAGTTTAGACGATATGGCAGTAGAGGTTAAACCCGACGTATTCGATGAGTATAACGATATATTAGCCGGATTAGAGAAGGAATACGATTTAATTCCCTTAACGCCGGAAATCGAAAGCCTAACTATCACAAAACGCCCGATTATTCAAGTCTACCTTCCCGGCGATGATAAAATTTCATGTTTTATATCGGGGATGTCGTGGGAGCAGGACGTATTAACGGCGGTGGACAATAGAAGCGATTTAAAAAATAAGTATTGGTTTTATTTCACACAGCTATTAAAGGAAATAGATTTGTCCGCCGAAGGGGGTGCTTTAGAAGATTTAGCCCGTAATTATGTCGGGAATATGCAGATATTAGACCCTGACGACGCGACTCCGGTTTTTTATGAAGGTGATTTGTCGCACCCTTATTTGAATACTTATCGGTTGCACATACGATATAGCGAAATAGGACCGTTAACTAATAGGGTTGCAATAGCATTAGTCCGGACCACGGATAATATGAGGCTATATTATTTTGAGAAAGACATACACGGCAGTACGCCAATATTAGATACCTTAGAATTTACGCTTACGCCGGAAGAAGGTAGTGGAATGGTAGGCACATTAAAGGGCTATATGTATTCTTATAGTATATATGCCCGTTTAATATGCGATGTAGAAACAATATCAGGCAATACAACGCAGCCGATTCCTACGGATGATTTTGTAGGGAATAATAAAAATTATACTCATGCAATCGGGTATGATGTAGATATAGCTTATATCTCAAATCGTTATTCAGACACGCCAACGGAATACGGTAAAACGGGATGGGGGCAATATTTCGCGCCTCCAGTGCTTATTACATTAGCCAAAATGTACCCTTTAGGGCAAAGTAAATGGCTAAATACATCCGTTTGGTTTAGTTCTTCGGTATGGGATAGTATTTTCGAGAAGTCCGGACGTAAAGAATATATAGTGCCCGACAATTTCCCACTATGGAGTGTTATATCCGTTTTGTTGGGTCAGATTGCGCCGGGCGTTACTCATTTGCCTACGAGTGAATACAGTGAATTTTTATACGGTACGACAAACCCGATAACAGGAACCTCGAATCAGACGTTATTAATAACGCCGAAATCTAACATAATAAACGGGATATATAATACACCGGCACAAAAGGCACCTACTACGTTTCAGCAAATTATGTCTATGTTAGCAAATACGTATAAATTGTATTGGTTTATAGAGGACGATAAATTAAGAATAGAGCATATTTTATACTTTAAAAACGGTGGTAGTTACGTTTTATCGCCGGAGATGGTTTTAGATTTAACGCAAATCGCCAACAAGCGGAATTATAAACCGATTGCGTTCGGCCAATCTTCGTATAAGTTTGATAAGCCGGAAATGTCTTCACGGTATGAATTTTCTTGGATGGACGACTGCACTAAAGTTTTTAACGGGTATCCGATAGAGATATTAAGTAAGTATGTAGAAACGGATAAGAAAGAAGATATAACGGTGTCTAATTTTACTTCCGATATAGATTATATGCTTTGCAATCCTGATAATATAAGTCAAGACGGCTTCGCAATATTTGCGGCTAACTTAGTAGACGGGCAATATAAAGTACCATTTGTTAGTTTAATGTTTGATAATGTGATTTCAGAGCTTCAAAACGGCTTTCTTGCTTTTGTGAATTTACAGCCTACATACTGGATATATGATTTACCAGCGCGTCGGGCGAGAATCAACGAAAAAGAAATCACGGTTAAGGGAATAGAACGAAAGAAAAAACAAAAAGTAGTATTTCCTATTGGGCAAGATGATATAAACCCGAACGGAATTATAAAAACATTTGTCGGAAATGGTCAGATTAGCAAATTATCTGTAAATTTGTCGAGTAGGTCAGCGGAAGCCGAATTAAAATTTAATACGGAGGAGATATGAACGAAAATAATAATTTGAGTGTATTGCCGTGGTACGACAATATAGACGGACAAAACAGCCGGAAAAGTTATGCATACGGGAATATATACCCGTTATTCACTCCTGCGCATAGTCTTTTGCCCTTTCAGATATTGAGGAAGCCAAACGAGGTATTTAACCCTAACGTTAAGTTATATACTAAAGACGGGGTTTTCGTTTTGGATATAACGGAACAAATGGTTCTAACTGGCTTACAATTAGCAAAGCCGGAAAATACCGATAAAATGGAGGTTATTGTGTATCCGGCTTATTTCCCCTTGCAGGAAAAAATACCGATAGGAATGTATTATGCCGTTTTAAATGATGGCGTTAATACATGGTATTCGGACATATTTACGATAATAAATGATTCTGAAAATTATCTATCAATAGAGTGGTACGATGATGATACGCTATATTGTGACGCTGGCATAATTGTATATAGAAACCCGACGTTCAGAAACCGCGTTTATTTCTGTACTGAAATAGGAAAGCCGGATTATACATTTGAGGAAGAAGGCGAAGAAAGGGACGGTTATTTCTTTCCGATTAAACAACTTTCGGAAAAAGTATATCGGTTTAATATCCTTGCGCCGGAATACCTTTGCGATGTTATGCGTTTAATCCGGTTAAGTGACCATATTAGTATAAGGGATAGTTTCGGACGTTTATATAAATGTGATACGTTCCTATTTACGCCAAAATGGGAAACGCAAGGCGATTTAGCCTCCGTAGAAATTGAGTTCCAAACTAATACAGTTGTTAAGAAATTAGGTAGCGTCTTTCGTGGCGACTTTAATAACGACTTTAATAACGACTTTAATATTAAACCAAACGAAAACGAATTTAATAACCTCTAAAATTAAAAGTTATGGCATACGACCAAATCAAAGAGAGTATAAAAGCTGTTATCAAGGAAAACGGCAATTATGAGATAACCGGAAATGTACTTCAGACGGTTTTATTATCAATGGTGGACACATTGGGACCAGAGTATCAATTCTTAGGCATTGCTACAAAAAGTACGGTTCCCGTTGTGGTAGAGGGAAATTCATTCTATATTACCACCGAAGTAGGTACTTATACGAATTTTAAAAATTCGGGAAATACGGCTATTACTGTTAATAAACTTGGTATATTAACAAGTACAAACGGTACAGCATGGAATTTTACACCTATTTTTATAGGCGTTTCTAAAGGAGGCGGTGAAGTGTTTAATGATTATGCTAATAATACAGCGCCCGGTGTTAATTCTCATGCGGAAGGCCAAGAAACGGAGGCGGTCGGTGTTAATTCTCATGCGGAAGGATTCCAAACCCATGCAAACAAGGATAATTCGCATGCAGAAGGGCGTATTACTGTGGCTGATGGTGATGCGTCACACGCAGAAGGGAATGAAACACAGGCGTCCGGCAAATGGTCGCACGCAGAAGGCTATAAGTGTTTTTCCGAGGGAATAGCATCTCACGCAGAAGGACAATATACCACCGCGTCCGGCGATTATTCCCACGCGGAGGGCACGAGTACACGCGCACTATATATTAACGCTCATGCCGAAGGACAGGACACAGCGGCCGGTGCCGCGAACGCTCATGCCGAAGGACAGGGGACAGTGACAGAAGAAGTAGGCGGCCATGTTGCCGGTATGTATAACGCAGTGGTCGCAAATGGTCTGTTTAATTTTGGTATCGGTTCAAGCAATGATAAGCGTAAATCGGCTATGATTATAGACGGAACTAACGGAAAAGTCTATTTTGTTGATGCCGGAGGGTACGATGGCGGTACAAGTATTGCAAACGCTAAAAGCATTCAGGATATTCTAAAGGATAGCGGAGGGGTAGAAATAGAGCAATTAGATGAATCTTTCGATTTCAATAAAAACGCCAATTTTGATGTATTTAATAATATAGAAGACGGTCTACATATCTATGTAGGCACGTACCGTGCGCAAAATACGCAGATAGCTCGCATGTTGCGTATAACACAATACACCGAAGCAGGCGAGACTAAAGTACAATATTTTGAATATCAGGAAGAAGTCGGCGCTACAACATGCTCATTTATTAACGCATCAGTAATTAGAACTGAATCGGAGGGTTCCTGGTCATGGGCACAAAGAGCCTATGAACTTAGAATGTATATGCAAGCTATCCCGACCAATAATGGCGCACTTTCGGATAGTGATAAAGTTATTTTAGATAGGCTTATAGCTTTGGTACTATATAGCGATGCTATTACAAGTTTCTTCTATTTTAAGAATAGTAGTGAACTTGTGCCTATGACGTTGGCAAGAACAAACCTACAACAACAACAAGTACTGGAATTTACCGGAATAGCCACGGGGCGAAAGGTAATATCTTTAAAGGCTACACGAACAAATGTAGGTGGAAGTATAAATTACTCTAATTGGTCGGTTACTACTGTATTCTTAGACCAAATTAAGGAGATTGCAACACAGACTGATAATTTAGCAAAGAATATATATGTACTTAATAACTTACTTACGCAATCTGATAAGTTCGGAACAAAAACGATAAGCATAACTTCACAAATAGAATCTATGCTTGGAGGCTCCTATATAGACGTAATACAAGGACCTATACGAGATAATAGGAAGATATTTGTTAGCGTGCTATCAAACAATGACCGAAAAGACTTAATCGTATGGAATCTGAAAACGGTAGGTAATTTCCAAGGTGGTAAAAATGATAACGGGGAGTTGGTTTTCTCTACTATGTACACCAATCCGGAAACTTATTCGGTAGTAAGACGTTATATTAAATTGGTTATTGCTAATAGCGAGTTTACGACAATGACCATAACAACCGACGCGCCTATACAAAATATTTATAAGCCATTGTTAAATGTCGGTTTAGATACCTTTAGGGCTAAATCCGGCAGTACAATGACCTTAGCAGAAATAAATTCTGCCGGAATAACTGCACAAGATGTATTAGATTTTAGAGACGGCGTAAAGACAATGATACGCGATTCTGACGGAACCGATAAAAATACTTTGTTCCTAAGCGGAATGTATTATGTAAATAATTCGACTTGGTCGTTATCTTTTGAAAGCCGTATTATAGATGAGTTCGCGACGGTGGCCGGTATTAAAAGAGGGTCATTTCTTAGCATTAATAGCATAGGCGAAGAAACGTTTAAAATAGAATATAGAAAAGTATGAAAATAGATTTTGAATATTTTAGATTTATAGCAGTATCGGCATTATATGCTTTGCAATCCTGATAAAATACGGCAGGGAATACGATTGCGATACGTTTTTAATTACTCCGAAATGGCAAACGCAGGGGGATTTGGCGAGCGTGGAAATTGAGTTTAAAACAAATACCGTCGTTAAGAAAATAGGACGGGGGTATATTATAAGCAATAAAGGAGATTTTAACGACGATTTTAATAATGATTTTAAAAACAATTAAATAATTAGATTATGGGAAATTACGAACAACTAAAACAAGCGGTTTCCGACGTTATTAAAACAAATGGGAATCAAGAAATTACCGGGGAAATAATGCAAAATACGTTATTGTCTATAATTTCAACGGTCGGAAGCAATGCAACATTTGCGGGAATTGCGACCCCAACAACAAATCCGGGTACGCCCGACCAAAATGTTTTTTATATTGCATCAGAACCGGGAATTTATGCTAATTTTGGTAATGTAAAATTGGTTGACCAAGTTTTAATCCTTACCAATAAAAATGGCTATTGGGTTAAATTTGATACGGGAATTACAACAGCAGCGAAAGTTACCGAGTTAGAGGAACGTTCAAATGCAAGTTCTGCATATATTAAATTAACACTCGAATACATAGGAGTTGATATTCCTTATATGATTGAGGTGGGGGAAAAATATAAATTAACATATAATGGGGATGTATCCAATTATAGTTCTAATAATATATATGGATATACGTCAGAGGGTCTTAGAGAACAAATTACTTCTTTAAATTCGTTAAAGTCACAAGTCTTTTCAACACAAAAAGACTATCAGAGAATACGTATAGGTTTTAACGGCGTTATCGACCGAACAAAAGCAATGTATGTGTTAATTGAAGATGTTACCGAAGTAGAATCATTAAATACCGAAGTAGAATCATTAAATACCGAAGTAGAATCATTAAATACGTTGAAAATAGAAGTGGAATCTTTAGACGCAGAAGAATATAAGAGGGATGTATTATTTATAAATGATGCGCCGAGAGAAATATCCATAGAACTGCATGATAATAAGTATTTTGATTATGGGTTTACGGAGCAAAATTCAAATAACTTTAATTGTTTTAAGGTTGATGTTAGTCAATATGTAAATCAGTATATACTATTAGATGCGTATTGTTTTGGAAAGTCCTATGCAGCTAAATCAGCAATAACAGACGAAAATAACAAAGTAATACGATATGTTAGCAATGAAGGAATTTTGCCAAAATACGTGTTTATACCTATTAAATCAAAATATCTGTATATTTCTAATAGAAAGTACAATGATGTTAAATTTAATAAAACCGGTAGTATGGTTTTATCTGTTAATACCCCAAAATTGTATTCAGTAAGTGGCACACCAACACTTTTAGACACGAGACATTTTACGGAGATAGAAAGGAAAAACTCTAACAAGTTCTTTCATTTTAGTTTAGATGATTTTAAAGATGCAATAGCAGATATTGTGACAAATGCGAATACATACAATTCAATATTTGATAATTCAACTTTTGCAAAATTAAGAGAATGGCATTTGAAATTTGGAATAACCGTTAGTCTATATGTACAAAGAACAATGAGCGATATTCCTGCAAAGTTTAAAAATGATTTTATATACAATAAGGATTGGATGAAATTCGGTTATCACGGAAATGGTGAAAGTTGGAAAACAGCTACCTATGAAAACGGCAAACAATGGTGGAATGACTTTGTAAATGGTATAATGACGTCAATAGGGAACTATGATATTATAGACCGTGTGCCACGAAATGACTATTTTAAAGGTACATTAGAAAGTTGCAGAGGAGAAAGGGACGCAAATTGTGGTTGTTTAGGTTTTTTGGGTTGCGACGATTGGAGTTACAACAAAGAAGCAAGAGAAACTAATTATTATTTATCTGATGAGCAGTCAACATATTTAGATGCAAGAGATAGATATTACGATAGTGAAACCCAATTGTGTATATTTAAAACTGATTTCAGATTAGAACAAATACAACAGCGTTGGAGAAATGTTAAGGGCTGTTTGAATTATTATAATAGTGCCGATGGGTCAATGCAAGCATTTGACATGATAGTTTTTAGTCACGAATGGAATTTTATGCAGTTTGCTTCAGATGCAGAAACGATTTTTGCATGGGCATTAGATAAAGGATATAGATTTGATTTCCCGATGAATGTTTTATTAAAATAATATGGAAAAAATATTTAATTGGGAGCAATGGCGTATAATCGCCATTTCCACGGTT
>ENA-OOXA01000345-OOXA01000345.1-human-gut-metagenome-genome-assembly--contig:-NODE-345-length-36426-cov-5.137417_pt1 | contig 36426 bp, 30 predicted proteins | sample MGYA00241581_ERZ501331 | MGnify/ENA primary metagenome ERZ501331 (study PRJEB25962, sample SAMEA2042982) | human gut metagenome | biome: human gut; feature: human-associated habitat; material: faeces...
CAGATGGCGCAGGTGAATCTGGAAATAGTATCAGCCCGAAGGGGTCAAGGGGGCGAGCGGAAAGCCCCCTTGTCGCGCCCGCAGGCGCGATTCCCCATGTCCCATCAAAATCAAGCAGCATTTTTTCTTCCACTATAATACCAAGCGAAAAAGGAGGCTTCCCCATGCTCGCACCGCAATCCAACGCATCCCGCACCATCCTTGACTTCTCCGGCGTATGGGACTTCCGTCTCAAGCCCGACGCGCCGTGGCAGTCCATCGCCGTTCCCGCGTCCTACAACGACCAGTCCGCTGACCCCGAATTCCGCCGTCATGTCGGTCTGGCGTGGTATCGCCGCAGCATCACCGTGCCGTCCATGCTCAAAGGTCAGCGCCTGATGCTCCGCTTCGACGCCGTCACCCATAACGCTCGCGTTTTCCTTGACGGTCAGCTGCTCTGCACTCATCGCGGCGGCTTCCTGCCCTTCGAGGCGGACGTGACCGACATCCTCCACCCCGGTCAAACTGCCCTGCTGGAAGTCGAGGTGGACAACACCATCAGCCACCACACCCTTCCTGTCGGCAACGAGGGCGGCACGGCGTTCTTCGGCTCGGATAACCCCGGCACCCCCTCTGTTGAGGCGGGCAAACAGCACCAGCATGAGCAGGGCATCAACCTGCCGAATTTCGACTTCTTTAACTATGCCGGGCTGAACCGCCCTGTCCGCCTGTACACCACCCCGGCGGATTATATTGCCGATGTGACGCTTATTTCGTCGATGGATGGCACAGTGCGCTACACCGTCGTGACCCACGGTGAGGGCGACGTGACGTTGGATGTGCTGGATGCAGACGGGCAGGTCGTCGCCAGCGGCACGGGCGCGTCCGGCGAAGTGCATGTGGCAAATCCGCATCTCTGGGAACCTGCTCCCGGCGTGCCGTACCTCTACACCGCGCGTGTCCGCTTCGCTCAGGATGAGTACAGCCAGCCGTTCGGCATCCGCGAAATCAAGGTGGATGGCTGCCGCTTCCTCATCAACGGCAAGCCCTTCCACTTCCATGGGCCTTGCAAGCACGAGGATTCCTTCTTCCACGGGCGTGGGCTTGACCAGTGCCTGAACGTGACGGACATCAACCTCTTCCACTGGCTGCACGCCAACGCCTTCCGCACCAGCCATTATCCCTATTCGGAGGAAATGCTGTCCCTGTGCGACCGCGAGGGTATCGTCGTGATTGCCGAAACGCCCGCCGTCGGCATCGGCGAAGGAGGCAAAGACCCTTATCGCTGGGCGCCCGCCGATTATCACGCCCAGGTGCTGACGGACATGATCGCCCGCGACAAGAATCACCCCTGCATTGTCCTGTGGAGCTTGGGCAACGAGCCGAACACGGATGCGCATCCGCAGTCCGCCTACGACTATTGGCATCCGCTGTACCTCTTGGCGCATCAGCTTGACCCGCAGAACCGCCCGGTGACGCTCGTCGGCTGCCAGAACGACTACACGCGCGACATCACCATTCCGTCGATGGATGTTGTGTGCATCAACCGCTATTACGGCTGGTACAACCTTTCCGGCGATTTGGAAGCCGCTGCTTTCGCCATGCGCATGGAGATGAATTACTGGGCAACGGTCAACAAGCCCACCATCCTCTCGGAGTACGGCGCGGACACCATCGCGGGGATGCACGGCACGGAGATGTTCACCGAGGAATTCCAGGTGGATTACTACAAGACCATCAACGCCTGCCTGGACGAGCGTCCCTTCGTCGTCGGCGAAACGCCGTGGAACTTCGCGGATTTCGGCACGCAGCAAGGCCCGATGCGCGCTGGCGGCAACCGCAAGGGGCTTTTCACCCGCGACCGCAAGCCGAAGATGGCAGCGCACTATTTCCGTGAGCGGTGGGAGAATTTTAAGAAGTAAGGGTAGATAAAAATGAGGTCACTGTCGGTTTGGGCGGCAGTGACCTCGGTTTATTTGCATTTTCCCAGCATCTATGCTATCATAGAGCATATCGCCAATCTGTTTCATCGGAGGTGTATATGTCCAATCCTCACCGAATTTCTATTTTCCTTATCCTTCTGCTCTTTCTTGGGCTGATTTTTGTAGCCGTTAGCGACCTTCTTTCCTTCCACGAAGACGACTTCGACCTTTCGGAAGCCCTCGTGCAGGTACAGGTGCAGACGCCCCGCCATTATGATTCATCCGACGTCGAAGAACCCGTGAACTACCTGCTCGCCAGCAAACGCCGCATCCATTCCTGCGACCCTTTCACCGCTGACGAAGCCACCGTCTACTACGTCCCCAGCGAATGCTTTGACGCCTACATCGACCGTGCGCAGAACAAAGTCCTCAACCGCCTCGTTTCCGTCGCCGTCACGGATGGAAACGGCACTCCCCTCGAAGTGCCCGCCGTCCTGCCCGACATTTTCGCGCAGATTGCCACGCTGGAGCACACGTTGTTTGACATCCGCATCCTCGACGTTTCCAGCGAATACTTCGTTTTCCTGAAACTGAACGTGAATCTCCACACGCCCTGCGATCTGTACTATTATAATCAGCAGATCGGCAAGCTCATCGAGCTGTATTCTTTTAACGACAGGGAGCTGCTGGGGCTGCATGTGATGTCAGTGGAGAGGCTGAAAGGGCTGGAATAACAAAATAAGCAGAGAGCCATCGTTTTTCGACGTTCTCTGCTTATTTTTATGCTGCCATTTCAAGAGGATTTTTCACTTTTACTTTCCGTTCAATCGTTTCTTCTGCTCGCTTCTAATCTGCCTGATACTCTTTTCCGGAATCGGCAAATCTTCCGGCATCTGCGCCGCTTCCGCTAATGATTTGTTGTGGGCTTTCATTTCGTTGTTCACTGCTTTTTCCCTCATATTTGTATTCTCGTTATCCTTATGTACGCTTACAGTTTAGCCAATACCATCACATTCTCCGACATATCCGTTTCGTCCCAACAAAGTCCGCTGATCTCCGAGCCCTTGAAATACACGGGAAAACGGAACTCGATGCGCTTCACGATGCGTCCGTCGCTCTGGCGCTCTGGGTAAATCTCCACGCGCTCGATGAAGCTGTTCATGAAGGTCTTTTTCTCCAGGTCGGTGAACTGGTCGTACAGCTTGTCGAAGTAGAGCAGGAACTGATAGACGTTGTCGGTGGAAATCCGGCGCTGGCGGATGTTGTCCATGCGGGTCTGCACCTCGGCGATGATGACCTCGATGGAGGCGATCTGGTCGTAGACCCTGTTCTGCCGCTCCTGCAGGTCCTGCGCCTTGCGGGTGTAATGCGGGTCGTCGAAATCGAGCGCGTCGATCTGCTCGCCCAGCCTGTCCTTGGTGCCCGTGAGCTGACGGAGCTGCTTGCGCAGGGTCTCCATCTCCGTGTCGAGCTCGGCGGTGTCCAGCTTGCCGCCGATCTTCTCCCGGATGCCCTGCTCAAAGGCGGGGGTGTTGACCAGTTTGTGGATGATCTCCTCCACCGCGCCGTCGATGATTTCCTCGCCCCACTGGTGGTGGTAGTCACAGCGCTTGCCGTCCACATGCAGGCGGTGCTTGCAGGCGTAGTAGAAGTAGTCGCGGTAGTAGGTGCCGTCGCCCTTCTTCTTGCGGTTCACGTTGCCGTACATGCCGCCGCCGCAGACGGGGCACTTGAGCAGCCCGGACAGGACGTGCTCGTGGTCGAGGCTGTGTGTCTTGAGCTGGTGCTTGTTGGTCTGCTGGCGCTGCTTCTGCGCAAGCTGCCAGTCCTCCTCGGAGATGATGGGCTCGTGAATGCCGTCGTAGAGCGTATAGTCCTTCTGCTTGACGATGTGGTACTGGTTGCGGGTGCCGGGGATCTTCTCGTTATGTCTGCGTCCGTACGCCAGCTTGCCGCAGTACACTGGATTGTCAAGCACGCCGATGAGGAAGGAATCCGTGAAGGCTTCCCGCTTGTTGTTGTGACGGCAGACCTTGCTGTATCCGTGCTCGTTGAGCCAGTTTGCGATTCTGGCGGTGCCCATGGTGGTGTGGATGTACTTGTCATAGATGATGCGGATGACCTCGGCCTCTTCCTCGGCAATCTGCAGGTGCCCGTCCACAAGCTTGTAGCCGTAGGGCGCGAAGCCGCCGTTCCATTTGCCCTCGCGGGCCTTCTGCCTGCGGCCCTCCATCGTCTGGACAAGGATATTCTCGCGCTCGATCTCGGCGACAGCGGAGAGAACGGAAATCATCAGCTTGCCGCTGTCCTTGGAGGAATCAATGCCGTCCTCCACGCAGATGAGGTTGACGCCGAAGTCCTGCATCCGTTGCAGGGAGGTCAGCACGTCGGCAGCGTTGCGGCCGAAGCGGGAGAGCTTGAACACCAGCACGAAGGAGACACCGTCCTTGCCGGATTCGATGTCCCGCAGCATGCGAAGAAACTCCGGGCGGCCCTCGATGTTCTTGCCGGATTTGCCCTCGTCGCAGTATTCCCCGGCGACGAGCATGTTCTGGAACTCCGCGTACTTGCGCAGCTTGTCCTTCTGCGCGTCCAGGCTGTAGCCGTCCACCTGCATGGAGGTGGAGACGCGGGTATAGATGTAGCATTTCATTCGCTTCATGGCTTTTCCTCCTGCGGTCCAGCCTTTGCCGCGTCGGCGTGTTCCTCAAGCTCAAGGAGGAACCTGTCGTAGTCGGACAGGAACTCGCGGTCCTGAATGACGCGGTACTTCTCAAATTCGGTTTCTGCGTGCAGCCGGGCGATTTCCGCGGACACCCTGCCTGCATCCTTGAGCAGACCGTATTCGAACATTTCAATGAAGCGGTTCAGGCGGGTTTCCCAGTCCTGCATGGTCAGCGGGATGTGGCGCTGGGCCATGTTCTCGGCGAAGTCCAGATAGGAAGTGACCATGCGGTTCAGCTGCCCAAGCTCGTCTTCGGTGAGGTAGCTCTTGGCGATGGACACGTCGGACTTTTTGATCTTGCCGTCCGGCGCGTCCTGCCAGGTAGTCAGGCCCATGTGATCCTTCGTGTGGTCGGCGCGCTCCATGATGAGCTCGGCGGCGGTGTGCCCGTGCACGGCGAAGTGCATCTTGTTCTGCACCGTGGCATAGAAGCGTTTCGTGGCGGCGGAAGTACGGTCGTAGTCGATAGCAGTGGCATACAGGTCGGTGATCTTCTGATAGAACTTGCGCTCGCTGGCACGGATCTCCCGGATGCGTTCCAGCTGTTCCTCAAAGTATTTGTCGGTCAGATAGGTGCCCTGCTTGAGCCGTTCGTCGTCCATGACCCAGCCGCGAATGGTGTACTGCGTTGCGATCTGATTGACCCATTTGCGGAACTGAACGGCGCGCTCGGAGTTGACCTTGAAGCCGACCGCGATGATCATTTGAAGCGCGTAATGGTTGGTGGAATAGCTTTTGCCGTCTGTGGCAGTTATCCGAAATTTTCGGATAACTGAATCCTCTGACAGCTCGGAATCATCGAATATTTTCTTGATGTGATAATTGATCGTTTTGACACTCACATCATACAGCTGCGCCATCGTCTTTTGCGTCAGCCAGATGTTTTCGTCCTCGTAGCGTATTTCGATGCTGCCCTGCGGGTCGCCCGTGGAGGCGACATAGGTCAACACCTCCGCCGCGCTGGAACGGATGGGCGCGGGCGTCTGCTTTTCTCTGGACATGGGAATTCCTCCTCGTGCGGTTTATGGAAGCCTTCCCCGGCCCGATTGGATACGAGCCGGTGAAGGAAGGTGGTTCAGGCGCAGATGATTTCGGTCATCACGTTGTGCTCCGCTTCGGCGCGCGCCAGATTCATGAGCCCGACCCACTTTATGGCATCTTCAGCCTTCAGGACTTCGGTGATGCCCCAGCTTTGGGCATATCCCTTCATGAGAACATCGAAACGCTCGCTGGCCTGCTCATCGACAGTGTGCAGATAGGCATTCAGTGCTCCCGTGAGCAGAAGCCTTTGGAAATGACCCGGATGGTTCGATTCCAGGTGCCGGAGGTGCAGCCGGCCCCATTTGCCGATGGGCTGCTGCTCCGGAAGCTCCAGATCCGGAAAGTAATAATCGCCGTGAAGAGTGTAGCTCAGGCCGTTGTGCTCGTCGGTGATATGTTGGGGCAGCGTGCGGCTCTCAGGAGCAGGATGATTCTGAAGCATGGTGCACCTCCTGTCAATCGTGCAGTAACTGTTCGTGTATTTTGTCCCAACTGCATTTTATTACGCAGCTATATCATTTGTCAATGGTTCTTCTGAATTTGTTTGAGATGATGGATTGGATAAACTGTCCCAACTCGTTTTGCTGTCAGCGGGAAGAACGGGAAACTCCACCTTTCCGCTGTACTTTTCGATCATTTCGGCAAGAAAGCCGACGCACCGCTCAAAGGCGGCGTTCTGTTCAGGCGTTCTTTTGAGCAAAGCCATGATTCCTCCAATAAAGGGTTGATCGGTGGTGGGTGCATAGAGGTTCAGTGTTCCTTTCTTGTTCCTGCAGATATGCGAATCCACTGCGTACATACGTACATGTGTACAATCCCGTTGTATGTGTGTACGTATGTACACAGAGAATCGCGGAAATTCTCACTTATAGGGAATTTCAAATAAACGGGTTATCATCCGAGCAATCGCGCTGCCATCCGTCTGCCGTTCTGAGCGGGAGCCTTAGCACAGGCTTAATGCCGGTAAAGCCCCACACGCGGCGGCCGACGAGGTTCGTCAGGTTATTGGAGTGCTCGATGCTGTACTTCTTCTGATTGGCAATCAGGAATTCCGAAAAGCTCCGGTTCTTGAGCGGCGAGAAGCCGTTTTCCCGGCACCATACGGTGTAGATTTCATAAAGCTCCTGCGAGCCAACCTTCCCTTCAGGTGTGAGACGGATATAATCTCCGGCCTCCATGAAAAGAAGTGCGTTGTTCGCATCTTGCCTGATTGTCTCCTGGTTGGAACGGGAGCGGGCGCTTTCGGTGAAGCGGAAATGATTCGCCACCAGACGCTGCAGCCCTTCAAAGGCCCAGAGAAAGATGCCTTCCAGCTCGCAGCACATTTTCTCCGCGATGTCGGGGTCATCCACGCGATCTGGCTGGCGCTCCCTGGTGGTCAGAATCAGCTGGCGGCGATAGAAGCCGTTGCTGCGGTCGTAGAGGGATTGGAGATCGCCATTGCTGAATGCCAGCAGCCGGGCGAACATCCAGCCCTGATAGCTTTGCCTGCCCTTCTTTTCCAGATCCATGCGCCCCTGCGCGGTGACCAGCGACTTGACGTAGTTGGTCTGACGCAGGGCTTCCATGCGCATGTCATCGTCGATCAGCAAATGGATGTGCTCCAGATCGGCGCGGGCAAAGCGGTTCTCGGACACCTTGCCCACGCTGCCGTCCTTGGCGTTGCAACCAAAGAGATGGGACAGAACGGTGCCGATCTGCGACTTGCCCTCGCCACCGCTGCCCTTGATGACCATCATGCGCTGTCCCTTGTTGCTGGGAATCAGGCAGTAGCCGATATATTCCTGCAGGGTGGGAATGTCATCCTCATACAGAAGGCCATGAAGAAAGCCCAGCCACGTTTCTGGGCTGGGTGCAGAGGGATTGTAGGCCACCGGAAAACGGCTGCGCACGATTCTGTCCTTAGCTGTGGAGAACGAGCCATCCAGAAACAGCGTGCCGTTCGCCACGTGAATCCGGTCGGTCTGCGGCGGGAAATCATCAATATGCGCCGTGATTTTCAGCAGCTCGATGATGTTGGATATCTTCTTCGGAACGCTGGTGGACGCATACGGCTCGATGACCTGATAGATTTCCGTCTTGAGCGGCGCTACGTCGGTCATGCGTCCTTCCGGCGTAAAGAAGCTGTTTTCGGTGTAGAGCAGCTTGTGCGAAGTCAGAAATTCCCGACAAAACGCTGCTTCGTTGATGCTCTGCCCGTCGTACCAGGGCGGGAACTGGTCAGGCCGCAAACGCTTTGTCATGCGCGTTCGCCTCCTCTCTGTGGGTGGCGTTCCAACGCTCGATGCTGCGGAGGGTATTGTCATCAATCAGGGAGTCGGCGGTGTCTTTGCAGATAACGCTGTCTGCATCGTACAGGCAGTCGATCAGATAGGACACCTGCGGCAGCGCATGGCTGGCGGATATTAGGCGGCCGTCCCATTCCTCCGATGGATGAACAGGAGCAAATCGTTGCTGACGATTTTTCAGGAGCCGTTCATATTCGATCAGCACGGAGGCGCAGCGCCCTTCCCGTTCCCGCTGGGATTCCTCCTGCCGGATACGGGGAAGCGCAACGGCAGCGGATACCGGCGTGTTGGGGTCGATGCCGAAATCCAATGCCAGCTTGCGCGCTGCATCGAGGGGAGACAAATTGAACAGTCTGGCGGTGAAGTCGATCACGTCGCCGGTGCTGTGACAGCCGAAGCAATAATAGTAAGTTTCGTTGATCTTCATGGAGGGCGTCCTGTCCGAATGGAACGGACAGCAGCACATGCCGTTTCGCCCGATCCTGACGCCGTAATATGCAGCTGCCTGCGGGACGGTTATGCGGGCTTTGAGGGTATCGAAAATTCTCGTATGTTTCACTTCCTTGTATTCTGCCAGTTTTGTAGGGATTGATTGTTGAAGATGAGTTTTCAGGTTATCGGTTGGTTTCCCATGCTTTATATCGGCTATGTTCATGGGTGCTGCGCTGAGACAGCAGCCGGTCGATTTCATCCGCGCCGAGTGTCCGGGTCAGCCTGTCCAGTTTGGAAACTTTCTCCTGCATGAGCTCATTGGGTTCTGCTTTTCGCTTCCAGTACGCGGTTTCTCTGAGCATGTCGGTGTTCTTCTGGCGCTCGTTGACCAGCAGGGCATAGACCTCTCTCAGCTTGCGGACGAGCTTCTTGATAACCGGGAGAGCTTTGCTTGCGCGGTAGCTCCTGGCGGTTTCCAGCATCCCGGTGTCGGGCAGAAGCTCGTCTGCGGAACCCAGGCTTTGTACGAATGCTTTGACCTCTTTGTCGCTCTTCACAAGTGCATCCATCTTCTTTTTTGCGGCTTCAACTTCACGTTCAGCCTCCTCCCGGTTTGCCTGCGCCAGACGAACGGCCTGCTCGGCGCTTTGCTGCTGTGCCATGAGGGTGTCAAGAGTTTCCTGCTCCTTCATGACCTTGAATTGCACGGTGGTCAGGTGCTCTTCCGTGCTGCTTCGTTCGCCGCGCTCCACGTCGGTGTAGCCCGCAGCGAACATGGCGTCGTGGTACTGATCCTGCAAAATGCTGTAGGATTTCTTCAGGACAATCTTGCCTGTTTTCGTGCGCAAGGGCTTTCCGAATTCATCCAGTACAGGCCGGGACTGCCACTTTTTGCTGTGGCTGATCTGCATGACGGTCTCCTTGACGGTGCCAACCAGCGCCGGGTCCTTGCAGCGCTTCGACCACAGAATCTGTTTTTCGACGACGGGCACATAGACCACGTGGAGATGATAGTGCCATACGTCGTAGCCGAGGGCTTTGCTCATGCCCTGGTTGCGCTCGTCGGCATGCATGACGGCGGAGAGAATGTACTGCTCGCCGCCGACAATATCGACGGCAGCCCGGTATGCCTCGGCGTAGAACGCCTGTGCAAACTCGTAGCCGCCGTGATTGTGGAAATACGCGGAGTTGACATCGAAAACCAGCTCGCCATAATGGACGGCGTCCTGCTTGAGACCCCAGGTAGAGATGGTGCCGTCCTGCTCCATCTGCCGGAACATCTCCTGATAGCTGCCGGAAGGCGTCTTGAAATGGATGTTCAGATGGCTGCGTTCGGGGACAATATCCTCGTTCCGGTAGCAGGCTTTCTGTCGCTCGTTGTGAGCTTCGGCGTCGGCAATATTGCTCTCCGTTCGGGGCTGGTTGCGCACAGTGGTGCGATCCACGCCATCGTTTCTTGCCATGGAAGCGTCTCCTTTCTTTCGTGGGTGTGATGATGGTTCGTTTGGGGCACGGGGTGACGGGGGCGCGGCACTTTCTGCGAAAGTGTAACTACCCACTATGACACTTTCTGTCTTCCTGCGGAATCCAGCAAAGTGCCGTGGGTCAGAGCGCTCCGCCTCTGGATTCCGGGCAAGGGGCACTGCCCTCTGCACACCCGGCAGGCGCTGCCGCCCTGCACCCGGCTCAAAGACAGGAAGCCATGCTTTTGACGGCATGGCTTCCTGCTTTGCGGGGATGGTGCGCGTTGGTGCGTTCTGGTGCCAAAGGTATCGCGCGATACGAAGCTGGAGATGGAATTGTAGTGCGTATGAGCACCAAAGAGCATCAGCAACCGAAGCTGTCCAGCGCATCGTCGAGATCGTCGTCGTCAGGCTCATCACTTCAGATGGGAGAAGGAGCTGCCGAAGATGTGACTATGTTCAGCGTTTGCAGCAGATCGCCAAGCTGAACAGAGGGAGCTGCCAGCTCCTCCCGGACGATTGAGCGAATCGTCTCCCGCAAGCCTTCATCCACGGTTGGCTTGCCATAATAAGCATTGACAGCCGGAACGATCAGCGCGCTGTAGGACAAGCCGCGCTCTGCATGAAGCTGACGCAGCAGAGCGACAGCATTTGCGCTGGCAGGCTTGTCCAGATCAAGCCGGAGGGTGGTGCGGAACATCTGGCTCATCCGGCAATACCCTCGCGCCTGAGGCGTCGCTCCGCAAGGTATTCATAACCCTCGGCGTTGGCGTGTATGTTGTCGATGATGGTCACGCGGTCACGGTCAAACTCGCCGAAGTGGCGCAGCAGGCATCCGCCGCCGCCAACGATCCACAGGCGCATGGTCTGTGGGTCGTATTCGTGCTCGCGCAGCCTGCGCATGATCTCTGCCGCATAACCGGCTGCGGCCTCGCGGATGGTGTCCACATAGTCGCGCCCGATGTCTGCGTCGCCGTTTCGGAGCACCTCGTCAATGATGGCATCCGGCACAGTGCGCCCAAAGCGTTGCGTCAGGGCCTCGCGTGCTCGGAGCATGCACTGGTAGGTGCCGTACTTCTCCGTGAAGCACTGGTCCATGACGGCGCGCCTGTCCTGAATGGTCATGATGTTCATGGTGCCGTTGCCGATGTCGCAGAGCATGTTCACGCCCTTGAACTGCCTGAGCATGGGCACGATGGCGGAGAATCCCTGCGCATACACGTCCGCACCGACGTGATGCCGCGCCAGATGAAATCCACATGGTCGTTCTGGAGCAGGTAAGCCCGGAAGCTCTCACGCTGGGACTCCACCCAGGTCAGGGGCAGACCGGCGGCGATGTAGACGCGGGCTTTGGTCATCCTGTTTTTCCAAAGCTCCTGACCGATGCCGGCGAGGGTCAGGACATAGTGATCCGGGTTGCTGACCTTGTCCGGGGTGAACTCCCGGTATCCGCTGCCGATGACGTGGTATTTGCCGTCGTAAACCAGCAGGTCCTGCGCGTAGGCAGGCTCGTGGTCGAAGGTCAGGACGCTGGCGGGGAAGATGCCGCTGGCGGTTTTCAGGTTGCAGTAGCCATTGTCAATTCCGATGATTTGCATGTTCTTAAGCTGTTTCATAATGTACCTCTCTTTCAGTTTTTTAGAGTAAAGGTTATGCTTCTTATTTGGAATTCTATTGTATGGGTGTCCCTTGCCTGTTCCCGGCTAGAAACCTTGTTTGGCTCACAGTCAGTCCTGAATAGGCGCTTGCTTCCGGGGAAGGTGCTTGCCAGGGGGACGCTGGGGTAACCGGAAGGTCATGGCGGTATATCGGGCAAAGGGCTTCGGGATGGGTTGTCAAGGTTCTGTGTTCTGTGGAACGCAGACAGTATACCTGACAAACCCCATGCTTTGGCCTATGTCCGAAACGATGGAAAACCCGCAAAAACCCCTGTCTTTCCACGCTTATGGAAATGTGGTATGATAGGGTTGAAACTGGTTATGGAGGCTGGAAAATGTACGTTCAACTGACAATGGCCGAGCGTCTGAAGGACCTTCGTGTGATCGATAAGAAGCTGACGCTGGAACAGCTGGCGGAGCAGACCGGCTTATCGAAGTCTGCACTTGGCAAATATGAGAACGAGGATTGCGGCGACATCAATCACTACGCCATTCAGAAGCTGGCAAAGTTCTATGGCGTATCCACCGATTATCTCCTGGGCTTGACAGAACAAAAAAATCACTCAGATGTGGACGTGGCGTCCCTGCATCTGAGTGATGAAGTATTGGAGCTGCTGCGCAGCGGGAAGATCAATAACCGCTTGCTCTGTGAAATGATGACGCACCCCAGATTCCGCCAGCTGATGACAGACATGGAGATCGTCGTAGATCGCATCGCGGATATGCGAATTCAGGATATGAACACGGTACTGGAAGTGGCGCGCCAGAAGGTCATGAAGGAATATGCGCCTGATGAGATGGATGTTTATATGCGCACGCTTGAGGTGGCGTAAATCAATGAGACGGATTACTTTTCGTATATCATTCACGAAGATATGGATGAGATCACTGAAACCATCCGGGAGAATCATCGCAAGGACACCACTACGGCAGATGAAACAACGCCTACACAGGATGGAATCAAGGTGCTGATGCACTCGATACTTGATCAAAAGGATGAAACGACAGTGCTTTTGAAACAGCTTTGTGCTCAGATGCAGATCCCGGAGGAGAAGATCACAGAGGAAGAAGTTCGGGCATTCAGAAGCATGATGCAGAAGTCCAGGCTGTTCAAAAAACAGATGAGCATGCGAGGGAAAGGAAGGCCATTCCGTGATAGAAAATGAGAATAGAGATGAGAGCTTTATAATTCACTGCTAGTTGGAAACTGATGGTGCTGAACCCTGACAAGACTGCGTTTCACCTGGCAGAATGCAGGTAAGGGGACAATGTGGTGTTGATAACTTGGGGTAAGGAGAGCTCCGGTTCCGTATAACCTAATAATCTGGCATGTGTTGTCATAGAAAGATTCGTTGATATTCACAGGCATCTGAGCGGATTTACCAGTATTGTAATTAAAAAATAATCATTGACAATATGAACTGAAACATTGCTTCCAGCATGATGTGGTGCAGATAATAGACTGGGACAGTGAACTGGTCTTGACGAATGATTATTACCGGGCAGCGAGAGCGTGGCGGGAAGAATTCACATCGTCCGAAGCAGAACGAGAGTACTTTACGCGCTCCAGTGAAGAAGATGCGAGAGAGTATGCATACAACAATGTGTGGCTGTACGTGAGGTAGCATATGCAAAAGACCGCAGCCTATTGGCATGATCAGAGCCAATAGGCTGCGGTCTTGTCCAGATACTGCTTCCGTTCCTTCCAGTCCGGCATCAGCATCGTGAGAAAGGCATAAAACTGCCTGGAGTGGTTGGGGTGAACCAGATGGCAAAGCTCGTGCATGACGACATATTCAATGCAGTGCCTTGGTGCTTCGAGGAGACGCTTGTTCAGTGTGATGATTCCCTTCTTCGCCAGACAGGAGCCCCAGCGCGTTTCCATGTCCCGGATTCTCAGAGAAGGCTTCTGCACACCGTATTTTTGAAACGACGGATACAGCGCATCCATCACGTCGCCAAATACCGTTCTGCACTGCTGGCCCAGAAATCTGTTGACGACGCGCCGCTTCCTTTCGATATCGTGGAGATCCCGAACACCTAGATGGATGTAGACGCCGTCCGCTGAAATGGAATCCTTTGCGGCCTGTGTGACCTGCAGGCGCAGACCTCGACCCAGAATGTTGAATGCCTCGCCACTGACGTACTGCTTCGGCTGAGGCCTGTATTGCGCCATCTTATGGAAGTGGTCAAGGGCCTTTTGAATATACGGGGCCTTGCTGGCGACAAAAGCGTCGATTTCCTCGCAGGGGACACCCGGATCTGCCGAAACCCACACGCTGCCATCCTTCCGCACCCGCAGATTGAGGTTTTTGACCGGCTTTCTTTCGAGATTGAATAGGATTTCGTGCCCTTTGGCGGTTAGGACTCGTTGACTGGTGATGTCCATCGCTCAGAACCTCCGCAGGGCAACAGTCTTGACATTGTCGATGATCTTGTCGATGAGATCGAACGAGAGCTTCAGACCATGCTCCTTTTCGTATTTGTAGAACAGATCGTCGATGTCCTGTGAAATGCGGTCGTGGATGGTCTTGTTGTTCGTCCAGTCCACCTGACTGTGGGAGGCGACGATTTTTGTGATCTCCTCGGAAACCTCTGCAACGAAATCGGGTGTAATCCGTTCGTCCTCCACCTCGTCAAAGAGTGCGGTCAGCACACCGAAAAAGGCCTGTGCGTGAACATTATTCTTGATGCGCTCCGGATAGCTGACGGTGCTCCTGCCGGCGTGGTAATCCCCCAGGATGGTACGCATCTTGGCAAGGTATTCGGCTTCGGAGATAACCTTTTCCTTGTAGAGTGCAAGGGCATCCCTGATCCGCTTGGAGAAGCTGTCGTAGTACGCGGGATTCTCGTCGCGCTTCTCGCTGATGCTTCGGGTCATCCGGCTGGCAATCGCATCGGCTTTTGAGCGCAGAGAGCCCAGCTCCTCAAGCTCCTTTTCAAAGTCGTCCTTGTTCAGAATGTCGATGGGGCTTGTGATCTTCTTCAGCCCGGCGACAGACAGGTGCGTGTCGAGCAGATTCTGCATCAGCGGTTCATACTCTGCGTTGTCGATGGCGTCGCAGTACTGGAGCTTGACGCTGCGGCGAACCTTTGAAAAGAAGATGAACGTGTCCTGATACTTCTGCCGCTCCTCCTTGCCCAGCGCGTTGTATGCCTGCTCCGCGTTCAGCACCAGATGCAGCGCCCGGCCAAAAGCGCAAAGCAGGGTGTAGAAATCCTGACGCACATTGTCATCGGCGAGGAACACCTCGACGGCTTCCGCATCGCTGATGCTGCCCACCGGGGCAAAGAGCTCTACCAGCTGCGTATAGGCGCTGCGGAGATTCCCGATGGCAGACATCACATCGACCACGACGCCCTTCAGATCGCCGCCGTCGAAGTTCTCCAGACCAGCGCCACTGTACATGTCCATGGCGGTGTCGAGCTTTTCAATCAGACCGCGGTAATCGACTATCAGGCCGTAGTCCTTGCCCTCGTGCAGGCGGTTTGTCCTCGCGATGGCCTGCAAAAGGCCGTGCTCCTTGAGCTCCTTGTCGATGTAGAGCACCTGACACAGCGGCGCGTCGAAGCCGGTGAGCAGCTTGCTGCACACGATCAGAATGTCGATTTCACCATCGCAGAACCTGTTCTTGATGGCTTCCTCGTAGCGGTCGGCATCCCCGTACTGCTGCATCATCTTGTTCCAGAAGGAGACGACCAGATCGTCCGCTCCCTCGTCGGCGTCGTCGACGCCTTCGCGCATGTCGGGCGGCGAGATGACGACGGCGCAGCTCAGGTCACCGAACTGCTCAAAGCACTGCAGATAGCGGATCGCGTCGCGCTTGTAGTTGGTCGCGAGCATGGCCTTGAAACCGGTATCTTTATAGCCCTCGATGAAGTGCTCGCTGATGTCCAGCGCGATGCGCTTGATGCGCGCGTCGGTGGAGGTCAGGCGGCGGATGCTGCTCCACTTCCTGCGCAGATCCTCCCGCTGCGCCTCCGTCAGGCGGCGGGTGGTTTGCTTAAACCAGAGGTCGATATTTTCTTCGTCCACCTTTTGCTCGACAAAGCGCCCCTCATAGATCAGGGGGACAATCGCGCCATCCTCCACGCCGTCCCGGATGGTGTACTTGTGAATCAGCCTGCCGAACCGGGCCATGGTGTTCTTTTCGCTTTTCATCAGCGGCGTGCCGGTGAAGCCGATGTAGCAGGCGTTGGGGAATACGCTGCGCATCCGGGTCGCCATGAGGCCGTAGTTGGAGCGGTGGCTTTCGTCCACGAGCACGAAGATGTCGCGGGAGGGGTTTTTGACCTCCTGCCGCTCGACGGTGTTGAACTTGTTGATGATACTGGTGATGACGTCCGCCCGGGCGCTGTTTACCAGCTCCACCAGATGGCGTCCGCTCGTCGCGCGGGCGGGAGTCAGCCGGGTATGGGCGAAGGTGGCGGCAATCTGCGCGTCCAGCTCCTTGCGGTCCGTGACGATGACCACGCGGGGATGGCAGTCCTTCAGCTCCATCAGGATATACTTCGCCAGCATGACCATGGTCAGGCTCTTGCCGCTGCCCTGCGTATGCCAGATGACGCCGCTCTGGCGGTTGCCGTGCTCGTCGTTTTCGGCGATGGTCTTCATGATTTCCCGGACGGCGAAGAACTGCTGATAGCGGCAGACCTTCTTCACGTTGGCGTCGAAGAGAATGAAATAGCGAATCAGCTCGTACACGCGCTCGGGGCTGAACAGCGAGACGATATTCCTGTCCTGTTCAGTGGGCATTCGATCCGGGACGAGCGCTTTCAGCCGGGTTTGCAGCCATTCGTCATCCTGCTCCTTCCAGACGCTCCAGAATTTTTTGGGTGTGCCGGCTGTCGCGTATTTGACGGCGTTCTTGTTGGTCGCCACGACGAGCTGCGCAAATTTGAAGAGCTGCGGGATATACGCCGCCTGCTGGTTGCGGATCATCTGCCCGACGGCCTCTTCCACGGGGATATGCGGAGCCTTGCACTCGATGACGGCAAAGGGAATGCCATTGATGAACAGCACGATGTCCGGGCGGGCGTTGTGCTGCCTGTCCTGGCTGTCCACGGCGAACTCCTCCGTGACGTGGAACACGTTGTTCTGCGGGTTGTCCCAGTCGATATAGCGGAGATTGAAGCTGAGCATTTTGCCGTCGCCGACGGTCTCCGGATAGCTTTTGCCCAGCAGCAGCGCGTCGTAAATCTTTTCGCTGGTGCGCACGAGGCCATCGGTCAGCGGTTCGTCGAGGTCCTCCATGGCGCGCTCGATGTTGGCGGCGGAGAACTCGTTTTCCGCGCCCGCATAGACATAGCGGTTGAGCCTGCGGAGCTGACCGCGCAGGATGTCCCGGAGCAGCACATGATACCGGCTGCCGCGCTGCTTGTCGCAATCCGCCGGGGAAATGTAGGTGTAGCCCATGGCAGTCAATAAGTCGATAGCAGGTTGCTGACTGATATTTTTTTCGAGATAAAGGTCAGAATTCATGGAATACCTCCATCTGAGCTCATCATCGATAGGAAAGCATCTCAGATTCTGCTTGCATCTTCTTGATAATAGCGAAAACGATTGTTTCGATGTCACTGCCCGTACTATAATCCGCAGGAACAACGTAATTCACGCGATTATCCCTAAGAAGGGTTTCCGCTGCACTTTTTCCTTTTTCCGGATCGTAAACAGCGATAGATTGACCGCCATTTGTCTTTACAAGCTTCATACATGGAACGTCGGTCAGACCGTCACCAATGTAAATCATGTTCCTGAACGGTACTCTCCGCTCATTTTCAGGCGTGTATTGATTGAGCTTGTCTGCACTTTGGCTGTCGATGGTTAGAACGCCTTTATTGATTCGGAAAAGGAATTGTGTCTTTGCGGTGTAATTGACAGCATATTTGGGCCACTGAATCGTTCCGGTGTAATCATACATAAATTCACAGGCGTAGATTTTCTTGAAATAATGAGCGATTTTCGTCCCCTCAATGATTTCCTTAATACCCGAAGAAACAATATAATGCTCAATGCGAACACCCATTTTCTCCCCGTATGCATTGATTCGCTCAAACCATGAATCAACTCCGTCAAAGTATTCCACACCTTCACCGAGTTCCTTAAAGGTTTCCCTCGTGATGGTTTCTCTTTTCTCCTTTGCTTTTTCCACCATTTTATACATGTATGCAAGAATATTGTCCATTTCCTGACTATCGGTCAACTGGCGAACCTCTCCCCAAAATGCAGAAGAACTCATGCCGAGGGACGGAATGAATCCATATTCCTGCATGTCTTTCGTACAAAGGGTCTTGTCAAAATCGTACATCAGGGCAACGATCGGCTTTTTCATCGTACTTCTCCTTTCGTTTTCACAATCCCCGTCAGCAGAAGCTGCATCAGGGCTTTTTTCTGGTTTTTCATTTCTTCCAGCTTACGCTGATGAAGGGTGATGAGGCGGTCGAGATTTGCAAAGTACTGACCAATTATCTGTTGTTCGTTATAAGAGGGAAAATCCACAATCAATTCTTTTACGATTGCACCTGATAGATTTCCTTGCCCACCTTGCAAATATGTTTCTACTATGTTTTGTTTGCTCTTTCGCAGCCATTGTGATAGATATTCTGCATCGTAATTATCCATTGGCTTAATCGCCAAAATAGCCTGATTTATCGCACCTTCAAGCCTTGCACGACCTACCTCACCGCTTGTAGCACCATATAAGGCATAAAGGATATCTCCTTTTGAAACGAGCCGTGCCGAAGAAACATTCAAACCTTTTTCGGATATAAAAAGTTCGGTGCTTTCGCTATTGATTTCAGCGGAACGGATAAATGGTATTTGACCATCATAATACTCTTTTACGCCAACCGTTGGAGTACCACCTGAGTACGATGTTGTTACTCCCCCCAACTTCCGCTGTTCCCAATCGTCCGTAAATCCGGGGAATCTCTTTTCAGGAACCTTTTGCCCTTTCCTCGGGAACATCTTTTCCAGACAGCCCTTTTTGAACCTTTTCAGTTCCTCGATTTTGCGCCCTTGCAGTTCGATTGCCTTGTCCTGCGTGGAGAGGATTTCGGCAATCTTTTTCTGCTCTTTGAGCAGAGGCATTGCAAGCGTTCTTTTCATCCAGTCTTGCGTTTTGAACAATAGTTTTTCGATATGAACGCCATCACTCATCAGATAGAAGAGTCTCTTATAGTGTGGCAACTGCATCATCAGGTTGAACATCTGAATATTTGTGCCATCTTGCGGAAGAAAAACATTATACTCATTGGATACGACAGCACCATCTAGCTCGGGGGGAACGATGCCGCAGGCTCCGTGCGCGATTTGTCTCTTTGAAATGATGAAATCCCCGGTTTTAACGATGAAGTAGTTCTTGACCAGTACGTTTTTGCCAAGAAAACTGCCGCGCGAATCAACACCACCAAATCCGCGGCGAACAGTAACCAACTGGTATTCTTCTTCATCTTGTAGAACGATGGGGCGTTCTGCGAGTTTAAGCCATTGCCCAATCTTTTTCGATGCCCAGTCACGAGGGTATATGCCATCTTTATCTTTGACGTACCCCTCCGGCACAATCCCTTGCCGGATTTGTTCGATTCGTTTTTTAACTTCGTGTGTCATAACATCACCTGCTTAAACTCGAGAGGGGTCAATTGTATACCCTTGCCTGCTCAATTCTCGAATTAAGCTCAGAGAAACATCATCCACTTTGTTCTGGAAGGGAATGTAGAGGAGACCCTGAATATCAGATGGACGCTCAAAGTCGGGAGCCTCCTTCAAGAGAATAGCGACGCGTTCTCTGCCAAGCTTTGCAAGAAACATGCCCAGTTCCAGAACGACGTTTTGCCGAACTCTGGATTTCAAAGCGGATTCGGTTTTTGCTTTGCCTTCGTCATCCGGTGTCGCTAATACAATTGCATATCCTACATCTTTGGAATACTCTTCAAGCTTTTCGATGATCGTTTGACCGGCAGAAGCTTGTTGGTCGAGGATGATCGGCGTTAAATCCCATCTTCTCAGCAACGCTTCGAGCTGAAGCTTTGCGGTTTCATCGTGACCATATACAACAAAAATCTTCCGATTTGTTGACATTGCTGTACCTTCAATAATGGCCTTGACTTCATCTTGCGCTTTTCCTTGAATTGAGTATTTGCCGGAATTGAAACAGTTTACCATTCCACCGTTGCTCAAGGAAATGCATTTCCCATATTGAATCTCTTTGACGCTTACAATGGATACCGAAGCACATTGCTCAAACTTCATCTTAATCTCTTCAAAAGTCATTTTCATATCCTCCTACAGTTCGATTTTTTTCGCTCATTACACTATTTACGCTTGCATTACCGCAAGTACATATTTACTCTTTCACCCTTTAAGGCGCTTCTTTTGCTCGCTCTCAATCTGCCTGATGCTCTTTTCCGGCGTCGGCAGGTCTTCCGGCATGGTGCCGCCCAGCTCGGCGATGGTCTGTCTGACCTTCCTGCCAACCTCGTAGTGGGTTTGATTAGCCTTTTCCTTGCCTCGAATATTTTCGCGGCGCAGCTTTTCGTCTGTCTGCGTAGCGCGGAACAGGTTAGCAGCCAGCTCGGTGCTGCCCATGTGATCAAGAATCTGTTCGTTTTCCTTGAGACCTTTACGAGCGTGGATTTCTTTTGCGCCGAGGCCTCCGTACAGTCCTTGATAGCCGTAATTCTGGAAAATGGCGAAATCATAGGACTTGATAACGCCAGCCTTTTGCGCCGCTTCGGCCAGGGACTTGTTGTGCGCTTTCATTTCTTTGCGGATGGCAAGCCGCTTCTGATCCTCGGACAGCTCATCGTAGTGGTCGATCAACTCCTGCTGGCGCGTCTTTACGGCGAAGTAGGTCTGTCCAACTGCAATGACCTCCTTGCGCGGGTCGCCATTCATAACGATCAGGTAGCAGGCATAGCGGGAGAGAATGTAGTCATCAATCAGCTTAACACCACCGTTCGGCATGGGCGATGTTTTGTTGACCTCAACAAAACATTCATCCACAGCTATGCCGCTGTTTTCGCAGGCTGTTTGAGCTTTTTCAATGAGTTTCTGGAAATTCCGCCATTCCGTATATTCAAGTATGGATTGTAGCTCCCTTGCATACCAGAATTCATTGCCATACTCATTGACGTGCTTGATGCTTTCAAAGGTTTCTTCGCTGTAACGCGCAATCTCATTGCTCATAACCCCAGCTCCTTCATATACTTCGCCATCTGCGCCTGCACCTGCGAAAGCTCCGCCTCGATGCTTTCGATATTCCGTTTCACCTCGTCGATGTCCACCAACTCCTCCTCCTCAAAGGTATCCACATACCGGGGGATGTTCAGGTTGTAGTCGTTCTCACGGATCTCAGCGCGGGAGGCGCGGTAGCTGTACTTGTCCACCTTCGCCTCGCGCGCCTCGTAGGTGCTGACGATGCGGGCAATATCGCTGTCCCGCAGGAGGTTCTGATTCTTGCCCTTTTCGTAATTGCCCTCGCCGGAGGCGTCGATGAACAAGACGTCGTCGCGGGTGCGGCCCTTTTTGAACACCAGAATGCAGGCGGGGATACCCGTGCCGTAGAACAGGTTCGCGGGCAGGCCGATGACCGCGTCCAGCAGGTTCATTTCAATCAGCTGCTTGCGAATCTTGCCCTCGCTGGCACCGCGAAAGAGCACGCCGTGGGGCAGAACGACGGCCATGCGCCCGTTCTCCGCATCCAGACTGTTAAGCATGTGGAGCACGAAGGCATAGTCGCCCTTGGAGGAAGGCGGAACGCCCCAGTCAAACCGATGATGCTCGTCCAGAGAGGCGGTCATTTTCTCCGGCTTCTTTCCTTTTTCATCCGGACCGGCCTTCGAGAGGAAGCCGCTGTCCCATTTGTCCAGGCTGAACGGAGGGTTGGCGACCACCACCTGGAACTTCATGAGCTTGTCGTCCTCGAGGTTCTGCGGATTGGAGAGCGTGTCGCCCTGCCAAATGCGGGCGTCATCCACGCCGTGGAGGAACATGTTCATCGTGCAGAGCGCCCAGGTCTGGGCGTTCAGCTCCTGACCATAGACGGCAACCTTGCCGCTGGGCACCTTTTTGTAAGCTTTGAGCAGCAGGCCGCCGCTTCCGCAGGTGGGGTCGTAGATGCGGTCGTTTTCCTGCGGCTTGACGAGCGAGGCCACCAGCTCGGAAACCTGACTCGGCGTGAAGAACTCACCGCCTTTTTTGCCTGCGTCGGAGGCAAAGTTGGCGATCATGTACTCATAAGCGTCGCCGATGATGTCTGCGGAGCCGAGCTGACCGGGACGAAGATCGAGGTCGTGGAAGTCTTCCAGCAGATTGCGGAGTGTCGCGTTCTTTTCCTTGACGTCGCCGAAGTCAACCTGGGAGTTGAAGTCGATGGCGCGGAACACGTTGCGCAACTTTCCACTGTTGTGATCCTCGATGTGGGAAAGGGCGACGTTGATCTTCTGGCCGATCTCTGTATCCGTGCGGTTTTCGTACAGATAATCGAAGGTGGATTCCCTGTCGAGGGAGAACCGCTCCCGGCTCATGGCGCGCTCGACGCGCCGTTCGTCACCGTCGTACTGCTCCATGTACAGGGCGCGTCTTTCGAGGGTGACGTCGCTCAGGTATTTCACGAACAGCATGGAAAGGATGTAGTCCTTGTAGCGGGAACTGTCGATTTTTCCCCGGAAGCTGTCGCAGGCCTTCCAGAGAACGCGTTCGATATCGTTGCGGGTCGTCATGGTGCATACCTCATTTCATGGTCGAATGTACATTGCGGATCAGCAGATCGTAGTAGCGCTCCTTCTCTGCCGACAACTGGCGAAGCAGCGCCGTCTCCTTTTTCGCCAGCAGATACAGTTCGGCGATTTTCTGCTGCTGGAGGATGGACAGCGGGGGGATTTCAAATTCGGAGAAGAATTTGGCGTTGATGGCGCCCAGCATGTTGCTGCTGGTGTTTTCATAAATGGCTTTCCTGATCTTCGGCGTGTTGATCAGCCAGACCAGATATCCGGGCAGGAGCCTGTTTCGATCAACACGGATGATGACGAAGTTTGATGAAACGACCATGCCGGCGGATGCTTCGTCGATGAGAACAGCAGTGTACGGCGAGGTCAGGCGGATGATGACGTCGCCTACCTGTGTCAGGTACTCCGGCGATAACTGCTCCGCGGCGTCAAAACCATCCAGCTGTTCCATGCCGATGTATCCGTTTGAGTGGATGGCGCGAAAGCTCAGTAGGGGATACCGCATCTTGACGGGGGCGCCTTTGCACGCCTGTTTTCTGGATAAAACCAGCCCGCTTCGGACGGTTGCCAGTTCGCCTAACTTCATGGGTTCACCTCTATTTGTCATGGACGATAAATAACAGGTATGGACCTTTAAAATCCTTTTCGCTGATGGCAGTATAACATGAAATCTCCATTTTGTCAACAAGAAATTTGTCACGATGAAAAAATGACATAGAACGACGTCCTATCAATCCATCGGATTCGTTTCTGGCTCAGATTTACATCGGTTCAATTTATTAAACCGGATCGAGCGGGTAGTATTCCCCGACCGATCCGGTTTGAAATCTTTACGCAATCATCCCAAAGAACCTCAGCGCATCTTCAATCGCCTTTTCCTTATCTGTCGGGCAGATCAGCATCTTTGCGCTCTCGGACTTTGCTTTGTTGTAGCATTCGCGCTCGATAATCCCATGCTTTCTTTTCACCTGCGCGATGTACAGCGGCGTGACGTTCAGGCCGGTCTGTTCCTTCACGCGCGCCTGAATCTCGCCATAGGTCGCCTTGCTTTCGGCCTTGGTGACGGCGAGCTCGTCTGCGTCGATGCCGACCTTGACGATATCATCCGGATTTTGTTGGACCAATGACATAACAGTTTCAAGCCAATCCTTTTTGTCTAAACTGAATTGCAGTTCTTCCTCAGCAATCAGCGGCAGCTTGAAGTGGATGGATTTCAGCCATTGACCATTCGGCTGGCGCTGCGGGTATACCTGAATGTCTGCAATCATCGTCGCCATCAGGTCACGCTTTTCGATGTCGCTCATAACGCTGTAAAGTTTCTCGAAGTTCATGAGGATACTGAGGATGTTGTCCCGTGTGATACGGTCAGCATCAATAGCTTGTTTCTTGGCTCGTGCCTCGATTAAATGCTCCTCTGTCTCCTCAATTTTATCATACATCTTATAGAGCCGTTCTTCAAGGTCGGATTTTCTTCGCTGATAATGGCGGTCATCCGGGTCAAGTTGGTCGATGTCCTCTGCCAGTCTATCCTTCACCGCATACTGCTGGCGCAGCTGCTTTTCATAATGTGCAATTTCTTCCAGCAGCGCAGATATGTCGATTTCCGCATTGATTTTCTCTGCCATCATTGCTGCAAAGTCGGGACGGCTGACAAGCGAAACGATTACCTCCGCAACGGCTTGATCCATCAGCTCCATCGGCAGCTGATTTTTGAAGGTACACTTCTGTCCTTTATCCATCCGCCGATGCTTGCAGCCATAATATCGGAACTCCTTGTAATAAGAACCGTCTGGTCTCTTCTTTACACTCTTGCTGACATACATACCTGCACCGCATTCCGGGCATTTGATGATGCCCGTCAGCAGATAAGCGTGTTCGTTTTCCTGCCGATCATAGCGTTTATATTTTGTTGCCTGCGAACGAAGTCTGGCCTGTGCCTCCTCCCAGTCTTCTACGGAAACGATAGGCTGATGGATGCCGTCGGTCAGAAGGTAATCATCATTCCACACAATACGGTAATCGTTGCGGGTGCCATGAACCTTTTCCTGCTTTCTGCGTCCATAGGCGATTTTGCCGCAGTAAGTGGGGTTTCGCAGAATATCCTGTATGTAGGCTGCTGCGAACATATCGCCCCGCGTGTTCTTATGAGATAGCTTTTTAATGTCATGGCTTTCCAAGTATTGCGCAATCAACCGTCCGCCCATCTTCTTATGGACGTACAGCTCATAAATCAGCCGGACGGTTTTGGCTTCTTCTTCGTTAATGTGAAGTTCGCCGTTGATAAGATCGTAGCCATACGGGGCAAAGCCGCCGTTCCATTTGCCTTCACGGGCTTTTTGAATGCGTCCTTCCATAGTCTGAATGCGGATGTTTTCACGTTCGATTTCAGCCACAGCGGACAGGACGGAGATCATCAGCTTGCCGGCATCCTTGGAGCTGTCAATGCCATCTTCTACGCAGATCAGATTTACACCGAAGTCCTGCATCACCTGAAGCGTGGAAAGTACATCAGCCGCATTGCGCCCGAACCGGGATAGCTTAAACACCAGCACATAAGATACATGATCCTTGCTGCATTTGATGTCATCCATCATGCGGCTGAACTCGATACGTCCCTCAATGGATTTGCCAGATTTTCCGGCATCCTCATATTCGCCGGCAATTTCATAGTCGTTGAACTCAGCATAGGCTTTCATCCGGTTTTTCTGAGCTTCAAGCGAATAGCCATCAATCTGCATGGCGGTGGACACGCGGGTATATAGGTATACCTTCGTTCTTTCCTTCATCGTCTTCTCCAATCACCTTCTGCGGAGTTTTTTGATTTCCTCCGCAGAAGGTTTAGACAGGTTATGCAACGAAAATTATATCACGCTGTTTTAGGTTATGCAATGGCGACTTTGGGCATTGTTGTTTCATCCGGACGAAGTTCTGGCTTGTCCTCCTGCTGATGAACAGACATTCCGCTCAATACACAGGCGTATTTGGCAATGAGATTGCTCAGAATATTCGTAAGTTCCTGCCATTCATCGGCTGCCTTCATTTCTCTGCTTCACCTTCTCATAACATCGGTCGTACTGCTTCGATTGAAAAAACTTTGGGCTTCTGTTCATTTTCTTTTTCCTCCCCAATCAGTAATTTCTTTCACTGACTTCTTTCTGCGCCTTGCGCTGCTGCTGGGAATACCTTGCCACAACTCCCGCCGGAATAGCAGACAGCTGCTGTTCATACCGCAGACAGCGCTGTTCCAGCTGCTGAATTGCTGACATATTGCTGAAATCGCGGCTGTGATACGCTCTACACGTCGAATCCAGTTTTTCGTTTTCCTTTTTCAGCCGTTCGTTTTCAACCATAACGGACGTAAATGCTTCCTGATACTGTCCAAGCTGGGCTTTCATTTTGCCGAACCGCAGCAGCAAGTCCTTTACCATCGGCACAAGCTGTTCTAACCGGCTTTTGCTGTTCAGAAGGTTTGCACCACTCAGCAGCACCTCCACCTTGTCAGCCAGTTTCGTCATTTTGCGAATATCTTTGGTAAATTCCTTAAACTCCTGCACAGTCATGTGTGTACGCCCTGTCTGCGCAGCGGATTCGCCGCGGCAAAGCTCCGGATACCGCACTGACATGTACTCGTAATATTCATCCTGCCACTGAATCAGCTTCTTGCGGTTGCCGATAATGTCTTTCGCACTGAGACGCTTGTCCGCCGTCAGCGGTACAAAGACCACATGCATATGCGGCGTCCCCTCGTCCATATGAATCATAGCAGAGACAATTGTTTCCGAACGTTGATGTTCCTGCAAGAACGCAAGCGAACGTTCATAATATGTACGGATTTCATCAGGCGATTTATCATCGAAGTACCCGGTGCTGACCGTGAAAAGCACTTCCACCAGTCGAATGCTGTCTGACCTTACGCGGCATCCGGCATCTGCAATTTGCCTCTCAGCCTCAGCGCGGTAATGCTGCGGCGGATGAATAAGGTGGCAGTTCAAGTCGCTGCGGCTGCGGTCAATATCCGGGTTGCTGGCGTATTTTTCTTTTGCGCGCTCATTATGTGCTTCAATTCGGCCGATTTCCGGGCCTTTGTATTTGGCGAAGCGCATAATGGCATAGCTGGGTGAACTCATAGTTTTTCTCCTTTGCAATTTCCGTTCTGAAAACACTATTTACGCTGAAAAGTCATCTTTCAAAGCTGCTGGATTGATATAAATTGTCCCGGCTGACGGCCGTCCTACGCCGGAATAGGTCGGAATATCCATCCAAATATACCCGTGCTGTTCCAAAAGAGTCAGTACAGGCTCCATGTCCTTGGCATCCCGAAAAAATCTTCCGCGGCATTTCTGATACAGGTCTGAACGGCTGATGCGCGTCACGCTGAGTTTTCGCAGTTTCGTAACGACATGCAGGGCTTTTTCAACAGTTTCGTCTGCTCCCAATATGGAATAAGCATACAGCGCATGGTAAAAGGCATAGCTGCCAATCTGGATGGCATTTTCAACCGTTTCCATTTGGATGTCTCCATCCCCGTCCGCAGCAATATGCAGCAGCCCGGCAATCCGAAGCACCAGCCCGATATACTTGCTTCCCCATTCCCGCATGTCGCGGTGTTCATTGCGGAGATAGGCTTCGATACTGCAACAAAGTTTGTCCATTCGATTTATAGCTTCTGGAGCAAGGTGCAGTGTTATAGGCTCATTTTCAGAAAGATTCAGTAGCTGAAAAATCAAATTATCATAATCTTCCTGTATAGCTGCCGGAATCGGTGCGGATTGGAAGGACTTTGGCATGGCAGCATTGGGAATATTGATGTAGAGCAGCCGTGCCAGAAAGCCGCGCCCATCCAGCAGACCATTCTGCATAATCTCGCTCAAGACGCTTGGCTGGGCGCTGATAATCATGGACAATGCTGGATTTCGGATGTAGTCAGGCTCACGGTTGATGCGGTCTACACGGATGGTATCACCGCAGATACCTTTCAGCCACACATCGAGGTTCGGCTTCTTGGTATATCGCCCGATGATGTTGTCAAACGCTCCACCCTCTGCGGAGATGAGTGCCATGCGCCCTTGGTTATCCCGAAGCAGCCTGACCATAGATTCGCTGGTGCAGTCATCAGTGAAAATTTGCAGCGGCTTGATTTCCGGCAGTTCTGCCAGCTTGTCCTGTGTATGCTGCAATTCCAGTTCTGTCAGCTTGTCATATTTGGCTTCCAACTGTCGGGTCGAGCGGTTGATGTCCCGCTGCAAGGATTCACGCTTCTGCCTGTTCCGACGCATTGCTGCCTTGTTTTCTTCATTATATTTCTGTTCGTAGTCCTCAATCGCGGCGGTCATAGCGTGGATAACCGCTGATTTCCGCGATCCCGGCGGTGCAATCAGAAATATGTATAGACTTGTCTGTTCGTAGTGCCCAATATTCCCTTCGACCTTAACTTTTCCTTGCAGGCAAGCAGCAAGTACGCCCAAAGCAGCCCCCGCCGCCATATCTACCGGTGTCTGCGTATGGATGGCGACAGCTTCTACATAGCTTCGCAGTCTGGACGGCAGGCAGCCAATCGGAAATGGCGGCAGTGAATCTGCGCTGGGCTTCAATGGCTTGAACGGCAGAAAGACACCTGCTGCGGTTTTCAGTTTCACAACTCTGTTTTCAGCGTTATTAGCGTTTTCAGTGAGAAACACGAATTACCTCCCTATATCAATGATGAGGACGCAAAAAGACAGCCGTATCACTGCGGCTGCCTTACGCAAATGACGTATTGGTGTCCTCTATCTAACAGGGCATGAGAGAGGGTGAATGTTTCCATCAGCTTTTATTTTTTTCTGTAAATCTCCAGCTGTTTTCTGATTTTTGCAAGGCGCTTGCTGACCGAACCGGCATTAGCGAAGTTGAGCTTCTGCGCAATTTCCGCAAGTGTATCGTTCTGCATACGAAGCATGATGATTTGTCTGTCCATATCCGGCAAAGTCTGCACAAACTGCTTTATCTGCTCTTCATCAAGCAGCTGTTCCTCGAATGATTGCACCGCGGCGTGGCACATCGCATTGACAGGCAGTTCAGTATCATCTCCCTTCATCTGTTCCAAAGACAGCTCGCTTTCGGGACTGCGAGAGTGATACCATGAGCGTTCAAAATCCCGCTGTTTTGTGCTGTTGCCGTTGTAATCCTCATGCGCACGATGTTCCCAGAGCATGTCGAATGTTTCCTGCCAATGCTGTTCTTCCACGATTTTCATCGTCATCTGTCCGAAAAAATCATAGAAGTTTTCATAGGGCAGCCACGGCACTTCGTAATCCCTTCCCATAGAAAACAGCCGCTGAAAGCAGAATTCCGGCATTTTGTCGAGTTTCTCCCTGATATGTGCGGCCATTATGTAGGCATACCGCCAAAGCGGAAAGTTGCCGGAGTACAGATAGAAAGAACCGGGAACAGGCATATAGCCGCCGTGCGGTGCAGGTACCTTGAAAAACTGCCAGCTGACCCACGCATAGCAATCCCAGACCAATTCAAGGAACATATCGGAATTGACCATCCGCATCCATTTCTCATTATGGACAACTTCACGGACTTTCCGAGGCATGGAAAGGAATGCCGGACGTTTCTCCACCAGCTCGCGGGGAAGCGCATAGAACATAATCAGCCAGCGCAGATTGCTGGAAGAAGGAATTTTGAAGAACGACCCGCCCACGGGGATAAAGTCCTGACTTTCCGTCGTCAAGGTCATCACCTGCTTTCAAGTGTGGTTATGACCATTATAGCACAGATTTTCGCATGGTGTGAAGTTGACGGAACGCAAACGACGAGAGAGGGAACGGTATACCTCTGCGGCGGTGATTGTCCGGGCATGTGCCCTTTGCTGCTGAAAAACAATCTGCATCCATGCCGCAGACAGCATCAGCAGCACGTCCGGCTGGCGGCCGTCGCCTATCCCCTCCGCAGAGGTATAACACACTATACCTTGCAAGCAAGGTCGTGTGCCAAAGGCGGGCTGCGGCCCCCTTTGGAATCCCCCGGAGAGGTGCAGCCGTTGCAATCTGCTGCACCCCCATTTTTCCGCCAAAAATCCCCCATTTTCCCTACGCCGCATTGTGGAAATGATAGATATATGCTATAATGCTGTTAGTCTTCTGGATGGAGAACGGCTTTACCGAAATAGAAACGGCATGGATTGCCTTGAAGGAGCAACAACGATGGCTGACAGAAAGAACGATCAGGAGCGGGACGAGCTGTTCCGCCGAATCTACAAAATCGCTACCGACCTTGTCCACGCGGGGCATGTGGCGGAGTGGGATTTCAAGTCTTATGTGCTGGGGACGATGTTCTACCGCTACATTTCGGAGAACTTCGCGGCATATATTGACAAGGGTGAACACGAAGCTGGCAACCATGATTTTTCCTATGCCAAGCTGCCCGACGACGAGGCAGAAACTGCTCGTGAAGATTTGGTACTGGTAAAGGGCTTCTTCATCCTGCCCTCTGAATTGTTCTGCAACGTCCTCGCCCGCGCGGATAAGGACGAGAACCTGAACGAAACGCTGGAACGGGTATTCAACCACATCGAAAGCAGCGCTGCCAGCGGCGAGGCGGAAAGCGACTTCGCCGGTCTGTTTGATGATTTCGACGTGAACAGCAAGGCCATCGGCGAAACCGTCGCCAAGCGGAACAAGGTGCTGGTGGAGCTGCTGAACGGCGTGGCGCAGATGCCACTGTTCTCCACCGATGGCATGAATCCTGATTTGTTCGGCGACGCCTATGAGTACCTGATGGGCATGTACGCTGCGAATGCCGGGAAAAAGGGCGGGCAGTATTTCACCCCTGCTGATGTTTCGGAGTTGCTGGCACGCCTCGGCACCATCGGCAAAACGAGCATCAACAAGGTCTATGACCCTGCCTGCGGTTCTGGCTCGCTGCTGCTGAAAGTGGCGAAGGTGCTGGGCAGGGAGAACATCGACCACGGATTCTACGGGCAGGAAATCGACCTGACGACCTACAATCTCTGCCGCATCAATATGTTTTTGCACAACATTACCCCTGACAAGTTCAGCATCGTGCGGGAAGATACGCTGCTCAGTCCGCAGCATTGGGACGACCAGCCGTTTGAGTTGATTGTCTCCAATCCGCCGTTTTCCGTGCCGTGGGAGGGCGACAAGAACCCGCTGCTCATCAACGACCCGCGCTTTGCCCCTGCCGGTGTGCTGGCTCCGGCTTCCAAGGGGGATATGGCGTTCATTATGCACAGCCTTTCGTGGCTGGCGAACAACGGCGCGGCGGCTATCGTCTGCTTCCCCGGCATTATGTACCGCGGCGGCGCAGAGCAGAAAATCCGCAAATATCTGGTGGACAACAACTTCGTGGACGCCATCATTCAGCTGCCCTCGAACCTGTTCCTGAATGTGACGATTTCCGTGGACATTATGCTGCTGAAAAAGAGCAAGCCGGACAACGCGGTTCTGTTCGTGGATGCGTCGAAGGAGTTTGTGAAGGTCACGAAGAACAACCGCCTTTCCGATGAAAATATTCAGCGCATTGTGTCGGCGGTGGCGGAACGCAAGGACGAACCGCACTTTTCCCGCCTTGTGCAGAACGCAGAAGTCGGCAACGCGCAGAACAACTACAATCTGTCTGTTTCCACCTATGTGGAGCAGGAGGATACGCGGGAGCAGATTGACATTGCGCAGCTGAACGCGGAGATTGCCGAGATTGTGGCACGGGAGCAGAAGCTGCGGGAGGAAATTGATAGGATTATTGGGGAAATTGAGGAAATCTAATTTCCTAACTGTCAGATTGATTTTATGCTATAACGAAGGAGGTCATCTGGTTGAGCAAAAATGATAGAAAGAAAGAGTTGAATGAAGAAAATTGCTTAGATGATGCAATTCGACTTGCAAAAGACAAACGCGCCATGACTCGAAACATTATGAATATGCTCTCCGGAACTACCGTAACGAGGGCTAAAAATGATCGACCTGATATAATTCGTGTATGGCACTCAAACAATCCAAACGAAGGTGATGTTTTTGTTGGAATTGAACATTTCATGGTTGATCAGGTAATAAAAATCAAAAAGAACAGAATTGATTCTGTAGGTGCAGAATACCGCAGCATTATACAAAACTCATACGTTGCCGGACACGATGCGTTGCAGTGCGGTCAAGAAATACCAGAAAAAACACGAGATAAATTTGTAAATAATGTTCTTGAGTTATCCGCTGCAACAGGTGAATCAGGTTATGCGGAGCTTATGGCATCTTTGAAAAAGAATCTAAATTCTCACGCACAACGTGCAAATGCTTATCGTAATGAAATCCAAAATGTCGCAAATGGTCATCCCATCAAACTTGCTTTCTTGATAGAAATTCGCTGTCATTTCCCTAATTTATTTTTAAATCAAGGTCGTACAGTATGCCAAAGTAGAGATGGTTTAATGCCTATGTTTAGAGAAGTAGTTGATGAATTAGAAAAAGTGGATAGTTCTCTTGTTGATTATCTTGTTTTATATATTAGACATACGTCTGATAGGCGTCAAAAAAATGTAATTGCCGTCAAAACAGGGAATGTAGCGAAAAGTTTGCGAAGCCAAGCCATTCCGATATATGAATATTGCGGAACGAACGCTGACATACAATCTATTAACGTAGAGTGTACAAAGCCCAACAGTCATGAATATCACTTTAAATTCTTAGCCACCCATTCTGATAATGCTACAGAAATGGAACCTTACATTCCTGCATTAAAGGCAGCCTATGCTGCTATTCATCAAGGAAAACCTTTTGCAACAACATTGAACATACAAAGTTATTTATACTCATTCGGCAAAAGGGTTGAATTTTCATCAGCTCCCGATAGCAATCCCCCTTTTACCGTGCATGGTATAGACGGTGACGAAATGCTTAGGCGATTTGATGAGTTTACTGCGAAATACACAGTAGGAGGTGCAAGCAATGAACAAACTTGATGAGCTTATCCAGCAATTATGCCCGAATGGTGTGCCATACAGACGTTTGGGCGACATTGCGACTATTTGTCGAGGCGGAAGCTTTCAGAAAAAGGACTTTACTGAATCGGGCGTTCCCTGTATCCATTACGGGCAAATCTATACCCGCTATGGTCTTTTTGTAAATGAAACCATTACATATATTGGTGAAGAAACTGCCCAGAAGCAGAAATTTGCTGAACCAAATGATGTTGTAATGGCAGTAACCAGCGAAAACATAGAAGATGTTTGCAAGTGTGTTGCGTGGTTGGGGGATGGCAAAGTAGCAGTAAGCGGACATGCCGCAATCATCCATCATTCAATGAATCCCAAATATCTTGTGTATTGGCTGCATTCTTCCTCGTTCTATCAGCAGAAAGCCAAAATCGCAAACGGAACAAAAGTAATAGAAGTTGCACCTGCAAAATTGAGTGACGTAGTTCTTCCCGTCCCTCCCCTCGAAGTCCAGCGCGAAATTGTCCGTATACTGGATACATTCACAGAGCTTACCGCAGAGCTTACCGCAGAGCTTACTGCAAGAAAGCAGCAGTATGCGTATTATCGTGACAAATTGCTGACCTTTGAAAGCCGCACTACATGGCACTCGCTTGATGATTTAATCATTTCTTTGAATACAGGGTTAAATCCGCGACAGTTTTTCAAACTCAATACAGAAGATGCACACAATTACTATGTTACGATTCGAGAAATTCAGAATGGCACAATTGTCATTTCAGATAAAACAGATAAAATCAACGATGAAGCACTACAGCTCTGCAACAATCGTTCTCATCTCGAAGTTGGCGACGTGCTTTTTTCCGGGACAGGAACAATTGGCGAAACCGCAGTAATAACAGAACCGCCTACAAACTGGAATATCAAAGAAGGTGTTTATGTTATCAAGCCTCGCAAAGATAGGCTTAATTCTCGCTATTTAATGTATATCCTGCGCACTGATGCCATGCGTGCAGCAATTTCAAAGAAGGTTGCCGGGGGAACTGTCAAAAGCATTCCAATGGGAGAAATGCGCAAATTGCAGATTCCAGTTCCTACTCTTGATGTTCAAAATCGCCTTGTCACCGTCCTCGACAATTTCGACGTCATCTGCTCCGACCTAAACATCGGCCTGCCCGCCGAAATCGAAGCCCGAAAGAAACAATACGAGTTCTACCGCGACCAACTCTTGACGTTTGCCGTGCAGGATGAAATTGTCTTGACAGACAGACAGACAGACAGACAGACAGACAGACAGACAGACAGACAGACAGACGAGTATAACGCGCTGATTCGCCTGTGTCAATATGTTTTCGGGTATATTTCGCTACCGCTTGAAAGTATTTTTGATATTCGGAATGGTTATACTCCATCGAAAGCTAATCCTGAATACTGGACAAATGGAACAGTAGACTGGTTTCGTATGGAGGATATTCGTGCAAACGGTCATGTTCTTTCAAGCGCATTGCAAAAAGTCACGGAAAGCGCCATAAAGAATGGAAAAAAGATACCCGCAAATTCGATTGCTCTTTCCACCTCTGCAACCATCGGTGAACACGCATTGATTACCGTCGATTGCCTTGGAAATCAAAGGTTTTCATTCTTTACGCCGAAGCCTGCCTTTGCCAATATCATTAACATGAAATTTATGAACTATTATTTCTATAAAGTCGATGAATGGTGCAAAGAACATCTGTTTCAAGGCAGTTTCAACAGCGTAGATATGGGCGCGCTCAAAAAACTTTGCATACCTATCCCCTCCATAGACGAGCAAGAGCGAATTGTAAAGCTCCTCGACCACTTCTCCACCCTCTGCACCGACCTCACCTCCGGTCTCCCCGCCGAAATTGAAGCAAGACAGAAGCAATACGAATATTACAGGGACAATCTGCTATCGTTCACCCCGGCAGATTGACCCGGAAGGAGGTAGCCCGTGAGCTACTTTAATATCGTTTCTCAGAGCGACGAAAGTACCGTTGTCGCCGAATATACGCCGCAATCCCAGCGCTCGGAGGCTTACCAGAGCGAAGCTGACTTGGAAAACGAGTTCATCCGCCTGCTTTGTGAGCTTGGCTATGAGCGCCTTGCCATCCACAAAGAAGCCGACCTCATTGCCAATCTGCGCACGCAGCTTGAAAAGCTGAATGATTATCGCTTTACGGACGGCGAATGGCAGCGCTTCTGGAACGAAGTGCTGGCAAATAGCAATTCCGGCATTCTCGAAAAGACCCGCCTGATTCAAGAGGACTATGTGCAGGTGCTTCGCCGGGACAGCGGGGAGAGCAAAAACATTCAGCTCATCGACAAAAAGTGCATTCACCACAACAGCTTGCAGGTCATCCATCAATACGCCATCTCCGCCAAGGAGGGCGCTGCGCATGATAATCGCTATGATGTGACGGTGCTGGTCAATGGTCTGCCGCTGGTTCACATTGAGCTGAAACGCCGCGGTGTGCCCATTCGGGAGGCGTTCAACCAGATTGACCGCTATCAGCGGGATAGCTTCTGGGCATCCAGCGGGCTGTATGAGTTCGTGCAGATTTTCGTCATCTCCAATGGCACGAACACGAAATATTACTCCAACACCACCCGCTTCAACCACATTAAGGACGCGAAGGCGCAGAAAGTCAAGCAGTCAAAAACCAGCAACAGCTTTGAGTTTACGTCCTTCTGGGCGGATGCGAATAACCGCGTTCTCCCCGACCTTGTGGACTTTACCAAGACCTTTTTCTGCAAGCACACCATTCTGAACATCCTCACCCGTTACTGCGTGTTCACAGCAGAAAACATGCTGCTGGTCATGCGCCCCTACCAGATTGTCGCCACCGAGCGCATTTTGAACCGCATCGAAATCGCCAACAACTACAAGAAGTACGGCACCATCGCGGGCGGCGGATATATCTGGCACACCACCGGCAGCGGCAAGACGCTGACCTCCTTCAAAACGGCGCAGTTGGCCTCCAAGCTGGACTACATCGACAAGGTGCTGTTCGTCGTTGACCGCAAGGATTTGGACTACCAGACGATGAAGGAGTACGACCGCTTTGAGAAGGGCGCGGCGAACAGCAATACCTCCACGGCAGTCTTGAAGCGTCAGCTTGAGGACGACAACGCAAAAATCATCATCACCACCATTCAGAAGCTCGCCACGTTCATCAAGAAGAATACCGGACATGCAGTGTTTGACAAGCGGTTCGTCATTATCTTCGACGAGTGCCATCGCAGTCAATTCGGCGACATGCACCAAGCCATCACCAAGTACTTCAAGCGGTATCATCTGTTTGGCTTTACCGGCACGCCCATCTTCGCGGTCAATGCCGGCGTGAGCAAGAATCCCACGCTTCGCACAACAGCGCAGGCGTTCGGCGACCAGCTTCACGCCTACACCATCGTTGACGCTATCCGTGACAAGAATGTGCTGCCCTTCCGCGTGGAATATCACAAGACGATGGATATGGGTGAGAACATTGACGACAAGGAAGTCTGGGACATCAATCGCGAAAAGGCTTTTCTTGCGCCGGAACGCATTCGCCTGATTACGGAATATATTCTGACGCACTTCGACCAGAAAACGTATCGCGGCGACAAGACTTACACGTTTAGCGTCCTGCAAAACATTGCCGAGGTTGCTTCCGCGAATGGACGGCAGCAAATCGAGGAAATCAAGCAAAAGCAGCGTGTAAGCGGATTCAACTCCATTTTCGCCGTGTCCAGCGTGGACGCTGCCAAGCTGTATTACGCCGAGTTTCAGCGCCAAATGGCAGCGAATCCACAGCAGCGGCTCAAAGTAGCCGTCATTTACAGCTATGGCGCAAACGAGGAAGAAACAGACGGCATTCTTGACGAGGAGAATCCGGAGGATACCTCTGCGCTGGATCAAAGTTCCCGTGACTTTCTGGATGCTGCCATCCGCGACTATAACGAGATGTTCCACACCAATTATTCCACGGACGGCGATAAGTTCCAGAATTACTACAAGGATGTTTCCCTGCGGATGAAGAATCGGGAGCTTGACCTGCTGATTGTGGTCAACATGTTCCTGACCGGCTTTGATGCGACGACGCTGAATACCCTGTGGGTGGACAAGAATCTGAAAATGCACGGGCTGATTCAGGCTTATTCCCGCACAAACCGCATTCTCAATTCCATCAAGGTATGCGGCAATATCGTATGCTTCCGCAATCTGCAAAAGCGTACCGACGATGCAATTTCTCTGTTTGGCGATA
>ENA-OOXA01000385-OOXA01000385.1-human-gut-metagenome-genome-assembly--contig:-NODE-385-length-33972-cov-4.264086_pt1 | contig 33972 bp, 32 predicted proteins | sample MGYA00241581_ERZ501331 | MGnify/ENA primary metagenome ERZ501331 (study PRJEB25962, sample SAMEA2042982) | human gut metagenome | biome: human gut; feature: human-associated habitat; material: faeces...
CCCGCGGTCTCGACCTTGGCAAGGTCGCGCGTTACCAACTACGCCACTATCGCATGTGTCTTATCTTACGAGATGTTTCCCTCATCGACAAGACATATATTAGCATAGTTTTTATGGTATGTCAAATCTTTTTTTTGATTTTTTTGAAAAATTAAAAAAAAGAAGACATTTCAAGATCAGGATGTTTCAGATCCGCTGCTTGTATGATAATAGCGAAGTACGTGATCAGGATAATACTGGTCACCGTAATCCCATGGCCCTGCCGGATCGTGAAGAGGATCATCTTCATCACGTTGTCTGCCACCACTTGCCATCTGGGCGAATGCCTGGGCGCTTTCAGTTGTCCAGGAAGTTTCTCCGTTTTTTTCGAGATAAGAGAAATAGGAATCTGTGCCAAAGTTATAGGCCTGCAGGGCAAGGCGGATATGGGGCAGATCAGCAGGTCCGGTGCATCCGGATTTATCCAGGGCATATTTCAGCTCCTGAATTCCACAGGAGATAGAGTAGGAAGGATCTGTGATTCCGTTGGGCTGCTGAGGATACTGCGTGTTATAAGCGCCTTCTGATGACTGCATGGGATCGGTTCCCTGACCGGAGCTTTCCTGCATCATAACTGCCAGGATCAGATCTACATAGTCAGACATGCCATATTGGGCGGCTTCTGTGGAAACTTCATCCCGGTAGGCTTCACAGGATGCATTGATCTGGTGCGTAGTTGTCTGCTTTCCGGAAAATCTGGGTAAGCGCAGAAAAATACATCCGAGAATCAGCAGGAAGATGCAACCCAGGAAGATTTTCTGTCTGCGGACCTGGCGTATGCGGAGACGCTGACGTTGTTTTTTTGTAAGTTTATGATTCTTTCGTTTTGTATTCATAAGCTTATTTTACCCGTCAGATGGGGATTTGACCAGTTAAGAAATGTGATCTTTTTGTTAAAATTTTCTGAAGACTGACTTGCAAAATTGCAAAATACGATCTGATATGCTATGATAGTCGGGACAAACCGCAGAATGCCGGAAAAAAGGAGGCAAGATTTCATGCGTAAAAGGCTTCTTGCAGTTATTTTGTGTGCTTCCATGATGTTCCCTGTATCAGCATCTGCAGAGGTACTTGGATATGAAGCGACACTGAATACATATACACAGGAGAAAAAATCACCCCAACAGTTTCAGATTGATGATGGGGAAGGAAATACAGTAAATGTACTGGCGAAGACAGATACTCTTTATGTCACTGCGAAGAACACTGCAATTCGGTCCAATCCAGGAGAAAGCGGAACAGAACTTCGATCTGTTCTTCTGGGAACGAAACTAGAGAGAGTTGCCGTATGTGACAACGGATGGAGTAAAGTCACATTTCAGAAAGACGGAGAGGACAAGATTATCGGTTATGTTCAGGATAGCGTGCTCAGTGATACGGAAACCGTGAATAAATTTACGGATACAGTCACGGCAGCCAAAGACAGCGATATTCTTGATTATCCGGGAAAAAAAGACGGAGAAGTAGTAGGAGAAGTTCTTCAGGATGATGAACTGAAGAGGACTGGTACAGTAGATGACATCTGGAGCCGTATCGTTTACACAGATGACAGTGGCGCACAGCAGACGGGATATATTCCTACCAGTTGTCTGGAAGGATACCAGGAGACTGAGGTGGCCAAAGCAGAACAGGAAAAGAAAACAAAAGCCGGCTCCCTTACCAAGAGCTCCGGAGAGGGTATTTTTGCAGATGCCGTAGATGGCGTGACATCTACAGGTGGTTCCGGAACATCTGCCAATGGAGTGCAGATTGGAACACCGGTATCTGTTTCCTCTGATGCAACATTGAAATCTCTGGGAACTTTTCGTATTACCCATTACTGTCCATGCAGTATCTGCTGTGGCCCATGGTCAAACGGAATCACATCTACAGGCGTAACAGCAACAACCAATCATACCATAGCAGTAGATCCCAGCCAGATTCCTTATGGTTCCAAGGTAGTAATTAATGGACAGGTTTACGTTGCGGAGGATTGCGGAGGCGCGATCCGTACCAACTGCATTGATGTTTATGTTGCCACACATTCAGAGGCAGAAGAGAAGGGCGTATTTTATACAGAAGTTTATCTCCTTCAGTAAAAACGCAGGAAATTATCTACAACTACAATATGTGATGTAATACGTATAACAAAAAATACTGCATCAGACTTTACGTATAAATCGGAATATAAATATCCGCTTTATCAGAAAACGTCGAATGCAGTATTTTTTATTTATAAAAAGAAAAACTCTGTTCAACAGGAAAAAGGAACTGTGAACAGAGCAAAAAAATAATGCCCAGAGCCGGAATCGAACCAGCGACACGAGGATTTTCAGTCCTCTGCTCTACCAACTGAGCTATCTGGGCATGTCTCTTTCAAGCACTTTATTACTTTAACACATTTATGTAGAGAATGCAAGGGAAAAATGAAAAAAAGCAGATGTTTTTCTGAAAAATCTGATTTTCAAAAAAGCATCTGCAATATTATATTTGGCGCATTTATCGTGCAGCCAGATAAATTTTTTCCATATCTTTCATATTTAACTGTTTGAAAACGCCGATGGTGCGGGTATCTTCATAACTGCACTTAAATGCCAGATCGTGGATATCTTTTTCTGTAAGGTCAAGACCAAGCTCATGAAGGCTGGTAGGCATCTGAATGGAACGGAAATAATCTTCCATAGCCTCGATACCGGCAAGGGCGGTTTTGTTGAAATCGATACTGCATGGGATTTCGAATACGTTGGTGGCAAACTGGGCAAAACGCTCCGGATTTGCGTCATAGACATAACGTGCCCAGCTTCCCCACAATGCGGCCAGACCGGCACCGTGAGCTACATCGTAGGTCCCTCCAAGTTCATGTTCCAGCTGATGACATGCCCAGTCACCGCCACCGGTTCCACAGCCGGTAAGACCGTTGTGAGAGAGACTTCCTGCCCACATGATTTCTGCTCTGGCGGTATAATTATCCGGCTCTTTCAGCAAGATACGGGAATTGTAGATTACCGTCTGCATCAGGGATTCGCTGATGCTGTCTGTAATTTCCATAGTTTCGATATTTACGAAATACCGTTCCATGGTATGCATCAGGATATCCACACAGCCGCTTTCGGTCTGGTACTGAGGTAAGGTGTATGTAAGCCGTGGATTCAGAATGGCAAAACGTGGTCTGCACAGGTCATTTCGGGCAGTACTGCGTTTCAGCCAGCCGTCTTCATTTGTGATGACGCAGGAATTGCTCATTTCACTTCCGGAAGCTGCGATGGTAAGGATCACACCAACTGGAAGACAGGCTTTTGGAGTTTCGGTGCGGAGGAAAAAGTTCCATACATCGGTTTCCGGATTTGCAAGGCCGTAACCGATGGCTTTACAGGAATCAATAACACTTCCGCCTCCTACAGCAAGAAGAAAATCCACATTTTCTCTGCGGCAGAGCTCAATTCCCTCCCGGACCTTGGAAAGCCGTGGATTTGGAACGACGCCTCCAAGAGTTACATAGGCAATTCCTGCCTCGTCAAGTACGGATCTGATTTCATCAATAAGACCGGATTTAATGGCACTGTGTCCGCCGTAGTGGATCAGAACTTTTTTACAATGCTGTTCTTTCAGAAGTGTGGCAACTTTAAGATGTGTATCTTTTCCAAAAACCACCCGTGTGGGGGTAAAATATTCAAAACTTCTCATAATAAATAACTCTCCCTTATTTCATAACTGATCTATCTGAAATATTCAAAAACAAACAATAAAATTGAATGGTCTGCATCAGCAAAACTGTTATAATAATAGCATAGAAGAAGTCAGGGTGCAAGATTTCGGAAAACGTTTGCAACAGGAAAAACAGGGAAGATAAAGATGATAAAAAGGGTGTAATTCCAGAAGGGTGTGGTATAATAGGTTCTGTGAGAAAGCAAAAGTGACTTAATCACAGAAACAGACCGATGCAGAGCGTATATTATAAAACAGATTTCAAAGAAGCAGAAGAAAGCAGGTGTCTGAAATGGAAAATATCATTATCGTAGGAGCAGGCCCGGCAGGAATTTCCGCAGCTCTTTATGCAGCGAGAGGAAATATGGACCCGCTGATCATCAATACAGGAATCGGTTCACTGGAAAAAGCAGAGAAGATCGAGAATTATTACGGACTTGAGAGACCTCTTTCCGGAAAAGAACTTTTTGAAAGAGGACTTGAACAGGCCAGGGCACTTGGTGTCAGGATCCTGGATGCCCAGGTCGTGGGAATGGTAGGCTTTGATACCTTTGAGGTGAAAACAACGGAAGGCGATTTTGAAGCCCGCAGTGTGATCCTGGCAACGGGAAGCAAAAGAGCTTCTGCGAAGATCCCGGGAGTGAAGGAATTTGAAGGAAAAGGAGTCAGCTACTGTGCAGTATGCGATGCTTTTTTCTACCGCGGAAAAGATGTGGCGGTTCTTGGAAACAGCGATTTTGCCCTTCATGAAGCTGAGGAACTTTCTCATACAGCTTCTCATGTGACGATTTTTACAGATGGAAAGAAACCGGAATTTTCAAAGGAGAATGCGATTGACGTGAATACCATGAAAATTCAGGCAATTGAGGGAGATGAGCGTGTTCAGGGACTTCGCCTGAAAGGAGATGTATCTTTACAGGAAGCAGGCGAACCGCAAACGTCATTTGCACCCGCAGAAGGTGTTTTTGTGGCCTTGGGCACAGCCGGAAGTTCAGAAATGGCCCGCCAGATTGGTGCGGAACTGAATGAAAAAGGAAATATCCGGGTGAATGAGGAGATGGAAACAACGGTTCCAGGACTGTATGCGGCAGGGGATTGTACCGGAGGCCTTCTTCAGGTGGCAAAAGCGGTACATGATGGAGCGCAGGCAGGCCTTTCCACCTGTCAGTATGTGCGGAAACTTTTGAAAGAGCAGGCATAGAGTGCATACAGTATAAATTCAGAAGAAAGGCAGAAACTGATAACGATCAGAAACAGGATCGGATTTTATAACATATAAATTTAAGGAGGAATTTTATCATGGCAAAAGTTTTTACAACAGACAATTTTGAAACAGAGGTATTAAATGCAGAGAAACCGGTACTGGTAGATTTCTGGGCAACCTGGTGCGGACCGTGCAGACGTCAGGCTCCGGTTGTGGAAGAACTGGCAGAAGCAGGATACGAAGTAGGGAAAGTAGACGTAGATAAAGAGCCGTCTCTTGCACAGCAGTATAAGATCATGAGTATTCCTACACTGCTTGTGTTTAAAGGTGGAAAAGAGACTGCACGTTTTGTGGGACTGACATCAAAAGCAGAGCTTGAAGCAGCACTTCAGTAAGATCAGAAAGTATTCATCATTTCATAAAGACGGCTTTTATCCAGAATGCGGATCGATCCCCGTGAGATCTGGATAGAGCCGTCTTTATTCATTTTTTTGAGGCTGCGGCTGACTGCCTCCCTGGCACTTCCGATGGAGCGGGCGATTGCCTCCTGGGTGAGAGTGAGTTCATCAGAACCGGTATCTGCAGCTTCGTCCAGCAGGAAGGCTGCGATCCTCTGAGGTAACGTCATAAAAAATGTCCGTTCGATTCCGGCGATCACATCCGAGAAATGTTCGGTTGTCCGTTTATAGATGAAATTTTCCAGATAGATATTGTTTTTCATCAGCCGGGAAAAAGGAACTGCCGGAAGCAGAAGAAGATCACAGTCTGTTTCCGCATCGATCTGCACATCAAATGTGATGGCAGAAAGCATACAGGAAGCGGAAAGGGTGCAGATATCACTGTCCCTTAAACGGTACAGTGTGGCTTCTTTTCCCTGAGAGGACAGAAGGTACACGCGGAGAACGCCCTTCAGAAGAAAAAGAGTTCCCAGACACTGGCGTTCTTCTGACTGTATGGCAGCACCTGCCGGGTAATGAAGTTCACGGATATTATCAAGAAGAAAATCCTGGTCTTCTTCGGTCATATGTTCCCAGAAGGGAAAAGCCTGAAAATAGTTCAGGCAGCTGTTTCGGTCCATAAAAAGGTACTCCTTTATAAAAGATGTAGTATCCATTTTAACGCTGTTTGAATGGAAATACAACAGAAACGGAATCTTTGTTGCAAAAGAGGAATCCGGTTTTTCTATTTACATCCGGGGATGGGAACGCTATAATCATAAGGCGAAAGAATCAAACGGAGAAATAATGAAAAATGCCGGGTAAAGAGGGAGATCATCCGGCGGAAGTTAGGAGAATACAAATTTTGAAAATTTTACTTGCAGCGTGCAACGCAAAATATATCCATTCCAATCTTGCAGTATACAACCTGAAATCCTGCTCCGGAAAGTACAGTCCCAATGTAGTGATCAAAGAGTATACGATCAACCAGATCCGGGATGACATTTTAAAGGACATTTATCTGGAACAGCCGGATGTGATCTGTTTTTCCTGCTATATCTGGAATATTTCCTTTGTAAAAGAACTGGTACCGGATCTTAAGAAAATCCTTCCACATGTGGATTTCTGGGCAGGCGGTCCGGAAGTATCTTACGATGCGGTGGAATTTCTGAAAAAGAATCCCGCGTTTTTTGGTGTGATGGTAGGAGAGGGAGAAAAAACTTTCCATGAACTGGCAGGCTATTATATAGAAAGAAAACCGGAAAACCTGAAAGAAATCCGAGGTGTGGCATTTCATGACGAAACCAAAGTCCCGGATATTGTACACACAGGCTGGCGGGAACTGATGGACTTAAGTAAAGTTCCGTTTGCATACAGCAACCTTACGGAGTTTAAAAACCGCATTATTTATTATGAGAGCAGCAGGGGATGTCCATTTTCCTGCAGTTACTGTCTTTCTTCCATAGATAAGAAGCTCCGGTTCCGGGATATTGAACTTGTAAAAAAAGAACTGCAGTTTTTTATTGATAATAAAGTTCCACAGGTCAAATTTGTGGACCGTACCTTCAACTGTAAACATGACCACGCCATGGCAATCTGGCGGTATATTACAGAGCATGACAACGGGATCACGAACTTCCATTTTGAAATTTCCGCGGACCTTCTCCGTGAGGAGGAACTGGCTCTGATGAAAACCATGCGCCCGGGCCTGATCCAGCTGGAGATCGGGGTACAGTCTACCAATCCGCAGACCATCAAAGCTATTCGGAGAACCATGGATTTTGAAAAACTGAAAGGAATCGTAGAGCAGATCCACAGCTTTGGAAATATCCACCAGCATCTGGATCTGATCGCAGGACTTCCCTATGAGGGATATGAAAGCTTCCACAAGTCTTTCTGCGATGTCTATGCACTGCGGCCGGAGCAGTTTCAGCTTGGTTTTCTGAAAGTGCTGAAGGGTTCGCATATGATGGAGATGACCGGAGAATATCAGATCCTTTACAAAGACCGGGAACCTTATGAAGTGCTTTCCACAGCCTGGCTGACCTACGGGGAGATTTTGGGGCTGAAAATGGTGGAAAGTATGGTGGAAGTGTATTATAATAGTGGTCAGTTCAAACACACCCTTGTATTTCTGGAACAGTATTTTGAAGATCCTTTCCGGATGTATGAGGCACTTGGCAGATTTTATGAGAAAAAAGGATACTCGGAGATTTCTCATTCCAGGATGAGACGCTATGAGATCCTGATGGAATTTGCCGGAGAACAGAAAGAGATCCCGCTGGAAGTCCTTTCCGATGTGATGCTTCTGGATCTTTATCTTCGGGAGAATTTAAAGAGCAGACCATCTTTTGCATCCGATCAGAAGCCATACGAGCGGCTGATCTGGGATTACCGGAAAGCGGAAAAAATCCCGAAGACCGCCCATATCGAGGTGTTCCGGGATGGAAAGACGATTCTTTTCGATTATACAGACAGGGATCCTTTGACCAACAATGCGCGATTAACGGATATTACAGATGAGGTGAATAAAAATTATGGGAATGTTTGATCCGAAAAAAAGAAAAGTGATCACAGCGATCATCGCAGTTATTCTGGTTCTGGCAATGGTAGTTCCGACTGTACTTTCGCTGATCATTTATTAAGGCGGCAGTTATGAAACTTGGGAAAAAAGCACTGGAGGCACTTCAGGCGGAAATAGATGGACAGCTGAAACCCGGAGATGAACTGATCGTGGCAGGCCCTGTGGCAGCAGAAGGTACGGCATGGATTGCAGAGAACTACCATGACAGACTGCGGGAAGTTTTTTCGGAACGGTTCCTTGAAGATGCCGGAAAACTTCCGGAAGTTTATGGAACAGGAATGAAAAAAGAGAACAATAAGGTCTGGAAGATGGCGGAAGCGTCCGGAGCCAGTGCCAGGTATCTGATGGGGGAAGGCGGCTTTCTGTCTGCGCTCTGGAAAATGGCGGAAGCATCCGGAGTGGGACTTAGCGCAGACCTTCGAAGCGTACCCATCCGACAGGAAACCATAGAGATCTGTGAGATCTTTGATGTGAATCCCTATAAACTCCTTTCCGGTGGAAGTATTCTTCTGGGAATCCAGGGTGGCGATGCGTTTGTGCAGGAGTTACGAAGAGAAGGGATCATGGCAGCAGTGATCGGGCAGACCAATTCCGGAAATGACAGGCTTCTTTACAGCGGCGGAAATGCCAGATATCTGGAGCGTCCGGCGGAAGACGAATGGAAAAGATTGAATATAAATCGTTGAATGTTTGCAGCATTTAGGATTATATACAGCGAAGCGGATTGCGAATATCCGCTTGACAGTTTTATAGAAAAGAGGAAAATAATGGGAGTTTTAAACATTGTACTCCATGAGCCGGAAATTCCGGCAAATACAGGTAATATCGGCAGAACCTGTGTGGCAACAGGAACCAGATTACATCTGATCGAGCCGCTTGGTTTCCGTCTCAATGAGAAGGCAATCAAGCGTGCAGGCATGGATTACTGGGAACATCTGGATGTGACCAGATATCTGGACTATGAGGATTTTCTCAAGAAGAATCCGGGAGCGAAGATCTATTACGCAACCACCAAGGCGCCTCAGACTTATACAGATGTAAAGTATGAGGATGACTGTTTTATTATGTTTGGCAAGGAAAGTGCGGGAATTCCGGAGGATATTCTGGTGAAAAATCAGGAAACCTGCGTGAGGATACCTATGATCGGGGATATCCGTTCCCTGAATCTGAGCAATTCCGTTGCTATTGTGCTTTATGAGGCGTTGCGCCAGCATAATTTTGCACATATGAATCTGGAAGGGCATCTGAGAAATTACGACTGGAAATAAGATTGTGAACGGATTGAAAAATTGAAAGTGAATGTCTGCTTTACATATTGGATAGCAATCCGAAGAAGATTTATAGAGTAAATAAAAGAACCTCTGATTCGGAAAGATTGCAGGAAATATTAAGGAATATTTCTTTTACAGCTTTCCGGATCAGAGGTTTTTTGATGTTTTATTTTGCTTTTTCAAGAGTAAAAATAAATTCCGTTCCCACACCAACAGTGCTGATTACATTAATATTCTGCTTGTGGGCGTTGATGATCTCTTTCACAATAGCAAGTCCAAGGCCGGTTCCCTTACGGTCTTTTCCACGGGAGGCATCAATCTTGTAGAAACGGTCCCAGATTTTGGAAAGACTTTCTTTTGGAATTCCGGTTCCCCGGTCTTTGACAGAGACAAAAACTTTGCCATGGTTGACGGTTGTTTCCAGTGTAATGGAAGAATTGTCGCTGCTGAATTTTACTGCATTGTCCAATAAATTGTACAGTACCTGTTGGATCTGCTCCATATCCGCGCGGACGAACAGCTCTTTGCCTGCCAGAAGGAGTTCCAGCCGGATATTCCGCTCCGAACAGGTCCCCTCGAAGGAGGCCGCTGTAGTACGGATGGTTTCGTTGATATCAAAACGCCGCATGTGCATCATCCGTTTTTTGACATCCAGTTCGTTTAAGGTAAGGAGGCTTCGGGTCAATTTCTCCAGACGTGTGGATTCAAAGGCAATGACTTTCAGATAGCGTTCCTGCATTTCCGGTGGGATGGTACCATCCAGCATGGCTTCCACATATCCTTTGATGGAGGTCAGAGGTGAGCGGAAATCATGGGATACGTTGGAGATAAACTGTCGCTGATATTCTCCGTTTTTGTTCAGCTTGTCTGCCATGTAATTCAGGGAGTGGGAAAGATATCCCATCTCATCTTCAGAATCCACTGGAATCGTATAGGAAAGATTTCCGTTGGCAAATTCCAGAGCGCCTTTTAAAATTTTTTTCAGAGGTTTATGGACCCGGTAAAAGTAGATCAGAAGAAAACTGAAAAACAGTGCATAGATCACAATAAAGATCAGGATCATAACCTCTACGATATTGCTGCGGCTTTCGTAGAGGTTTTTCATAGGGTAGTGGATTGCCAGATAACCAATCACCTGGTCTGTATCTTTTATGGGAACGACGGTGCTTAACTGCGTGGTTTTGAATGTCCCATAAAACGTACCGGAAGAATAACAGATATTTTCGTAATCTGCAGGCCGGAAATTTTTGACAGTGATCTCACCGGAGCCGGAAGACTGTTCATCTGTGTTTATCAGAACGGTTCCGTCCGTGTCCATGACCCAGAAGTCTGCATTCTGAAACGCTGCTACAGAGGAAAGGGCCAGGGAGAGGGAGTCGTTTTTCGGGTCTTTTACAGCCTGACGGAGTTCATTTCCGGAAACCATCTGGCTGGCTGTGCGGTAAAGGGATTCTCCGGTGGAGCGTTCAAGCCTTTTTTCTACCAGATAGGAGCCTCCGGAGGAAAGGAGCAGAAAGCAGATTCCGCCTAGCACAAGGTACAGGATCAGCAGTTTGGTATAAAGATGCTGTTTCATGAATCTTTTACCTCAAATTTGTAACCGATTCCCCAGACTGTGGAGAGAGCCCAGTTTGGATTATCCTTGATCTTCTCACGGAGACGTTTGATGTGAACGTCCACGGTTCGGGTATCCCCGATATATTCATAGCCCCAGATATGGTCCAGAAGCTGCTCCCTTGTGAAAACCTGATTGGGAGAAGCTGCCAGGAAATAGAGAAGCTCCAGTTCCTTTGGCGGCATGTCGATCTGGTGTCCCATATACGTCACAGAATAGTTAGTCAGGTTGATCACCAGATCCGGATAGGATACACATTTTTCCTTTGGTGCGGCAGAGGGTGATTTTACATGGAATCTGCGGAGCACTGCACGGACACGGGCAACCAGTTCTTTGGAGTCGAAAGGTTTGATGATGTAATCGTCTGCTCCAAGTTCCAGCCCCAGGACTTTGTCAAAGGTTTCTCCTTTGGCGGAAAGCATGATGATCGGTACATCGGAAGTATGACGGATCTCACGACATACCTGGTATCCGTCAATACCCGGAAGCATCAGATCCAGAAGGATCAGATCCGGGTGAAAAATATGGAACTGCTTCAGGGCTTCCTCGCCGTCATTTACGATCTTGGTCTCAAAGCATTCTTTTGTGAGGTAGAGAGCTACCAGCTCTGCAATGTTGTTGTCATCGTCAACAATGAGGATTTTCTGTTTTGTAGCCATGGTTTCCGCTCCTTTTTTTATTTCTTGAATTCTACGATGGTTACGCCGGCATCGCCTTCTCCGAATTCTCCGAGACGGAAGGAAGCTACATGTTTCTGGCGTTTCAGGTAATTGTGGACACCCTTTCTGAGGGCGCCGGTACCTTTTCCGTGAACAATGCGGACGGATTTCATATGTGCGATATAGGCGTCATCCAGATATTTGTCAAGCTCTGCAACTGCCTCGTCCACGGTTTTTCCCAGAAGATTGATTTCTGTGGAAATGCTGGCTGCTTTTGACATGCGGATCTTTCCGGCACCGGTACGCTGCATGGACGGTGTGGTGATCACCGGCTCGTCCACAAGCTCCAGATCGGAGATATGTACTTTGGAACGGATGATTCCCATCTGCACAAAGAGATATCCCTTGGAATCCGGATGGCTGGAAACGGTTCCCTTCAGGTTCAGGCTGAGAACTTTTACAGTATCGCCAAGAGAAAGGTCGGATGGTTTCAGCTGCTTCTTTGGTTTCTGCTTCTGTTGTTTGGAAGACATGCCTTTCTCAGCCTTTGACATACGTTTCTTCAGGTTCTGGCGCTCTTTTTCCACAGAAGCGGTATCTACATGATCCTTCTGGAATTTATGGAAAAGCTTCATGGTCTGGTCTGCGTATTCCTTGGTGTCACGGAGGATTGCATGTGCCTGTTCATTGGCTTCTCTGAGAATGCGCTCTTTTCGTTCGGCCAGTTTTTCCTCTTTTTCCTGGAGGGATTTTTTCAGTTCTTCTACCTGCTCTTTGTAGCGGGCAATTTCCGCACGTTCGTTTTCAATGGTGACACGGCTCTGCTCCAGGGATGTCAGAACATCTTCAAAAGATTCATCCTGCTCACTGATCTGCTCTTTTGCCTTGTCGATGATGAAATCCGGAAGTCCCAGTTTGGAAGAAATGGCAAATGCGTTACTTTTTCCGGGAACTCCGATCAGGAGACGGTAGGTGGGGCGTAAAGTTTCCACATCAAATTCACAGCAGGCATTTTCCACACCCGGGGTAGAGAGGGCATAGATCTTCAGCTCGCTGTAATGGGTGGTCGCCATGGTGCGGATGCCCTGTTCGTGAAGATGGGACAGGATAGCAATGGCAAGAGCGGCACCCTCGGTTGGGTCGGTACCTGCACCAAGCTCATCGAAGAGGACCAGGGAGTCCTGATCTGCGGATTTCAGGAAGGAAACCACGTTTGTCATATGAGAGGAGAAGGTACTTAAGGACTGCTCAATGCTCTGCTCATCTCCGATATCCGCATAGACCTCGCGGAAAAGTGCAAGTTCGGAACGGTCCAGTGCCGGGATATGAAGGCCTGCCTGGCCCATAAGAGTGAGAAGTCCTACGGTTTTCAGGGAGACGGTTTTACCACCGGTGTTTGGTCCTGTGACAACCAGGAGGTCAAAATCATCTCCAAGGCGGATGTCAATAGGAACGGCTTTTTTCCTGTCGATCAGCGGGTGACGGGCCTGGCGCAGGCGGATCCGTCCTTCGGTATTGAAGATAGGTTCGCTGGCATTCATGTCCATGGCAAGAGCGGCACGGGCAAAGATAAAGTCCAGCTGTACCATGATGGAAAGATCTGCGTGGATGGATTCCAGCTCTGCGGCTACCTGCTGGCTTAAAGACGCAAGGATTACTTCGATCTCTTTCTGTTCTTTCAGCTCCAGCTCGCGGATGTCGTTGTTCAGTTTGACAACAGCCATAGGCTCAATGAAAAGAGTGGAACCTGTGGCGGACTGGTCGTGGATCATACCGGCTACCTGACCTTTGTACTCGGCTTTTACCGGGATACAGTAGCGGCCGTCACGCATGGTGATGACAGAATCCTGAAGATAATTCCGGGCGCTTCCTGCAACCAGAGAAGAAAGCTGGGTGTGGATCCGGTCGTTGGTGGCCTTGATGCTGCGGCGGATCTGACGAAGGGTGCTGCTGGCATCGTCACTGATCTCATCCTCGGAAAGGATACAGCGGCGGATCTCTGTGCTCAGAGGTGTGAGAGGTTCCAGTGCCGCAAACATTCCGTCAAGGGAATCGGTCATTCCATCGTCACGGTCATTTCTGGAATAGGCTTTGACACGGCCGGTGTTTTCCAGAAGACTGCAGACGGAAAGCAGCTCCGGCGCATTCAGGGCGCTGCCTACAGTAAGACGTTTCAGTGTACCACGGATATCCTTGACACTGCCAAAGGAAATGCCGCCTTTTTTGAACAGGCGTGCAAGGGCATCGTGGGTCTGTAGCTGCATGGACCGGATTTCCTCGATATCCGTGGAAGGGGTAAGCTTCCGGCAGAGATCTTTTCCCATGGGGGAGGAAGCCTTGTCTGTCAGCAGATCTATGATTTTATAGTATTCAAGTGCTTTGTATGCTTTTTTGTTCATTGTTGCTGTAGTTACTCCTTTTTGTTACTTCTGTTGATCTCGTGTTTTTCTGCGTAACACAGGATATGCAAAAAAACACTTCGTTTCCTATTTTACATGATTTCCATAGCAAAGGAAAGTAAAATGTGTTATGATACTGAATAAAGCCCGGATGTAAGGGGAGACTGTGCGAAAATGCAGGGAAAGCCCGGACCGGGATGCAGCCGGAGATCGTAAAGAAAGGCTGGCTGTGAATACAAAGTGTGAAGTGGATACTTTGTTTGGTGAGCATGTCCGCTTTGAAAGTAAAAAGAACAGAAAGGCAAGAATTTTATGCGTTTTTTAAATGAATTACATGAGGGAGACAGAGTAAACGGAATCTATCTCTGTAAACAGAAACAGGCAGCTACAACGAAGAATGGAAAACCCTATGAGAATCTGATCCTTCAGGATAAAACAGGTGTGATCGATGGTAAGATCTGGGACCCAAATTCTCTGGGAATCGATGATTTTGATGCACTGGATTACATTGAGATCATGGGAGATGTGACAAGTTTTGCAGGTGCCATGCAGCTGAATATCAAGAGAGCACGCAAGGCAGGAGAAGGGGAGTATGATCCGGCAGATTATCTTCCTACCAGTGAGAACAGTGTGGATGATATGCAGAGCCAGCTGCGAGAGCTTATCAACAGTGTGAAGAATCCCTATCTTTCCCAGCTTCTTAAGAAGCTCTTTGTGGAAGATCAGGAATTTATGAAGATATTTGAGGGACATTCTGCAGCGAAGACCGTACATCACGGCTTTATCGGCGGACTGATGGAGCACACTCTTGGAGTGACCCGTCTCTGTGATTACATGGCAAATGCATATCCGGTTTTAAACCGTGATCTTCTGATCACAACCGCTCTTCTTCATGATGTGGGCAAGACCAAGGAGCTTTCAGCTTTTCCGATGAATGATTATACAGACGAGGGACAGCTTCTGGGACACATTGTGATCGGGGCACAGATGGTACACGACCTGGTAAAAGAGATCCCGGATTTTCCTGAGAAACTTGAGAATCAGGTAATCCATTGCATCCTTGCCCATCACGGTGAGCTGGAGTACGGTTCTCCCAAGAAACCGGCACTTGCAGAGGCAGTAGCTCTGAATCTGGCAGACAATACCGATGCAAGAATGGAGACACTGACAGAGATTTTCCACGCAGACAAGGGCAAAAAAGAATGGCTCGGTTATAACCGTCTTTTTGAGTCCAATTTAAGAAGAACAGGAGATATTTAATAGATGGAATTCCGTAAAAACGATATACTGACTTTGGATATAGAGGATTGCGGAGTTGACGGTGAAGGTATCGGGAAAGCCGATGGCTTCACCGTTTTTGTGAAGGACGCCGTGATCGGAGACCGGATCAGCGCCAAGATCATCAAGGCAAAAAAGAACTACGGCTATGGCCGTCTGATGGAGGTGATCACACCGTCCCCGTATCGTGTGAAACCGGCCTGCTCCATTGCCCGCCAGTGCGGAGGATGCCAGCTTCAGGCATTATCCTATGAGCAGCAGCTGAAATTCAAGGAGAAAAAAGTCCGTGGCCATCTGGAGCGGATCGGCGGTTTTAAGGATTTCCCGATGGAGACGATCATGGGAATGGACGAGCCTTACCATTACCGCAACAAGGCACAGTTCCCGGTAGGAAAAAATAAAGACGGAAAGATCATCACAGGCTTTTATGCAGGAAGAACCCACTCCATCATTGATAACCGAGAATGCATTCTGGGAGTGAAACAGAATAAAGAGGTTTTGGACCGTGTGATCGGACACATGGAAAAATATCATGTACAGCCCTACGATGAGGCCACGGGAAAAGGTCTTGTACGTCATATTATGATTCGTTATGGCTTCCATACAGATGAGATGATGGTCTGTCTGATCTTAAATGGAGATAAGATACCTGCAGAAAAGGCTCTTGTGGAATCACTCTGTGAAATTCCGGAAATGACCAGCATCACCATCAATGTCAATAAAAAACGAAACAATGTGATCCTGGGCGACCAGCTTCGCCTCCTTTGGGGACAGTCCTATATAACGGACAGCATCGGAGATATTTCCTATCAGATCTCTCCCCTGTCCTTTTTCCAGGTCAATCCCATCCAGACTGAAAAACTGTATGGAAAGGCTCTGGAGTACGCCGGCCTTACGGGAAATGAAACTGTCTGGGATCTGTACTGCGGGATCGGAACTATCTCCCTGTTCCTGGCCCAGAGAGCAAAATTCGTTCGCGGCGTGGAGATCGTACCACAGGCCATTGACAATGCAAGAGAGAATGCGAAGCTCAATGGCATTGAGAATGTAGAGTTTTTTGTCGGAAAAGCAGAGGAAGTGTTGCCGAGAGAGTATGAGAAGAATGGCGTTTATGCAGACGTTATCGTGGTAGACCCGCCACGGAAAGGCTGTGATGAGGTACTTCTGAATACGATCCTTAAAATGAAGCCGGAGAGGGTTGTGTATGTGAGCTGTGACAGTGCGACACTGGCGAGGGATCTGAAGGTGCTGTGTGCGGAGGATTATGAACTGGTGCGGGTTTCTACTACTGATATGTTTCCGCAGGGAGTCCATGTTGAGAGTGTCGTGTTGATGTCAAAAGTCGAGAAGTAGATGTACGAAAAAGGCTTGAAAACAAGGGATTTCCGAGGTGAAGCGGATTTTGGACACAGGGTAACACGACCGAAAAATGAGAAGTTTGCTGTTAGGGGAAACATATCTACATGAAAAAATGACGGAGGGTTGAGTTGACAGCTTGCAAAATGGGTAGGTTGAGTAGACAGGTTGGATATTTGCAGGTCGAGTTGACGGAATGATAATTTGAAGCAAAAAATGGGAGATTTGGCACCTTGTAGCAATATGAGGTGCCGTTTTTGATAGTTGTGTGGGAGCAAGAACGGGAATATGAAGAAATTTTGCAGATGTATTATTCGCAAAAGATATCGGTGATGGTGAGAGAGTTGAGATGATACGCTTTTAGAGGTAAAATAAAAAGAATAGAAAGAGTGTGATAAGTTAGGAAGAATGGAATAAAAGCCATCAAGAAGGTTGCTATTGTTGACTGTAAAAGAGGGGAGATTTAGATATGTCATATTGTTGTGAGGAATGTTTTTCAAACGAAGCGATTAAAAAATTTATTCAGGAGAATAGTAGTATTGTGGGAGAGTGCGAATATTGTGGTTCGCATAATGTATCACTAATATCACCAAGAACATTAGGGGAGTATATGTGTTCATGTTTAGAAAAAGCATATGAATATATTGATGAAGGCACCGGGGTTATGTACGATAGTGAAGACGAAATGTATTTAGGACCAGATGGAAAAGAGGCAACAGTATATTCAGTTAGAGAAATATTGATGGAAGAGGAGGTATTTGCAGATATTACAGACAGTGATGCGCTGCTTGATGAATTATTTTTAGGGTTATTATCATATGAAGAGCAAAAGGATGGGGCTTATAATCCTTTTTATGATATTGATATAGAATGTTTTGTAGTTAAAGATGATTTATATGGTTTAGAGGCAACGCAAATATATTATAACTGGGAGTTATTTAAGCATACAATTAAACATTACAATAGATTTTTCGATGTAGATGGTCTTGAAATTCGCAACAAATGCTTGGAAAAAATAAACACATATCTTTATGATTTTATTACGGATATCGATATAGGTACGATATTCTATCGTGCGAGAGAGCAGGATGATTCCATTAAGGATATCACTGGAATAGATCCATATAAAGAGATGGGTCCCGCACCATATAATAAAGCAAAGACAAATAGAATGAGCCCTGCAGGAATATCATATTTATATGTTGCAGGAGACAAGGACACTGCGTTTGCTGAGTGTCGTCTTAATGGGAAAAGGGCAGTTGTAGCTGAGTTTAAATTAAAGGATTCGTTACAGATTATTGACTTTTCAAGAAGTTCTTTTTATTGGGCAGGAAGTATTTTTGAAGATGATTATAATCATGATGGGCGGTGGATATCTTCATTTTTGAAAAGTTTTGTGAATGAAATCACAATGCCAGTTGACGATAAAGTGGAAGATCACTCTTACGATTATGTTGCGACACAAGTAATCGCAGAATATTTGAGAAGCAAACATTATGATGGAATATGTTTTAAAAGTAGTGTTAGTGAAGGAAAAAGTTATGTATTCTTTTGCGGACCAGATACAGAACATATTCACGATGCGTACCCGTATCCATTTGGTGATCCATATTTATCTGATATGCTTCCTATTTTACAGTCGTTTACAAAATGCTTTGATTTAAGCTATATTGAGGTGATTGATGTTTTAAATGATGGAAAAGCTGGCAACGTGATAGAAAGGAGAATGTTATAAGAATAATTTATGGTTTGCTTATGAAATTGAAATGTAACAAAAAAGATGTTCCGATCTAAATATTATGAATTGAAATAACGGTCAAAATATAGCCTTGTGGATGGAGCGATAACTCTAGCACTCAAAGTTGTCTTAGTTCTTGGTGGATATCAAAGCGGAAATCTCAGAAAGTCGTTCATGGCGTTTGCGGTAAACGTAAAAACGATAGCATCCATTCAAAAATTGTACCAATCTGGACATCCAATATGGCTTGCGAGTTAGAGGAGGCAAGAATATATAGATAGTTATTGGCGTACCATCTCACACTGGCTTGCGTACTATAAATTGATACAATGCACCCTTTGAGCGTTGAGGGTGCATTTTTAACGATTATCCCTACTCAAAAAACGATAAGGGTGCATTTTGATGAGAAGGCAGATTTTTAGGAATTTGGTGGGTAACACAATTAATGAAAAGCAGGTACAAGAGGCTGAGAGCGAAATGTTTTTTGCAGAACAGGATAAGCCGGAAACTGTCACAGAATTCCATGAGGATATCTGGTATATGCTGTTGGATTATGTGATGGTATATGATAAAGAGGACATCCGATTTACCGTTAAAAATGTGACGGAGATCTAAGTGTAAAAGAGAATAGAAGGTCGAGGATTTTTTTCCCGTTGTCCAGGATGTTGTCCTGGGGAGCGGGGATTTTTTGTTTGTGAATGCCGGAGCGAGATAAGCATGGCTGTTTTTAAGATGCCTGGTATAATGAAAGAACAAGAGAAAAGAAAAATTTAATTGAGTGTCACCATTTGTACCCTATGTGTGTGATATATTGCCTATATTTCCAACCAGAGTCTTGTGATTACCAATGCGGAGATCCGGAACAAGCTGTCCCTTGGCAATGAGAGCCGGGGATGGTTTGATTTTATACCCAGGGCCAACGGGAACCTGTCCATCAAGTGGCGTGATCCGGTTGGATAACGATAGAATGATAGATTTTGTGAGGAAGGAGGGAGGAAAGTATGGCATCCAACGGCAGTTTTTCCGGCTCCATCCACAGCGGGCATTATGTGCTGCGGGTGGACTGGACACAGACAAAAAATGTATCCGCAAATACCAGCACCATCACGGCGAAAGCCTATCTGGTCAATGACTGGAGCTTAAGTATCAACGCACGGTCTGATAATAAAGTGACGATTGACGGCACGGCACAGACTTATGCGTCCCCCGCCATCAGCAGTACGGGAACCCATCTGCTCGGCACGGTCACGCAGACGGTAAACCACGGCAGTGACGGAACTAAGAGCCTGGCCATGAGCGCGGTGTTCTATATCCGTGCGACTTTAAGCGGCACCTATTATGAGTCGATCACAGCCAGTGCCAATATTACGCTGGATTCCATTGCGCGGGCATCCACGGTTTCCGCCTCCAATGTGGAGATGGGGTCTGCGACCACGATTGCCATCAGCCGTGCCTCCTCTTCTTTTACCCACACGCTGACCTATGCCTTTGGCAGCGCCACGGGGACGATTGCCACAAAGACCACATCCACATCCGTGTCCTGGACGCCGCCCCTTACGCTGGCAGGCCAGATACCGAAGGCGGTGACGGGAACCGGCACGATTACCTGCACCACCTATAACGGAAATACGAGCATTGGGAGCAAGACCTGTACGCTGACACTGACCGTCCCGGCATCGGTAAAGCCTACGATCACCAGCCTGACAGCGGCCAGGGTGGATGGGGCGGTGCCAAGTACCTGGGGGATTTATGTGCAGACGAAGTCCAAAGCAACCCTCACCATCAATGGGGCAGCGGGAAGTTACGGCTCCACGATTTCTTCCTATTCCATTACGGGCGGCGGGTACACCAGCACGGCATCCAGTTTTACCACAGGGTTTCTGAATACTTCCGGCACGGTTACCTTTACGGCAACGGTGACGGATTCCAGGGGGCGTGTGTCAGCGGCGGCCACAGTGAGCATTTCCGTAGTGGCCTATTCCCCGCCGTCCTTTGCCAGCTACCTGTCACAGCGGTGCTTAAGCAGCGGGACAGCCAATGATGACGGGACATATATCCGGGGGCAGGTTTCTTACAGTTATACCTCGTGCAGCAGTAAGAACACCATTACACGTGCCACTTATTACAAAAAGGCATCGGATACTGCATGGACGAATGCCGGAGCTTCCTTTAGTTCCGGTACGGCATTTACCTTCGGCGGAGGAAACATCTCCACGGAGACATCCTATGACATCAAATATACTTTGACGGATGCCTTTACCACCATTGCCATCCAGGACATCGTATCTACGGCCGCCGTGGTCATGGATTTTAAGCGGGGAGGCAAAGGCGTAGCGGTTGGAAAGGTTTCGGAGGTGGACAACGCCTTTGAAGTTGCGGAGGATTGGGATGTCCGGGTGTACGGGAAACTCTTAAAAGATTATATCCAGTCCTTCATTAAGACGATGTATCCGGTGGGCAGTATCTATATGAGCGTCAACGCCACCAATCCCTCCGCCTACTTTGGGGGAACCTGGGTAGCCTGGGGCGCAGGGCGGGTTCCTGTGGGCATCAACACATCCGACGGCAACTTTAATACGGTGGAAAAGACGGGCGGTACGGCAACGGTGGCACTTTCTGCGGCGCAGATGCCGGCCCATACACACGGAGTCGGTACGCTGGCGGCAGCAAGTGCCGGAGCGCATACCCATAACCTGAAAAACCAAAAGGCTGCATGGGGTGTGGATGGCGCAGGCAACCGTGTCATGGTGGATGCGACTTCCGGCTATACGGCGCTGACCAACAAGGCGACCGCCAGTGCCGGGGCGCATACGCATACGATTTCCGGTGCAACAGCATTAGCAGGAAGCGGCAGCGCCCACAGCAACTTACAGCCGTATATCGTCTGTTATATGTGGAAACGGACGGCTTAGATAATTAAATAATAGGATTAATCAGGAAAACAGGCAGTTCACCTTCGCGGTGGCTGCCTTTTTCAATACAACATTTTTTAAGGAGGATTCCATTATGAAAGAGTTCTGGAACACGATTCAATTCATTTTTACAGCTGTCGGGGGCTGGCTTGGCTATTATCTTGGCGGTTGTGACGGCCTGCTGTATGCGCTGCTGGCCTTTGTGGTGGCGGACTATGTCACAGGAGTGATGTGTGCGGTCAGTGATAAAAAGCTGTCCAGCGAAGTGGGTTTTAAAGGCATCTGCCGGAAGGTGCTGATTTTTATCCTCGTGGGGATCGCCAACATTTTTGACGTACAGGTCATTGGCACCGGAAGCGTACTGAGGACTGCGGTCATTTTCTTTTATATTTCCAATGAAGGTCTGAGCCTGTTGGAAAACGCCGGACATCTGGGGCTGCCCATTCCGGAGAAGATGAAAGTGGTGCTGGCACAGCTCCATGACCGGGCAGAAGAAAACAATAAGGAGGAAGAATGAGTATGAGATTGGTACAGAGTATTTTGAAAAAGAACCCCTGCTATACGGCAGGGAGAAAGATCACGGTCAAGGGGCTGATGCTCCATTCCGTAGGCTGTCCGCAGCCCAGGGCATCGGTGTTTATCAATTCATGGAACAGCCCGTCTTATAGCAATGCCTGTGTGCATGGCTTTATTGACGGCAACGATGGCACGGTATATCAGACCTTGCCATGGAACCATAGGGGCTGGCACTGCGGTTCCGGCAGTAAAGGGAGCGGCAACAATACCCATATCGGAGTCGAGATGTGCGAACCGGCGTGTATCAAGTACACAGGCGGTTCTTCTTTTACCTGTTCGGATAAGGCAGCGGCAAAGGCTGTGGCAAAGAGAACGTATGAAGCGGCGGTAGAGCTGTTTGCCATGCTTTGCAAACAGTACAATTTGAATCCGATCGCTGATGGCGTGATTATCAGCCACAGGGAGGGGCACAGCCGGGGCATTGCTTCTAACCACGGAGACCCGGAGCATCTGTGGAATGGGCTCGGTATGGGTTACACCATGGATGGATTCCGCAAAGCAGTAAAGGCGAAGATGAACGGTTCTGGCAGCACAGATAATTCTGGCACTTCCGGCCTGCAGGCATCTGCCCTTAAAAATCTCTCTGAGGCAGATGTGATTGCCAAGGTGGGGCCACTGTTTACCGCAGACCAGAAGACAAGTGGTATTCTGGCATCGGTATCCTTGGCACAGTTTATTCTGGAGAGCGGATATGGCAAATCGGAACTGGCACAGAACGCCAACAACTGCTTTGGCATGAAAAAGTCGCTCTCCGGGAATACCTGGGGCGGTTCCGCATGGGACGGTACTTCCATCTACACCAAGAAAACGCAGGAATATGAGAACGGTGCATATGTGACCGTGTCGGCTGACTTCCGTAAATATCCGTCCGTTGAGAAATCCATTGCAGACCATTCCGCTTACCTTTTGGGAGCGAAGAATGGTGCGAAACTGCGTTATGATGGTCTGAAAGGCTGCACGGACTACAAAAAGACGGTGCAGATTATCAAGGATGGCGGATATGCAACTTCCCCGACCTATGTGGAGAACCTCTGCTCCATCATCGAGAAGTGGAAGCTGACACAGTATGATGTGGCAAATGCCGGAACTGCGGAAGTCTGGTACCATGTACGTAAGACCTGGGCGGACGCAGCATCCCAGAAGGGCGCATTCCACAGCCTTGCCAATGCGAAGAAGTGTGCAGATGAGAATGCGGGGTATTCCGTATTCGATGAATCGGGCAAGAATCTCTATACTGGAAAACAGACTGCCTTTCAGCCGTATCTGGTGAAGGTGTCAGTCTCTGACCTGCGTATCCGCAAAGGTCCTGGAACCGATAAGGCCAAGACCGGAAAGTACACGGGAGAGGGTATCTTTACGATAGTAGAGGAAGCGGACGGTCCCGGCGCATCCAAGTGGGGACTTTTGAAAGCATACCAGAAGAACCGCGATGGCTGGATTTCGCTGGACTATGCACAGAGAGTATAAGTAAAGAGTGCCAGGGTTTTATGTTTCTGCCGGCTGCATTTGATGTGGCCGGCAGAAACTGTATTTATTGTAGATTTATGAAAGAAGGTCAATATTCCCGTCTTTACATAACAGTAGAAGGGAGTGTGTTTGGAATGGAAGAAAGAAAAGTGCAGGTTCTTAATGCGCCGGCAGCGATGGCACCAGGAAAAAAGCAGTTTACGCAGGAAGAACTGCAGCGGGAATATGACTATACACGGGCGGAAAAACTGACCAGGAAACTGCTCGATCTTGGAATGATCACTATAGAAGAATTTGACAAAATCATGGCATTAAACCGGGAATCTTTCTCTCCGGCATTGGCAAGGATTATGCCCTGAAATGCTTGCTATAGAGGGAATTTGACGGTAACATGTCACATACCGGAAAGAAAGGTGAGTGGATGAAAAGGATTACAAAGATCGATATGGCAGAACCTCTTATCACTAAAAAGCTCCGGGTGGCGGCTTACTGCAGGGTATCAACAGGAAGTGACGAACAGCTGGTAAGCCTGGAGGCACAAAAATCCCATTATGAGTCCTTCATAAAAGCAAATCCGGAATGGGAGTTTGCGGGAGTCTATTATGACGAAGGGATAACCGGAACCAAGAAAGAAAAAAGGACACAGCTGTTAAGGCTGATTTCAGACTGCGAAGCACACAAGGTTGATTTCATTGTTGTAAAGTCTATCAGCCGGTTCGCAAGGAATACAACGGATTGCCTGGAACTGGTGCGGAAACTGACGGACCTTGGCGTCTTCATCTATTTCGAAAAGGAAAATATCAATACCCAGTCCATGGAGAGCGAACTGATGCTTTCCATCCTGAGCAGCCTTGCGGAGAGCGAGTCTGTTTCAATTTCTGAAAACAGCAAATGGGGAGTCAAAAGAAGGTTCCAGAACGGCACGTTCAAGATTTCCTATCCGCCATACGGATATGATTATGTGGACGGGGGAATGGAGATCAACCAGGAGCAGGCAGAGACTGTAAAATATATTTTTGCACAGGTGCTATCTGGAATCAGTACACACCAGATAGCAGATGAACTGAATGCCAGGAAAGTGCCCACAAAAAAGGGTGGGAAATGGACGGCATCGACGATCCGGGGCATGATCTATAACGAGAAGTATGTGGGAGATGTAATCTTCCAGAAAACCTATACGGACGAGCACTTTAACAGGCATACGAACTATGGGGAGAAAGACCAGTACCTGATGCAATGCCACCATGAACCGATCATCAGCCGTGAGGATTTTGAGGCTGCCGGGGCAGTCCTCAATCAAAGGCGGCTGGAAAAGGGAATCACAAAAGGCAGCGGAAAATATCTGAACCGGTATCCGTTCTCCGGGAAAATTATCTGCTCGGAATGCGGCGGCAAGTTTAAGCGGAGGATACACAGCAAAAACGGCGGAAAGTATGTGGCATGGTGCTGCGGGAAACATATCGATGACGTCACAGCGTGTTTCATGAAATTCATCCGCAATGCGGATGTGGAGAAAGCCTTTGTGACGATGATGAACAAACTGGTTTATGGACGTAGGTTTGTGCTGAGGCCCCTGCTGGAAAGTCTGAGGGAGATGGACCGGTCGGACAGTTTCGGCATGATACAGGAATTGGAATTGAAGATGGAGAAAAATGCGGAGCAGAGACAGATACTCACCGGCCTGATGGCGAAGGGGTATCTGGAACCTGCTCTTTTTAATAAGGAAAACAATGAATTATTACAGGAAGCGGCGGAACTGGAGATGCAAAAGAACGGGCTTTCCCATTCTGTAAACGGGGAAATAGTAAAGACCGGGGAAGTGGAGGCACTTTTGAAATTTGCAGAGAAAGGGGAGATGCTCACAGCCTTTGACGGGGAACTTTTTGGACGGTTTGTGGAGCAGATCACCGTATACTCAAGAAACGAGATAGGATTCCAGATGAAATGCGGGCTTACGCTCAGGGAAAGGATGTGATGGGATGGGACATACACCATATGGATACCGGATTGAAGATGGTCGTGCAGTCATTGATGAGGAGCAGGCAGAAAGGGTTAGGAAACTGTATCGGGGTTATTTATCGGGGCTTGCCCTGATGCCGGCCGCAAAGCAGGCAGGGATTGAGACCTGGCATGGTTCTGCCAAACGGTTATTGCAGAACAGGCATTACCTCGGGGATGCGTATTACCCGGCGATTATTGACCGGGAGACGTTTGACAAGGCGGAGCAGGAACTAAAAAAACGGGCAGAAAAGCTGGGCAGGGTATGGGAACAAAAGGAAGAAGAAAAAGTCACCTATTCGGTGGATTTTTCCACAAAGCCGATGGAGAAGCAATATGAAGATCCATTTATGCAGGCAGAATATGCCTATAGCCTGATAGAAAGTGAGGGTTAGATATGGGGCAGATGGTTGGAAACCCGAAGGTTACCGTTATCCCTGCCAGACCACGTATGGGGCTGGGAAGGAATAATGAAGAAAAACAAAAGATCCGTGTAGCTGCCTACTGCCGCGTCTCTACGGACAGTGATGAGCAGGCCACAAGTTATGAAGCGCAGATTGAGCATTACACGGCATTTATCAAAAAGAATCCCGATTGGGAATTTGCCGGGATATTCGCAGATGATGGAATCTCCGGAACGGATACCCGGAAACGGGAAGAATTTAACCGCATGATCGAAGAATGTATGGAAGGGAAAATCCAGATGGTCATTACAAAGTCCATCAGCCGCTTTGCAAGGAATACACTGGACTGCCTGAAATATATCCGGCAGCTGAAGGACAGGGGAATCCCCGTGTTTTTTGAAAAAGAAAACATCAACACAATGGATGCAAAAGGTGAAGTCATGCTGACCATCATGGCGTCATTGGCACAGCAGGAAAGCGAGTCATTGAGCCAGAACGTGAAGATAGGCCTACAGTACCGTTACCAGCAGGGACTTGTACAGGTCAACCACAACCGTTTCCTCGGATATACGAAAGACGCTGAGGGGCATCTGGTTATTGAGCCGGAAGAAGCAGAAGTAGTCAAGAGGATCTACCGGGAATACCTGGAGGGCGCAAACCTTTTGCAGATAGGGAAGGGATTGGAGGCGGACGGCATCCTTACCGGGGGAGGAAAGAAAAAATGGAGGCCGGAGACCATAAAGAAAATCCTGCAGAATGAAAAATATATCGGGGATGCGCTGCTTGCAAAAACATATACGGTGGATTTTCTCACGAAAAAACGGGTAAAGAACAACGGGATTGTACCGCAGTATTATGTGGAGAACAGCCATGAGCCGATCGTTCCCCGTGACCTTTATATGCAGGTGCAGGAAGAAATGGTACGGCGAGCAAATCTGCACAGTGGGGAAAACAGGAAGAAAAGGGTTTACAGCAGTAAATATGCGTTATCCAGCATTGTTTACTGCCCGAAATGCGGTGAAATTTACCGAAGAATTGCGTGGAACAACAGAGGAAAGCGCTCCACAGTATGGCGGTGCTGCACCCGCGTGGAACACGGACCGGAAGGATGTGATGCGCCGACGATCCATGAGTCAGAGTTACAGGAGGTGGTGGCAAGGGCAATCAATGACCTGTTAGGCGGAAGAGATACTTTCTTGCCTATCCTGCAGGCGAATATCCTTCAGGTACTTGAGAATAACAGCAGCGGAAAGATTGCAGAGATTGACCGCAGGTTGGTGGAACAACAGCAGAAACTACTGAAATTGGCAAATGGAAAGAAAGATTACAACGCTGTAGCTGACGAAATCCACAGCCTCCGGGAGCAGAGGCAAAAGGTGCTGGCACAGGACGCGGAGCGTGACGGGCAGAAAAAGCATATCGAAGAGATGAAAGCATTTCTGGAGGAACAGAAAGATATACCGATAGAGTATGATGAACAGCTGGTCAGGCGGCTGGTGGAAAAGGTAACCGTTTTTGATGAGAAGATAGCAGTGAAATTTAAGTCTGGTGTGGAGATAGAAGTAGATAGATAGGTATGGCATGGAGGCATCCTGCAGGTTCAGATGAGCTTGTGGGATGCCTTTTTTTTCGTGGGAAAATTAGTGCGTATATCGAGGGATAGAGGATTGTATTTAGCAACCATGTGGTTTATAATGGAAATGTCTGGAGGAGTGAAAATGACAACATCTGATATGATTCGGGAACTTTGTGAAAAAATGAATATCAGCATCTCAGAGCTTGCTCGGAGGATTGGGCAGTCGCCGCAGAATTTTAATAAGAAGTTACAGCGTGGGACTGTCAGTGTGGAGGAAATGATCACTATTGCAGATGTACTAGGGGTTACGTTTGAGCAGAGTTTTACATTAGCAAATGGATACAAGATATATCTGGAAAATTGAAATGATGTGTGCAAATGAAGTGTATAAAGGAGAACAGATATGCAACGGAGGAAAAAGAAAAAATATTATAGCAAGACAAGATTTATGAAGTTGAATTCAAATAAATATATAAACAAAAGAAAAACCTGTTACTTAGAAATACAAGTTCCGGAAATACAGGGGAATACAATAACTTGTACAGCACCCGTTGTTGAGATTGGAGTTCCAAAAAGAATAAACGGGAAATGTGTGAGAAAGATTGGCGCATATAGAATTATTGGTAAAAGCAAGGCTTCAGAATGGGAGGTAGTAAGAATAACTTCTCCCTTTAAAACACCGAATAGTTTGATTAACTCAAAAATATTAGTTACAGATGGTAAAAAAGTTGTAAGGGGAACGATTGTAAAGGCAAGTATAGTTGGAGGAGGAGCTACAAGTCCTGCAACTGGAGATGGATTGCCACCCGTAGATGAGTGAAAGGAGTTATCATGGTGGAAATCGTTAAAGAAGTTCTTGAATTATTAGAACAGTATTTTGTGTATATTTATCCAGGTTTTGTTACTATCCTGACACATCATTTTGCCAAGGCCAGAGGAACTAAATTAAATAAGTCAACACTTGGTATTAGTGTGGTTATCAGTTATGTATATATATTGCTATATAAATTCTTTTTCAAAACAGCTGTATCTCAATTTTCAAATAAAGACTATGTAATCTTGCTGATAGTTTCTATTTTACTACCGGTTATATGGCATTGGATTAGTAGATCATATTTTGCGGAAAAGGTACTAAATAAAATAGGATTTAATACAACTTTGGAGGATACGGTATGGGATTATATACAATACAGGGATAAAGAAAAAAAGGGTATAGTACTGAAGGTGTTTTTAGACGATAAAGATATTATGTATGAAGGCAGTCTAAGATATCGGGAATCTGATCCGGAAAAAGAACAGGCAATATGTTTAAGTGGATATAGAAGATATGTCAAGGAAAATGGAAGATATATTCCAAAGCAGGATTATAATAATGATAATTCCAGATGGGTTTTAATAAATGTAAAAGAAATTACTCGCTCAGAAATAAAATATGCATCAGAAAAATAAAGGGAGATAGTACGTTGATACTTTGATAATATTTATAGAGCGATATTATGAATGCGCAATCAATTATTTGAATTATAGGTAGGGAGAACGGTATGTATCTAAAGAAACTTATAATTAAAAATTTCAGAATCTTTGATGAAACAGGTATAGAACTTATTTTTAATAAGGGCGTGAATGCAATTATTGGAGAAAATAATTCTGGTAAATCCTCTGTAATAGATGTACTTAGGATTGTTTATTCAACTGTGACATACAGAAAAGATATATTTTTTTCAAAGTCGGATTTTCATGTTAGTGAAGATGGAACAGTGGCGGATTACGCTCAATTTGATGTGTATTTGGAAGATGTACCTCGTAGAATGATAGAAATTTGGAATCCACAAAGTGAGAGTGGGGTGGGAGGGGATTTTCATATTAAGTTTGAAAAATATATCGCTCCCAATGGAGCTGAAAAGGTTCGGTCAGTTTATTGGGGATTTGGGACAGAAGGAAATCAATTAACTTTAGATACATTTGAGGCAATAGATGTAGTTTTCTTGGGGGCATTACGAGATTCGGAAAGTGAGATGAAACCTTCAAGAAACAGTAAACTGGCACAATTACTTAGAAATTTGGTTCCGGAAGAAGCGGTCAGGGCTGAATTAGTTCAGATTTTGAATAATGCTAATAATGACTTATTGGAAAAAGAACAGTTAAAAAAGACGAGAAATACAATAAATCAAAATCTTGCAAGAATTGAACAGGAGTTTTTAAATCAGCAGATTGATATTGGCTTAGTAGAACCGAGATTTGATTCAATTGCATCTTCTTTACGTGCATGGGTTAAACCTAAATGGATATTAATAAATAAGGAAGATTCCGTTTATGAAAAAGCACATTCATATTTTCAAAGCCACATGGATTTGAAGAAAATACAAGATAGCGCGAAAGGCGTATATTTTGAAATTTCTATTTTGGACAGCGAAACTGAGATCGACACGGAAGTAGCAAATAGAGTTCGTGAAATTGCGAATAAATCTTTTGAACTATATCAGAATGGTTTGGGATATAATAATTTGTTATTTATGTCAGCAGTACTGGGTGATATGGCTATTGAGAAGGGGGGAGTTTATCAGAATCTTCTGTTAGTTGAGGAACCAGAAGCTCATCTTCATCCGCAACTACAGGAACTGGTACATAATTTTTTATCAGATGCGAATAAAAATGATGGAAATATCCAGATTATTTACACATCGCATTCTCCTACACTGGCCTCCAAAATGGATATAGAGAATATTAATTTGTTATACGATTATGGACATAAGAAATATTGTCTTCCCTTCTCTCAAACAAACTTAACAGAGGAGAATAAAAAATATTTACAGAGGTACTTGGATGTCACAAAGTCTCAAATGTTTTTTGCACGAGGAATTTTATTTGTAGAAGGAATTAGCGAAGCAATTCTACTTCCTGCGATGGCAAAGGCATTGGATCGGCCTTTTGAAAAGTACGCAGTAGAATTGGTCAATGTAGATAGTGTTGCATTTACACCATTTGTCAAGCTTTTATCATCTGATAAAGTAAAGACCTGTTTTTCAAAAGTGTCTATTATTACGGATGATGACAGGTGCACTAAAAAGAATGAAGAAGATTATATTGATAAAAATTTTGATTATGATGATATTAGTAGCACAGTTGTCGTAAATCTGCAAAATGGAAAACCTTCGGATAGATGTAACGATTTGACAGCATTATGCACTGGTGCGGGGATTAACATATTTACAGCAATTAAAACATTAGAGTATGCATTATGTTGTAGTGAGGATAATGTTTATCATATGATAGAAGCGTTAAAAACATGTTATACTGATCTGGGACCCAAGCTAGAAACAAAGGTTGAATCGTTGTCTCAATTAAGCGAAAAAGCAGCATGTGTGTGGTTATTTATAAGAACTAGAGATAAATGTAAAGGAGCAGTTGCACAATACATAAGTCAAGTAATCAATGATCAACATGAATTAAGAAAAAAAGGAGAACATATTCAGAGGGAGTTCATTATCCCGGATTATTTGAAAAATGCAATTTATAGTGTAACGGAGCAATAGCATGGTAGAGAAAATAACGGAAGAGCAAAAAGAATTCTTGGACGCGGAGGGTAGGGTGGTCATAAAGGCTTGCCCAGGGAGCGGGAAGACATATACTGTTGCGCAGAAATTATTGTCTTATGTGGATCATTGGAAGGATTACCACAGCGGTGTTGCAGTATTATCATTTACGAATGTAGCAAGTAATGAAATATTTGAAAAAGCACAATCAATTCACGGTAGTTTGGGTAAACTAGGATATCCGCATTTTATTGGAACAGTGGATAGCTTTATTGATGAATTTATCGTGCTGCGTTATGGTCATTTACATACTGTTGGTAAAGTGCGTCCAAGAATTGCACTGTCTGATAATTGGAAGATACCGTACAGATATTGGCGGTCAGAATGTCATAGGAATGGGTGTGTAGATAATATAGAACAATTTTATTATGGAGTTGATAAAAATCTTTATAAAGGAAACGAGCAGGTAAATTGTGACCGAAGAAAAGCGAGGATGCTTCCATGCCAGCAATATAAGAAGATGTTGTCAGACAGGGGGATTGTTTTTCAGAATGAGACTGCATTGTTCGCATATCAGCTATTAAAGAAGTATCCGGAAGTAGCAACTGCTATAGCGGAAAGGTTTCCGGTAATTATTATTGACGAAGTTCAAGATACATCGATAAATCAGATGGCAGTTTTTGAATTGCTAAGTGATTCGGGAATGAAATCAATGTTTTTAGTGGGAGATCCAGATCAGTCGATATATGAATGGAGAAATGCAAATCCAGAGTGTATGCTCCAGAAATTAGATGATCCAAATTGGAAAACTATAGAACTAACGGGAAATTTTAGAAGCTCACAGAATATCTGTAATGTTACTTCATTTTTTTCTTCCAGCTTGCAGGGAAATGGTAGTAATGATGCAATAGGTGATTGGAAGGACGAAACGGAAAAACCGGTTTTGTTACTGACAAGGAAAAATTCAGAGGATGAAATTATCAATTATTTTCTTGATAAGTGCATCAAGATGGGTATAGAGATATTGCCCAAGAACGTTGCGGTTTTAACTAGAGGGAGAATATATTCTGATACAGATATATCAGGTTTATGGAAAAGTAAAGAAATAGAATTATTTGCTAAAGCGGCATATGAGTGGAACTTTGGATCAAGGAAGAAGGCATATCAAGAGGCATCAAAGGCATCATATAATATGATTTTCAATGAAGATACAGATGAGTATGTGATGAGCCAGAAAATTCGGGAGTGTACCGATGAAAATACATGGAAAGATTATGTATCAGATATCCTGATAGAGATGCCTGATATTGAAACAGAAATTGGAGAGTGGGTAAAAAGCTTTTCAGCTGTCTTTTGTTCAGTGTGTGCCAGATATGGTTACGAAATATCAATAGATAAAAAATTGAAGGATATTTTCAAGATAAAGCAGAGTGATAAAAAGTCACCAAATTTTAAACAAATACCATTAAGAAAATATTTTGAGAAGAGAGCAGAAGATAAGTATACCCGTTCCTCAATTCATGGAGTAAAGGGGGAATCTTATGATGCCGTATTAATTTATGTCAAAAGTCGTACAGGGAGTACAATTACACCCAAATTACTTATGGAAGGGCCTCTTGATCAGGAATTAATGCGTTTGGCATATGTGGCAATGACTAGACCTAGAAGATTGCTTATGCTTGCTATACCGGAAACCAAGGGAATAAAAAATTGTGGAAGATTTCCAGAGGAATTGTGGAATTATGAAGTTTTAGAAAGCAGTTCATAAATTGTATCTTATTATTTGCATTTGAGGGCTTAAATGACACCAAATTATTGTATAATTTTTGCAGGAGTTTGATGTTGATATTGTACACATAGAAAATATAAGATTGAGTTGCATAGTTCTGGGGGACTGGGATGCGTATAAATTTTTATAAACGATATGAAGATAACTATATTTTTGAAGGGGAGCAAAGAGAGAAATATAATCGCTCTACATTAAAATGGCTGGTTTTGTCATGCTTCTCTGTGTTTTTTCCATTATTTATTACGCTAATCACAGATAGTTATGATGGTAAATTCAATATATCGGATTTAATTAATAATGGTGATTTGATTTTGTTATCTTTTTCATTAACAATTCCGACGGCATTGGATTTGTTTGAAGCAAAGAAAAATATAAATGGAAATGATAATTCATTAAGCTTATGTAGGTATTTGTGCTTGTTTATTATTGTTATACAAGTTTTGTTTTATGTTTTAATTAGAACTCATGAGGCTAAATTTTTAACGAACTTATTTTCAACAATTATAATAGTTCCGGTCTCGATTTATATATGTAGATATTCTGTTTTTTGTATGTTTATTAATTCAATAGAAGAAGGAGAACACTGACATGAGTATAGATATTTTAATGACAGCAACAGCAGTATTAGTATCAATAATTGCGTCAGTGGTAACGGCAATTATTCAAACTAGATTAAATAGAACACATATAAAGTTTAAAGATCTACACGTAGAGTATTTAGAAAAAGTGAATAAAGATAATACAGGAATTGTATCTGAGAAAGAAATTGACATCTTGTTGGAAACACTGAGAAAGACATATTCAAAAATGCTGGAAAACGATAAAGAGGATAGTGACGATGTCTGTATTACTTTGTGTAAATACAATAAAGAGAATCAAAACTTGCAGGTGATCTATAGGTTACCGCAGGAACCAGAAGTTAAGCCAATATTATTTGAATATTCCATGCAGGGAAAAAATAGTCTTGCGAATTTATATATAAATAGTAATTCTGAAATTGATAAAGTTTTTCACTATAGATCAAAAAAGAATTTAAATCGGTGGGGATCATTTTTGGCCTATGTACTAAAGAAACAAAACAATGTCATGGGGATATTATGTATTTCAAGTTGGCAGAGAGTCAATGAAAGATACGGTTACGAAAATATTAAAATGCTTATAGAACCAATAGAGGAATTTTTAGTTAGTTATATACAAGACAAAAAGGATGCAGAACCGTAATGAAGTTAGCAAATATCAATAGGAATAGATATGTTTCCGCAAACGGACATAGCACTAAAAATGCCTTTGATATGTTTCCGAGAACGGACATAGCATTTGACGTACTTCCTATCCTCTCGTGCCATGTGGAGACTGTGTGTCTTTTGTCCCAACTGAAACAAAAGCCGGATGATTACATTAATGTCACGATTGAACTTGATGATATGGATATAACATCTGCAGAGACTAAGGC
>ENA-OOXA01000390-OOXA01000390.1-human-gut-metagenome-genome-assembly--contig:-NODE-390-length-33843-cov-3.176868_pt1 | contig 33843 bp, 31 predicted proteins | sample MGYA00241581_ERZ501331 | MGnify/ENA primary metagenome ERZ501331 (study PRJEB25962, sample SAMEA2042982) | human gut metagenome | biome: human gut; feature: human-associated habitat; material: faeces...
GAAGTGTTAATAATGCATAATGCAGAACAAGCGATATTCACGAATATGTGCATGATTTATGATCATAAAGGAAATGTCTTAGTACAAAATCGAGTGAAAAATTGGTGTGGAGTTGCTTTCCCAGGCGGACACCTTGAAAATATGGAATCAATCGTTGATTCAGTTAAACGAGAAATATTAGAAGAAACTGGCCTTATAATTAATAACTTAAGCTTATGTGGCGTTAAGCAATGGTTTAGTGATGATATTAGAAACGTATGCTTTTTATATAAAACTTGTGATTACTCAGGAAATCTAATTTCTTCTTCTGAAGGAGATAATTTTTGGATACCATTAAAAAAAATAACAAGCTATAAGCTTTCTTCAGGCTTTTTAAACATGCTTGATATTTTTCTTAATGAGGATTTATCAGAATATTATCATTTAAGAATGAATAACGAGGCTATAGATACTCTTAAATAATAAAGGCGAATTTTATTTCGAATAAATTACAAAAAAAGACAAAAAATATAAAAAATAACTTGTAGAAATTTAGTTTTTTTATTATAATATATTGCGGCTTTGAATGGAGTGATAAAAATGGAACATACTAAAACGTATAAACCGGAAATATCAACCTGTCCACTTTGTGGCTCTAAGCTTAAATATCGCTATACCGTTTCTAATAAGGTTATTCAATTTTCAAATGGAAATTTTGTTAGAGTAAAGAATTTAGGATATAGTTGTAAAAATCCTGATTGTATCGATGATACAGTGATATATTGTTCACAAACAGCATCAAAGCTTTGTATTAAGGGCTATACCTATTCAGCTAAGGTTTTAGCGGATATTGTGGTTTTAAAGCGTAAGCATAAATCAAGAGAAGAAATTTGTGATTATCTTGCGATGCAAGGAATTGAAATGTCTGATAGAAATGTTGATATTATTAATGAAAAATATGAACAAATGCTTAAGGTTAATTATTTAGATAATATTAAGCTTGAGTATGATTATATGAAAAAGCATTATGGTCAGATTAGAATTTCAATTGACTCAATTAGAGTAGAAGACGCTAGAGTTCTTTCTGTTAGAGATTCATTTAATAATCATCAAATTGGGCTTCATATTTTAGAGGCTACCCAAGTTGATGAATTAAAAGAAATTCTTCATCATTATGTTGATGATAATGCTCTTAAAGCAATTACAACCGTAAGAAGCTTTACCGAATTTTTTAAAATATTAAGCGAGGTTGTAAACAAAAAGGTCGAGTATTATTATTTTGAAAAATTTTAAATTGATTATATACAATGTTATTAGTTATGTAAGCGATAACAGGGTAATATTTTTCAAATTTTTTTCAAAATAACGAATATTATTCAAATTGGTATTTACTTTATATAAAAAAAGTGTTAGAATTTTAAATGTAAATAAACTGAATGGAGTGATTTGTATGGGACAAAAATTAGATAATTATGATAAGAAAATTCTGCAAATTCTACAAGAAGATGGATCTATTTCAAACCTTGAATTAGCTCATAAAATTGGACTTGCTCAATCTTCATGTCTTTTAAGAACAAAGAGCTTGAGAGAGCGTGGAGTTATTGCAAAGACTACTATTATTGTAGATGAGAAGAAGCTTGGGTATGAGGTTACAGCTTTTGCAAAGGTTAATTTGAATCCACTTAATCGTGAAACATCATCAAACTTTGTTGAAAAGATTAAGGATATTAGTCAAGTAGTAGAATGCTATACTATAACTGGTGATGGAGCATTTTTATTAAAGATTGTAGCTAAAGATTTGCAATACTATCGTGATTTTATTGTTGGTACTTTACTTGCAATTGATGCAGTTAGTCATGTTGAAACAAATATGGTTGTAGGTGTTGATAAAAATACTACAGCTATTCCCCTTGAATAATGTTTGACAAACAGTAAAAAAGGTTTATAATATCATTGTAATGTCGGTGAAAAGAAATAGTAACTAGTAAACTAATTTATTAGAGAGTCTATGTTTGGTGAAAATAGATATTTAGCCTAGTGAATCTACCTTTGAGACAAGCGTATGCCTGCGTTAAAGGTTTTAAGTGCTAGGTTTTCCTAGAATTAAGGTGGCACCGCGATAATTCGTCCTTAGATTTTTCTAAGGGCTTTTTTATTTTATTTAGGAGGATATATATGCTAGATATTAAATTTGTAAGGGAAAATCCCGAAATTGTAAAAAACAACATTAAAAAGAAATTCCAAGATGAAAAGCTTCCTCTTGTTGATGAAGCAATTGAGCTTGATAAGAGTATTCGTGCTAATAAGCAAGAATGCGAAGCTTTAAGAGCTTCACGTAATGATTTGTCTAAGCAAATCGGCGCTCTTATGAAAAATAAAGAGATTGATAAGGCAAATGAAATTAAAGCGATTGTAGCTAAAAATAATGAAAGAATTGCAGAACTTGAGCCGCAAATTACAGAAGCTTCAGAAAAATTATTAAAGATTATGCTTGTTATTCCCCAAATTGTTGATGATAGTGTTCCTGTTGGTAAGGATGATAGCCAAAATGTGGAAATAAAACGCTATGGTGAACCAGTTGTACCTGCATATGAGGTTCCATATCATGCTGATATTATTGCTAGATTTAATGGTTTAGATAAGGAAGCTTCAGGTCGTACAAGTGGGAATGGCTTCTATTATTTACTAGGTGACATTGCACGTCTTCACTCAGCTATGCTTTCTTATGCTCGTGATTTTATGATTAACAAGGGCTTTACTTATTGTATTCCACCATTTATGATTCATGGTGATGTCGTACAAGGTGTTATGAGCTTTGCGGAAATGGAAAACATGATGTATAAAATTGAGGGTGAGGATTTATATTTAATTGGTACTTCTGAGCATTCAATGATTGGTCGTTTTAAAAATCAAATTGTTAAGGAATCTGAATTACCTATTACTCTTACAAGCTATTCCCCTTGCTTCCGTAAAGAGGTAGGTGCTCATGGTATTGAAGAGCGTGGTGTTTATCGTGTTCACCAATTTGAAAAACAAGAAATGGTTGTTCTATGCAAGCCAGAGGAATCAATGGATTGGTATAATAAAATGTGGAGCTATACAGTTGAATTCTTTAGAAGCCTAGATGTTCCTGTTCGTACACTTGAGTGCTGTACAGGTGATCTTGCTGACTTAAAGGTTAAGAGCTGTGATGTTGAGGCTTGGAGTCCACGTCAAAAGAAGTATTTTGAGGTTGGGTCTTGTTCAACTTTAGGAGATGCTCAAGCACGTCGTTTACAAATTCGTACTAAGGGCGAAAATGGTACTTATTTAGTACATACATTAAATAATACTGTTCTTGCAACTCCAAGAGGATTAATTGGTGTAATCGAAAATAATTACAATGAGGATGGTTCTATAAATGTACCAAAGGCATTACAGCCTTATATGGGTGGAGCTACAAAGCTAGTTCCAAAGAAATAATAAAGACCGCAGCGATGCGGTTTTTTTATAACCGAAAAGTTACTCAGTTTTTTATGAGTCAGTTTTTTCTGAGTAAATATTGCGTATTTTAAAATATAGAAGTATAATACAAATATAGGAGGGATAAAATGCCTTTTTTAGGAAGAAAACGAGAAATAGAAATATTAAGGGATGTGTATAATAATGAAAAATTTGAAAGTATAATATTATACGGTCGTCGAAGAATTGGCAAGAGTGAGCTTATAAAGTACTCATTTAAAGATATTAATTGTAAAAAAATTTATTTTGAGTGTCAAAAAGCTACTGAGGCTTACAATGTTTCTAATTTATGCGATATTATTGCAAGTACTTTTAAAATACCAAAGCCTGCCTTTCAAACACTTAGTCAAATTTTAGATTTTTTGTTTGAAAAATCACTTACTGAAAAAATTATTTTTGTTATTGACGAGTATCCATATATTAGAGATAATTCTTTCTATTTAGATAGTATTATTCAGAATGCAATTGATAAATATAAAATGGATTCAAAAATGAAATTTATTTTATGTGGATCATATATTGATGTTATGGAAAAATTGCTTAGCAATAATAGCCCTTTATATGGTAGATTTTCATTAAAAATGAATGTTAGGCAAATGAATTATTTAGAATCATCATTATTTTATCCTAATGCTTCAAATGAGGATAAGGTGGCGTATTATTCAGTGTTTGGAGGAGTCCCCTTTTATAATCAATTTATTGATGATACAAAAACAGTAAAGGAAAATATTATTAATTTAATAGCTAGTCCTAATGCACGACTTTTAGCTGAGGCTGAAGGATTTTTACTTGAGAAAATGACTAAATTAACTAATGCTAATGAATGTTTTTGCTCTATTGCTTTAGGAAATAGAAAATATACTGATATTTTAAATGCTTCACATATATCATCTTCACCAATGTTATCAGATATTTTAAAAAAACTAATTAAAATGGATGTAATAGAAAAAATATGTCCAATTAATGATGAAAATGAGAAGAAAGTCACTTATGAAATAATAGAACGTCTTTCTTTATTTTATTATCGCTATATTTTTGCTAAAAATACTTTTTTTAAGATAATGCCCCCAAATTTATTTTATGATGAATTTATAGAGCCCGATTTCTATTCTCAGTACGTGCCAAAAGAGTTTGAAAATATATCTAAGCAATATTTTCAAATTTTAAACTCTAATCACAAAATTACACCAGTACTATATGCGATTGGTAAGTATTATTATGATGATCCTAAAAATAGAAAAAACGGTGAATTTGATGTTGTTACATTAGATAAGAATGGCTATAATTTTTACGAAGTTAAATTTATAAATAAACCGATTGACGATTCTATCGTTAATGAAGAGGAATATCAACTTGAAAATTTAAAAATTAAATATAATAAGCTTGGTTTTATTTCAAAAACGGGATTTAACTTAAAAAATCCTGAAAAATATAGTTTGATAAAGTTAGATGATATGTATAAAATATAAATAGCACTCTTATTAATAGAGTGCCAAAATATATTTCACAATACACATAATTTCACATATTATTTTTATAATTCTACGTCTTGCATTTTGTATACTATACGTGTCTTAGAAATAAGGCACTAAATAAATAATTAAGTAATTAAAAAATAAATACAAGAAAGGAGGCTATTTATACTAGCTTACAAATAAATTCAATTCATACACAATACACACATAACTCTCTCTCCCAATAAACTCAATGAATCTTTTCAATCGTAGGCTAGTATGAATATATAAAAGGAATCTAGGACTTTTTCCTAGATTCTTTTTTTTAATGCTTTTCTTAGTTGTGCTTGCAATCCAACTTTTGCATCAATTATATCTACTGCATCATTGGTGCTTTTAGGATTTGCAATTTCAAAAAGAGATTTATTATTTAATATAATCGAATCAAGTATATTAAAGGCACTTGAAATTATAATTCTTGTAGGAACTAATGTTAGATTCTTTTCTTTATGTAAAATGAAAATTGTTAATTGAAAAAGTAAATTTCGCTAGTATTTGCCAAAACTATTAATACATTGTTTTAAATTTACAATATTCTTTTCTTTTATAAAAATTCTATGGTATAATTGGTTGAACTAATTTTTGAGGATGTGGAATTATGATACGTGTTAATGATTTAGATTATAGCTATTCGCAGCAGGATCATGCTCTTAAGGGTATTTCCTTTGAAGTTAAAGATCAAGAATGGTTATCTATATTAGGACATAACGGAAGTGGAAAATCAACAATATCAAAGCTTTTAGTTGGTATATTAGCTCCTCAAAAGGGTAGTATTTATTATGATGATATTGAACTTACCGAAAAAACAGTTGATAAGATACGTAATCGTGTTGGTATCGTATTTCAAAATCCTGATAATCAATTTGTGGGAGTAAATGTAAAATATGATATTGCATTTGGACTTGAAAATAGATGTGTTCCTCGTAGTGAAATGCAAAAGCTAATTGTTGAATATGCAACAAAGGTTGGTATGCAGGACTATTTGCTACGTGAACCACAAACCTTATCTGGTGGCCAGAAGCAAAGAGTTGCAATTGCAGGTATTTTAGCATTAAATACAGATGTTATTATTTTAGATGAAGCCACATCTATGCTTGACCCTCAGGGTACAAGAGAAATTATAGCATTAATTAAGGAGCTTAAAGAAAAATATCATAAAACAATTATTACTATTACTCATGACCTTGATTTAGCACGTTTGTCTGATCGTATTATTGTTATGAAGGAAGGTAATATTATTGCTGATGATGTACCTGGTAAAATATTTGAGCAATCAGATTTATTAAAAAGCTCAAAGCTTGATATGCCTTTTAATTTAAAGCTTTATAAAGAAGTAGAGGCAAATTCAAAGCTTAATAGTAATAAAGAACTAATGGAGGCTCTATGGAAATTAAATTTTTAAACCTAAGCCATACATACCAAGGTCTTACTAAAAATGATTTAGTAGGTGCAGTTAAGGATGTTAATTTAACAATTGAAGAAAAAGATGAATTTGTAGCGATTTGTGGAAGAACTGGCTCTGGTAAATCAACCTTAATTCAACATATTAATGGTCTTTTATTACCAACGGCTGGCTCTATTGATATATTAGGCTCTATTCTTACTCCAAAAAAACGTAAGAATCCTAAATTAACGCCTATTCGTAAGAGAATTGGCTTTGTATTTCAATTTCCTGAATATCAGTTATTTGAAGAAACTGTTTTGAAGGATATAATGTTTGCACCTAAGAATTTTGGAGAATCAGAGGAAAAAGCTAAGGCGCAAGCACTTGAGGTTTCAAATCTTCTTGGTATTCCTAAGGAGCTGCTTAAAAAAAGTCCCTTTAATCTAAGTGGTGGTCAAATGCGTAAGGTAGCAATTGCGGGTATATTATCATATAATCCGGATGTTTTAATTCTAGATGAACCAACCCGTGGTCTTGATCCTGAGGGTGCAAGAGAAATCATGGAGATATTTTATAAAATTCATAAGCAAATGCATAAAACAATTATTCTAATAAGTCATGATATGAATGTTGTATATCAATATGCTACAAGAATTATATGCATGAAGGATGGTTCATTATCCTATGATGGTAAAAAGGAAGAATTATTTAAAAGTGATAAGTATCAGGAATATGATCTTGATAAACCCCATGTTTTAAAGGCTGTTGATTATTTGAATGAAAAGCTTAATCTAAATCTTGATTATGATATCTATACTCTAGATGATTTGATTAAACATTTGGAGGTGGAATATCATGAATAATATTACAATTGGTCAATATGTTCCGGGACATTCTTGGATTTATAAGATGGACCCAAGAGTTAAAATTTTTTTGGTTATTGGGTTAATCGTGGTTCTTTTCTTGATTCCTAATATCTATTTGATGTTAGGCTACCTAGGACTTTTCGCTATAATGTATTTGACAACCGGGCTTCCAATTAGAAAAATGCTTAATGGTATGAAGCCAGTGTTATTTTTAGCAACGTTTACCTTCATTTTACAGGTTCTTTATAATCAAGAAGGTACTTTATTATATACCTTTAATTTTCAAATCGGCTTATATCAGTTTTTAATGATTCTTGGTTTAATATTTTTTTATTTCTTTACGAAAAAGTATATGCCTTTCAAGTTCGTTTATTTATTAATAGTATTTGTAGGATGTTTTGCCATTCAAAAAATTAAAATGCCTCATTTTGTTTGGTCAAATTATAGTGTGAAAATATATGATCAGGGTCTATTAAAGGGTGGCTTTATTTTACTTCGTATTGTTCTTATGATTGGCTTAACATCAATGCTTACATTCACAACTATGAATACAGAAATTAATAATGGGCTTGAAAGCTTGTTATCACCTTTAAAGCTTATTAAAATTAATGTAGGAACTATTTCTATGATGATTTCTTTAACATTACGTTTTATTCCTACCTTAGTAGAGGAAACAAGTAAAATAATGAAGGCACAAGCTTCTCGTGGTGTTGATTTTAATGAGGGTAGTATCCGTCAAAAAATATCACAAATTGTTTCGCTTTTAGTTCCGATGTTTGTAACATCTTTTAAAAGAGCTGAGGATCTAGCTAATGCTATGGAAACAAGAGGATATGTTATTGGTGCTAAAAGAACTAAGCTCGATTTGCTTAAGCTTCATGTAATTGATTATATATCACTTTTTGTTTTTGCATTATTATTGGCAGGTGTTATTGTTGGAAGAATCTATTTATAATATAAAATGTATTATTGAATATGATGGGGCTAATTATCAAGGCTTTCAAATTCAAAATGATGAACCTACTATTGAGCTTTATTTAAAAAAAGCAATTAGCTTTATAATTAAAAGCAATGTAAAAATTTATGCCTCAGGAAGAACTGACAAGGGTGTTCATGCTAAGGGTCAGGTTATTAATTTTAATACTAGCTTTTATATTGAGCCAAGTCGCTTTATGTATGCGATAAATAGAGGTCTTCCTGATGACATAAGAGTACTCTCACTTTCTTACGTTCCACTTAGCTTTCATTCTAGATTTAGTGCTAAAAAGAAGGAGTATCGTTATTATATTAAGTTCCAAAATTATTCTGTTTTTGAAGCTAGATATAAAACATATATTAAAAATCTTAATTATGATTTAATGGTAGAAGCAATTAAATTATTCTTAGGAGAGCATGATTTTACAAGCTTTTGTAGCGCTGATGTAGATGATAGAAAAAGCTGTGTTAAAACAATTACAAAGGCTTATATAAATAAACATCAAGATGAATATGAATTTGTTTTTGAAGGTACAGGCTTTTTAAAATATCAAATTAGAAGAATGATGGGAATTTTAATTGCCATTGGTCACGAGAAAATAAAAAAAGATATAATTTTAGAATTATATCAAAATCACTCGAAGCAAATGCATTATCCTGTAGCTCCAGGATGTGGCTTATATTTAGTTAGAGTTGATTATTAAAATAAGAATTATAATAATTATAGAATGTACTTTTGGTTAAGCTTGTTAGTTTTAAAGCCTCAATTAAAGTACATTCTTTTTTTCTATATTTAATAAAAATGGTAATCCAGTTGCATGGAAGGACATATGATAAATGATATAGCTGTAAGATTAGATTTATTAAAGAAAAGAAAGAGAGGAGCAAAATTTAAGTATGAAGAAATTAAGTTTTATAATGATTTTTTTGATTTCAATGTTAGGATTATATTCTTGTAAAAATATTGAGCAATTATCAGCACCTGTTAAAAGAGAAGTTTTGGACAATGCTGTTTATTGGAATGAAGTTTCAGGAGCAAATTCGTATACGATAAAAATTAATTGATTATTAAGAAAAATGTGGTAAAGTTTAATTAAGCTTGCATTAATTATGCATCAAAGAGTTGAACTTCAAAAATCAAGTTGCCCATTGGGCTAAGACTAATTTAGAAAATTTAAATATCGTTGTTATATATAATGTAATCGATAATAGTCCTATTCAATTTGTTAAACAAGGATTGGGTTGTTTTTTAACAACCAATGATTTGTTTGATAGTTATGCCGAAGAAGCTGTTTCTTTTATTCTGTTAGAACCAGCAATTCCTACAAGTCTTGCTTTAGTGTGGAAGATGAATATTAAATTTAGTGCAATTGCTAAAGCATTTAAGGACATTATTAATTAATAAACCTTTTAAAGAAATCATTAAAATTAATATAACAAAAAAACTTGTTTATCTATTTTGCACAAACAAGTTTTATCTTTCTATGTGTTTTAATATTACTTTTTTAAGACGTTTGTTTTTATCAAAAATATCTTCATCTAAATTCTTTATTTCAAGCAAACTTTTAATACACCATTCAGGATCCTGAGTATGAAATGTATAATAAACATCATTCATTAATTTATAATCAAAAATGCTCATTACAAATGCAGTATACTCCTCCCTTGTATATGATATATATCTATACATATAACCTATCCAAAATAAGGCACTTTTTGAATATTTTGTTTGACCGTATTTTGAATCACCATATTGTTCTACAATTAAACTAATTCCCTCATTAACATCTAAAGAGAAGGCTGAACTTCTATTTTTATCGAGTTTTTTTAGTAATTCTGAATGAAGGAATCGTCTAAAAAAAATAGGAGAAGAGCAATTAAGCTCATAAGATTTTTCAAAAAGCTTTCCTTGAAATTCTGCAAGTATTAATCCTTCGTGATCAAATTCTTTCATTTTAAAATCTCCTCGATATATAATCCATTTTTAAATTCTCTTTTTGCTAGTTTTATTTTTGTATCTATTTCATAGGATCTTTCATTTAGATTTTTTATGCAACTTTCTTTTTCTAAATTAGATAAATAGTATTTTTCAATTGGGATAAGTTTTTGCAGAGCTTTTTCTGTTTTAAAAATATATTGGAGACCTAAATTGGATGCTGATAGAGAATGTAAAGCTACAGCAGCATTTATATCACCATCTGTAAATTGTGACATTATATAAAACATTTTATTATCCGCAATTGGTGCAATAATAACATCAGCTTTTTCTACTTCAGAAATTATATTTTGAATTTTTATATTTGATGAGTATTCTTTAAGTTAGCCTCTAAAGTAGCATATTGCAAGCATCCATTCTAAATTACATTCAAATTTTTTGATTTTTAAATTATCTAAATCATATTGAAATGAATACACACACGAATTGTCTTTTTCACAAACAAAAGCTAAAGCTTGATTATAGTTTTCTCCAAGATAAAAACCATTACCAAAATCACAATTATTTCTTGAACCAGAAATTGATACACTGTCTAATCCATATTTTGAACCATGAAACAATATTTTATGAGTTTTTTCTTTTAAAATTTCTTCTTTAGTCTTGTTTAATCTATAGTTGCTTTTATAGATGTATGAATATAGCTTTTCATATATTTCGTTTCTGACCACTTTATTTGACATTATATCATCTAAAGTTGCTCGTGATATTTTAGTTCGTATAGATAAATCTAAAATATTTATATGTTCTGATTCAAGTATAAATTCAATATCACTTTTGATTTTATAATCGCAATTAATTTTTAACATCTTATCAACTCCAATCTATAATAATTATATCACTTAAAACTTATTTGTACAAGTTATACAAACAAGTTATTGCTTAAATTAATAGCATTTCAAGTCTTATAAAAAGCCATTAATCATTTACTTAAGAGTTATTTTGTGTTAAACTAAATACAAATGATTTTATGTGAAAGGTATGATATTTATGCCAGGTATTTTTATAACCCTAGAGGGTGGAGAAGGTAGTGGAAAAACTACTATTATTAATGCAATTGATAACCATTTTAAAGAGATGGGATATAATACAGTTACTACAAGAGAACCAGGTGGTGTAGATATTGCCGAACAAATTCGTAGTGTTATTTTAAATGTGAATAATACTAAAATGTGTAGTGAAACAGAAGCTCTTTTATATGCCGCAGCTCGTATGCAGCATTTACATGAGAAGGTTATTCCTGCTCTTTTAAGAGACGATGTAGTTATATGTGATCGCTATATTGATTCATCACTAGTATATCAAGGTATTGCTAGAGGACTAGGAATTGATGATGTCCTAAAGGCTAATTGCTTCGCTCTAAATTATATGCCTAATCTTACCTTTTTTATTGATGTAAGACCAGAAGTTGGTCTTAAGCGAATTGAAGGTAGAGACAAGATTGACCGTCTTGATAAGGAGGCATTCTCTTTTCATCAAAATGTATATAATGGCTATAAAAAAATTGCTAGTATGTATAAGGATAGAATAATTACCGTTGATGGTGAAAGACCAAGCGAGCTTGTTGTTAAAGATATCATTAAGCATATTGACCTATATTTAAATTCTAGGAGATAACTATGAATTTTGATTTAATTAATGAACAAGCAGACATTAAAAAGATTCTTTTAAATACAAAAAGAAAAAATAGATTATCGCATGCTTATATTTTTGAAGGACCTGCTGGTGTAGGTAAAAGAGAAATGGCTTACTTTTTTGCAATGATGCTATATTGTAAAGAAGATGAGCCTTGTATGAAATGTGAAGTATGTCATCAAATTTTAAATAACGAGCATTTAAATGTATATGTTATTTCATCTGATTCTAAGGTTATTAAGAAGGAACAAATTGTTGGCCTTCAGGAAGAATTTTCTAAGACAAGTAATGTATCGGGTCCACGTATTTATATTATTATAGACGCTGATAAGATGAATCAAAATAGTCAAAATAGTTTATTAAAATTCATTGAAGAGCCCGAAGAAGGAATTTATGGAATTTTATGTACGACTAATGTTGGAAAGATTTTACCAACGATTACATCAAGATGTCAAACAATCTCATTTAAAAGCCTTGATGATAGGCTATTAGCATCAATGCTTGAAAATAAGGGCGTAGAAGCGCATTTAGCCGCTATTTTATCAAAGCTTACGAATAATATTGATGATGCTATTTTAATGTCATCAGACCCTAATGCTTTAAGATTAAATGACTTATTTAAGGATTTTTTAGACGTTGATTCACCATCTAAGGCGGTAATGTATCAAAGAAAGAATTTAGGATTCTTTGATAATTATGATAATCTATTAAGCTTTTTAAATCTATTAATTATCTTATATAGTGATATTATATCTTTATATAATGGTGTATTAGATATTCATTTAAAGGGTTATATTAATGAAATCGCTAAATATAAGAATTATTTATCGTATGATGCTGCTAAAAAGAATTTGGAGCTTGTATATAGCTTAGTATTAAAGCTTCAAAATAATGTTATGCCTAAAAATATTTTAAATAATTTATTTGTAAATATTTTCTAAAGGAGGAAATCCAAATGAAATGCTGTAAAGTACAATTTAAGCATCTAGGAAAAAGATATTATTTCGGATGTGATAAGATAAAGCTTCAAAATGGTGATAAGGTTATAGTACAAACTATAAGAGGTACTGAGCTTGGTGAAGTTGTTGGAAGTCCATTTGAACTTACAAAAGATGAAGTTCAAGGTGAAATTAAAGACGTTTTAAGAAAAGCCAGTGAAAGTGATCTTCAAACCTACAATGAAAACAAAAGCTTAGAGCCTGATATTATGAATCATACAAAGGAGCTTGTAAAAAAACATAAGCTTGAAATGAAGGTACTAGGCTGTGAATATACGCTTGATAGACAAAAACTAATTATTTATTTTGAGTCTGAAGGACGCGTTGATTTTAGAGATTTAGTTAAGGATTTAGCGGAAATATATCGAACTCGTATTGAACTTCGTCAGGTTGGTTCGCGTGATGGAGCTAAGGTATTTGGTGGCATTGGTCCTTGTGGACTTGTAGTATGTTGCCAAACTTTCCTTACGGAATTTGCGAATGTTTCGGTTAAAATGGCTAAAAACCAAAGCTTAAGCTTGAATCCAGTTAAAATATCAGGTAACTGTGGTAAGCTTTTATGCTGTATTAATTATGAAAATGACGTTTATACAGAACTAAGAAAGAATGCTCCTGATATTGGCGACATTGTATCAACTGAACAAGGTGAAGCTAAGGTTTTAAGTTGTGATGTTTTAAATCATAATTTAAAGGTTAAATATCTTCAAACAGAAGGATTTGGTTATTTGAAATTTGAAGATGTTAAAATTCTAAGAGCTAAAAAGGACAAAGATAAGGATTATATTAATAATAAAGAGCTAAGGGAGCTTTTATAATGGCAGAGGTTATTAATGAGCTTTTAGGCGTTCCTGGTATTAAAATTTATCAGGATTATGAGATGTTTAATTTCTCACTTGATTCTATCTTACTTGCTAACTTTGTATCAATTAAGAAAAATGATAAAATGATTGTTGATTTAGGTACAGGTAATGCCCCTATTCCGCTTTATATGTCATTAAATACTGATGCCGATATTTATGGCTTTGAAATTCAAAAAAAGTCCTATGATTTAGCTTTAAAAAGTGTTAAAATAAATAATAAGGAGGGGCAAATTCATATTATTAACGATGATATTAAAAATGCATCTAAGTTACTTGGTGCTTATAAGGCTGATGTTGTCGTTACTAACCCACCTTTTTTCAAATATATTGAGGGCAAATCTAATATTAATAAAAACGATGAAAAAACAATTGCTCGTCATGAGGTTTTGATAACCCTAGATGAGCTCTTGTGTGAAGCCTCTATGCTTCTTAAAAATGGTGGAACCTTTGCGATGGTTCATAGACCTGATCGTTTACTTGATATTTTAAATGCCTGTCAAAAATATCGTTTAGAGCCTAAAAGGCTTCGCTTTGTCTATCCTAAGGAAAATGCTAAATGTAATCATATTTTGATTGAGTGTAGGAAGGATGGACAACCGGGTGGTTTAATGGTACTACCACCACTTATTATTCATACTAATGATAATAAGCATACAGCTGAGGTTTTACGAATTTACAATAATGAAAAATAGGTATGCCCAATAAGGAGTGATTTTTATGTTTTTAAGCTTACTTACAAAAAAAGAAAAATTAAAATTTTTGGATCTTGCGGTCTATATGATTGATATTGATGGAAAGCCAACTGAGGTTGAAAAGAAGCTTATTTCTCGTATTTATGGTGAAATAGGACGTGAGATTGTAGAAGAATATACATTCTCAAAATCTGATTCAATTGATGATACAATTGATTATTTTAAGGATGCTAATCAAGCTGTTAAAAATATTGTATTTTTAAATTTAGTTTCTATTTCAATGGAGGATGACCTTTATAATACGTTAGAGCATTTATTCCTTGAAAGAATTGAAAAGGAATTAGGTATTACAGCTGAAAAGCGTAAGGATTTAATGCAAATTGTCTATGATGAGCGTGATGTACGTGAAAAGGCAATGCGTGTTATAAAGTATTAATATGAAGCGTATATATAGCTATAATAATCAGGAGCATATTTTATATCTTGTAGCTACTCCTATAGGTAATCTTGAGGATATGACATTTAGGGCAGTAAATGTTTTAAAGAGTGTAGATAGAATTTACGCAGAGGATACAAGAAATAGTAAGGTGCTACTTGAAAGGTATGATATTAAAACACCACTTTATACTTATCATGAGTTTAATAAAGAGCTTAAGGAAGATGAAATTGTTGATTTTATAAAGAAAGGCGCTAGTGTAGCGATTATTTCCGATGCCGGACTTCCTGTTATATCTGATCCTGGCTTTGATATTGCAAAACGCTGTATTAAAGAAGATATTCCCGTTACGCCAATTCCGGGAGCTTCAGCAGGAATATCAGCTTTGATTGCATCAGGACTACCTCCTAAACCATTTATGTTTTATGGTTTTTTAGATAGCAAAACGACTAAACGTAAACAAGAGCTCGAGGCTTTAAAGTACCTACCATATACAACTATTTATTATGAGGCACCTCATAGAATCAAGGAAATGCTTGAGGATTTACTTGAGGTTTTTGGAAATAGAGAAATCTGCATTGGAAGAGAGCTTACTAAAAAGTTTGAAGAGTTTATTCATGGAAGTATTAGTGAGGTTTTAGAAGAGGCTTCAACCTTTAAGGGTGAAATGGTTGTAATCGTTGAGGGTGCAAGGGAAGAAGAAGCTTCTGGTGATCCGATTGAAAAAATTAATGTTTTAATAAAGCTTGGATATAAGCCTAAGGAAGCCATAAAAGAGGTAGCTTTAATTTATAAGCTTGATAAAAGAGAATTATATGATTCATACGTTGAATCTAAGAATAAGGAGTCACAGTTATAGTGATTCCTTTTTGTTAATTTGTCCCAATATCAATAATTCGTCATTATAAGTTAAACAAAAAATAAAATTTTATTTTTTAAAATATATTGCAAAATATATTTTAATATGTTAACATACTTATGTATTTATATGTTTCGGTGAAGAGGGGAATGCTTATGATTGAGTTTTTTTAGGTTTTATTTTTAAGGTAAAGTCGAAAATAGGAGGTGTTAGTGTGAAAAAATTATATTTTTTGTTAGTTTTTATGTGTTTAATAATTTTAGTAGCTTGTCAAAATGAAAAATTAGCTAAAACAGAATTTGATAAACCAGTTATAAGTGATAATATGATTAACCCATATAGGAGTAAAGCAGTATACTTTAGTTCATTTGCAGATTTAGAGGCTGGTATGAAAACTTCCAATATAAATGCTTATTTATTAAAGCCACTCAATATTGTTAATCATAGTCTTAATAATTTTTCGATTTTAGATCCAAGTGATACTTCAAAAATAATTGTCGAAAACTATTATGTATATGATAGCGAACTTGGTTCAATTAAGGAAGACCTGGATGTAAAGTATATTTCGTTTGAGATTAAAGCTTATTTCTATGAGACTTTAGAAAATAAAGATATATATTTTGAAATTAAAAGAAATAGTGATAATATGGGAAATTATGCTAATATTATATTATCTAATACGAATAAAGCTATTGGTACTATTTATTTTATTGAAAATGGAATTAGTTTGTCAGAGAAAGTAATTAATTCTTATCTTAATAATAATTTAATATATTTTTAAGAAAGTAATTAACAAAGCTTCAAATAATAAAATTAGGAGTCATAACTATAATGATTCCTTTTTTTGTTGATTGTGTGTCGATTATACTAAACGTAAATATATTTTTTTTGTCGATTATACTGGACAAAAATGTAATAAAGTGAAGTATAAGCTAAAAGGTCTATGATATTTATATGGATAAAAGAGTATTAAAAAATATTATTTTGGAACAGCACAATATTATAAGGGAAATGCAAATTAATCAAAGAAATTATGAATTAGAAGATAATATGTGTTACGTTCTTGTTGGAGTTATTGCGTAAAATGTAACCCAAAAGGTTATATTATTATATAATATAAAAAATCAGGTTTGATCTAGATTTTCTTATGAAAATTTGAATTAAGCCTTTTATTTTTTCCAAAAATTGGTTTAGGGTGAACAATAGTGGCACCACCCCTAGCGTATAATAATACGTGAGGTGATGTGATTGAAGACATACGAAATCAATGGAAAAAAATACAAAGTAGAGCGTGTTAGTGCTGATAGCAAAACACAATTAATTGATAGATTAGTTTACTTGTTAATTGACTTGCGAAATGAAAGGCTTAATTCTTCAAATCAAGGAGAAGACAATGATACAAAAACAAGCAAGTGATTATGTAGTAGCTATTTATTGCAGACTATCAAAGGATGATGGTCTTGATGGTGATTCATCATCAATTCAAAATCAAAAGGAAACATTAATTAAATATTGTAATGACAATAATTATTTAGTTGGTGGAATTTACTGTGATGATGGATATTCAGGTACAAATTTTAATAGACCTGATTTTATTAGAATGATTGATGATATTAAAAGAGGAAAAATCAATTGTGTTATCACAAAGGATTTATCACGTCTTGGAAGAAATTATATTCAGGTTGGATATTATCAAGAAGAATTCTTTCCATCACATAATGTTAGATATATTGCGATTAACGATAATGTTGACAGTAATAACGATAATAATGACTTTGTAGGAGTATTCAAGAATGTAATAAATGAATATTACGCAAAGGATGTATCAAAAAAGATTAAATTTACAGTAAGAGCTAAGGCCAAAAATGGAGAATGTCGTGTAGCACCAAGACCACTTTATGGTTATATGTATAACGATAAAGGAGAAAGAGTTCCAGACCCTGAAACTGCTCCAAATGTTAAAATGATATTCAAATTATATGCAAAACTAAAAAGCTCTTCAAAAGTAGTAGAAGTGCTGAAAGAAGAAAAAGTTTATTCCCCTAATTATTATAATTATTTAAAAAGAGGAGACCATTCAGCTAGATATTCTAATTGTACAGAAGAAGAAAAGTATAATTGGTATGGCGATCGTATTTATAGAATGGTTGATAATCAAGAATACTTAGGACATTATATTACTCAGAAAACTTTAAAAAATTCATTTAAAAGTAAAAAAATAACGAAAAATAAAAGTCCTTATATTTTTGAAAATAAATTTGAGCCTTTAGTTACTCAAGAGGAATTTGACACTTGTCAACAAATTCTTAATATGTACGCATGCTTACATACACCTGAAGAAGAAAACAATTATAAAAGATTAATTGTTTGTGGCTGCTGTGGTAAAAGATTATCATTTGGTAAACGAAAAGATAGAAATACCTCAGCTAGTAAATATCGTTATTATTGTAGAAATAAAGAGTGTGAATCATCAGCGTATATTAATCGTGAGGATTTAAATGAAATTGTTAAGAAGGAATTATCTGAGTTATTTAATACTGTCTTAGCTAATAAAGATAAATTTATAGCTTATGCAAATGAATTAACCTCTCATTATGATGTTAATTACCTAAATTCTATTGAAGGAAAGAAGCGTTCGTTCCTTCACCAGAAAAAAGAATTAGAAGGTAAACTATCACGTGCTAAGGAACTATATATTTCTGGTGACTTGGATGTAAATGACTATAAAACATTTAAAGCTGATACAGAAGATAAAATAGGAGACTTAGTGACTAATTATAATAGTTTATGTAAGGACTCTGAAACAAGAAATTATACTAATGAAGCTTATGCATTAATTAATATTTTAGAATCATTAAAAGATGGTGAACTAACAAGTACTAAAGTAATTGGTTCATTGATAACAAAAATAGAAGTAACTAAATCTCCAAGAAATAAAGATGTATCGGTAAAGATTCATTATCCTAAAATTAATGATATGGTGGGAGCATTTATTGACTATGTTAACAATGAAAAATAATGTTAGATTTGCTTTATATGCAAGATTATCAAGGGAAGATGAATCTGATAATGATGAAAGTAGAAGTATCGAAAATCAACGTAAAAATATTAAAGAATATTTAACTTCAAAAGGATTCATTTTAGTTAATGAATATATTGATGATGGAGTATCAGGTGCCTCACTAAATAGACCAGGCTTTAATGAACTTTTAAATGATTTTGAACAAGGCTTATTTGACGGAATCATTGTAAAAGATTTATCACGTTTAGGAAGAAATTTAATTGAAGTAGGTAGATTTGTAGAAGAATTTGCTATAAATAATAACCTACGTATTATATCAATTCTTGATAATTATGATTCAGCAATTAATCAAGATGATGATTCAATTGTATTAAAATCATTTGTAAATGATTATTATTTAAAGGAATGCAAGAAGAAAATAAGAGCCGCAATTAAAAAGAAAGCCGATGTTAAGCCTTTAGCAACGTATGGCCTTTATGGCTATAATGTGATTGATGGTAAATTAGTTATTAATGAATATGAAGCTCAAATAGTTAAATATATTTTTGATGAATATTTAAAAGGTAAAATGCCAAAAGAAATTATTGATACATTAAATAAAGACAATATTCTAAGTCCTGGACAAGCCTTATATGACAAAAGTGGTTATGTTGCTAAAGAAAATTACAATTTAAAATGGAAACATCGTAATGTATTTGATATAGTTCATAATTTATCCTATAGTGGCACTTATATTAATTGTAAAAAGAAATCTTGTGTTGTACCAAGTAACGTTATTAATATTGATGCGATTGTATCAAAAGAAACTCAAGATAAAGCTATTGCCTTAGCTAAATCAAGGTCAAACATACGTGATGAATATTTGTCTCATTTTATCTATAATACTATAGAAAATAAGTATTTTAAATGTAAGCGACCTTATTCATATTTTCATACAGCTAAAGGAAAAATGGTAAATATAAATGGTTATATTAATTCAAAGGGAATGTCCTTTAAACCGGATGAAATTAAGGATATCATCCTTAAAGAAACTAAAAGAGTTATTAAAGAGTTAAGAAATAATCGTGATTATATAAGTGAGCTTTTAAATGGAGTTTCAAAGAATAACAAAGCTAATCTATCAAAGATTAATAAAGATATCTTAGAAGCAACAAATAAAAAGAAGAAACTAACTGACAATTATATAACAGGTATTATTGATAAAGAAGTCTATAATACAAATAAAGATGAGCTTAGTAATAAATTAATGGCTTTAGAAAATGAAAAACAAATCATAGAACAAAAAATAAATAATTCTAAAAATGATAAGAGTTATAATAATTTTGTTGATGAGATTCTTTCATATAAGAATGTTGATCTAAGTAACGAAGATATGTTTGAAGCCGAAAGCCCAGTCATCTGCTTGCAGGTGATTTTCTATAAATACTAAATCGTTCAGAATTCTATGATTTTTGATAAAAAATGAATATTTTGTGTAAGTAAACTGTCAAAATATAAAGATTTTTTTCTAATGTTATGATATACTATTAATATGCGTTATTCCTATAATTTTATATTATAAGAAATTATTTGAGAGGAGGATTATTATGTCACCTGAAGAAAAAGCTAGATTAGAAATAGATAAGCAATTAATTGCATGTGGATATGTTATTCAGGACTTTGTTAATATTAACCCAAAAGCTAGCAAAGGAGTAATTGTTAGAGAATATCCAACAGATACTGGTGAAGTTGATTATTTGATTTTTATTAATGGAACTCCAGTTGGTGTAATTGAAGCTAAGGAAGAAAAAAAAGGAGAAAAACTCGTTGTTGAGGTAGAAAAACAAACTAATAGATATCAAAATAGTAAGTTTAAATATTTTGATAATGTTGATATTAGATTTGTTTATGAATCTACTGGAATTATTACTAGATTTACAGATTATCATGATGAGGTTTATTGTTCAAGGGAGATTTTTACATTTCACACTCCTGATGAATTATTGTTTTTTTTTAATGAAAAAAATACTTTGAGAAATAAATTGAAACAATTTCCACCACTTAATCCAAAATGTTTTAGAGATTGCCAAATTAATGCCATTAATAATTTAGAAAAATCATTAGCTGAAAACAAACCTAGAGCTTTGATTCAAATGGCAACAGGTGCTGGAAAAACTTATACAGCTATCACAGCAATTTATCGTTTGTTAAAGTTTTCTGGTGCAAAGAGAGTTCTTTTTTTGGTAGATACTAAAAATTTAGGTAAGCAAGCTATGGATGAATTCACAGCGTATAAGCCATATGATTCATCAAAGACATTCACTGAATTATATAATGTAACTCTTATGAAATCATCTTATGTACCAGAATCATCTAATGTTGTAATTTGTACAATTCAAAGATTATATTCTATGCTTAAAAATGAAGAAATAGATGAAAGTCTTGAAGAGGAATTTATTGATGATTTTGAAATTAAGGAAGTAACTTACAATCCTAAATATCCTATAGCTTTTTTTGACTTTGTATTTATTGATGAATGTCATAGATCAATTTATAATCTATGGAGACAAGTATTAGATTATTTTGACTTTTTCCAAATCGGGTTGACTGCTACTCATGATTCAAGAACTTTTGCATATTTTCATCAAAATGTTGTAAGTGAATATTCACGTGAACAAGCAGTTATTGATGGAGTTAATGTTGGTGAAGATGAATATATTATTGAAACTGAGATTACATCTAAAGGAGCTTTTATTTCTAAAACTAAAAGAGTTATTCAAAAAAGAGAACGTTTGACTAGAAAACAACGATGGGAACAATTAGATGAAGACATTGTGTATGAACCTACAATGCTTGATAGAGATGTTGTAAATCCTAGTCAAATTAGAAATGTTATAAGAGCATTTAAAGAGGCTGTTGAAACAACTGTTTATCCTGATAGAAAAGAGTTACCTAAAACTTTAATTTTTGCTAAAAGTGATAGTCATGCTGATGATATTATTCAAATCGTCAGGGAGGAATTTGGCAAGGGAAATGAATTTTGTAGGAAAATTACATATCGTGCTGAGGGTAATCCAAATGATGAAATAAAAGCATTTAGAAATGATTATAAATTTAGGGTTGCAGTCACTGTTGATATGATTGCTACTGGAACGGATATTAAATGTCTTGAATGTTTATTATTTATGAGAGACGTTCGTAGTAAGAATTACTATGAGCAAATGAAAGGTAGAGGTACTAGAGTTATTGATTTAGAGGAATTTAAAAAAGTATCTCCTTCTGCCAAGAATAACAAAGATCATTTTGTATTATTTGATGCAGTTGGAGTAACAAAATCACCTAAAACATCAGTAAGAACTTTAGATAGATTACCTAGTGAATCTACAAAGAATTTATTAATGAAAGCTGCATTAGGTAATAGAGATGAAGATACTTTAACAACTCTTGCAGGTAGAATTACTAGATTAGATAAAATTATGACACCAGAGGAGAAAACAGAATTTGAAAATATTTCTGGTGGATTAACTGCAAAAAATATTGTTGAAAATATGCTTAATGCTTTTGATGAAGATTATTTGAATGAAAAAGCTATTGAAAAATATGGAGTAGAGAACGTAACTAAAGAAAAATATGATGCAGTACAAAAAGAATTGATAGATAATGCGTGTGACCCTTTATGTAATGCGGCTCTTAGAAATTATATTATTAAGATTAAACAAGTTCATGAACAAATTATTGATGATGTTAATATAGATTCTGTCACTTTTAGTGGATGGAGTTAAAATTATACAAATGATATATTAAAAACAATTAAAGATTTTAATATAACATTTGTATAATTTTAAGATCGGAAGCACAAGGATGAAATAGAAGCATTAAGCATTATTTATAATCAAAAATATAAAAATAGAAAATTGACAGAAAAAATGATAAGAGATTTATATAACATAATTTGCAAACCACCTTATAATTTTACAATAGAAAAAATGTGGAATTGTTATTATGTAAGAGATAATGGAAAATTTGATAAGCCAATAGAGTATCAATTAATGGATATTATTTCAATCATTAAATATGAACTCGGTCAAATTAATACTTTAACACCATTTTCAACAAGTGTTAAATTAAAATTTAAGGAATGGATGTTTAAACGAAATAGTACGCAAGGATATATTTTTACGGATGAACAAGTATCTTGGTTACAAATGATAAGAGATCATATTTGTATGTCGTTATCTATTGAAGAAGATGATTTAGAATTAGCCCCTTTTGATAATAAGGGTGGATTAGGAAAATATTATGACCTTTTTGGAACGCAATATTTGAATATAATGAATGAATTAAATGTAGCTTTGGTAGCTTAGGAGGAATTATATGACTGATAGTATATCAACTATTGGAAAAAAAGTAAAAGCATTAGCTAATCCTTTACGTGATGAGGGTATTGGAAGTGGTGCTTATTTAGAACAAATAACGTATTTGTTATTCTTAAAAATGGTGGATGAATATTCTAAACCACCATATAATAAAACATCAAACATTCCACAAGAACTTTCTTGGGAAGAATTAAAAAAATTATCTGGTGATGCCTTGGATGCAAAGTATAAGGAGATTCTAAACAAATTAGGTAATATGGATGGAATTCTTCGTGAAATTTATTCTGATGCAGATAATAAAATTAAAAAACCAGCACTTTTAAAAAAGGTTATTACAATGATAGATTCTGAAAAATGGGTATCTATGGCAGCCGATGTTAAAGGTGCTATATATGAAGAGTTATTGAAAGAATATGCAGAAGATACAAAGAGTGGAGCAGGACAATATTTTACACCACGTGCTTTAATTAATACTATGGTTAAATGTTTGAAACCTCTTCCTAATAAAACAATATGTGACCCTGCTTGTGGTACAGGAGGATTTTTACTTTCTGCTTATGATTATCTTTCAAATCCTGATAATTACAAATTAGATAGAGATGCTAAACAATTCTTGAAGAATAAGACTTTTTATGGAGTTGAATTAGTTCAAGAAACTTATAGGTTATGTTTGATGAATTTGTTTTTACATGGAATAGGAGATATTAATTCTAACCAAGTACCAATTGAAAGACGAGATTCATTATTAACAAAGCCAAATGAAACATACGATTATGTTCTTGCTAACCCTCCATTTGGAAGAAAATCATCTTTAACTTTTACTAATGAAGAAGGTGAAGAGGAGTCTGAAGATTTAGTATATAATCGAAGCGATTTCTGGACAACTACATCAAATAAACAATTAAATTTTATTCAACATATTTACTCTATTTTAAAAACAAGTGAACGAGCTGCTGTTGTAGTTCCTGATAATGTTTTGTTTGAGGATGGAGCTGGTGATACTGTAAGACGTAATCTACTTGAAAAAACTAACTTACATACAATTTTAAGACTTCCTACAGGTATTTTTTATAAACCAGGTGTTAAAGCCAATGTTATATTTTTTGATAATAAACTACCTAGTGACGAATGGCAAACAAAAGAAGTATGGATTTATGACTTTAGAACTAATGTTCATTTTACATTAAAGCAAAATCCTATGACTGAATCATCTTTAGATGATTTTGTAAAATGTTATAATGCTGATAATATTAATAAACGTGTACAAACATATTCTGATGAAAATCCTAATGGAAGATGGAGAAAATATTCATTAGAAGAAATTAAGGAGAACGGATATAAATTAGATTTAAAATGGATGCAAGAAGATGATGGCTCAGAAAATTTATCATTAGGCGAATTATTGGAAAAAATAAAAGAAAAATCAAAGAATATTTCTGATGCAGTTTCTGATTTAGAAGCTCTATTAGGAGATGTTATTTAGTATGGATATTGAGAAATTAAAGCAAAAGATATTAGATTTAGCAATTAGAGGGAAATTAGTTCCTCAAGATCCTAATGATGAACCATCATCTGTTTTGATTGAAAAAATAAAAAATGAAAAAAATGAATTAATAAAGCAAGGTAAGATAAAACCTACTAAGGATGATTCTTATATATACAGGGGTAGTGATAATTGTTATTATGAGAAGAAAGAAAAAAACACTTACAATATATCGAAAGAAATCCCCTTTGATATACCTAATAGCTGGATTTGGACTAGACTTTCAGTTTTAACTTCAAAAATTCAATATGGTTTAAACTACCCTTCTAAAATGAGTGGTAAGAACAAATATTTACGAATTACTGATATACAAAATAATCAAGTTAATTGGAAAAACGTTCCTTATGTGATTATTCCCGATTTTTTGAGCCAGTATTTTGCTTAAAGTTAGCAATCAATATTTGTTATTTGAGCCATTAATATTTATGAAGTGAGCCAGTGCAAATTATGCGCTGGCCCTTCTATTATGCGAACCTAAATATTATATGCAATTAAGATTTATATTTGTTAGAATCAATGATTTCTCTCATATTTGTTTTACCTGATTCAATGGTAATTGAATTATGTACAATTCTATCAAGAATTGAATCAGCATGAGCTCCACCGCCTAGTCTTGGATGCCAATCCTTGACTGGATATTGTCCGACAAAAATAGTTGATACGCGATTATATCTTAATTCAAATAATTCATATAAAAATTTAATATCATCTTCAGATAGATTAAAGATTAACCACTCATCAATAACAAGCAAGCTAAAGCTTGCAAGTTTATGTAAGTACTTATTTTCTCTATGAAGAATTTTTTCTTCAGACCTTTTTTGAAGTAATTCGGGTAAACGAATTGTATAAGTTTTTATATCTTTCTTACAGGCTTCTTTAGCTAATGCACAGGATAAATATGTTTTACCTGATCCAGTAAAACCTTGAATAATAATATTTGTGGCACTGTCAATAAATCTCATTGTACCAAGTTGTTTAATGAACCCTTCATTCAGTGATCTAGATTTAAAATCAATATTGGCTATTGAAGCTTCAGGATATCTAAGTTTAGCAATTTTTATTCTACGTTGAATTTTCTCGTTATGTCTTTGTTGGTAAACATCATCTATGATAGCATTAAATCTATCATCAAAAGACATTGGTAAATACATTGATGAATTAGCTTCTTGAGCTTCAATTGCAGTAATAAAATCATGCATAAGCATGGCATTTAATTTTCTTTTCGTTTCAGTATTCATTATTTCTTACCTCCATAATATTCAGATCCTCTAACATATCCAGAAGAAGTATTAGATGAGTTATTTTCATTTTTGTTTTTCTCTTCATATTGATTAATTTTAAAAATAGAATTAATATGAGTATAGCGAGGAATTGAAAACTGTGTAAGTGCATACTCACAAGCATTTTCCAGACGTTCGTTAGTATACAATTTACTCAATTTCAATACTGCTAGAGCAGAGTTATAGCTCTGTTCTTTTATTTTTACACTATTAATAATTCTATTTATAACTTCTAAAGTATTAGGTCCAATTTTTTGAGCCCAATTTTGAATTCTTTCTACATCCCAGTTTGGATTTGTAGATTTTTCAGGCATATGTGCATCAATAGTAGAATATTTATTCTTGATAAAACTCGCAAATCTTGGATGAGTAGCGATTCTTTCGTTATTAAAATAGATTTCTATAGTAGATTTTGTATATTTTATATCACAAAGTTTACCAATATATTGATATGGAGCAGAATAGAAATTCTTTTCAAATACAACATGGCTATTATATCCAACCTTATGCGTGTAGCTCCATTTAGCGATTTCAAAAGGGCTTGAAGGCAATGGTTTTAAAGATGGTAATTCTAATTCTTCAAAAATAGATTTACGACTACCATCACGTTTTTGAAATGGAGCGCTATTAAACTCATTAACGGCCTTTAAAATATCTTTATTTAGCTGATATAAAGAATGATACTCATTATGTCTTAATTTCGCAATAACTGCCGTGGCAAGCTTACCTACTGTACCATCCACAGACGGCTTTTCTTTAGGTTTTCTAACTCCTGTTGGCATAATTGCCATAGAATAATGTTCACCTAAAGCTTCATAAGCTTCATTTAGGATAATGTCACCTATTTTTGGATGTTTAATTACACCTGTTTTTAAGTTATCACAAACAAGTCTTGAAGTAGTCCCACCAAAATAATTAAACATATTAACATGACATAAAAGCCAACTTTCTTCATCCATTGATAAAGTGGCTTCAGCATAAGAATATTGTGAATAAGGTAAAGTACCAACAAAAATATATGCTTTATAGATTTCTGCAGTATCAGGATTGATTATTTTCATAGTATGTCCAGACCAATCAACCTCAGTAATGATTCCGGGCTTATGCTCAATATGAGAAGTAAAATTTTTATTCATACAAAACTCTCTATAGCCTTCACAAAACTTGTTATATCCACAAGGTAAAGTACCATTATTTTTACATGTGATTAAATAATCATTCCATAACATTTTTAAAGTGACACCAACGCTTTTAAGTTCACTATGAACATAGTCATAATCAATAGGACCATATTCAGTAGTTAAATTAAATTTATTAGGAAATAATAATCTATATATTTCATTTTCCTCCTTTCTTTCGATTTCTTTCCAAGACAATCCTAGAACTTTAGCTGTATTTAACACTTCAGCAACAGAATTTCTTGATATTGATAATGCAATAGCTATATCTCTTCCAGACATACATGCATTATCAAGTTCAATAATTTTTTTAACACTTAATTTTTTGGGCATAATAAAAGCCTCCTTCTACAGAATATTGAGAGTGTGTTATCTCTCAATTAAATTCTAATTGAAGGTGGCTCAAATAACAAATATTAGTGGCTCACTTCATAAATATTTATACGATTTTTCAATGGCTCAAATAAAGAATACGAGTGGCTCAAAAAGAAAATATTGATGGCTCTAAACCATTGGAATATTCAGAATATTGTAGGCATAATAATTTATCACCTGCTATGTTTTATAAATGGGAAAATAATTCTTGAATAGTATTTATAGATATTACTGATGAAATTAAAACTAATAATTCAACTTCTAATTTAATATTAAAGATATTTTAATAACATTCGATGATAATTTTAATGGTGGAATTGCTTTTAAATGGTTTAACATCAATAGGTAAAATATGATTGGTTTGAGTAATATAAATAAAATATATTTAGCGCTAGAAGTTTAGGATTTATGCCTACTGAATTGATGACTATTCTATGATTATTTAAGAGATTTTTTAAAAGAACATTTGATAAATCATAAATTAAAAATATTACATTTTGGAGATACTGGCTTTAGGCCATATTATCAAAAGAACTGAAACCGGAAAAATTAAGTGACTTAAAAATAGAAATGATTTAAAAAAATGCAACATTTCAAAAGCTTATTAATATTAAAAATTAGGAAACGTTATTTTAATGAAAATACCTTGATTTTATGGTAAAATAGTATTGTATTCAAAAGATGTTTTATCAAAGGAGACAAATGTTTATGAAAGTAAAGGCATTAATAGCTGCTCGTTCTGGTTCTATTAGGGTAAAAAATAAAAACATTAGACCATTTGCTGGATCAAGTTTACTAGAAGTAAAAATTGAACAATTAAAGCGTATTAAAAATCTTGACGGTATTGTTGTAAATTCAAATGATGAGGAAATTTTGACTATTGCCAGAAGAATGGGGGTTGAAGTAGTTGAAAGAGACCCATATTATGCATCTAATGCAGTATCTATGAGTGAAGTATACAAAAATATGGCAGAAAATATCGATTGTGATGTAATTGCATATATTAATTGTACTAACCCATTAGTTGAAGATGAATCAATTGAAAAAGCAATTGATATGTTTAAATATAATAATGGTGCATTTGATTCTATTAATAGTGCTCATTTAATAAAGGAATTTTTATTTGAAAATAATAAGCCAATTAATTATGATTTAAAGAATCAACCTAGAAGTCAAGATTTACCAGACATTATGGCATTAAATTTTGCATTTAGTATTCTTTCGAAGAAAACCATGATTGATTGTATGAATGTAGTTGGTAACAAACCATATTTATATGTTATTAGTCAAACCGAAGCAACAGATATCGATAATCAAATCGATTTTGATTTTGCTGAATTTGTTTTTAATAAGAATCATTTAAAATAGTATTAATAGTGGTATGATAGAAATATTTTTAAGATTTAAAGTAAACTATAAAGTTTTTTCACATCACTAAAATATCATTCATTTGATAAAATTTAAGTGTCAGGATGAAAATATTTATGCTTTGAAAATTATAGTACGAAGTTTAAAAGAAAAATTGTTAAAATGAAAGCAAACTTCTATGATATTATAATAAAAGTACACTATAGTAGTTTAATATTGACGATATATGTTTATATCGCCTTTATAATTTTTACATAAAATTTGTTTTGAACCATCTAAATAAATATATTTGTTGTTATATTGTACTGTTTCAAAATCAATTGATGTAATTAAATTCGAATAATAAGTAAATCCTATATCAGCATTAAGTGTTAAATTAATTTTACCCAAAATAGTGCTAAAATTTATAAAATTAAAAATGTTATTTGAAAAATTTAGAGTTCCAGATTTAAAGTTATATTCTATTAGTTTAAAACTATTATTTGAAATTGATATTTCATTTACTTTTTCGTGATTTATTTTTAGAATATTTATTTTACTATTGTTTATATTTGATATCCAACCAATGTATGTAAAATTTGATTCTAAAGTGTTTAAGTTACAATTTGAAATTTTAGTATCACCAACTTTTCCATTAATTACTAATTTATCAGCAACAATATGTGAAGCTGTTACAATAGAATTTGTTGTTTCAATATGTATTAAATTATAATCTGATTTATTATCAAGTACAATTTTCAAATCTTTATTTGAATTATTATAGTTAAGTACTAGTTTATTATCGATTATTGAATAATTTAGTGGTGCGATTGCTTTTTCATCCTGTGATGTTTCTACAATTGAAAATTCATCTCCAGATATAATTTCAATATCACCAACTCTCCAATTAATCTCAATATCAGTAATATTGTCACTTAATTTATATGAATATTCAGTTTCCGTGTAATTGTTATTTTTACATGAAGTAAGTATTAAAATAAAACTTAATATAAAAAACATAAAATAAAAATTTTTTTTCATTGAAATATCATTCTTTCTTTAAAAGTTAAAAATCTAAAAAGATAATAACATATAAAATTAAATATGTCACTAAGAATATAATTGAAAATATGTAAGTTAATTGAAAAAGTAAATTCCGCTATGAATAGTAGAAAAAACTAAAAAAAGAAATGTAGAACTAAATTCCGCTTAAGTAAAAGGAAAAATCAGAGTTATAGTTCTACATTTTTAATTTACTACTTTTAATACTTAAATTTTAGATATATAATGAAAGTGCCAAAAAAATGCAAAAAAAAATCAAGATAGTAGGTCTAATGATAGCGAATAGTCCTTTTTGCAAGACTAAATTCCGCCGTGATTTGTTAAATTCGAAACCTTGAATTGGCTATGTTTTATTTATTAGATTGATTATTTTAGAAGATTTGGTTGAAGCTTTACTTCTTTAGAATCAATCTTTTTTATTTCAAGTAAATCAAGTATTTCTTTACCATATGTAAGTGCCATGTAATCGTAAGGAGAACACTTTACAGATGGTCTTAATGTTGAATTAATGTGTGACATCATTAAATTAACTTTGTCTTGAGTTAAAGTATCAAAATTAGTACCTTTTGGTAAAACGTATCTAATATATTCATGATTTTTTTCACAATTACCTTTTTCAAATGAACTATAAGGATGGCAAAAGAAAACATGACATCTAGTTTCATCATTTTCAGGATTGATTTCAATAGCTGAAGGATTTGAAAATTCTGTTCCATTATCAGTTAAAATAACATTGAATAACAATTTAAAATTCTCTACACCTATATTATTGCAAATGGTATTTAAAGCCTTTGTGACACTAATACTATCTTTTTTATCTAATAAGTATGCAAGTTGAAAATGAAATTTTACAAAATGAAGCGTTAATAAAACCTTTGAAGAATCTTTTGTACCAATGACTGTATCCATTTGAACAATAGAAGCCTCAGAATTATTAGAAATATAATCAATGTAATCTTCATATGTTCTGCCAATTTTAATAGCCCTTAAAATGTTTTTTCCTGGTTTCATGATATAGCGTTTCTTATAGGTGACTTTACGTCTTAAATCAATATTTTTAGCTGTTAAATAACCTTTTTCAAAATAGTTATAAATAGTTCTTTCACCAACGGGTAAAGAATTAGATGATAGTATATGAAAAATTGGTTGGCCAGACTTTACATATTCACTAACCGTATGATCTAGAATTTTAAATTCATCTTCGGTAAGATTAATTCCTTCACGAGAAGAAACTAATTTTTCTTTATATTCGTTATTTGCAATATCAGAATAATAAAAGTATTTGTTTAAATGACATCTTTGAACCTTTTTACAGCCATTACAAACCCAAGGAAATTTTTTTAGATGAGAACAAGTCATTTCTTTAAAATCTGGACATGATTTCGTACAATAAGAATAGGCTTTACAAAATTTATTTGAACCATTATTAATGGTTTTCTTACATGTATTAAAATTCTCACAAAGGGAATTTGCATAACTATATGTTGAATAAAAAGGACGTTCTTTTTTTATTCTATGCAATTTAACTTCTTTTGAAATGGTAGACGGATCATTTTGAAAAATGTTACCAATATCTTTAAGAAGAATAGTCATAGCCCCATTATCATCACGATTTTCAGTAATTATTTTTTGAATTTTAATTCTATCATCTAAAGAAAAATGCTTTTGATATTTTTTTGATTCAGTATATTTAGTTTTAGTATTAATTGTTAATTGTGATTTCATTGGCTACCTCCTACAAGCCAATCCTAAGGTTACAATATTATTATATACGAACGGAATTTACTTTTTCAATGATTTTGTTTCTACTATTCATAGCGGAATTTACTTTTTCAATTAACAGACTAAATTTTTTGTTGAAATATATATTTATTTTTAAAAATAATTAGTGTATAATATTTGTGGTAAAAAAACTATAATATAATTAATTAAGGAGTGTGTTTTTATGCCATATATTACTAATGTCTATGCAAGAGAAGTATTAGACTCTCGTGGAAACCCAACTGTTGAGGTTGAGGTTACAACTGAAAATGGTTCATTTGGACGTGCTTTAGTTCCATCTGGAGCATCAACTGGAGTTCATGAAGCACTTGAGCTTCGTGATGGTGACAAGTCTCGTTACCTAGGAAAGGGCACTACTAAGGCTGTTGCTAATGTTAACGATATTATCGCTGACAAGATTATTGGTCTTGATGTTCGTGATCAATTATTAATTGATAAGACTATGATTGAGCTTGATGGTACAAAGAATAAGTCAAAGCTTGGTGCAAACGCTATGCTTGGTGTTTCAATGGCTTGTGCAAGAGCAGCTGCTGAATACTGTGGTGTTTCACTTTATAATTACTTTGGTGGATTCAATGCAAAACAATTACCTCTACCTATGATGAATATTTTAAATGGTGGAGCTCATGCTGATTTCTGCATCGATTTCCAAGAGATTATGATTTTACCTGCTGGTGCTCCATCATTCAAGGAAGCATTAAGATATGGTGCTGAAGTATTCCATGCTTTAAAGAAGATTTTAAAGGCTAAGGGATATAATACAGCTGTTGGTGATGAAGGTGGATATGCTCCAAAATTAACTTCAAATACAGAAGCATTTGAACTTGTTTGTGAAGCTATTAAGGCTGCTGGATTCGTACCTGGTAAGGATATATTCTTAGGTATCGACGTTGCTGCATCTGAATTCTATGATACAGAAACAGGTAAGTATACACTAAAGGCTGATAAGGGTGTATTTACTTCTAAGGAAATGGTTGATAACTACTATATTCCTCTAACTGAGAAGTTCCCAATTAAGACAATCGAAGATGGTCTTGCTGAAGACGACTGGGAAGGCTGGAAGTATTTAACTGAAAAGCTTGGAGATCATGTTCAACTTGTAGGTGATGACCTATTCGTTACTAATACTGAGCGTCTTGAAAAAGGTATCAAGATGGGTGTTGCTAATGCTATCCTTATTAAGGTTAACCAAATTGGTACTTTAACTGAGACTTTTGATGCTATTGAAATGGCTAAGCGTGCTGGTTATACAGCTGTAGTTTCTCACCGTTCTGGTGAAACTGAAGATACTACAATTGCTGATATCGTTGTAGGTACTAATGCTGGTCAAATTAAGACTGGTTCATTAAGCCGTACAGATAGAATTGCTAAGTATAATCAATTATTACGTATTGAAGATCAATTAAATCAATATGGTGAAGCTTCAATTGCTCAATTTAAGGGTCTAAAGAGCTTATACAATATTGAAAAGTAATTAGTTTAATTAATAAGAAAAAGACTAGTTTTGGCTAGTCTTTTTTGTTCGAATTTTGATATTTATATTCTAAAGGGGTTATATTATAGAATTTTTTGAATGTTTCGCTAAAATAAGAAGAACTATTAAATCCCACTATTTCACTTATCTGGGTAATATTTGCTTCACTTGAATTTAAAAGTTCAATTGCTTTTTCAATTCTTAATTTGGTTAAATATTCTGTAAAAGTAGTATGAAGCTCATTCTTAAAGAGTTTACAAATTTCACTTCTACAAATTCCAAGCTCTTTAGCTAAAAGGTTAATTTTAATTTTTTGATTATAATTGTCATTAATAAAATCAAGAATTTTTTTAACCTTAAAATTATTAATAGCCGAAGAACTAGTAATTAAATTAATATCAATATTTTGATAGACATTTTCATAAATTGAAAATAAATTTTTGATTATTTTTATCTCGTAAATCTTTGATTTAGAATCGGAATTTAATATTTCTTTAATGTATGGTGCATAAGTATTATCAAGAATTAAATTATGATAGGGACAATTATTAAAAAATTTATTTTTAATGATTGAATCATCAAAGCCATACATAATTTTGGGATTAAATAAAATGGCATGCCAAACACATTCGTCAATCATATTTGTACCATGAAGCTCTAATAAATTTATAAGCATTGCTTCGTTTTCTTTTAAAGTATATTTTTTTTCATTAACAACAACCTCAAGAGAACC
>ENA-OOXA01000409-OOXA01000409.1-human-gut-metagenome-genome-assembly--contig:-NODE-409-length-32731-cov-3.636614_pt1 | contig 32731 bp, 37 predicted proteins | sample MGYA00241581_ERZ501331 | MGnify/ENA primary metagenome ERZ501331 (study PRJEB25962, sample SAMEA2042982) | human gut metagenome | biome: human gut; feature: human-associated habitat; material: faeces...
CTCAGCTTGCACAGCAGAGCCTTTACGATATGTGTATGGGCTTTAAGGAAATGAGAGACAGCAGGCTTTACAAGGAGCTTGGGTACTCAGATTTTGGAGAGTATTGCGAGCAGGAAACAGGGTTTAAAAGAACGAATGTGTATAATTACATATCTGTTGCTGAAAATCTTCCAGAAGATTTTGTCCACTCGAGTGGACAAATTGGAATAAAAAAGCTGACACTTCTTTCAACCCTGTCTGATGAGCAAAGAGAAACCATTACCGAAACCACAGATATAGAGAATACAACTGTCAAGGAGCTTAAAGCGAAAATCGACAGCGTGAAAAAGCAAAATGACGCACTTCACGAAGAAATGAGATACCGTGAGGAAGAACACGAAACGAAGTCACAGAAATTCAAGGATAGAATTGCTGAGCTTGAAGCCGAGATAAAGGAGCTTGAGAGCCGTCCTATCGAGGTAGCTGTGGAAACGGACAGCAAAGAGGTGGCAAACCTTAAAGACGCTATGCGGCGTGTTGACCTTGACTGGTCGGAAAAATATTCAAAGCTTGAAGAAGACAGCCTGAAAGACCGCAGAGAGCTTTTGCAGAAAGCTGAGCAGGCTGAAAAGGATAAGCAGGACAAGCTTTCACAGCTTCGTGAAGAGCTTGACAGAACTAAGGCTGAGTATGAGAAAAAGCTTGCGGGAAAGGTGGATACCGCCCCCGTGCAGGACGATAAAGCCATATTCAAGGCTTATCTTTCCACCGCTGTTGACAGCGTAACAAGGCTCGTGGACTTTGTGAACGAGCATAATGACAGCGACAATTACGGACTTTTCACACAGAAAGCAAGACAGCTTGCGGATATAATCAATTCAACACTGGAGGTATAAAAATGAAACTTTATGAGCTTACAAACGATTTTCAGAGGCTTTTTGACAGCCTTGAGGATATGACGGAAAATGCCGAGCTTACGGCAGAGGAAAAGGCTGAGGCTGAAAAGGTGTGGTTTGATACCCTTGAATGCGTTGAGGCTGAGTTTACAGACAAGGCAGAGAACGTTGCGGCTTATGTTAAGGTGCTGAACAGCGAGGCGAAAATGCTTGAAGCAGAGGAGAAAGCCCTCAAAGCAAGACGTGAGCAGAAGGTCAAGCAGGCAGAGAGCCTTAAAGCTTATCTTATGAACAGTATGCAGAGGGTCAACCTTAACAAAATAGAGGGCGTTATGGCTAAGATAAGCATAACAAAGGGCAGGGAAAGCACCGAGATAACAGACCCGAAAGCCTTTGTGGAGTGGGCAAAGGTCAATGATGACAGCCTGCTGAAATACAAAGATCCTGACATAAGCAAGACGGCTGTCAAGGCGGCTATCGAGGCAGGCAGAGAGATACCATATGCGGCAGTTGTCCGCAGACCGGGACTGACCATAAGATAAGGAGGAAAAGAGAATGGGACTTGCGATACTTGTATTAGGCTTTTCGGGAAGCGGCAAATCTGCTTCCCTGAGAAATTTCAAAGAGGACGAGCTTGCACTTGTGAATGTGAACGGAAAACAGCTTCCGTTCCGCACACAGTTTAAGTCAACGATACATACCGACAATTACAGTGAGATAGAACGCTTTATGAAAGCTCAGACGGCAAAGTCCATAGCCGTTGACGACAGTCAGTATCTTATGGTGAACGAGTTTATGCGCCGTGCAAAGGAAACGGGCTATCAGAAGTTCACCGACATTGCAAAGAATTTTTGGGAGCTTGTGAGAAGCGTTGAAATGCTTCCCGAAGATGTTATCGTGTATTTTCTCAATCACCTTGATACAGGCGAGGACGGCAGGCAGAAAGCTAAAACTATCGGCAAGCTGCTTGATGAGAAGATAACTGTCGAGGGTATGTTCACAACTGTGCTTAAAACTGTTGTGGTTGACGGCAAGTATCTTTTCGCCACTCAGACGGACGGCACTGACACCTGCAAAAGTCCTATCGGGCTGTTCGACAGTATGTACATAAGCAACGATCTGAAACTTGTTGATGAAGCGCTGAGAACATACTATCACCTTGCAGACGAGCATATCTGCTCCGAGTGCGGAAAGACGATAATGTCAGACGGCAAGCGTACAGTTCAGCAGATAATAGACGGCTCGATGAAGAATTACGGCAAACAGCTTTGTATGAAATGCGTTCTGAAAAGGGTAAAGGCGGCGAAGTCCAATGAAACTGCGAACGTATCAGAATGAGCTGGTGGAGCAGGTAAGGCAGGCTTGGCGTGCAGGGTATAAAGCACCCTGCATAGTCCTGCCCTGCGGTGGAGGAAAGTCCTGCATAGTTGCTGAAATGGCTAGGCGGACGACCTTTAACGGCAAGAGAGTGCTTTTTCTCGTCCACAGACGTGAGCTTGTGGAGCAGATAAAAAAGACGTTTATCCGCTGGGGCGTTGATATGAAACTCTGCGAGGTGGGTATGGTGCAGACTATTACAAGACGGCTTAAAAAGCTTGCCAGACCTGCACTTATCATAACTGACGAAAATCATCACAGCCTTGCTCAGTCCTACAAACGCATATACGAATACTTTTCAGACGTGCCGAGAGTGGGCGTTACAGCGACTCCTGTCCGCCTTAACGGCGACGGGCTTGGTGACGTGAACGACAAGCTTATCATTGGCGTATCCGCAAAATGGCTTATTGACAACAGCTGCCTTGCACCTTATGACTACTACGCCCCTGACGTTGCCGACCTTACAGGACTGCACGTTTCTCACGGTGAATATATGGCGGCGGAGATAGAGAAAGCTATGGTGAAAAATACTGTTTTCGGCGACGTCATAAAGTATTACAAACAGTTAGCAAATGGCAAAAAAGCGGTCTGCTACTGTGCTTCTGTAAGACATTCTCAGCGGACGGCAGATGTATTTAATGACAACGGCATAAAGGCGGCTCATATCGACGGCTCGACCCCAAAGGCAGAACGTGACAGCATTATCGGAGCTTTCCGCAGGGGAGATATAACTGTGCTGTGCAACGTTGACCTTATCTCAGAGGGCTTTGACGTCCCCGACTGCGAGTGTGCCATACTCCTGCGCCCCACCAAGAGCCTTACTCTTTACATTCAGCAGGCTATGAGATGTATGCGGTATAGACCTAACAAAAGAGCCGTCATAATCGACCACGTTGGCAACTATGCAAGGTTTGGTATGCCTGACGATGACAGGGAGTGGAGCTTGGAGAAAAAGCCGAAAACTCAGCATAAAAAGCAGGAGCAGAGCGACAAGGTGAAACAATGCCCCGAATGTTTCTATACTTTCTCTGCTCCCCATGCGGGCGTGAAAGTATGCTGTCCTCACTGCGGATATGAGTTTCCCTCAGCCGAGAGAAAGCTTGAAACTGACAGCAGCGTTGGGCTTGTAAAGGTGGAGGGATTTAAGCTTGACTTTTCAAGTCCTGCCGATTGTCATACCTATCCCGAACTTTTGCAGTATGCGAAAAGTCACGGCTACAAATCAGGCTGGGCGTATTATCAGGCAAGGCAAAGGGGGCTTATAGGTTGACGGAAGAACATAGGATACAAAACGAGATACGCTGTGCGGTATCGCCCTACTGCACTGTCTTTCGTGTGAACGTGGGCGAGGGGAAAACAGTTGACGGCAGATATTTCACCACAGGAGTGCCGAAAGGTTTTTCAGACCTGTTCGGTGTAAGACATAAGGACGGCAGAGCTGTCTTCATCGAAGTCAAAACAAAGTCGGGACGAGTTCGTCCTGAGCAGAAGAAGTTCATAACAAAAATGCGTGAGTGCGGAGCATTGGCAGGCATATGCCGATCAGCAGAGGACGCAGTAAATTTACTAACGGAGGAATAAAAAATGGGATTTAAGTCAAATCAATCAGAGGCATTTCAGAACGGATTAAAGCCTGAGGGCGATTACGAGTGCATCATAACCGCTATCGAGGAGCACACAACAAAGAAAGGCTCGGTGGGTCTTAACTTCACTCTTGTCATCAGAAATGACGTACAGGGGCAGAAATACGGCAACTCCTGCCTGTTTCACACCATATGGAAAAAGCACGAGCCGAACGAGAACGATATGCAGGTGGAGGGCTACAACTTTGCTCAGCTTATGGCGATGGGTAAGGCGGCTAAGCTTCCTGACGGCAAGGAGTATGACAGCCTTAAAGCATACTGCACCGACCTGCTGAACAAGTGCATAAGGGTAGATCTCACGCACGAGGAATGGAACGGCAAGGAGCAGGAACGCATTAATTTTGTCAACCCTACAAAGTATCCTGAGTGCAAGCATAAGTTTAAATCCTCTGCACCAACGGCGGACAGCTTTGCGACTAAGCAGACGGGCTTTGCGCCTAAGACAAATACGCAGGTTGACAGCGCCATAGGCTCGCTTGAAGATTTTGAGGACGTGCTTACAGATGACGGCGTGCCGTTCTGATTTCTGAGAAAAGCGAAAAGTCATAGTGCTTTTGCATAAAAACGCAGACGATATTTTGTGCAAACAAATGATTTATGTTTTAATTTGGCAACATTTCTGCAATTGTTGCATTTTTAATGCAACTTTTTGGGTGTTTTTCGGGGATAAGTGAAAGGCTTTGACTTTTCAAAATTTATGTTAGGAGTTGGATATATGTACGAACAAATACCGCAGGAGCTTAAAACCCTGCCAAACTGGATATGCTGGGACGCTGTGCCTGATGAAAAGAGAGGGAAGATAAAGAAAGTGCCGATAAACGCACTTACAGGCGGAGGGGCTATGTCAAATAACCCCTCTACTTGGTGCGATTTCGATACGGCTGTGAGAGCCTCGGAAAAACATTCGGGCATAGGATTTATGTTCGGCGGCTGTCCGTATTTCGGTGTTGACATTGACGGCAAAGAGGAGGAGCTTGAGGCATACCAAAGGGGAGAGAACGGCAACATCATATCTGAATTTATCTCCACCCTGCAAAGCTATACTGAGATATCTCAATCGGGCAAGGGCATACATATCATATGCAGAGGAACGCTCCCAAAGCGTGGCAGACGTAAAGGCTCAGTTGAGATGTATGAGGACGGCAGATTTTTCGTTATGACAGGCAACTCCTGCTCAGAATATGAGGGCATCGCAGAATGTTCCGACAGCATAAAGCCATTGCACGAAAAGTACATAGGAGGCGGTCACGAGCCTGTGGCAAAGGCTGTTCCTGCTGTCAGACTTGACACCGCAGACCAGATAATCAAAGCTGCGGCAGGTGCAAAGAACGGCGGAAAGTTCGTGTCGCTCTACAGTGGAAGAACCGCAGGATATACCTCTCAGTCTGAGGCTGATATGGCGTTCTGCTCAATGCTTGCCTTCTGGACAGGCTGTGACGCAGAGAAGATGGATATGATATTCCGCTCCTCAGGTCTTATGCGTGAAAAGTGGGACAGGGCGCAAAGCGGTTCGACTTATGGCGCACTCACGATCCAGAAAGCCATTGCAGATTGCGACAAGACCTATTCGCCAAAGTTCGCAGGGGGATTTTCTCTTAACTTCAAGTCACCCTCTGAACCGATTTCTGTGGGTGCTGTGGAGCAGGAAGAAACCAAGCCAAGACTTTATTCATTTGACGATACAGGCAATGCAGAACGCTTTGTTGACCTTTTCGGCGAGCAGGTGAGATACTGTTATACAGATAAACGCTGGCTTTGGTATGACGGCAGAAAGTGGTGTATCGATATGACAGGCACAGTTAAACGTCTTGCTGATAAGGCTGTGGCTTGTATGGCGGCAGAGGCAAAGGTGTACGCTCAGCTTGACGCAGACGAGGGAACGGATATGGCGAAAGCTTTTGAAAAGCATATGAAGTCCTGCCGTTCTAACAAATCAAAGAACGCAATGCTAAGCGAGGTCATGCACCACGTTCCTGTTCTGCCGGCTCAGATGGACAGATTTAAAACTGTTCTCAATACACCTGGGGGAGTTATCGACCTGCGAAGCGGCGGCATATCTCCCCACGACCCTATGACATATCTGACGAAAATGACAGCCGTTGAGTATTCAGAGAACGCCGATTGTCCTCGCTGGCTTGCCTTTCTTGACGACATTTTCAGAAAGGATAAAGACCTTATCAGATACGTTCAGAAAGCTGTGGGATATTCCCTGACAGGCTCGACCACCGAGCAATGTGCGTTCTTTCTATACGGAACAGGACGAAACGGCAAATCAACTTTCATTGATATCATAAGGGATATTTTCGGGGACTATGCGGCAAATATCCAGCCTGAAACTATTATGGTGCGCAGTAATCAGAGCACCGCCATAAACAGCGATATCGCAAGGCTCAAAGGTGCAAGGCTCGTGACAAGCGTTGAGCCTAACGAGGGCGTTCGTATCAACGAGGGTCTGCTCAAACAGCTTACAGGCGACGATACTGTTACCGCAAGAAAGCTTTACGGCGACGAGTTCGAGTTCAAGCCTGAGTTCAAGCTTTGGATGGCGACAAACCATAAGCCTGTCATCAGAGGAACGGATACGGGCATATGGCGCAGGATACATATGATACCGTTCACTGTGCAGATCCCCGAAGAAAAGATAGACCGCAGGCTGAAATACAAGCTGTCGGCGGAGCTTACGGGCATATTCCGCTGGGCGGTTGAGGGCTGTCTGCTGTGGCAGAAAGAGGGACTTAAAATGCCTCGTGCCGTCCTTGAAGAAGTGAGGGAGTACCGCCGTGAAATGGATGTTATCTCTGCATTTGTTGAGGATAAGTGTACTGTGGGCAAGGGTCTGAGCGTTAAGTCAAGTCAGCTTTTTGCGGCATATCTTAACTGGGCTGAGCAGAACAATGAATATCGTATGAGCTCAACAAAGTTCGGTATGGAGCTTGCAAAACGCTTTGAAAAAATAAGAACAAGGGGCGGTATATACTTCAACGGACTGTCACTTGATAATGTGTAAGTAATTGTAAGTGTGAAGGGTTGTGTAGGGTTGAAGGGGTTTTCTAACCTTTCGTATTAGAAAATAAAAAATAATATATATAAAGAAAGAGTTCTTTAAAAAGGGTGCAAACCCTTCACAACCCTTCACAGAGGGGGTATCAACTATAAAAACAGATTTCAAAAGAATGTCACAAGAAGAGTTCGCACGATATGAAGATATGGCAATAGACGGCAGGCTCATCTATGACGAGTATCCTGCTGAGGAATATAAGTATTTCTCACAGTTATCAAGACTTGGCTACAAGAACAGGCACGAGGGCTGGTCAAAAGAGATATGCGAGGACAAGCAGGCGGAATACAAGCGGGAATATCTTCACAGTAAAGAGCGAAACGGCAGGTTTTTCAGACAAGCCTGCATAATGCAGGAAAATATCCGCAGAGGGCAGACAACGGTCTGGAAGATAAACAAAACGCAGGACAGGGAAGAAAAGCTCACATACGCATTGCAGGCACTTGAGCTGATACTCTGCGACGAGGGACTTGCGAAACATAACGGCGTAAACATACCTGAATATGCAGGCTGTGAATACTGCAATGGAGTGACAGAGTGGAGCGAAAAGCTTGGTGCAGACGGTAAGGAAGTCCGTTTTGAGTTCTGTCCTGTTTGCGGAAGAATGATCGAGGAGGGATAAAGGTTGACAATACAAGAAAAGATATCACGCTATCAGCTGATACCAAAGCTCATAGCCAATCTTGAAGAAAACAGGGCAAGGATACTGAATGGGAAAGCCGTATGCTATGACAAGAATGACAGTTCGGCAGGAACGCCCGGCAACACAGCCGAAAGCTCAATGCTGAGTTATGCCTGCAAGGGTGAGAAACAAAAGGAGCTGAGTGAAGAACGTGCAAGGCTCACGCAGGAGATACAGTCTGAGATAGACGAAATGTTCTGCAATGAGGAAGCTGAAACCATAGATACTGCAAGGATAATCAAGCTGTATTTCATCAACGGCATATCGGTGAAGAAGATAGCTCACAACTATATTTTCAGAGATTACAAGACGGTGCTGAGAATGTTTCACAATGGCTGTGAGAAATTAAATATACCACACAAGACCACTCAATACCACTTGCAGGAACGTACATAGTATGATATCATTACAATAGCCAATAAGGCAAGCAAACATTTGCGGACCTCCATAAAAAAGTCCGACGGGGCGAAAGCTCCGTATGCAGGTCGAGAGCGTGCCAGTTCAACATCTGCTCCACCATTTACAAAACTCCTTATAATATTTTCACAAGGGCGGCTGCTTTTTGCGGTCGCTCTTGCGTTGCGTCGTAAAAAGTTCATAAATGTCGAATTCTTGATATACTGCATAAAAAATACAAATGTGTTTTATGCAGTAAATAGAAATTCGGTGCATTTCGTTGATTTTCGCTCTGATTAGTGATATTATTTAAGAAATATTATTATGAGGAGTGATTGTACTTGGTAGTCAAATTTAATGGTAATAAACCGTTTAAAATGGAGGAACATCAAAGCAATAAACTTACTACAAAATGTTTTTTATGTGGACAACAGGCAAAAAGCCGAATATTTTATGATGGATTTGAGAATGGAAATTGCATATGTTGTAATTGCGAAGATCAGCTAAAAGGAATGTTTAAAGATTATTTATTAGCAGAATCAAACTTCAACAAAACAGCACTTGAAGAATTAGTGGAAGGATTACGCAATGAAACTATAACGCAGTTAGATAGTCAAATTCATAAAGAAGGCTATAAATATGCCCAAGAGGTTAGCATTGTAGATGATTTTGATGATACATTAACCCTTCAAGAAGTTCAACAGAATAATATATTTTATTCGATAAAATATCAATTTTGTTATGACAAAATGATAAATTATATGAAGAATAAATATAATGAAGACCCTTATATAGTCAGATTTTTTGAAACTACGGATTACTATGACCCTGAGGGTTTGTATAGAAGAGATACAAATGCTATATGTGGCATTGCAAAAATATATAATAACGGAACCACGGTTATTTTTGGCGATTTAAAAGTTGTTTTGGATAGATCGAAATATAACCAATAAAATTAATAATATTGAGTGTTCAAAGCCCCACTAAATCGGGGCTTTTTTCATACCATAAAGAAAGGACGGTGCCCTCATGACAGCACGGCAAAAGAAATTTGCAGAATACTATGCTCAGAGCGGCAACACCGTTCAGAGTGCTATAAAGGCAGGATACAGTGAGAAGTATGCGAAAGCTGACGCCTGCAAAATCCTAGATAATCCTAGTGTTGCGGAGTATATCCGTATGCTGTCCGAGAAAGCTCAGGACGAGCGTATAATGACCGCAAAGGAGAGGCAGGCACTCTTGTCAGATATCGCAAAGGACGGCAAGAATGACCCTGCTGACCGTATCAGAGCCGTCGATACCCTCAATAAAATGACAGGAGAGTATGTGGCTAAGATACAGGCGGAGGTCAAGACCTCTGAAAAGCTTTCAGACGTTTTCGCTCAGATAGGCGGTGAGGGGCTTGGCGAGTAAGTTTCCCCTGTCGCAGAAGTATATGGACTTCATCAACAGCGTTCGGAGTGTGTCTGCGGACTTCCTTGAGGGGACTACCGCAAGCGGCAAAACAACTGTGGGCGCAGGCATAAAGTTCATGCGTATGGTGTCAGCAAGCAGGAAAAAGCTTCACGTCATTGCCGCTAAGACTACGGGAAAGGCTGAGGAAACTATCATTCAGCAGGATAACGGCATTCTTGACCTGCACACCAATGCTCGGTACTTCGGCAACGGCGATAAGGACTACAAACTGCCGCATATCAAGTTTGAGGGCAAGATAATCTATGTTCTGGGATATGACAACAAGGATAAGTGGGAAATGGTGCTGGGCGCTCAGTTCGGCTGCGTTTATATCGACGAGATAAATACCGCTGATATCGAGTTTGTCCGTGAGATGTCAACCCGTAACGATTACCTTATGGCGACCCTCAACCCTGACGACCCCTCTCTGCCTGTGTATAAAGAGTTTGTAAACCGCTCACGTCCGTATCAGAAATACGCCTGTGACGTGCCTGCGGAGATAATGAAAGAGCTTACAGAAGAACCTGTACCCAATTGGCGGTACTGGTTCTTTACTTTTCGTGATAATCTTTCACTTACTGATGAGGATATCAAACGGAAAATGGCTGCCGCTCCGAAAGGCACAAAGCTGTATAAGAACAAGATACTCGGTCTGAGAGGACGTGCAACAGGGCTTGTGTTTGACCTGCAAAAGCGAAATATCTTGACAGCAGAGCAGGCGAAAGCTTTCAATTATGTGTACTTCTCAGCCGGGCTTGACACCGCTTACTCGCAATCCTCACCTGATACCATAGCGTTCACCTTTGTGGGCATAACGGCTGACAGAAAGTGCGTTACCCTTGATGAGGAAGTGTATAACAATCGTGACAGGCAAGTACCGCTCACGCCCTCCGACATACCGAAAATATTCACGGCGTTCTTGGAGAAAAACCGTAGGACGTGGGGCTTTGCACGAGATGTATATATTGACAGTGCAGATCAGGCGACCATACTTGAATGTCAGAAGTTCGGACGGCTCACAGGCAGCATATATAACTTTATCCCAGCATTCAAGAAAACGAAAATAATCGACCGAATACACTTGCAGTCAGCTTGGCTGGCGGCAGGTGATTTTTATATCCTTGAGCATTGCAAGGAGTACGCAGGCGAGCTTAACATATACAGTTGGAAAGAGGATAAGTCTGAGCCGGAGGACGGCAACGACCACCTTATCAATTCCTGTCAGTATGCTTGGCTGCCGTATCGTGACAAGATAGGAAGTGTGAAGATTGACTAAATTCAGTATAGGAAGCAAGGTGAAAAATATGATAAGAAACTGGCTTGATATCCAGCCTGCACCCGAATACAGTATAACTATCACAGAGAAAACAGGTTTTATGACCGATGTGATAAGGTCACAGCTTTGGTATCGTGGTGACGCCGCAGAGCTTTCACAGTTCTTTCGTCAGCTTAACTTAGGCACAAATTCATTCTGGAGCAGCGTCCCTGAGAAAGAAAAGATACGCAAGATACATAGCGGTCTGCCTGTAATAATCGCCGATACGCTTTCATACATTGTCTATTCTGATATGGACGATATCAAGGTCACAGGGGACAAAGCAAAGGCTGACTTTGATAATATTTCCGAGCATATAGACTTCACAGAGCTGACAGGCAAGGCGATAGTTACCGCACTTGTTGACGGCGACGGAGCTTTCAAAATATCGGTGGATACTGAGCTTTCTGATACGCCAATAGTCGAGTTTATCGGCGCTGACAAAGTGGAGTATAACTTTGTACGAGGTCTGCTGAACGAGGTCGTTTTTCATTCTGTACATTATGCAGGCACAAAGAAATTTCACCTTGAAGAGCATTACGGCAAGGGATACATAGAAAGCCGTCTGTATGACGATAACGGTCACGAGGTCGGCTTGGACAACGTGCCTTGCCTTGCACAGATACCGCCCCGAACTGAGTTTGAGGGCGACTATATAATGGCTGTGCCACTGAAATTCTTTTCATCACGAAAGTACCCGAATAGGGGCAAGAGCATTTTTGACGGCGGTAAGTCTGATTGCTTTGACGCTTTGGACGAGGTGATCTCACAATGGTGGGACGCTATCAGAGCAGGCAGGGTAAAGCAGTATATCCCCGAAAGCATGATACCTAGAGATCCTGCAAGCGGTAAGCTTAAAGCACCTAACCAGTTCGGCAACAGTTACATAAGTATTGACCCACCGCTTTCGGCAGAGGGTGCAGCGCCTAAGATAGAAGTAGTTCAGCCTGATATCAAGTATGAAGCGTTTGTGGCAAGCTATACGAATTGCCTGCTTATGTGTCTGCAAGGGCTTGTATCTCCTGCCACGCTTGGCATAGATGTGGGTAAGATGTCAAGTGCGGACGCTCAACGAGAGAAGAAAGACGTCACAGGCAACACCAGAAACACTATCACAACGGCTCTTGAAAAGGCTCTGCCGCAGCTTGTTTCTGCGGTGCTTATGACCTATGACAATATGCAGGGCAAAGCCCCTGAGACTTATGAGGTGACAGTTGACTTTGACGAGTACGGTGCACCTGACTTTGACAGCAGAGTTGAAACTGTGGGCAAGGCAAGCACGTATGGTATTATGTCAGTTGAAACGCAGGTGGAGGAGCTGTGGGGCAGTTCTAAAGAGGACGATTGGAAAGCCGCAGAGGTCAAGCGGATAATGCAGGAAAAGGGGCTTACTGAGGGTGAGCCTACTGCGGTAGGTGATGAGTACGCTTAATTTTAAGGACATAGCCAAAATATTTGAGGAGATAGAGCTAAGGCTCATATCTTCGCTGAAACGCAATCTCAAAAGGCACAAGGCGGAGGAACAGCGTTACGGCTTTGAATGGTCTGCTTGGCAGGCTGAGAAACTGAAAAATATGGAGAACTTCCACCGTGAAAACCTCGACATTATGAACGAGTACGTTGAGGTTATCGACGATCAGACAAGACAGCTTATGACGGAGCAGTTTCAAGAGGGTCAGCAGCAGGCACAAAGGAGCGCCCAGGAGCTTTCTGACGAGCCTATAACACCTATCCCCGACAAGCATTTCTTTGGCGTGAACGAAAAGAAAATGGCAAAGCTTATGGAAGACGTCACCACCCTTGAAAAGACCGCTGAAACAGCCGCTCTGCGAATGACAGACGATATTTACAGGCAGACTTTGAATAGGGTACAGCTTGCAATGGGAACAGGCTCTATGACGCTTAACGAGGCTATTGACCTTGCCACAAGGGACTTCCTCGACAAGGGCATAAACTGTATCGTGTACGCTGACGGCAAGCGAGTGAACATTACCGACTATGTGCGAATGGCTCTTAGGACAACTTCCACAAGGGCAGCGTTGCAGGGTGCGGCGAAACGCTTTGCAGAGCTTGGGTATGATACTGTGCTTGTGTCGCAGTATGGCGGCTGTTCAAAGACCTGTGAGCCTTGGCAAGGTCAAGTATACATTGATGATGTATTCACGGTATGGGAGGGCGAAAAGGACGAGTTTCAAGGCAAGTCAAATTACTGTGGTGAGTGGTTTTGGCTGCTGTCATACGCCGTAAAGAATGGGCTTTTCCACCCGAATTGCCGTCACACAATGACGCAGTATATACACGGCAGAACGCAGATACCTGAGCCGATACCGGCGGAGAAGATAAAAGAGCAGCGAGAGCTTGAGCAGAAACAGCGTGCAATGGAGCGGAAAGTCCGCAAGCTAAAACGCTTTGCGGCAGGCACTCTCGACCCCGACACAGCAAAAGCCTACCGCAAGAAAGTAAGGCAGGCACAGCAGGAATTGAAAGCCTTTATAAACGCTAACAGCGAAGTTCTGCGGAGGGATTATTCTAGGGAAAAAGTGTATGGCGGCTTGACAGAAAAGGAAAAAGATGATAAAATTGAATTAACAACATCTAACGGAATTGGTGTAACGAAATTTTCAAAACATATGGAAGAGCGAGCTTCCGAAAGAAAGGTTTCTGTAAATGATATAAAAGATGCACTTATAAACCCGCTGTATATTGATGAAATTAAAATTGATAGTTTGGGCAGACCAAGCCAACGATTTATTGGTGAGAAAGCAACTGTTAATGTAAATCCCCAAACTGGAACTATCGCAACTATATGGAAAACAGGCAAGAACAAAATCAACAAGTACAAAAGGAAGTGATTATAATGTCAGAAAAACAAAAAGAGTTTCTTGTTTCTATTGGTATTGACCCAAATGATGAACTTGATGTCATAGAAGATAAAGTTGGTGATTACCTGACTTTGAACTGTTTGGATGAAAATTATAATCCAAATGAAGAAGGCTTGATGTGCGAAAGTATTTTGGATTATATCGGTCAGTTATAAATCTAACCGCTCCGCTACGGCGAGGCGGTATTTTTATACCCAAAATCAGAAAGGAAGAATAATATGGGACTAAGCATAAAAGATGTCTATATTTTATGCCGAGCAAAAAGAGAAATCGCAGAAATTGAAATGAAAATTGGCAAGCAGGCAGATGATAATAGCGAGTATATCAACGCTCTTATACGCTGTGAGAACGCATTGACTTTTGTTTTAGCCAACAAAGAAAAAATAGTCAATTAGTAAACATCGGAACTAAGCACCTTAACGGGTGCTTTTTTCATACACAAATTCAAGAAAGCGAGGTCAGAAAATGGACGAGAAAAAGAAACTCCCTGATGAGGAAGAGAAGAAAACTCCCGACACTCACGAGGAGAAAAAGGACGAGCCAAAGGCTGAGGAAAAGCCTGCGGACAAGGCAGATGAGAACTCTGCCGACAAGGAACAGCCTGCGGTGGACGATAGTCAGGCTGACGAGAACGGTGAGGGTGCTGATAAGCCTGCGGAAGATAAGCAGGAACAGCCAAGCGAGGATAAGTCCGACAAGCAGGACAATGCCGAGAACGCACCTGACGAAAAAGATCAGGAGATACTCAGGCTCAAAACTCAGATAGCCGCTATGCAGCTTGGTATCAAGCCCGACTGTATCGATGACGCCGTTGCGGTGGCTGAAAGCTATGTGAGAAACGGCAGTCAGCAGGATATCAACGCCGCCCTTTCTGCGGTGGTGAAGAAGTATCCGGATATGAAAAGCGAGGGTGGCAAAAAGTCCGACGGCAAAAAGCAGGGCGGTTTCAAGGTCGGTGCAGGATCTTCGGATACTGATGAAAAGAAGCCACAGAGCAAACCAACAGCGCAGAAACGTTGGAACAAATTCAAGTAAAAACAGGAGGAATGAATCATGCCAAATCTTAATTACGCAGAAGTATGGAACCCCGAACTCTTGGAGATAAGGATCCAGGAAACACTGTCAAGTCCGTTCATCACACAGAACGTTAGGTGGCTTGACGCAAAGACTTTCCACTTCACACAGATGTCAACATCAGGCTACAAGAGCCACAACAGAAACGGCGGCTGGAACACAGGTAAGTATGTTCAGACGGACGTGCCTTTCACACTCACACACGACCGTGATGTTGAGTTTCTTGTGGATAAGGCTGACGTTGACGAAACGAACTCATCAGCGTCTATCAAAAACATCTCAGAGGTATTTGAGAAAACACAGTCTGCTCCCGAAACGGACGCTCTGTTCTTCTCAAAGACAGCTCAGAGAGCGGCAGAGCTTGAGGGCTATCACTCATCAACAGCCGCTTCATCATACACAAAGGGTAACGTGTTCGACAAGCTCAAAGGCTTTCTTTCATCAGGCAAGCTGAGAAGATATAAGTCTAATGGCTCGCTCATTATGTATGTGACTTCCACAATTATGGACCTGCTGGAGCAGTCTGACAAGTTCACGAGAAAGATAGAAATGACGCAGATCGCAGAGGGAGGACTTGGTCTTAGAACAAGAGTGACCGACATTGACGGAGTGCCTATCATGGAGGTCATTGATGATGAGCGTTTCTATGACCGCTTCAACTTTGACCCTGAGGACGGCGGCTTTGAGCCTTGCGCTGCAAGCTATGTAAAGACCGCTGATACCGATATCGTGAGCGGCAAGGAGTATTACACCGAATCAAGCGGCTCTTACACTAAGGTATCAGACACACCGAGCAAGTCTGCACTTGATACATACTATGAAAAGGTCGCAGGCTCACACAAGATAAACGTGCTTATCGCAACACCTGAGACCACAAAGATAGTACCTAAGATCAACAGCATTTACAGCTTTGCTCCGGGTGGACACACAGAGGGTGACGGCTGGCTCTATCAGAACAGAGCGTTCTCAGATGTTTTCACTTTCCCAAACGGCAAGGACGGAAAGATAGACAGCATTTACGCTGACGTTGACACAGCAGAGTACAGCGAGTAAGGGGTGAGGGATATGTACCTCACCTCTACTGAGTTTTGCAATATCTGTCCTGAGTGTGATATCTCCGAAGAACAGTTCTCGGCTATTCGGCAAAGAGCTGAAAGCGATATCGACACGCTGACTTTCAACCGCATAACAGCAGAGGGCATTGACAGCTTCACAGACTTTCAGAGAGAGCGTATAAAGCGTTCCACAGCATTGCAGATGAAATTTATCTATGACAATTCGGAGCTGTTAGAAAGTCCTCTGAGCGCTTACAGCATAAGCGGAGTTTCAATGTCATTCGATAAGTCAAAGGTGGTATCTCTTGACGGCGTTATCACAACACGTCAGGTCTACAATGCGCTTATGCAGACAGGACTATGTTACAGGGGGCTGATGTGATGAAGTTTCCTCAGCTTGTACCTGAAAGGGTATGCAAAACGCCCTGCAAGGTCTATCGAACGGACGGACTTAATCGTGACGGCTCAAAGAAGCAGACGGTCATATTTGAGGGCAAATGCTTTCACTCTGAGAAGTCAAGGCAGAAATTATCCGCAGAGAAACAGCTTATAACCTTGTCAGGCGAGGCTCTTTTCTGCGGAGATATCGCCCCTGATAACGCTGTTATAGAGGGCTATGCGGTCATAGGCGGCAGGACGTACAAGATATATGGCTCTGAGAAAGCCAAAGACCCTGACGGCAGGGTGAATTACACAAGATTGGAGCTGATATAATGGGCATTGAAATAAAGCTTGATATGCAGGCAATAAAGGCTATCGAAGACGCTGCTGTGAAGTCTGCTGAGGTGGCTATGGAGCAGGTGAGGACAGACCTTGTAAGTGCTCAGACAATGCCGTTCGATACAGGCGATATGCAGGATAATCAGACCTTTGTCCACGCTGACGAAAGCGGTGCAAGTCTTGTGACAGGCTCTCCGCAGGCAAGACGTTTGTACTATCACCCTGAGTATCATTTTCAGAAAGGCAATAACCCTAATGCAGGTGCGGCTTGGCTTGAGCCATATATCACAGGCAGTAAAAAGGACCTTGCCAAGAATGAGTTTGTGGCAGAGTTCAAAAAGAGGACAGGCGTATGACTTTACTTAACATAGCGGATATGCTGAGCGATATCCTTGACTTGCAGGACGTGTATGCAGGCGCTATTGACGGCAACCTTGATAAGTGTATAGGCGTGTACAACGCAAAGACCTCAAAGCCACAGCGTATCTGCATAGGCGGAAAAGCCTGCACAAAAACACTTGAAAAACATATCTCGGTGCTTATTCATTGGACTGATACTCCCACGCAGGCAGAGATAAAGGCTCAAAGCGTTCTTGATATCCTATCCGATATCCGTCAGCATAAGGGTGACGGCTTTATGGTAAAGTATCTCGAATGCGAAGAGCCTGTTTCTGTTGGCAGGGACGAGCGAGGCGTGTGTGAATATGTTATCGAGGCAACAGTATATTACGAAAGGAATGAATGAGTATGGCAAACACAACAGGAGTTTATCCCGTATATGAAAACCAGTTCAAGATAGACAAGACAGGCGGCGACGGCTCGACAGAGAGCAATCTTGTGACTATTGCCGATATGGAGAGCTTTTCAGTATCCATTGACGGCAATATCGAGGAGTGGAAGCCTTTTGATCAGCAGGGGTGGACAAGACGTTTGCTCACTGGTAAGTCTATCACTATCAGTATCTCAGGCAAGAGAAACGTCGGTGACGCAGGCAATGACTACATCGAGAGCCTTGCACTCAAAACAGGTGCTGCGGCGACCACAACCCTTGTGTGGAACTTTCCAAGCGGAGCAAAGCTTGTTATCAAGGGCGTTGTCAGCGTAACAGAATGGGGTGGCGGAGATTCGACAGCAGTTGCGCCGCTTGCGTTCGACTTTGCTTCCGACGGCAAGCCTGAGTTTACTGAGGCGGCAGCGTAAGAACACAGACAAAACAGGGGAGCGTTCAAAGCGCTCTCCTAATTTTATATATCAGAAAGGATAATAACTATGGCAAAGATGTATACACTCGACAGCAAGCTTCTTACAGGTACACCTGAGATAAGAGTAGGCGACAAGGTCTACCCTGTGGACGACAGGCAGAAAACTGTCAAGAAGATACTTGACATCTGCGACAAGAACGCTGAAAAGAAAGATCTTGATATGATAGACGAGGTTTTCAAGCTTGCGTTCGCACCAAAGGACTACAAGGAGATAGAGGCAATGAATATGCCTTGGGCGGCATATCAGCAGCTTTTCACTCTTGTTATCTCAGCGGTAACAGGCGAGGACGCAGAAAAGACAGAGGCTCGATTTCCGCAGGAAAACGCAGAGTAAGTTTGAAGAAAGCTGGTACGATCTTGACTATGACCGAGAGCTTATCATACAATCCATTGAAAAGCAGTACAATATCCTGCCCTCAGAGCAGGAAAATCTGCATTACAGCGATTGGTATAGGCTCGTTGCAGGGCTTATGCACGATACGCCGCTGGGTCAGATCGTTCGTATCAGGAGCGAGGACAACAAGGACATCATAAAGAATTTCGACAGGTATGAAAAGCAGATACGCTCAGAGTGGACGGCGTTCAGAAGTCAGAAAGCAAGAGAAACGTTCACAGAGCAGGACAAGCTTGAAACTGCGAAATACTTTGAAAGGCTGTTCAAGGGAATGTTCGGAAAGGCAGGTGATAAGTAATGGCAGACGGAGCAAGCGTTGGTGTTATATCTCTTGACCTTGTGATAAAAAACAAGGTGCAGGAGCAGCTTGACAAGATATCTGCAAGCATACAGAACGGCTTTTCAAAGCCAGTAGAGCAGGCAGAGAAAGCTGTTGAGAACGCTATGGATAAGACCGCTAAAGCCATAGACGAGGGCTTTGGCAGTGCGTCGGAGATCGCTCAGAAGAGTATGCAGGAGGCTACTGCAAAGGTGGTGTCTGAAATTGATAAAGCCAATGAGCATATAAAAAACACCACCGATCAAATCGAAAACATCAAGCCTAAAGTTGTGCAGATACATTACAATCCTGAGTATGACCCTGATAAGATAGAGGCTGAGGTTGATGATATCGCTCAGCAAATTACGGCAAAAGCTGACGAGGCGGCTAAAACAGCGACAGAGAGCTTTGGTGATTTTGAAATACCTGAAAGTGAATTTGAAAGGCTTAATCTCCAACTCGAAAATGCAACAGAAAAAATGAGCCTGTTGCAGGCTAAGTATAAAGAGCTACAAGCTGCTCTTGCAAACGCTAGACGAAGAAGCTGCAAAGATAGTTTCAGAACTTAATGGCGTTGAAAGTAAGCTTATAAGTCAGCAGGGAGTTATAGATAAAACTCAAACAAAACTTAGCGAATATGAGGAAACATTTAGCAACTGCGGAAAAACAGGGACAACTGCTATTGAGAAACTAAAAAAAGTCGCTTCATTTGCAGGCAAAACCATAAAGACTACACTTGTGGGAGCTTTCAAGACAATGCGTTCGGCAGGCTCGAAGGCTGTTGACGCAGTTAAATCCAAATTCAGCAGGCTTAAAACAACTATCGACAGCACTTCAAAACCGCTGAGCAAGTTTACACATTCGCTCAAATCTGCGGCAAAAAGAGTGTTCTTAATGGCAGGCGTGCTTGTTTTGCTGAAAGGAATACGTTCCGCTGTTGCAAACGCTGTTTCAGGCAACGAAGAATTTGCCAAGTCCTTAAACGAAATAAAAGCAAACCTCACCATAGCTTTCACACCGATAATGAACACAGTAATGCCGTATCTCAATACGCTTATGACGGGCGTAGCGACGGCGACAAAAACTGTGGCGGCGTTTATCTCTGAGCTTTTCGGCACCACCTATCAGAAGTCCTTGCAGGCGACAAAGCAGGCTCAGAAGTCAGCGGAGAAGATAAAGAAAACTCAGGACACTTACCTTGCAGACTTTGACGTTGTAAGAGTTGCACCGGATCAGAGCAAGTCCGATACAGACAGTTCAGAGGGCGGCATTGATTACTCAGCCATAAACGGCGACAACGTTCAGCTTCCAGATTGGGCGGAGCGTATGAAAGACGCCATTAAGTCGGGCGATTGGGCAGGAGTTGGCTCTCTTGTGGCTGAAAAGGTCAACGGAGCTTTCGCATACATCAACTGGGACGGTATTCAGAAAAAGCTGAATAGCTTTGTGGATAAGCTTACAGACGGTCTGAACAGCGTTATAAACGGCGTTGATTGGACAGGACTTGGTGACAGCTTCGGCGGAGGCATAAACACAATTTTTGGCGCAGGATACCGCTTTATGAAGAAGTTCGATTGGGCAGGCTTCGGCAAGGGTACGGCTAATTTTCTTAACGGCGGTATAAAGAAAACGAATTGGTCGCTTATCGGCAAGACCCTTGCTTCAAAATGGCAAGCTATCATCGACTATCTTTATTCGTTCGTTACCACCTTTGATTGGTCGGGCTTTGGCTCGTCCATAGGCACTTCTGTGAACGGCTGGTTTGATGAGATTGATTGGGGCAAGGCAGGAACGACTATCTCTGAGGGCGTGAAAGGTCTGCTTGATACGGCAATAAACTTCCTGCAAACTGTAAACTGGCAGGGCATAGGCGAAAAGCTGTGGACGTTCATTTCTACAATAGATTGGAGCGGTATTGCCACAAAGCTTTTCAAGGCCATAGGCTCAGCTATAGGCGGTGCGGTATCGGTGCTGTGGGGCTTTATCAAGGACGCTGTTTTCAGTATCCGTGACTACTTTACAGAGAAGATACAGGACTGTGGTGGTAATATCGTTGAGGGGCTTTTCACAGGTATTGTTGACGCTTTCAAGGGCATAGGCACTTGGCTTTATGACCATGTTCTTACACCATTTATTGAGGGCTTCAAGAACTGTTTTGGTATTCACAGCCCTAGTAAGGTCATGGCTGAAATGGGCGGATATATCATACAAGGTCTGTATAATGCCGTATCTGAGGGTATTGCAAAGATAAAGGAGATCTTCACAAAGCTTCTTAACGCTGTCAAGGGCGTTTTCAAAGGCATAGGCAAGTGGTTCAAAAAGACCTTTTCAGACGCTTTCGGAGGCGTAAAGACCATTCTCAACGGCATTATAATGTTCGTAAAAGGCATTTTCACAGGTAGCTGGAAGAAGGCTTGGCAGGGTGTAAAGAAGATCTTTAAAGGCGTGTGGGATACGCTTTACAGCGTTGTGAAAGCACCTATAAACCTAATTATCGGTGCAGTAAACAAAATGACCAGTGCTATTGAAAGTGCGGTCAACTGGATAATCGACGGCATTAACAGCCTGAGTTTTGATGTGCCTGATTGGGTGCCTGGCATAGGCGGAGAAACCTTCGGCTTTGATCTTGATACAATAAGCATACCTGAGATACCAAAGCTTGCCACGGGCGGACTTGCGACAGCACCGACCCTTGCAATGGTGGGCGATAACAGGAACGCAAAGGCAGACCCGGAGGTGATCTCACCTCTGAGCAAACTGCAAGGTATGCTTGATAACGGCAAGCTTGACGAGGTGTTAAGGGTGCTGAACGCTATACTTGATTGGCTGAAAGCTTATGACCCTGTGTTCTTCGGAACAGTTGACAGCAAGGTGCTTTTCAAGTGTATGCAGGACAGCAACAATCAGTATAAACGTAAGACGGGAGTGAATGCATTTTGACAGGAACATTGCTAAAGATAAATGGCGTGTGGGTGACAGACCCTGACCCTGATAGCTGGAGTCCTGTAAACTGTTACGAATGGACGGCAGGTTCAGGACGAGTGAATACAACAGGTCTGTTTGTGGGTGCAAGAAAGTTCTGCAAATACAAACTGCCCTGCAAGTGGACAATGCTTCCTGTCGCAGATTCAGCCGAGATACAATCCCTTATCGAGGACGGACCCGATTTTGCAGAGCTGGAGTTTTGGCACAATGGCAAGTATTATTCTATATCCGCCAACGCAAGCGACTATGTACCGCAGGGGCTTGTCAGACTTGACGGTGGTGAGTATTACAAGAGCTGTACTGTCACATTTGCAGAACGTTAGGAGGGCATATGTACACCATAGCAAGCAATGAGATAACAAGCAGGATAGAGAATTACAAAGCCTTGTGGGGTATGTGGATAGAGGACGCTCAGAGTGAAGCACCTGTGGCATATGATGGCATTCAGAACGTTCAGACGGACATTCAATCAACATCTCTGAGTGATGATATAGAGCTTGGAGCTGTCTGTTCTCAAAGTGTGACGGCAGAGCTTGTTGACGACGGAACTAAGTATCTTGGGAATGAGTATGTTTTCAGTTTGTATATGAAAAACAGTTCGGCATTTACCACCTACTCCACCCTAGAAGCCTACACCTACGCAGAACTTTCAAAGCTGACAGTGGAGCAGGTGAGCAAGCTTGGAGAGGTGCTTGACGGAGAGAGGATACCCCTTGGGCGTTTTACTTGTGTCAAGTCGAAAAAGTCGGGCGGAAATACTGAGGTCACTTTTGCGGATAGGTTGTATTTTTCCGACAAGGTCTATAAGCCCACTGTCACTCTGCCTGCATGGAGCAAAGCTATCGAGGACGATATCTGCAAGCAGCTCGGTCTTTCAAACGGCAACGACTATACCATCCCTGCAAAGCTCCGTGCAAAGGGCGGTGCAAGGCTTTACGGCAAAGGTCACATAAGGCTGAAAACTGCAAACTTCGACTTCAAAATAAGCTCTATACCCAAAGACACCACAATGCGGCAGATGCTCAGCTACATCGCCTCGGCACAAGGCGAGTTCGGTTTTGTTGACCGATACGGCAGATACGTCCGCAAATGGTACGGCTCGAGCGTGAAGATACTGGACAACAACACTATCGACCTGCCAACGCTGGGGGAACGTCCGAATGTTTTGGCAGGCATTGTCTGCAAGGTCAGCGACAGCGAAACTCTGCGGCTGGGCAACACCACAGGCTCGGCAGGGCGTGTGCTGGAGTTTGAAAATCCGTATATGACAATGTCGCTGCTGCGGTCATTGTGGCATAGGATAGGCGGCTTTTCCTGGTATACAACAGAGCTTTTTCACCGCCTTGGCGACCCACGATTTGACGTCGGGGACGTTGTGACATACGTCAGCGACAGCGGCGAAAGCTACGATATACCAATAACTAACATAGGATTCAATTTTGACGGCGGACTTTCAGCCGATATTTCTGCGGTGGGTCTGTCGGTGGAAGAACAGCTTTAGGAGGCGAGATAATGGACGAAAATGAGATAACAACTGTGGCTGATACGCAGGCGGAGAATACTGCCGATACAGCGGACACAGGTCAGACAACGCCCACCACCGAGGAGCTTATCCAGCAGCTCACGGCGAGGGTGGCAGCTCTTGAAGAAATAGTGGGCGAGGAGGAGTATGAGCTGCGGTACTCGGGCGAACAGACGGACGAGCTTTTAGACGGCGGTACAGCGGTGTTTCGTGCAAAGACAGCGGCGCAGATAGTAAGCCTTGTGAACAGGCTCTACCCACTGTATATGCGGTGGGGGTCTTTCACGGTGAATATGAAGGTCAACGCCGACAACGGTTCCCAGTGGTCATACAATACACGCACAGGAATGATACCCTCGGGGGTCACTAAGCCTGCGGTGTTTATGGTGTGCGACTGGGGCAAAAAGCACTTCAAGTCGCAGAGTTTTCAATACAAAGTCGCAAGCAACGGCAGGGACATCGACTGGGAGGCATACCTTGAGCACACCTCTGACCAGGGCGGCACATACGCTTTCAAGGTGTACTATCTCATAGTCGGCAAAAATGCGGAAGGGGGAAGTATAGTTGGCTAGTTTCACGGAAAATCTCGGACTTAAAAAGCCCGACAGGTCGGACAGGTTCAGCATCGAGGACTTCAACGGCAATATGGATATTATCGACACTATACCCGATATGGCGAGCGGACAGAGCCTTGTGGGAGTGTCAGTGGGAGAAGCGTACGGAAATATAGGTATAACAGGCATAGCGGAGGCGGTCGAAGATGAAAATATATGAGGGAACAGACGGGCTAAGAGGATTAGTCAAGAAGCTTATCGAGGTCTATGACTTTAAGAAAGTTGTGTTCGAGGGCGATAATGCGAGTATTGATACACAAAATGCCACCTTTCAGCTTTGGGTAACAGATGAGCTGTTTTTAAGAGGTCAGTTTGCTGATACAAGCAGAAGCTTTGGTTGGTGTGACCTAAGAACAGAAGCATTGACTTGTCCTTGTGTGAGCACTGCACCTAACATTGGAGACCCAAGAAGATGGATTATTTATAAGCAAAGTGATTTAGTAGCTATTGGAATTGACGGTAATACCGCTAGTAGACCTGGTATAAATATAATAATTGGCGAAATAACTAACTATGAAACAGGAGAAACTGAAATAGGCATGACAACAAGTTGTGCTGATAATAATACTCGTTTATATACAGTATTTACTAATGGAACTTCTATAAAATCTACACCTTATAGGTATTTTTGCCAACAAAAATCAGTAACATCATTTGCTCCTGTAGTTTCTACTGAGTTAAACAAAGGTTTCACCAATGTGTATCATATACTTTCTCATATACAGGGTATATCAGATAGCTATAATAACAGTGACTATGCTGTACCTACGCAAACTATACTGCTCAATAATAAGAAATATCTGTTAAGCAGATTTGCTTTTGAGATAAAGGAGTAAGACATGACAAACATAAAAACAGCGGTTTTAGCCGCTATCGGAACTATCGGGGGCGGCATTGCCGCTCTTTTTGGAGGGTGGACAAGCGCCATGACTACGCTTATCATTTTTATGGTGATAGACTATGCAACAGGCATAATAGTGGCAGGCGTATTCCACCGCTCAGGCAAGTCTAAAAGCGGAGCACTTGAAAGCAGGGCAGGCTTCAAAGGTCTGTGTCGCAAGGGTATGATACTTCTTATCCTGCTTGTGGCGTGCAGGCTTGACCTTATGCTTGGCACAGGGTACATAAAAGACTGCGTGTGCATTGCATTTGTGGTGAACGAAACGCTGTCTATAATCGAAAACGCAGGGCTTATGGGCGTACCGATACCGCAGGTACTCATAAAGGCAATAGATGTTTTAAAGGCTAAGGAGGAGAAATAATATGGGAAATTCAAAGTTGGCTTCTTGGAAGTGGTCGGGCAAGACAGATCATTACAATGTACGAGATCACAAAATCGACAAGATAACTATTCATCACATGGCAGGTAATGCAACGCTGGCAAACTGCTGTACGTCTGTACAGGCTCGTGGCGGCAGCTGTAATTACTGTATCGACAGCAACGGCAAGGTAGGCATAATGGTGGACGAAAAGTACAGGTCTTGGTGCAGTTCCAACCGTGCTAATGATATGCGTGCTGTGACTATCGAGGTAGCAAATGACAGTGGTGAGCCGAATTGGCACGTCAGCAAAAAGGCTATGGCTGCGTTGATAAAGCTGTGTGTGGATATTTGCAAGCGTAATGGTATCAAAAAGCTCAACTACACGGGAAACACCAGCGGCAATCTTACAATGCACAAATGGTTTGAGGCGACGGGCTGTCCGGGACCATATCTCAGTGGTAAGTTCGGTTACATAGCAAAACAGGTCAACGCAAAGCTTAGCGGTACGAGTTCGATCAACAAGCACACAGCGAAGTTCAAGTCCTACAAGGTGAAGATAACTTACAAGGGCGGAATGAACGTTAGAAAGGGCGCAGGCGTGTCCTGTACACTCGTCAAGGGTGTTATGGCAAAGTACGGCTTTATCTACACTATTGTAGCCGAAAAGGTAGTTGACGGTCAGACTTGGGGCAAGCTCAAGAGCGGTGCTGGGTGGATCTGTTTGACGGGGTTTGCTAAGAAGGTTTAGTTTTATATTGTATGAGTAAGGAAACAGCCGTCTCGGAGTGATCTGAGGCGGCTGATTTTTTTGTTATAAGCCAATATTTTGTTTGATCATTCTGCAACCAATATCCAAATTTTCAGGGAACAATGTAGATTCGTCTATACCAAGAGATTCGAGATGACTTAAAATATCAAGTTTATCTTCCTTTGGAATTCTTATCAGCTTTTTGATTAATGTGTCTTTCTTAGATAAGCTTTTGATGTTATTAATAAAACAAAAATCTTCATTCACTACTGCAAAGGATTCTACATAATTGGAATAGATAATTTCATTAGGAAAAATCAAATAGCTTCCATTTTGAGCTTTTTGTCGAGCAGTGTACTCCGGTAATTGTGCCCATATTGGTTTGTGATGCCAAACGCAGTAAGACTCTACTCCAGATGAATGCATATTTGGAGTCACTCTATAATCTAATCTGTTAATTTTCATAAATTCTTTTACAGAGATTTTATCGTCAAATTTATAAAAGCTTGACAAAGCAATGGTATCTTGATCATCACCATATGACAAATTATCGTAAGAAAAGACTATAACCTCACCGTCATCTATTGAATTTCCATTATCTTTGCAGGCAAAGTAAAGTGCAACCAGCGGATTAGATGTAACGTCCAATAATCTTGTAGGAATGCCATAATGTTGAAGCCTTGAAAGTAGCTCCAAATCATTCTTTGCGGTCCCAAATATTTCGGGGTATTTGTTTTTGGCTTGTCTTATTAACTTAGATTCAAATTCTAAATACGTCTGTTTGCTATTCGGAAGATTATGACATATTGACGGAATTATGCTATATTTATAATTGTTTTGCCCTCTGTATAAAAGTGTATTTTGACCTTTTACCTTATTTAATTTATGGATTATGTCTATGTACTCAGAAATGTTATTAACTATAATACGTTTTTTACTCATTTTATCATTCCTCTATGATGTTTTCAATAATTATAATTTTCAAATAATCAATATAACTAAGAGTTTAGTGGTATCACTTTAACTGATATTTAGCTAATAGATTGTTATCAAAATATTCATTCTCTTTGAGTAAGTTTAGTAAAAAAGTATATTTTATGCGATATAAATTGTTATCTCCAGATATGTGGTTACTCATTATTTCTATAAGTTTTTCAGAATTTGCATAAGATATCAAATAAAGTACACACCTCCACATCTCTTTGTTTGATTTATATGAATGTTTTGAACCCTTTATTATGTCTTCAATCAATAAAATTGCTTGCTGTTCATCAATTTTCATTCCCGCTTCCAAGAGGCTAAATATTTTTTCACAGCTATCAGAATCAGATATATGATATGACTTTGCTTTTTTATCGGCATTGTATGTGTTTACTAAATCTATGAAATTTGAAATAATTTTTTGGTATCTTTGAGGTGAATTACCAACTCTCTTAAATTCAGAAGGCGAGTAAGTCTCGTTTTTTGTAGAGCCATAGAGATCTTTTGCCATATTTAACATCTGATCTGTTAGATTATTGTCGATATAACCACTCGTAGTTATGGCTACAAACAAGTCGATAACATTTCTTTGTTTTCTGAAATATGTTTTATCGCTATTGTCTAAATGGTCTTTTATTTCGTTTATTTTATATTCTATTTCTTGTCCAGATAGTTTAAATAATTCAGAACAGTCTCTTATATCCCTCATTATTCGCCATCCTGAATCATCTATGTTTATCATTGGTTGCTGCTTTACAAATTTTATCTTTGGTTTTGCCTGATGAACCCATTCATTAAGCTTATCGGGACCAATTAAGTGAACTAAGTTGCATATTTGGTCGCTGTACTGATTGCTGTTATTATAGTAGATTGTAATGATTGTTTTTTCGTTTTCTATAAAGTCTAATAAAATGTCACGATCAGTACTTGCTAAAGAATGACCAAAGATATAAACGTTATGTTTCGTAAATCTTTTAGTTTGATTGATCTCATCTATCCACTTTTTGTAATCACAATTTGTACCCTTTATAAGTCGCTGATAATATTTTTTAAATTCAATAAAATTTGTGTTGGTGAATTTTTCATCTTCATTGAGATAATCATCTATGCCCAATACCATATTATCGCTTTCAATGTTATTATTTATGTCTGCTTTTCCGTGTATATGGTCGCAATCCACATCGGTATAATACAATTTTTGATATGTATTTGTATAATTAAAAGTTAGTATTTTATCTACGTTCAGGTTATATATGTCTAATGATAGTTGGCTTATATCTATGTTTTTCACGAAATCTTCAAGATAGATTTCAAAACATCTAATAAGTTTATTTAGATCATTGTGTAATTTTTCGGTTATTCGTTCCATATTTATTTCATCTGACTTATCTATGTCATAGATTTTATTTATGAAGAGATTGAAAATTGGATATTTATTGAGTTCAAACCGTAATTCATTATAGTTATCAATACATTCTTCAATAGGAGATAATTCTAAAAGTGTTGATTCTATTTTTTGTATTACCTTAGATATTTCAGCTTCAAAGTCAATCCAATATTTGCCGAGTGTTTTATTAAGCTTTCTTTCTTGATTAAACCACGTAATCCATAAGTTATCTTTTGACAATTCATACATTTCAGTTATGTAATTTTGATGCTTTGAGTTGATATCAAGGCGACTGCTATTTGAGTTGAATAAATATTGTCGTAGGTTCTCATCTATTTTGTCTGAAAGCTGTTCCAAATTTTGTGGCATTTCTTCTTTTAGTATTCGTACATTTTCTAAGAAATCCAAAAAATCAGTATATTTTGTTGGCAATTTGTGAGCAAGATCAAATCCGTTTCCTATTATAAGAATATTCATTTTGTGTCAACTCCTTTGCTATTTGTATTAATTATAGCATAATAAATTATCCTTACTCAACAAAAACTTTTATAAAATTTGGGATTTCAGCATTTTGTATCTTTCTAACAAGAAATAATTGTTAATATTGCATAATTACTTAATACTATTATTATGTCAAGGTGAAAAACAGAGCGAAAAAAATGAGAAGTAGTACAAACTGCTTATCATCTTTATATACAACTTTTTAAAGTCCGCCCCACCAAGCTGCGAGATAATGACCTTAGCCAAAGCAGGATTAGGGTTAGCGATCTTAACGGGGTATTGCAGCTTTTTTTCATATTGCCACATTAGTCAACACTCCTTTCCCACGGAAAAGGTGATGTTACCCATTCCCATTTCTTGGACGAATTGTTCTGCGTGATCGTCAATGGTCCGTATTTCTCATTGTATTGAGCAATAAGCTTCTCTTTTTCTGCCTTGTGTCGTGCGAAATATGCCAGACCATCTCTGCAGGTAGGGTGGCTGTCGAGGTAAAGATTAGCCTCTACAAGGGCAAAGCTGCACGCCTGTATCTTTCTAAGAAGCCTCTCCTTTTCACTTAGTATGGGCATTCTTTACAGCCTCCTCTCCTATAAAAGGTTTGTCTATGGACGGGAAGATAGTTCCTCTTGAAAGTCCTACATCTGCTTCATAAGGCTTCTCCCACATCTGAAAAGGCACATATGCCATTGCCAGCGGTGTATCCTCAGGAAATCTTCCTTTCGGAAAAGGGCAGGCAGGTGTGTTATCCTCTGTGTCGTCAGCAAGTATCCTGCCTAACGACAGATTGTCAAACATATCCAAATAAGTTCACTCCTTATGTTGTCTGAATCTCATATACCACAGGTTTCGTGTGGCTGTTTTATCATATGCAGCTTATAAGTCAGTGGTGTATGTATGCAGGATATTATCAAAAAACTTGCAAATCGTTCATTGAAAATACACAAAATTAATTTTCTGTGAACACGCATATTGTTTGTAACAATAAACATAGTTTAAATAACGTTAAATTTGTAAGATTTAATATTGACAAATCGGGCTTCTGCGTGTTATATTAATACTATTGAAAAAAAGCATATGCAGTGACATATGTGAACGAAGGAGAGATTATTATGAAAAATGTCAAGAGAATTCTTGCATTAACAGTTTCGGCTGCCCTTGCGGTTTCTTGCTTTGCAGGTTGCGGAAACGGTGCAAAAAAGAACAGCGATACTATCGTTATCGGCTGCAGCGGTCCGCTCACAGGTGACGCTGCACAGTACGGCGTTGCTGTTAAGAATGCTATCGAGCTTGCTGTCAAGGACGTAAATGACGCAGGCGGAATAAACGGAACAAAGCTCTCATACGTTTTCGAGGACGATGAGGCTGACTCAGGCGATAAGGCTGTAAATGCTTATAACGCACTGAAAGACAATGGTATGCAGGTAATGGTCGGAACAGTAACAACAGGTTCTTGCCTCGCAGTTATTGAAAAGACAAAGCAGGATAACATCTTCCAGCTTACACCTTCTGCATCTGCTCAGGACATTATCAAGAACGATAACTGTTTCCAGGTTTGCTTTACTGACCCTAACCAAGGTAAAGGTTCTGCCGACTATATCGCAGAAAACAAGCTTGCTACAAAGATAGCTGTAATTTACGACAGCTCTGACGCTTATTCATCAGGTATCTTCAACACATTCAAATCCGAGGCTGAGGCTAAGGGTCTTGATATCGTTGCAGAGCAGTCATTCACAAAGGACAGCAAGACTGACTTCTCAGCTCAGATCAGCGCAGCTAAGGATGCAGGTGCAGACCTCGTGTTCCTGCCTATCTACTATCAGCAGGCTTCACTTATCCTTACACAGTGCAAGTCAGCTAACTACAACCCAACATTCTTCGGTTGCGACGGTCTTGACGGACTTCTTTCTATCAAGAACTTTGATACTTCACTTTGCGAGGGCGTAATGCTCCTTACACCATTTGCTGCCGACGCTCAGGATCAGGCAACTCAGGACTTCGTTAAGAAGTATAAGGACGCTTACAACGGCGAAACACCTAACCAGTTCGCAGCAGACGCTTATGACGGTGTAATGGTACTTGCAGAACTCATGAAGAAGGAAGGCATCACAGCTGATATGTCTGCTTCTGATATCTGCGATAAGCTCAAAAAGGCTATCTCTGATAAGGACTTCTCATATGACGGACTTACAGGTACAGGCATGAAGTGGGGCGAAGACGGTGCCGTATCTAAGGACCCTAAGGCTGTTATCATCAAGAATGGTGCTTATTCTGCACTGACAGCTGATGACATTGCCGCTTCTACTGCTCAGTAATAGCTGAAATGAAGTGCGTACAAAAAGTACGCTTAATATGAAAAAAACCGGCAATTGCGAAAAATTGTCGGTTTTTTTGATTTATTTCATTAAAATGTGTTGCAAAAACTACGGGGTTATGTTATAATTTATTGTATATTGTGTTTATGACAAGGACAGATGTAATATATGTGATTACATCTTGTGTTTTGTCTATTCCAAAAGGAAGGAATGTTTGTATATGGGTTTTCTTAATAACCTCATCAACGGAATAAGCCTCGGCAGTATATACGCAGTTATAGCTTTGGGCTATACGCTTGTATACGGTATTGCCAAAATGCTTAACTTCGCACACGGCGATGTTATTATGGTGGGCGGATATGTTATATTCACCTGCATGACCACATGGGGACTAAACTCTTGGCTATCTATAGTTCTTGCAGTTATTGCCTGCACACTTCTCGGTATAGTCATCGAAAAGGTGGCGTATAAGCCGCTCAGACAAGCTACTTCGCTTGCGGTGCTTATCACTGCCATAGGCGTCAGCTACTTTTTGCAGAACATCGCACTGCTTATATTCGGTGAAAAGCCTGTAAACTTTACATCAGTTGTAAACGTGCCGAGCATCAAGCTTTTTGACGGACAGATAGTTATTTCCGGAGAAACATCAGTTGCAATAATCGTATCTATACTCATTGTAGTTGGTCTTTCATTGTTCATCAACAAAACCAAGAGCGGACGTGCAATGCTTGCAGTATCTGAGGACAGAGGTGCAGCTCAGCTCATGGGCGTAAACATCAACCGCACTATCTCCCTTACATTCGCTATCGGCTCAGGTCTTGCCGCAATTGCAGGCGCACTGCTTTGCTCAGCTTATCCTACGCTTCAGAACACCACAGGCGCAATGCCTGGTATCAAAGCGTTCGTTGCGGCGGTATTTGGCGGTATCGGCTCTATTCCTGGAGCATTAATTGGTGGTATTTTATTGGGAGTAATCGAGATTTTAGGAAGAGCATATATTTCTTCTCAGTTATCCGATGCAATCGTATTTGCCGTATTGATTATCGTACTTTTAGTAAAACCTACGGGACTTCTTGGCAAGCAGGTTCAGGAGAAAGTGTAGGTGGCGTAAGAAATGAAGAAATCAAATATGAAAAGTATAAACAAACAGACAAAAAGTATGTTGATTACCTACGCTATGGTAATCGCAGTATTTATTATTGTAGAGATTATGATATCTACAGGAATGATGTCGAGTCTGATGCAGGGTCTTTTAGTTCCGCTTTGTATTTATTCTATCGTAGCAATCGGACTGAATCTTTGTGTAGGATATCTTGGTGAGCTGAGTCTTGGTCATGCAGGATTTATGTGTGTTGGTGCATTCTCCAGTGCGGTATTTTCCAAATGCATGATGACTTCAGGAATGAACGAGACACTTCGTTTTATTTTAGCACTTCTTATTGGTACCGTTGTTGCAGCGGTATTTGGATGGTTAATCGGTATTCCGGTTCTTCGCCTTCGCGGTGACTACCTTGCTATCGTAACACTGGCATTCGGCGAGATCATCAAGAACGTAATTAACGTTATGTATCTTGGAAGAGACAGCAAGGGATTCCATTTTTCCATTAAGGATAGTGCATCTTTAAATATGCAGGCAGATGGAAAAATGATTATTGACGGAGCAAAAGGTATCGTTGGTACACCAAACCAGTCTACCTTTGTCGTGGGTATTATTATTATTTTAATCAGCCTTTTTGTGTCCTTTAACCTTGTGAATTCAAGAACAGGACGTGCGATTATGGCAATTCGTGATAATCGTATCGCGGCAGAGTCTGTAGGTATTAATATTACAAAGTATAAACTGATGGCATTTACTATTTCTGCAGCTATTGCTGGTGCAGGTGGTGTTCTTTATGCACACAATCTTTCTACA
>ENA-OOXA01000443-OOXA01000443.1-human-gut-metagenome-genome-assembly--contig:-NODE-443-length-31095-cov-1.869233_pt1 | contig 31095 bp, 28 predicted proteins | sample MGYA00241581_ERZ501331 | MGnify/ENA primary metagenome ERZ501331 (study PRJEB25962, sample SAMEA2042982) | human gut metagenome | biome: human gut; feature: human-associated habitat; material: faeces...
TCTTGTTTTTTTATGGTATTATGAGGAACGGAAAACGAGTGGAACATACGGCGGCGGGGCGGCTTTGACCGCTCTGAGGAAAGTCCGGGCCTCACAGAGCACGGTAACTGCTAACGGCAGCCGAGGGTGACCTTAGGGAAAGTGCAACAGAGATATACCGCCTATACCAAGTATAGGTAAGGGTGGAAAGGCGAGGTAAGAGCTCACCGAGGGAGTGGAGACATTCCCTGCCATGTAAACCCTATTCGCTGCAACATCGACTGAAGGGTTGTTTGCTCGACACATAACTTCGAAGGATGGCTCGATTGCAAAAGCAATTTTGCAACTAGATAGATAATTGCCCATGACAGAACTCGGCTTACTGTCAACTCGCTCATTTTGTTTTAAGAGGGTAAAAAAATGCTTGTAAATATGAGTAAGCTTTTGGCTGACGCTCAAAAGGGTAACTATGCAGTAGGCTCATTTTCAGTTGCAAATATGGAAATGGTGCTTGGTGTTCTCAAAGCAGCAAAAGAACTTAAAGCGCCTGTTATTTTGCAAATAGCGGAAGTAAGATTAAAGCAAAGTCCGCTTGAAATTATAGGTCCGCTTATGGTTGCCGCCGCAAAGAGTGCAGGCACTCCGGTTGCAGTTCACTTTGACCACGGCAAAACGATTGAAAAAATCACTCAGGCGCTTGAACTTGGCTTTACGTCTGTTATGTTTGACGGCTCGCATTTGCCGCTTGATGAAAATATCAAAACTACAAAAGAAGTTATTGCACTTGCTAAAAAGTACGGTGCAGACGTTGAGGCTGAAATCGGATGCGTAGGCGGTTCTGAGGACGGAAGCGAAGATATTGCAATCAATTGTACCAAGCCGGATGACGCAGTAAGGTTTGAAAACGAAACAGGCGTTGACGCACTTGCAATTGCTATCGGAAATGCGCACGGCAATTACAAAAGCACTCCCAAACTTAGGTTTGATATTCTTGAACAAGTGGAGAAAAACACTGAATTACCGCTTGTGCTTCACGGCGGAACGGGAATTACTCCTGATGATTTTGTGCGTTGCTCGCATACAGGCATTAAAAAAATAAATATTGCAACCGCCACGTTTGACAGCGTTGAGCATACGGTTAAAGACGCTTATAAAAACGATAAAATAAGCGGATATTATGATTTGCAGGCTGCCGAGGTTGAGGGTGCTTATCAAAACGCAAAGCGCCACATATTAATTTTCGGCACTGACAATAAGGCTTAATATTATTTTTTTATATATGAGAGGTAAAATTTATGAATTACGTAGAATTTGATATGTCAAAGCCGCTTGATTTTATTCCAATCGGCAGAATCGCTATCGACTTTAATCCTACCGATATGTATATGCCACTTAGCGAGTCGTCAAATTTTAACAAATATGTTGGCGGTTCTCCTGCCAATATTGCTGTAGGTCTTGCAAGGCTCGGCTGTAAAGTCGGCTTTTGCGGCTGTGTAAGCAATGACCAATTCGGTGACTTTGTTGTAAACTATTTTGAAAAAGAGGGCATTGATACAAGCCACGTGACAAGAGCTAAAAACGGCGAATGCATAGGACTTACATTTACCGAAATTCTTTCTAAAGAAAAATCATCAATACTTATGTATCGTGACAATGTGGCTGATTTTTGTATGGCACCGGAAGATATTGACGAAAAATACATTGCGTCTGCAAAGGCAATTGTTATCAGCGGTACTGCTTTGGCTCAATCTCCGTCAAGAGAGGCTTGCCTTAAAGCTATGATGCTTGCTAAAAAGAACAATGTTCGCATTGTTTTTGATATTGATTACAGAGAATACACTTGGAAATCAAAAGACGAAATTGCTGTTTACTACACCCTTGTTGCTCAAAATGCAGATATCATTATGGGTTCAAGAGAAGAATTTGATTTAACTGAGGGTATCGTAGGCGTTAAGGAAAGCGACCCTGAATCTGCTAAATATTGGCAGTCATTCGGCGCAGCAATTTGCGTAATCAAGCATGGCAAGGAAGGTTCAACCGCTTACACAAACGACGGCAAATTCTATTCAATCAAGCCGTTCCCTGCTGTTAAACTCAAAGGCTTTGGAGGCGGTGACGGCTACGGCTCATCGTTCCTTTACAGTCTTCTTAATGGCAAGGAAATTATTGAATGCCTTGAATTCGGCTCTGCTTCAGCTTCAATCCTTATTTCTGCTCACTCCTGTTCTGATGCTATGCCAAGCGCCGCTCAGGTGGAAGCATTCATTAAGAAAAGCAAAGAAGAATACGGCGAAATGGTAGCAAGAGTATAGTATTGTTTATATAAAATTCACAGCGGACGAATTGTTTTCGTCCGCTTAATATATGTATTTAACTTAAGGATTTCTATTATGGAATTAAATGAAAAAATAAGAGAAAAGCAAATGAGTGAAAACTTCATACTCGGCATAATGCTGGCTCTGACAGGCGGATTTCTTGATGCTTATACATACATTACCCGTGGCGGAGTATTTGCAAATGCGCAAACAGGTAATATTGTTCTTATGGGAATAAACCTTGCAAAAGGCGATTTTGAAAGAGTGATTCACTATGTTGTCCCAATTCTTGCATTTGCACTCGGAATTTTATTGTCAGAAATAATCAAAGCAACACTTAAAAAAAGCCGTCACATGCATTGGAGGCAGATTGTTGTTTTGGCAGAAATAATAATTCTTGCAGTGTGCGGCTTTATTCCAAGCGGCAAGGGCAACACATTTGTAAACGTAATGGTATCGTTTGTGTGCTCTCTTCAGGTAGAAACTTTTAGGGTTATCAACGGCAACACGGTTGCAACAACAATGTGCACGGGCAATTTAAGAAGCGGCACAGAACTTTTATTTTTGGGAATAAAAAAGAAAGACAAAAAAATCACACTCAGAAGCTTAACCTATTACGGAATTAATTTATTTTTTGCATTAGGTGCAATAGTAGGTGCAATCGCAACCAAATTTTTGGATGTAAAAAGTATTTTTATTGCAAGCGTACTGCTTGTAATTCCTTTTATAATGATGTTCAAACCAAGCGAAAATATTGAATATGTATAAATACGTATATATGACAAAAGGTCATCGGATTAAATTCAATCCGACGACCTTTTTTTTAGTATTCTTTTTTTGAAAGCAAAGTGTATCTATAAGGCGGCAAGTTTACAAAACCGTCAACGCTTTTCTCGTCAAAAAGCGAATAAGAATTATCCCACTGTGTTCCGACAAATATACGCTTTTGCTCATTTGAATTATTAATTGCAACCAAAATGTTGTCGCCTTCACTGCTACGGGAATAAGCGATTACACCGCCGTCGCAATACAGCTTTTCAAAATCGCCGTCAATAAATGCCTTAGAACTATGCCTGATTTGACCGAGGCGCTTATACCATTTCAAAAGCTCCTCATTTGGCTTATCCCACGCCATACAGCCACGGTTAAACGGGTCCTTCATACCCTGCATACCAATCTCATCGCCGTAATAAATTGACGGCACACCCGGCAAAGTAAACTGAATAAGGGAAGCAATTTTCATCATAGAAATGCCCTTTAAATAATCAAATTCAGATAAAGTATTATGTTCAAACTGCCAAGCACGGTCATGACCGTCAGGATTTTCACCTGCAAGACGTGTTATTGCACGTTCAGTGTCGTGAGTTCCGATATGATTCATCAAAACATTTAAAACCTGCGGCGGATAATTTTCAATAATAGAAAGAACAGCGTTGAAAAAAGCGTTGCCGTTTGCGTAGCGGACAAAATTGAGGATTGCATCGGCAAAAGGATAATTCATCACACTGTCAAGTTCTTCGCCAAGCAAATACTTTCTTCTTTGCCCGTATGCAAATTTGTTGGTAGCGTCCTCCCAAACCTCTCCTATAATTATAGCGTTCTCATTTTCACTTTTAACACTTTTTCTCAAATCGTCAAGAAAAATGTCGGGAAGTTCATCCGCAACGTCAAGCCTGTAGCCTGCTATGCCGCAACGAAGCCATTTTTTCAAAATTCCGTTTTCGCCGCAAATATAATTCCTATATCCCTCGTCCTCTTCAATAACCTCCGGCAAAAGCTTAATACCCCACCAAGAATGGTATTCATCGGGCCAATTGATAAATTTATACCAAGAAAAATAAGGACTTTCCTTGCTGTTATATGCGCCTATATCGTCATAATGATTATACATATTAAAATATCTGCTGTCGCAGCCTGTATGGCTGAAAACTCCGTCAAGAATTATGCTGATGCCATACTTTTCCTTAGCAACCTTGCAGAGATTTTTTAAATCATTCTCATCGCCCAACAGGCTGTCGATTTTTTCATAATCGGCAGTATCATATCTGTGGTTTGAATGGGATTCAAAAACAGGATTAAGATAAATACAAGTAACGCCCAAATCAGCAATATACGAAAGCTTTTTTTCAACTCCCTTAAGGTCACCGCCAAAATAATCGTTGTTCCAAATGCCGTTCATCTGCTCCTCTTTCCAAAAAGGAGTATCGCCCCAATCTCGCATCACACGGCTTTTAGGAACATTTTTCTTAGGAGTTTTGGAATTAAAAAACCTGTCAGGAAATATTTGATACATTATTCCGCCCTTCAAAAAGTTCGGAGTTAAGAAATTTTCGTCATAAACAGTCTGTTGAAAATCAGGCAAAGAAGCATTGAGCTCACCCCTGCCGTCACCTGCGTTTTTAACATAGCTTTTGCCCCAAGGAGTATCAAGCACAAAATGATAAAAATAAAGACCGGGCGTTGTGGCATAAAAATGAAGTTCCCAATATTCAAAGTTATCGCCGCACATTCCTGCCCAAAACATATTATAAAATGCAGTGTCCTCGCCGTCCTTTGTAATTGCAAGTTGGGCTGCGCAGCATTTCATATCTCTCGGCACAATAATGCGGAATTTGCACTTTTCATTAGTCGCAATCGCCGAAACTATTGACTTGTATGACTTGTCTCGTGAATTATATATCTGCACTGATTTCTTTTCCTTTACAAAAATCAAGAGGCGAACAATGTTCGCCTCTTGCGAAATTCATTTCATTTTAGATTATCTAAATGAGATTACCGTGGGTGGGCGACCATCGGTCGCCTTAAAGCTTATTATTTAGACTTTTTTGTTGTCTTTTTAGCTGATTTTTTCGGCTCTGCCTTTTTAGGAGTTTCTTTTTTTACTTCCTTTTTAGGCTCAGCTTTTTTTGCAGTGCTCTTTTTGGCAGGTTTTTTCTCCTCTTTAGTCATAGGAGCACTCTTTTTAGAAGTCTTTGGCGCTTCTTCCTTAAACTTAACAGGCTGAGTATGCCAAATATTATTTGCATAATCCATTATTGAACGGTCAGCGCTGAAAATACCTGCGCCACTGATGTTCATAAGTGACATTTTTGCAAATCTTTCCTTATCCTGATAAGCCTGTGCCGAAAGCTTTTGAGCCTTTTGATAATCGGCAAAGTCTGCAAGTGCCATATATTGGTCAACATTCATAAGAGATGAAGAAATTTCACCGAAGCTCTTGCCGTTTACGCCTGCTTGAATAAACTCAACTGCAGACTTGAGCGTTTCGTTATTATACATATATTCCATAGGATTATAGCCCTTCTTTTGAAGTTCCATAACCTCAGGAGTTTTCAAGCCAAAGATGAAAATATTATCATCGCCGACTGCGTCGTGAATTTCAACATTTGCGCCGTCAAGAGTACCGAGAGTGATTGCACCGTTTAACATAAGCTTCATATTACCCGTACCTGAAGCTTCTGTGCCAGCAAGAGAAATCTGCTCTGAAATATCAGCGGCAGGCATAAGCATCTCCGCAAGAGAAACGTTATAATCCTCCATAAATACGACCTTAATTCTGCCCTTAATATCCGGGTCGTTATTAACAACTTTTGAAAGAGCGTCGATAAGCTCGATAATCTTCTTAGCCATAAAGTAGCCGGGTGCTGCCTTAGAAGCAAAAATATAAGTTCTCGGCTGGAATTCCATATTAGGATTAGCCTTAAGCATCTGATATTCGGCAATAATATTAAGAACGTTAAGCTGCTGCCTTTTATACTCGTGAAGTCTTTTAACCTGAACATCAAAAATAGATGTCGGGTCAAGCTCAATGCCGTTTCTCTTTTTAACTACCGAGGCAAATTTTTCCTTATTGGCAAGCTTAATTGCAGTAAGTCTGTCAAGCACCTGCTTGTCGTCTTTATAATCACGAAGCTTAAGAAGTTCATCACTCTTAGTTATAAATCCGTCGCCGATAAGTTCAGTAATAAACGAGGTAAGCTCAGGATTTGCCTGACAAATCCATCTTCTAAACGCAATACCGTTTGTTACATTGGTAAACTTTTCAGGAGTGATTGTATAAAAATCGTTAAATACAGTGTCCTTAAGAATCTCGGAATGAAGCGCAGATACACCGTTTACACAGTGAGAGCCGGCAACGCAAAGATTAGCCATTCTTACTACGCCGCCTGAAACGATTGCCATTCTTTCAACCTTATCCGCATCGCCTGTTGCACCCCATACGTAAGCACGAAAACGATTATCAATTTCCTTAGTGATTGAATAAATACGGGGAAGAAGTCTTTTATAAAGGTCCTCGCTCCAACATTCAAGTGCTTCTTTCATAACCGTGTGGTTAGTATAAGCAACGGTTCTCGTAACAAGGCTCCATGCGGTATCCCAATCATAGCCGCATTCATCAAGCATAATTCTCATAAGCTCAGGAATAGCCATAGTCGGGTGAGTATCGTTGATATGAATTGCTACCTTGTCAGGAAGATTGTCAAGCGTGCCGTATCTTGTGAGATGGCGCTGAATAATATCCTGAATAGAAGCAGAAACAAGAAAATACTGCTGACGAAGTCTGAGTGACTTGCCCTCAGGGGTGTTATCGGCAGGATAAAGTACCTTAGAAATAGCCTCAGCCATAGCGCTTTGCTCCATAGCCTTAATATATGAGCCTGAATTAAAAAGACCCATATCAAGCTCAGGCTTGCTTGCAGCCCAAAGACGAAGCCTTGAAACTCCCTTGCCTTTACCCGAAACATACATATCGTAAGGAACTGCGGTTACAGTGTTGCAATCCTTGTAATTAACGTGGTGGAAATCGCCGTCCCAGCTTTCGTCAACCCAGCCTTCAAACTTAACCTCTACACTTCTTTCTTCACGGAACGAGCCAAACCTCACCGCCCGGAAGCCAAAAATCAGGAAGTTCTGTCTGCCAGCCGTCAACAAGCTTTTGTTTAAAAATACCTGCTTCATATCTGATAGAATAACCCATTGACTGAAAGCCGTTTGTTGCAAGACCGTCGAGATAACATGCAGCAAGCCTACCGAGACCGCCGTTACCAAGACCTGCGTCAGGCTCTTTTTCATAAAGCTTATCAAGGCTTACGTCGAAAGATTCAAGTGCTTTCTTGAATGTTTCCGTCAAATCAAGATTATAAAGATTATTCTTAAGTGAGCGACCCATAAGAAATTCCATACAAAGATAATAAATTTCCTTGCTGTCTTGACCCTTAGCCTCGTGCCTGAAATCGCTGTTCATTTGTGAAAGCCTGTCACGAATAATCATCGCAACTGCTTTATAATATTGTTCGTCTGTCGCAGTTTTTGTATCTACTCCAAAGAAGTGACTAAGCTTATCGCTTATCGCTTTCTTTGCCTGCGAAACAGTCATCTTTTCCATACATATCCTCCAAAAATTTCAATATTTTCAGTCTATTTTGCTATGTTCTTTGTATATTATATACTAAAAATGCTGTTTTTGCAACCGTAATAACACATTGTTAATATATTAGTTTTTTCTTTTTTTCAAGAATTTTGCCAAAATAAGATTTACAAGTTCCTTAATAGGCTTCAAATTAAGAAGAAGCATAACAACAACAAGTAAAACCTCAATTATATAAACCCAAAGCGTACCGTCATATTTGAGAAGGAGAATCGACTGAGTAACAAGTACTGCCGTTTCTCCCAAAAGAACAGGAAGTTTAAAATCTATTTTAATAAATCTTCTTGTATCTATAGCCCTTGTAACGAATACCACAAGGAATGCACAAACAGTTGCCAAAGCCGCACCGTTTGCACCGATACGAGGAATGAATACCAAATTTAAAACAAAGTTGGTAATTGCACCGCTCATAGCCGTCACAAGAGACATAACATTCTTTTTTTCCGCCATATATATTGAGGCAAGGAAATTGACAATACAAGAAAACGTTGTGGCAATAATAAGAATAGGAACAAACTGCCACGAATCATAATAAGACTTTGCAACAAGTATTTTTGTAATAAACTGACAAAGCAAAATAAGGACAGACGCAACGGCAAAAATTCCGCCTGAATAAACACGAAACACCTTGGTAAAGAACTGCCTGCCGCCCTCTTGGTCATATTCGTCAACCGCACTAAGTTGCCAAGCGTCAATAAAAATTTGAGAGAAAAGAATTACAAAATTAGGTATCTTAGATGCGGCGGTATAAAGTCCGTTTGCAGATGATGAAATAAAATAAGTTACCATATATCTGTCAGATACGTTAATAATCCACCACAAAATTATTGTAGGAATAAGCGGAACACAATATTTGAGCATTTGCGATGTGATGCTGTTATCTTTAAGCTTATTGAAATTTATATATCTGTATAATTTGGCAGTTACGAAATAGAACACAACAGAGCAAGCGTCGGAAGCAATAATTGCAACAATATATCCCGTCACACCCCATTTAAAAGGGCCGAGGAAAAGAATAGTAAACGCAAGCGTTGTTGCCGTGGCAAGTATACCGTCAATCGCATAAAGTTTAACGTGCCCGCTGCCCCTGACGAACTGCTGGCAGAGTTGCCTAAAGCTTGAAACAAGAACGAACGACACAATCAAAATTATATAATCCCCAAGGTGGAAATCATTAATTGTAAGCTTACTTAAAGGATAGGTAAAAAGAAGGAAAACCGCAAAACCTGCAAGAGTTGTCCTAACTCCGACCTTGAAAACATCCGATTTGTCAACCGCCTTGTCAAGAGCAAAACGCAATGCCGCACTGTTGACCTGAAGTGTAACAACGGGAATAAGCACGTTAACAGTTTGCTGAACCAAGTCTGCGGAGCCGTAATCGCCCGTACCCATCATTCTTGTTACAAACGGCATTAACAAAAACGAAAGTATCTTTGACGAAAAAGTACCTATCGCAAATATTAAAGTGTTTGATGCTAATTTTTTGTATTTATCCATAAAATTTCCTCAAATAAATTAATAAGTCAGTTTCTTGCCGTTAAAGCTTAAGGTATTATCACTTGATGACGATGTATAAATGCAACTCGTTTTGCAAGTAAATTCTCCGCCCTCACTCTTAGTACCGATTAAAAATACATATTGATATCCGTAACCGACAGCAAGTGTGCCGGTACCGTCACAATCAGATACCGAAAGCATTGTTTTAGTAACTTTTGAATTCATATTAAGTTCTCTTGCCTTATACTTCGAGCCGTCAAGTTCGCCGAAATAAAGCCTGTTTGAATAAACAACAGGATAATCTGTAACAGAGCAATTATCTACCAATGTCACAACATTATCCGAGCCGAATTTCTGCCTGCAAAGAGAATACGTTGAATCATCATTTTTCTTGTAATAATACATAAATCCGCATTCAAAAGATAAGTTAACTATTTCATTATTCTTTGTATCATCACGAAAATTAAGAACATCGTTTGAATCACTCAAATTAACAGTTATATATTCATCGTAATTTGCCACACTGTCATGAGTAACAAAAAACACTCTTGAAAGTGAAATTCCGGCAAAAGATACGGTTTTATCGGCAGGTGCGGCATAGAGAACAGTTTTGTTATTATCGCTTAAATTGATAAAGCCGACTGCGTTGTCAGTGCCGACAAAATAAATTCTATCATTATAAAGATAAGCAAAGGCTATGTTATCACTTATATTGACTCCGTCGCCACCCGAAACCGAAAACTTCTTAAGCGTTGAGGTATTAACGTCAACGGCATAAAGATAGTCGCCTAAAACATTGAGATATTTAAAATTATAATTACCGCTGACAATTTTAGCATTCTTCTCCTCATTAGGCTCAAAACGGAAAATACCTTTGCCCTCAATGCTGTAGTAAATATATGATGAACTGTAAGTTACTGCACCGTTTGATTTATTGAGCAAGTTTCCCACCTGATTACCCTGAAGCGAGGTGTCAAATGCAAAAACGCTGAAATCATCGTAATCGTAATCAGCTTTTTTGATGTCACGTGCTTTGGTTGTGGTTTCCTTTTGGGTAGTTGGCAGGGTTGTAGATGTTGTTGTTGTTTTGTTAAACAATTTGGAATCAATCATTTCAACCGCCTGCTGTGCCTTGCCGCTCGGAAGATAAGAAGCAATGTCAAAATTAGGATTAACAAGCTTAACAGTCACAATAAAAACAGCCAACAATATTATTATTGCCGCAATAATGAGTAATATCTTTTTTCTCACTCTTTTGCGCTTACGTGCACGCTGGCGCTTTTTGCGCATTTTTTGTCTTTCTTCCTCTGTTATCATCTGATTTGTCCGTCTCCGTAAACTAAATATTTAGTAGTTGTAAGTTCTCTAAGCCCCATAGGTCCTCTTGCATGAAGCTTTTGGGTAGAAATACCGATTTCTGCTCCCAATCCAAATTCGCCGCCGTCGGTAAATCTTGTGGAAGCATTATGATATACGGAGGAGGAGTCAATAAGCGTCATAAACTTATCTGCATTCTCCTTATTTTCCGTAATTATAGCCTCAGAATGACCCGTGGAATATTTATTGATATGCGCTATCGCCTCATCAAGGCTTGATACGGTTTTAACGCTGATAATATAATCAAGATATTCGGTGCCAAAATCCTCCTCACTTGCCGCCTCAATACCGGGGCAAGCCTCTCTCGCCTTTTCGTCGCCACGAATGGTAACATTTTTTTCATCAAGCCTTGCTTTAATTGCCGGCAAAGCCTTTTTTATAATATTTTCGTGAATAACAAGGCTTTCGCACGCATTGCAAACACCTATACGCTGTGTTTTTGCATTAAAAATAATGTTTGCCGCCATATTGATATCTGCACTTTCGTCAACATAAATATGGCAGTTGCCTGAGCCTGTTTCAATAACGGGAACACTCGCATTATCAACAACAGCCTGAATAAGCCTTTTGCTTCCTCTCGGAATAAGGCAATCAAGTATGCCCTTCATTCTCATAAGCTCAGTTGACGATTCCCTTGAGGTATCGTGAACAAGTTGAATAACATTTTCATCAAGTCCTACACTTTTAACTGCTTCACGCATAATATCGGATATGGCAATATTTGAATGAATAGCCTCTTTACCGCCACGAAGAATAACGGCGTTTCCGCTTTTCAAGCAAAGAGCAGCAGCGTCGGCGGTAACATTAGGCCTTGCCTCGTAAATAATGCCGATAACGCCCATAGGACAGCTTACCTTTTTAATCACAAGACCGTTGGGCCTTTCAACAGTTTCAAGCACTCTGCCGCAAGGGTCATCAAGCGCCATAACCTGCCTACAACCGTCTGCCATACCCTTAATCCTGTCAAGATTAAGCATAAGGCGGTCAAGCATACCGCCGTCAAGAATACCTAACTGCGAATCATAGTCAATTTTATTGGCGTCAATAATTTTTTGCGCATTTTGGATAAGTGCGTTTGCAATAGCACCAAGTGCTTTATTTTTAAGCTCTGTTGAAGCACCGACTAAATCAGCCGAAGCCGTTTTTGCATTAATTCCCAATTGTTCAAGCATTTTCATCACCCTTTGCCTTAAAATACGTACCTATGCTTTCGCCTGAAAGCACCTTGTATAAATCGGTCGGCTTTTCACCGTTCATGATAATAACGGGAATACCATCGCTCGTTGCAATCTCTGCGGCTTTAATCTTGGTTTGGAAACCACCCGTGCCCTTTTCGCTTGCGCCGCCGGCAATTGAATAAATATCATCATTAATCTCGTCAACAACATTTATCAATTTCGCATTTTCGTTTTCATTAGGGTTTGAATCGTATAGACCGTGAGTATCGGTAAGCATAATGAGCAAATCTGCATTTATAAGAGTAGCAACCATTGCACTTAAACAATCATTATCACCGTTTAAAAGCTCCTCAATATAAACCGAGTCGTTTTCGTTGATAATCGGCAATGCGCCGTAATCAAGAAGTTGATTAAACGTATCAACCAAATGCTCCTTTTCCTCATGATTTTGAAGGGTATCGGCAGAGAAAAGAAGCTGACTTACCGTAACCGTATATTCCGAGAAAAGCTTATCATAAAGAAACATAAGCTCACACTGCCCCACTGCCGCAGAAGCCTGCAAGCCCTGAACGGTTTTCGGTTTTTCGCTCAGTCCAAGCTTTGACCAGCCGACTGCAATAGCGCCGCTTGAAACAAGAACTATTTCGTGCCCCTCATTTTTTAAATCAGAAAGCACCGACGCAAGTTTTGCAAGCCTTGCAATATTTGTTTTGCCGGTTTTATGAGTTAAGGTTGATGTGCCCACCTTAACAACTATTCTCTTTTTTCCTTCTGCCTTTGCCATAATTCTACTACTCCATATTAATTACAATTAATTGCATTATAGCACAAATAATATAACAATAAAACATTTTTTTGAATGTTTTTGAAAAATAAGGCAAAAATATAAAACGGAGGTAATTGAAATGACAAAAAGAGGTTATATAAGACTGTTTTCATACGCCATTGCTTTTGCGCTGTTACTTTCAAGCAGGGCAATAATCAATATGACAACAGCAAATTCATACAAAGCGCAGCTTGAATTAAATTATCAGCAAAGCCTGAATGAACTTTCGGAAAATCTCGACTCGATAGAAACAAATTTAACTAAATCAATTTATTCAAATTCCGACAAAATGCTTATGGATATAAGCAAGGATTTATATGCTGAATGTTCGCAGGCGAAAGATGCGCTTTCAAGGCTTCCGATTGAGCAAATGAATTTAGGCTCAACATACAAATTCATAACCCAATCAAGCGACTATGCATCATATATCGCAAACAAAATCGCTTCAAGCCAAACAATAAGCACCGAAGAACACCAAAATCTTAACAAACTTTTAAATTATGCGCAAAAGTTAAACGAATCCGTCAGCAATATGGCAACAATAGCAAATAACGGCGCAGACATTGACACAGACGATTTAAAGGCAAAAAACGTCAACGTATCTTCCCTTTCAAACAGCTTTTCGGCAACATCAAAAGTTTTCAAGGACTACCCGACTCTCCTTTATGACGGTCCGTTTGCCGACGCAGTTTTAAACCGTGAATCTCAGCTTTTAAAAAACGCCGAGCACATAAGCCGTGAAAACGCAAGAGAAATTGCGGCAAGGGCACTCGGCTGTAACATCAGCGAAGCAATCTATTCGGGCGAAGATGCAGGCAATATGCCGTGCTACACCTTCACCTACTCTCAAAAAACGGCAGGAATAACAAAAAGCGGAGGCTATGTTGCCTATGTGCTTTACGGCGGCAAAATCAACCGTTCTTCAATCGACAAGGACAATGCAATAAATCTTGCCCAAAGCTATCTTAAAAATATCGGCTACAAAAATATGGCAAACACATATTATGCAATTAACAACAATGTTTGCGTAATAAATTTTGCTTATAAAAAAGATGACGTCACTTATTATTCCGATTTAATCAAGGTCGGAGTTTCAATGGATAACGGTAAAATCGTATCGCTTGAAGCACAAGGATATTTAACAAACCACATAAAAAGAAAAGCCTTTAACTGCAAGCTTGCAAAAGAGCAAGCGCAAAGCAAATTATCAAAAAATCTTAAAGTTATAAATAGCAAAAGATGCGTCATACCAAAGGAAAGCGGAAACGAAGTAAATTGCTACGAGTTTAGATGCAAAAGCAACGACACAAAAGAAGAAGTTTTAATTTATATCAATGCAGACAAGGGATATGAGGAAAATATTATGCTTCTTCTTTATTCCGACGGCGGAACGCTGACAAAATAATTGAATAAACAAAACAAAAGCGATAATAATAAAAGCGAAAGGAAGTTTTCATTATGAATAGTAAAATATTAATCATAGCAATAGCAATTGCCGTTATTGCAACGGTATTTATGGGATGTGCAAATGACAAAAACGATATGACAACAACCACTCTCCCTTCAAGCCAAACCACCGTAAGCGATACAAATACAACAGCTAAAGCAGAAAGCGAAGCAAGCAGTGCAATTAGCAAGGCGGGAGAAAAGGCTGACAAGGTCGGCGACGACATCGGCAAGGGCGCAAATGACGTTGCCGACGGTGTAGGCGGCGCAGTTGACAAAGCAGGCGACGCCGTATCAGACGCATTAGATTAACATTAAAGAAAATATGTGTTTGAGTAGCGGGCGACCGGTGGTCGCCCCTACGATTTCCCTCCCCAAAATACAAAAATCCCAAGATTTTTTGTCTTGGGATTTTTCTTATATGATTTTTGCAAAACCTATTGAACCGACTACCGTAAGTATACCTGATACTGCGATTGAAAGACTGCTCATAGCGCCCTCAATCTCGCCGAGTTCCATAGCCTTAGCCGTTCCTATTGCGTGAGAAGCAGTGCCTATTGCAATACCCTTTGCGATTGGATGATTGATTTTAAACAGCTTACAAATTCCTTCTGCTAAAATATTGCCGAGAACTCCGGTTAAAATAATGACCGCAACAGTAATTGTAACATATCCTCCAAGTTCTTCACTGACTCCTATACCTATAGCGGTAGTGATAGATTTAGGAAGCATCGTTACATATTCTTTGTGCGAAAGTTTAAAAATAAATGCCAAAATCATAATTGTTGTAAGGCTTGTTAAAACGCCTGACAGAATACCGACAAGCACAGCCTTATGATTTTTCTTCAAAAGTTCAATTTGCTGATAAAGCGGAATTGCAAGGCAAACTGTCGCCGGGGTTAAAAGCCAACTCAAATATTTTGCGCCGTCATTATACGTTTCATAATCAATATTGCAAGTCAAAAGAAAAACTATTGTAATTACAATAGAAATAAGCAATGGGTTAAAAATGCCGGTTTTAAACTTTTTCTTTAAAAACGAGCCGAGAGCATATGACAAAAGGCTGACGGCAACTCCCAAAAAAGCGGAGCTTTCAAAAAAATTACTCATTTAAAGCGCCCTCGCTTTCTCCTTTTTTATCATTTTTTGCAATAATTTTTTGAGAAACACGACCGCTGACAGCCATAACTGCGATTAGAGAAACAACTGTTATGGCAAGTACAGGAACTACAAGCGGTTTTAAAACTCCCCAACTTTTCATAAGACCTACACCTGCAGGAATAAACATAAGCGGCATAATTTCAATAAGAAACATTCCCGTATCTTTAACATCGTCAAGCTTAACGACCTTTGTGCAAAGGCAAACAAATAAAATCACCATTCCGTAAATGCTTGCCGGAACAGGAGCGGGAATCAGATAATTAAGCCCTTCGCCTATAAACGAAATCAAAAGAATGATTAAAAATTGCTTTACATACTTCAATATTTTTCACCAGACCAAAATAAAATTACGGTTTATTAGTATATCACTCTAAAACCAACTGTCAATCGGCGGATTTACAGATTTTTTTAGAAATTTTATGAAAAAATTGTCTATATTTGATTTTTTTCGGATATTAGTATATTATCTAATTATAGAATTTCCTAAAGAGGTGTAGAATATGAGCCTTTATGACAAAGCAAAGCAAACGGCTGATTTTATTAAATCAAAAATCAATAATATTCCCAAAACAGCAATAGTTCTCGGAAGCGGACTCGGACCTTTTGCAAAAGAGATTGAAGAAGAGGTTGAATTTGACTATAAAGATATCCCTAATTTTCCTGTATCTACCGTACCCGGTCACGCAGGAAAGCTGATTTTCGGCAAAATCGCAGGCAAAAGCATAGTCGCAATGCAGGGCAGATTTCATCTTTATGAAGGTTACAGCGCAGAGGAAGTTACGCTTCCCGTTCGTGTATTTCAGCTTTTGGGAATTGAAAATTATATAGTAACCAATGCTGCCGGCGCAGTAAACCTTGACTATAAGCCGGGCGATTTGATGATTATAAAAGATCATATAGGTTTGTTTTGCGAAAGTGTATTGTTTGGCAAAAATGATGACAGGCTCGGCACCCGTTTTCCGTCAATGAGCGAAGCTTACAGCAAAGAACTTATAAAAAAAGCAGAAAAGGCGGCTGAAAAATGCAGTCTTAATATTCGCAAGGGCGTATATTGCTACTGCAAGGGTCCTATGTTTGAAACACCGGCGGAAATAAGATTTTTAAGAGTAGCAGGAGCAGACGCAGTCGGAATGTCAACCGTTCCCGAAGTTGTTGCCGCAGTGCACGCCGGAATGAACGTTTTGGGCGTTTCGTGTATGACGAATATGGCAGCAGGCATACTCGACCAACCTCTCACCCATATTGAGGTTATGGAAACAGGCAAAAAGGTTGAAAAGGAATTTTCCGCTTTTATGAAAGAAATTATAAAAAATATATAATGTTTGTAATTGTTGCGAAACACCTTTGGCAAAATGCCAAAACAGCATCCCCTACATAAAATACAAATCCACAAAAAATCCCGTGCTCAATCGAACACGGGATTTTCTATACTGCTTATTATAATTCAGCGATTACTTCTACCTCACAAAGTACGCCCTTTGGTAAATCCTTGACTGCTACGCAGGAACGAGCCGGCTTTGAAGTAAAGTATGTGCCGTAAATCTCATTAAACTTTGCAAAATCATTGATATCTGCAAGGAAACAAACTGTTTTAACTACTTTATCCATAGTAGTTCCTGCCGCCTCAACAACAGCAGTAAGGTTTTTGCAAACCTGATGTGTTTGTTCCTCAATAGTTTTAGCCTCAACTGTATTAGTTTCAGGATTTATTGCAATTTGACCTGAAGTGAAAAGCAAGCCGTTTGCCTTTACTGCCTGTGAATAAGGACCGATTGCACCCGGCGCATTTTTAGTTGATACATATTCCATTGTAAAACCCTCCTATAATCAGTCGCAAACTTCAAAGCCTGCATCTTTAAGTGCATTTTTAATTTGAACAATATGCTGATAATTTCTTGTTTCAATACCGAGTTTAAGATAACAATCGGTAATATTCATATCAAGGTCAGTGCTGTCATAATTAACAGACACAACGTTAGCCCCGTTATCTGCAACAATCTTGCTGACGCCGAGAAGCTGACCCGGCTTATCGGAAAGAGCAATAGTGATAGACGCACTTCTGCCGCCCATTTTAAGTCCTCTTTCAATAACTCTTGAAAGAATTGTAACATCGATATTACCGCCCGATACAAGACAGCAGACCTTTTTGCCCTCAATATCCGGAATTTTGCCGTTCATAACTGCTGCAACAGGAACTGCGCCTGCGCCCTCTGAAACAAGCTTTTGCTGTTCCATAAGAGTAAGAATTGCAAGAGCAATTTCATCATCGCTTACTGTATAAATACCGTCAACATACTTCTTAATAAGCTCAAAAGTATTAGTACCCGGAGTTTTAACTGCGATACCGTCTGCAATAGTTTGCACATTTTTAAGTGTTTCAATTTTTCCGTCGGCAACGCTGTTCTTCATAGAAGGAGCACCTGCTGCCTGAACGCCGTAAACCTTACAATTAGGGTTAATCTGCTTAATTGTGTATGCAACACCGGCAATAAGTCCGCCGCCGCCGATTGGAACAACTACAACGTCAACATCCGGAAGCTGTTCAAGAATTTCAAGACCGATTGTACCCTGACCTGCAATAACATCAGGGTCGTTGAATGGGTGAATAAATGTATATCCCTTTTCTTTTTGAAGTTCAATTGCCTTATTGTAGGCATCGTCATAAACGCCTTTTACAAGGCAAACATCGGCACCGTAGCGCTTTGTAGCCTCAACCTTGCTGATAGGTGCGCCGTCAGGTAAGCAAATAAGTGACTTGATCCCGTTTTTGGTAGCCGCAAGAGCAACACCCTGAGCGTGGTTACCTGCCGAGCAGGCGATAACGCCTTTTTTCTTTTCTTCGTCTGAAAGCTGGCTTATTTTAAAATATGAGCCTCTTACCTTGAACGAGCCTGTAACCTGCAAATTTTCTGTTTTTAAATAAACATCGCATTGAGAACTGATGTTTTTGGCACGAATCATATCTGTTTGCCTTACAACCTCAGATAAAACTCTTTTAGCCTTGTATACTCTGTCTAATGTAAGCATCTTTTTTCCTCTTAACAAACTATAAAATAATGTTCACTCGCCATTTTACTCCTATAATATTGATTTGTCAATCGCACATATAAAATTAGTTTTTGATTAATTAAATAAATTTGTTGACTTTATACACTCAATAATATAAAATTAAGTATAGTTTATATGAAATCTGTTTTGGCAGAAAGGTTGAAGAATATGAAAGTTTTTAAAAAAATATTTGCAATTGCATTATGCGGCATACTTATTGCAAGTGCATTTGCAGGCTGTTCAAAAAGCGGCGAAGCTGACAAAATAACGGATAAAACAATGCTTATTGCCTACACCGACGAGGTTGAGCCTTTCCTTTACAAAGATAAGAACGGCAAGCTCGCAGGCTTTGATATTGATTTGTTTAAGAAAATCTATGATAACGTTAAAAACGATACAAAAAATTACAAATTCGTAAAAGTTGACAAGGATTACAAGGTTGGCGACGATATTGCTTATACAAACAAAGACGGCGACGAATTTATTGCTTACACTATGATTGGCGCTGTTCAAAAAAATGTCGGCTCAGTAAATGAGGATTTCAGTTTCACTAATGATATCATCACAAACAGGATTATTACCGTTACCAAATCAGGCAACAACATTTCCGACTACAACGACCTTTCAGGAAAAAAGCTTGCGGTAGTTACCGACATTGCAAAAGCTGCACTTGATAAAAACGCCACAATTAAAAACAGCAACAAAAATACTCTTTACCCTACAATTGAGGATGCGCTTTCCGCTCTTGACAACGGCAGTGTTGACGCAGTAATTACAGACGAATTCAACTTCTCACCGCTTGAAAATGCAGAAAAATATCAAGTATTAAACGGCGAACTTGATAAAATATCGTATGCGTTTATGTTCAAAAAAGGCGATTGGGTTGTTGAAAATTGGAACGAAGCAATTTATGAACTTAAAAGTCCGGATTATAACGACAAGGACGAATTTACCCCTATGGTTGAAAAATATTTCGGCTACAACGCTTCAAGCTTTGACTATGTGCCATCAAAGACTAAATAATTTAAAGGACTGTCGATAAAGCGGCTAAACCGCGCAGAATAATATAAATAAACATTTTTGTCTCCCTTGTGTAAAGGGAGGAGAGTGCAACTTGTTGCGCTCAGAGGGATTGGAAAAAGGTCAAGGACATTGAGTCCTTGACCTTTTTGGCGCTTTTCGTCTTTTGCTCGGGGGGCGGTACCCACGTACAGCACCCACTCGCAAAATACGAAATTTATCTCACTTTCTCGAAGTCCTCTCAATATACAGAAATTTATAATTAGATTATATCAAAGTCTGACTTGACATAAAAAAATCCCCCAACTGCGTTGGAGGAGTCATACAAAATATCAGAGCTTTGCCGCATTTGCAAGTGCTTCCTTTTCTGCCTTGCGCTGAGCTCTTTTTTTCTTTGCCTTGTAGCCCATTAATTTATCAAGATGCTCATCAGGTGTTGTGCACGTTCCGAGTGTAACTGTAGATGAACCGTAAATTCCGTGGAAATCAGAACCGCCCGTCATAAGAAGCTTATGCTTTTTGCAAATACTGCCAAGCATTTCAATATCCGCATCTGTAGCAGACGGGTGCCAAACCTCAATTCCGTCAAGCCCCATTTCAATATAATCGTCAATCTCGTCAAAATTGTCAAGAAAAGCGGGATGAGCAAGAACGGCAATGCCGCCTGCGCCGTGAATTTCATCAATAACCTCTTTGACGTCCGGATATTTGGTAGGAGCCAAAAGATTTGTTTCGCTGTCAGGTGAGAAAAGCGCATTATAAAGGTCACCGAATATTTGATTTGTATATCCGGCATCCATAAGTGCATGCATAATATGTTGCTTATAAAGGTTTGTCGAGCCTGAAGCGTGGCTGATAATAAATTCGGTTGAAATCGGAAATCTTGCCGCAACCTTAAGCATCATTATCTGACCTGCTCTTTTACGTGCAACCGAAGTACGCTTGCAAAGCCCCTCAAGCCTGTCCGGAGTATCGGCAAGATAGCAAAGAATATGAACCTTTTTGCCTGCATTATTATCAAATGAGGAAAGTTCCACTCCCGGAATAACGTTTACGCCGTAGCGCTTACCGATAACCTGCCCCCTAACTGTACCTGCAAGACAATCGTGGTCTGTTATGGCAATAGTTTCGATACCGCTCTTTTGAGCTATAACAATAAGGTCTTCTATACCAACAGATCCGTCGCTGAGTTTTGTATGACAATGTAAATCTGCTGCCATAACAATCTCCTTTCGATTTAATAGACATATAAACTGCCTATAGTATAATTTTTAGGTAATAACTGTAGATTAATCATCTTCACTGTAACCATATATATTACAGCGGGTAAAACAGCAGTTTGTCCCTCAACATATAGGATAACACAGTTTTTTTCTTTTTTCAAGTTTATTTTAGACAATTATTACTTTTTTTAACAACTATTTGTAAAAAGAAAAACATTTAAGTCATTAAATGCTTTTAAGTTGCCTTGCAAGGCGGCTGATCGGCAAACCGACAACATTGAAATAATCGCCGTCGATTTTTTCAACAAAAAGTGACCCCTTGCCTTGAATACCGTAAGCGCCTGCCTTATCAAACGGTTCCCCGCTTGAAATATAATCCTCAATTTCCCTGTCATCAAGTTCAAAAAATTTAACCTTGGTTTGGACACTGAATGTCACTTCTTTATCATTTTTTATAACGGTGACTCCTGTAAATACACTATGCTCTTTACCGCTCAAATTTTTAAGCATAAAAAAAGCATCCTTTTCATTCTTCGGCTTGCCTAAAATTTTGCCGTCAATTGCAACAACCGTATCCGCACCGATAACGATTTTTCCGCTTTCTCTAAATGGCTGAGCCTTGATTTTAGACAAATATTCGGCCGCTTTATCAGGTTCGATATCGCACGGAAGCGTTTCGTCAACCTCTGCGCTGTCAACTGTAAAATCATCTGTTATAAGTGACAAAAGTTCTTTTCTTCTCGGTGATTTTGACGCTAAAATAATCATTATAAAGTACCTCTTTGATAAAGCCCTCTCGTATATTTAAAATCAGGCTTTCCTCTGTTTTCATAAAGAGCAATAACTTTTTCTACCTGCTTTTTGCTTTCAATTGAAAAATAGAAATGAATGAAATCGGTTTTAACTTCATCAAGCCTGTCAAGCATATAAAGCGGATGGCAATTAAGCATTTCAACGCAAGGAAAATCACTGCACATAATAGGAAATTCCATACCCTTTCTGTCCGTCAGCCTGCCGTGCTTATCACATTCAAAACAGCCTATATCATTTTTAACAGGGCAATTGCGATTAAGCATAAGCGGCAAATAACCGTATACAATCATACCCTTATCACGTGCATTAATATTATTAATTTGCGATTGCGTAAGCTCAAATGACAAAATCGGGTGGTCGATTTCGTTTGCGCTAAGAGAGTTAAAAACATTAAGACCAAAGTCGCCGTAAACCTCAAAACCCATATCTTTGCAAAGGGTATATGAACCTATGTTGCCGCAAAGCGCCTTATTGACTCCGGCTTTTTTCAACTTTTCAAGCCTTATTTTAAGTTCGTTTTCAATTCCAAAAAGCCCTCTCGGCAAAACAACTCCTGCCCTGTTATCAACAAAATCCTCAAGCGAGGAATTAACAGGTATAAACACACGCTCAAACGGGTGATTGTCAGGTATTTGACTTGCATTTGAAAAAGATGCCGTGGCATAAGGCTTATCAGGCTGATTATATTTTGGAAGGAAAACATTAAACGGCTTATATTGCAGTTCGATTTTTTCCTGCTCATCAAGCTTTGAAACGGCATTTCTTCGCATTTCATTAATCTTTGAAGCGGGCAAAATAAGACCGTCATCAAGATTGATTTCAATATTTTTTGAAAAATATTGCGTACCTCCGAATTTTGAAAGCCTTTCTTTTAAACTTTCCTCGCTCATAGGCTTATTAATTGCTTTTTCAGGCACATCGCCTATAACGGTAACCTCTTTTTTATCACTTTTGGCAATCAACACCGCTTTTTCATTATCATGGCAGGTAAAGGATATATCAAGCGGAATTAACGGCGTTTCCTTTTCATAATTTCTTGCTATTTTCTTTAAGACATTATTCGCTGCAACAACATCTTCCTTTTGCCTTGTTCCAAACATATTTTTGCCGAGTTTGGAATTGAGATATCCGTTTGTAAAACCGCTGCGTGAAAAAACACTTCTAAGCATAAATTCATCACTTGATGAGTATTCGCCGTCAATCGCCTTTTTAACTGCGCTTACAGCCGCCGAAACATACTCCGGTCTTTTCATTCTGCCCTCAATTTTAAGGCTTGTTATTCCGTCAAGCTTGTCAAGTTCGCCGATTAGGCTTAAATCCTTAAGAGATAAAGCGTGGTCAGCATTTCCACCGGCGGTAAACGGCAAGCGGCACGGCTGAGCGCAAAGCCCCCTGTTTCCGCTTCTTGAGCCGATAACGCTTGAAAGATAGCATTGACCTGAAACAGACATACAAAGTGCCCCGTGAACAAAAAGTTCAAGTTCCAAATCTGTACTTTCCCTTATTTCTTTAATTTCCTCAAGGCTCATTTCTCTCGGCAAAACAATACGTGAAAAGCCCATTTCCTTTGCCGCTTTTGCTCCGTTTGGAGTCATAATACTCATTTGTGTTGAGCCGTGAAGCCTTACACTTTGAAAATGCTCTCTAATCATTTTTGCAACGCCGATATCTTGAACAATAAATGCGTCAACACCGCATAAAAGCGCATCTCTAACTGTGTTATACGCATTTTCCATCTCGTCGTCACGTACAAGAATATTAAGTGTTAAGTAAACCTTGACACCGTGGCTGTGGCAATATTCAACAGCTCTTTTAAGCTCTTCATTATCAAAATTGCCGGCATTGCGCCTGGCGTTAAAGGATTTACCACCAAGATAAATCGCATTAGCGCCGCTGCGCACACCGGCAATAAGCGACTCCATGCTACCGGCAGGAGCCAAAACTTCAAAATTCATAATTTTCTCTCAATAAAAATATATTTATTTTGCGGCAAGCTTATCTCTTAAATCGGAGATTTCACGGTTAAGACGTTCAACCTCACGTCTTGCAACGTCAACCTCCATTCTTGCCCTTGCGCTGTCCTCAAGATAATCTTTAATTTGAGCACGAAGATTATCGGCAGATGCAGTAGCCTTTTTGCTCGCATCGGCATTATCAAGTGCAACAAGAACAGCCGCCTGAGTCATTGAAAGAGAAGGATTTGCATTAATAATAGCTCTCATATTCTCGCTTATTTCGTCAGCAAGAGCCTCGACATATTCCGCCTCATCTTCAGTCACGATTGTATAACTTGCGCCGCCTATTTTTACATGAACTTTATTTTTTGTCATAATCACTCACACCTTCAAAAAAATCGACATATTTCTACTCAATAAGTATACCAACAATAAACATAATTGTCAACGTGAATAAATAACAAGTTTGTCAAAATTTAGCAAAAATTTTGAATATTTTTATTGATATAAAAAAGAAAATATATTAAAATAGCATTGTAAGAATACGGAGGCATTAAAATTGGACGAATTTAACGCAAGCAAAATAGGCTCAAATTTAATAGCGGTTTCTAACTTTTATGACCATCGCTCAACCGAAATACAAAAAAAGGCATATCCGAATATGCTCGGTGCAGCAAACGGATATATTATTTCATATCTTTGTGAAAATAAGGATAAGAATATTTTTCAAAGAGATATTGAGCGTGAATTTGATTTGAGCCGTTCTACGGTTTCAACAATTCTTAAGCAGCTTGAAAGCGAGGGATTAATTGAGCGCAAAAGCGTAATTATTGACGCAAGGCTGAAAAAGGTTGTGCCGACCCCTGCGGCTGAAATGATTAACGAGGCGTGTTCTAAGGAAATTACTCACTTTTTCTATGACCTTGCAAGCAATCTTACCGATAACGAGATGAGTACATTCGTCAAGGTTCTTGATACTATGAAGAAAAACAGCGAGAGAATACGCAACGATTTATCAAGAGATATCTTTTAAAAAATAAAAATCAGCTGATAAGACTGTCGTTTTAAACGATAGTCTTATTTTTTTAGCTTTTAATGCATAAATGTAATAAAATTATTATATTTATTTTATAGACAAGAACTAATTAATGTGATATTATATATAAGTTAAAATGAGATTTTGCAACTTTTCAAATCTCATTATTTTGGGTTTTATACGAGGGTTTTATATGGGTGACTATAAAATAAACATAGTCAATTTAAATGTGACGAAAAATTATGTTGAATTAACGGCGGAGCTCGAGGGGGACAGAGAGCTTTATTATCCGAGAATTTCCGCTTGCTTTTATGGCGAAAACGACAACAGAATATTACCTATGGATTTAAAATCTTGCAACAAAAACAAGGCAATTGCAATAGGTATTTTTGACACTCCTTTTTTATTTTATAACGACAGGAAAAGTCAAAATGTAAGAGTAAATTTTCTTTTCAGTGACGGCAACGGAGAAAGCATTATTGTTAAACCGGAAAAAGAATTGATTATCCCGATTAAAAAGAAAAATATACTTTCTCATTTCTTTTCAAGCAGCAAAAGAGAGCGCTCAAAAATGATTGTTACGGCTTTGATGTCGGCTATGTTTTTGCCGTATCGCAAAATGAAAGTTCAGCCTAACAAGGTTACTTTTTTATCCAACCGTTCCGACAGATTGACAGGAAATATCAAATCGGTCTTTTTTGAGATGACCAAATTAAACAATGTTGACATAACCGTACTTTGTAAAAAAGGCGGATTAAAGGAAAATTTACCTAACCTGTTCAAGTTTTTCAAGCTTTATGCAACAAGTTCGGTAGTTTTTGTTGACGACTATTATCATTTTCTTTCTTATCTAAAGAAAAAAGATGACGTTAAGCTTATTCAGCTTTGGCACGCTTGCGGTGCATTTAAAACATTTGGCTTTTCAAGGCTCGGTCGTGACAGCTATCTTCGCCAAAGTTCCCCTAACCACAGGCAGTACGACTACGTTATTGTAAGTTCCAATGAGGTTATACCTTATTATGCCGAGGGTTTCGGTGTTTCAATGGATAAAGTTATCGCCTTAGGTTCGCCGAGATGCGATGTGCTTGAAGATGAGAACTACAAAAAAAGATTCAAAAAAAGATTTTATAAAGAAAATCCTGAATTTAAGGGAAAAAAGATACTTTTATTTGCTCCGACTTTCCGTGGCGGCGGTATGGGCAATTGCTTTTATCCTATTGAAAAATTTGAAGTTGACAAAATATTTGATAAAATCAGCGACGATTGGGTAATTGCAGTTAAGATGCATCCATATCTTTCAGAGAGACCAACCTGCAGTGCCAAATATAAAGACAGATTAATTGACCTCACTTCAAAATATGATGTAAACGACCTCTTATTTATCAGCGATTTGCTTATTACCGATTATTCAAGCGTTATTTTTGAAGCGTCTATTGTTAACGTGCCTATGCTGTTTTTTGCTTTCGACCTTAATGAATACAGCAGGGACAGGGATTTTTATTGCAACTTTGCGTCATTTGTTCCCGGAAAAATCGTTTTAAACACCGATGAAATGGCAGACTCAATCAATAACGAGGATTATAATCAAGAGCTTGTTAAGCCGTTTAGGCAAAGATATTTTGGCACTAAAACAGGCGAAGCCACAAAGAATGTTGTTGAATTTACAAAGGAGCTTTTAGATAACAATGTTTGATTGCAAAATGATAATCAACAAAATGAATATAGAAAAGGACAAGCTTAACATTTCAGTTTCAATAAGCTGTCCGTTTGACATTGATGTCACATCACCAAAAGCAAAAATCATTTTTGAATGCGGCAAAAAAACGAGAAGATTGCCTTTTCTTGTAACAAATTATTTCAGGCAAAAGCAGAGTGACTCGTGTATCATTGTTTGCACTTATTCATTTTACCTTGACGATATATATTATAACTACGACTGTAAAGACGACATAAATGTCAGGATTGACTTTTATTACGGAGACAACGAGGTTATAGGCGTTCCGTTCACAGTTTCCACTAACGTTTTGACTGAAAATCCGAATATTGAACTTGACGAGCAGTATATTGAATATGAATGTTTTGACGGTGTAACCGTATTTTCGGAGGAGTCGGAATTTATTAATGACAGAAAGACTCCTAAAAACATTTACACATTCGATTTTGACTGTGAAAACAGCAAATTTATTATTCATCAAACTCCCGAAAGCAGAAACAATAAGAATTTTATTGAAAAAAGTGTGATAATAGTTCCTCTTTTAAGATTATTTTTCTTTGTTTTAAGAATTGCTTTAAGTGTTGTTTTGCTTCCTTATTTCATTGTTGACGGTTTTTTGGCAGCGCTTGACATTTTGCCGAGAAGAAAAACGCAAGACATTGAAGGAATCGGAAAAAACATTTTTGTTCAAATCAAAATCAATATTTCGTCTTTTATTAAAACGAGTTTTAAAAAGGATAATTTTCTTGAAAATATACGTCTGCCGCTCTACGAGATTGCAAGAATTTATTACAAAATTTTATCAAAAAAGCCTGTTGTTAAAAATCGAATCACCTTTATGTCGGGCAGGCGTGACGAAATAGGCGGAAATCCCGAATTCGTTTATAACCTTATAAAAGACAGAGATGATATTGACTTTAAGTTTCTTATGTTCTCCGACCCGGCAGGTCACAGAAGAATTAAGAATATAGTTAAATTCCTTAAGCTTTATGCAACGTCAAAGGTTGTTATTGTTGATGACTATTTCAGGCTTTTGAATTTAGTTACAAAGCGTGATGATATTAAGCTTTTTCAGCTTTGGCATGCCTGCGGAGCATTTAAGACATTTGGCTTTACACGTCTTGGCAAAAAGGGCGGCCCTAAGCAAACAGACCCTAACCACAGAATGTATGACTATGCAATAGTAAGTTCACAGGAGATTGCAAAGCATTATGCCGAAGGCTTTGGATTAAGTGACGAAAACGTTGTTGCAACAGGTATTCCGAGAACCGATATATTTATGGACAAGGAATATGCAAGTAAAATCCGTTCTTCGTTTTATGAAAGATATCCTCAACTTAAAAATAAAAAAATAATGCTCTTTGCGCCTACCTTTAGGGGCAACGGTCAAATGAGTGCATTTTACCCGACAGACGCATTTGATATTGAAAAAGCATACGAGGGCTTGGGCGGAGAATATGCAATACTTATTAAACTTCACCCGTTTTGCGAGGAAAGATTTGAAATTCCGGAAAAATACAGCGATATGATAATTGATATGAGCGACGAGGACGAATTAAACGACCTTTTATTTGTTACCGATTTGCTTGTAACCGATTATTCAAGCGTTATTTTTGAAGCTTCGCTTTTAAATATTCCTATGATGTTTTATGCTTTTGATTTATACGATTACATAGCAAGCAGAGATTTCTATTACGATTTTGAAGGATTTGTTCCGGGAAAAATTGTTTTCAGTGAAAATGAGCTTATAAATGCAATTAATAAAAAGGATTTTGAAAGCGAAAAGGTTGACGGATTTAAAAACAAATTCTTTGACGACCTTGACGGAAAATCAAGTGAGAGAGTTACAGACTTGATTTTAGAAAATTTAGATATATAATATAGATATAAAAATATATAACAAACCTTACAAGGAGTTTAAATTTATGGTTTATGCAGTTATATTAGCCGGCGGTGTCGGCTCAAGAATGGGCGGCGACAAGCCTAAGCAATATCTTACGGTAAAGGACAAGCCTATCATTGTTTACACGATAGAGAAATTTTTTGCAGTTCCGGATTTCAAGAAGATTATCGTTCTCTGCCCTAAGCAATGGGTTGAACATACAAAAAACCTTATCGAAAAGCACATTGCCCCTGCAAGTGACAAGATTGCCGTTATCGAAGGCGGCGATACAAGAAACGAAACTATTATGAATGCAATTAAGTTTATTGAAGCCGAGGGCAACCTCAACGACGATACAATTATTGTTACTCACGACAGTGTTCGTCCTTTTGTTACGGGCAGAATTATTAAAGAAAACATTGAATTTGCAAAGCAGTACGGCGCTTGCGATACTGTCGTTCCCGCTACAGATACGATTGTTGAGGCTAATGACAACACTGTTATTAGTTCAATCCCTGACAGAAGCAAAATGTATCAGGGTCAAACTCCGCAATCTTTCAATGCACTTAAACTTAAGAATATTTACAATTCGCTTTCAGACGAGGAAAAAGATATTCTTACAGATGCCGCTAAGATATTTGTTATTAAAGGCGAAAATGTTGCGCTTGTTGAGGGTGAAACCTTTAATATGAAAATAACATATCCTTATGACCTTAAGGTTGCCAAGTCTTTGTTGGAGGACGAAAGCGATGATTAATACTGTTTACAGGCTCGTTGCCCCAAGAAGATTTGAGATTGCTTTTGAAGACATCAACCTTTTTGGTGAAAACGCAATTGTAAGGCCCACCTATTTATCTATCTGCAATGCAGATATGAGATATTACCTCGGAACACGTGATGCAAAGGTGCTTGCCGAAAAGCTTCCTATGGCGCTTATTCACGAAGGTGTAGGCGAAGTTTTTCTTGACCCTACGGGAACATTTAAAACCGGCGACAAGGTTGTTATGGTTCCTAACGCTCCCGTTGAAAAGGACGAATTTATTGCCGAGAACTATCTTCGTTCTTCAAAATTCTGTGGCTCGTCTATGGACGGCTTTTTGCAGGAATTTGTTGAAATTTCGCCTAAAAGGCTTGTTAAGCTTCCGGACGATATTGATATGACTGTTGCTGCATTTACTGAGATTGTTTCTGTTTCAGTTCATGCCATTTCACGCTTTGACAAGATTGCGCACGCAAGAAGAAATACCATTTCCGTTTGGGGTGACGGCAACCTCGGATATATAACTTCTTTATTCTTAAAATATCATTTTCCAAAATCTAAAATCGTCGTTTTCGGCACTTCAAGCGACAAGCTTGCGGATTTCACTTTTGCAGACGAAACTCATCTTGTAAACGAAGTACCGGACGGATTTACTACTGACCACGCATTTGAATGTGTAGGAGGAAACGGAAGTCCGATTGCGATTGAGCAAATTATCAGTCTTATAAAGCCTGAGGGCACTATTTCAATCTTAGGTGTCAGCGAATATCCTGTTCCTATTAATACAAGAATGATTCTTGAAAAAGGTCTTCGTGTATTCGGCTCATCAAGAAGCGGTGTTAAGGACTTTGCAAAGACTGTTGATATGTATAAAAAGCATCCTGAGATTATCGACTACCTTGGCAATCTTATCAATTCTGTCAATGTAGTTCGCACTACAACCGATATTAAAAATGCTTTTGAAAAAGACACGCAAAAGTCATTTGGTAAGACCATTATGAAATGGGAAGAATAAGCATCAAAACGCAATGCAAAAGCATCATTAATTAAATAAAAATAAGAAAAAGGTGTAATCCTGCTGTTGTCGGGATTACACCTTTAATTAATTCAATAAATATTCGTATTTTTATTATTTTGAATTTAAAATAAAACTGTTATTGGGATTCATAATTTGATTGTTGCTCTGCTTAAATTCGAGAGCAGTGAAAGCCGTCTTTTCCTGCGGCTCAAAATACGTATCTTCAAATGTATACGTCTCATTATCATTTGACTTGCTGTCTGCTTTTTCGTCATCCTTTGGAGTGTAAGCGTAAATATAGCCGTAAAATCTCTGTCCGTAATGAGAATACATATTATAATATGTTTTAGTGTTAAAATAATTGCCGCCCCAATGCGACTCCGAAACAGTAATGCTGCCGTCCTTATTAATTTCTTCGACTATTGCAACATGGTTTGACCAACAGGCTACTGCACCCCTTTCGGCAACGTCACCGTAATCATAATAACCGTTTCTTTTATTGATACTCCACCATTGACCTGCATCACCTCTGTTAAGCTTTGGCGCTTCACCGTTAAGCTCATAAAGCCTGCCGTAAGCGTAAGCAACACAGTTTGGCATTCCGTATCCCGTTTTGGAATAAACGTTTAATTTGCTTGTATAGTAAGGCTCACCGTTTGGAGCTGTAAGCCTCGGCTTGTATTCTTGTGAAAATGCTGTAAGTGGGGAAAGAGTTAATATGAGCGCTGTCATAACAACTGCAAGAATACCCTTTTTCAGTATTTTTATCAATATAACGCCTCCTTTAATAAGCGACGTTGACATTTTAGCATAAATTACATTTTGTAATCTATAGTAATATGTTACAACAAAATTGTAACCTTTTTGTAATAAATATACCGATTAGCCAAAATTTTGCCATTTTCCTTGACAAATTAGACAGTTTTACAAGACATCTTTCTAATATAGTGCAGATTACCATTTTTGTATAAATAAAAAAACGAAGAAACACATATTGTGAATCTTCGTTTTTTATTTAAATAATATTTTTATTTATCGTATTCAATAGAATCTGTTGTAATAAGCGTTACACCGTTTTTCTCGAGCTTTTTCATAACCTCAGGGTCGTTAATCGTCCAAGCACCGAGGTCCAAGCCTTGATCACGGCATTTTTTAAGAATGTCATTTTTAAAATTAGCTTCCTTATTACCGTTAAAATCAATGCCGCAATCCAAAATGCTTCTTGCATCTTCAATATCTTTTTCACTGATTTTTTGAACAAGGTAATACATTTTGCTCGTGGTGTCAAGCTTTCGCATAGTTTTAAGATTTTCAAGATGGAACGAAATATAAACCGGCTTAAGGTTATACTTCTCGGCAAGATTTACAATTTCATTATAATACTGAGTGTTGTTTTCACCCTTGAGTTCGATATCAGGT
>ENA-OOXA01000449-OOXA01000449.1-human-gut-metagenome-genome-assembly--contig:-NODE-449-length-30727-cov-6.266204_pt1 | contig 30727 bp, 17 predicted proteins | sample MGYA00241581_ERZ501331 | MGnify/ENA primary metagenome ERZ501331 (study PRJEB25962, sample SAMEA2042982) | human gut metagenome | biome: human gut; feature: human-associated habitat; material: faeces...
GGCAGCACATCCACAACCATGTGATCTTCAACTCCACAGCATTGGATGGCACCAAAAAGTTCCGGAATTTTTTCTTTTCGGCGTTGGCAGTGCAACGGTTGAGTGATCTGATTTGTCTGGAACACCAGTTGTCTGTTATTGAAAAGAAGCCCTACCGGGAGCGACAGAAGCGTGTTCTTTATCCGCCCAAGGAGAGCAACCGTGACCGCCTGTGTGGAATCATCGACAGCATCCTTGCAGAAAAGCCCAAGGATTACGAAGATTTTCTGCAAAAACTGGAACAGCAAGGTTATGAGGTCAAGCGTGGAAAATACACCTCCGTCAAGGGCGCACGGCAAAAACGGTTCATACGCTTCAAAACACTGGGGGCTGGGTACAGCGAGGATGAACTGCAAGTGGTGATTGCGGGAAAAACTGAACACCATCCACGTCAAATACAGCCGCTCCAAGAGCCGCCCTTCCAATTGCTGGTTGACATTCAGGCAAAGCTGGCCGAGGGAAAAAGCGAAGGCTATGCACGATGGGCGAAAAAATATAATTTGAAAGAAATGTCCAAGACGCTGATTTTCTTGCAGGAGCACAAAATTGGCAGCGCAGATGAACTGAATGAACGCACAGCGGCGGCAACAGAAAAATACCACCAGCTGGGAGATTCCATCAAAGCCGCTGAAACACGGATGGCGGAAATTGCTGTGCTGAAAACGCACATCGTCAATTACGCCAAGACCCACCCAGTCTACGATGCCTACCGGAAAGCGGGATATAGCAAAAAGTTTCTGGATACTCACCGCGAAGAAATCACACTGCACAAAGCAGCCAAGGCCGCTTTCGATGAAACAGGCTTAAAAAAGCTACCGAAGGTCAAAGCACTGAATGCAGAGTATTCCGATCTTCTGACCCAAAAGAAAGCAGCCTACCCGGACTATCGCAAGGTACGAGAAGAAATGCAGGAGTTGGTAAAGGCACAGAAAAATATTGAATTGTTCTTCGCAGAAGAAAAAGACGCACAGGAAAAGCAGCAGACCCGATAAACGAAAGTCGCCGAGGATTCTAACCCTTTCATGGGGCGGAATCCTCGGCGACTTTTTTAGTTTATGTAGCAGCGATCCTGCGAAACGAGCCAATCTTCACACAGCCGCTGGGCTTCATCTGTTGAGCGGCACACGCAATTGAACAGCTTGCCGTGCAGGGAGCAGTAGGTGTAACGGATTTTGGGCACACCGTTCTCATCCCGAAACTTTGTGTAGCGTTCCTCACCGGGCATCAGATAAAGCTGCTCCATTTCTGCATCGTCCTTTCCGTTTTCATGTGTCAGGCACACAACGCACCTATTCTATCATGAACTTAGGAATTATGCCATTGACGCTTGCACCAAAAAGCGCCCCGGATTTTCGGAGAGAGTGTGCATTGACACATTCAATAGCGTTCGGAAAGAACGCGCAGCCTGCACCGGAACGGTGCAGATCAGAAAGGGTTTGGGATTTCCCAACAAGCATTTTGCAACGCAAAATTTGCATTTGTGCGCACGAATGCACTGCTTGCCAGAGTTATCTCAACCATCGGATTCATCTTTCACTGTATCAGTTTTTTTCTTAATATAGTCATCATAAAATCCGATTGCCTTTTGCAGTGCCAGAAAATGTTTTCCAGTATACTTGATTGTTCGCTTCTCTCCCTGCATCTCGATGTCGCAAACAATCAGGTTTTCATCTTCTTCCTCGACGTTGTATGTTTGAATCATTCGGACAAGTTCAGAAAGATTTTTCTTTCCATATCTAAACTCTGCTGCACAGTTCGGGCAAAGGCACAACGAATTCCATCCCTCAGAGATACTCTGCTTGTACGTTGTCGGAATCGAATCCGTCGGCAGAATATTGCACGCCTCGAAGTATGGTTTTCCATCATATCGGATAATCTGCTTACCGCAAATCTGGCACTTGCCAAAATATTGCGCTCGCAAAAAAGCCTTTTCTTCGTGGTTGCTTTCAGAACAGGTATACCGCAGTCGCGGCGCAACTGTTTTTTGGCCTTCAAGTCCCTCTTGGAAGTTTTCTTCCAACTTTTTTTCGCGATGTTTCAGGTTCCGCACAGCACCGTACTCGCCCAATGTCTCATCATCTGGAGCTGGCTCTGTCTCTACCTCGGTCTGCGCACTGCTCTGCTTCTCAAGCAACTCCGTTAAAGATTGTGTTTTGTCAGTCTCTTTCTGTCGCTTTTTCTGAAGTTTCTGGTATGTTTCGCACATTAGACGCAGTTCATCAGGTCTTTTCAGCATAGCACTGATAAAAGCCTGGTATGGTTCCTCTACGCTTTGGATTACAGTCTCGACAGCTTCGCTTTCTACCTTAAAGGGAAGTTGTGCAAATATCTCTGCTCCGTGGCCAGAATACTGCACAGCTAGGTCTGATTTTTTTATGTCAGAGGGACTTTGAAGTGTTCCAGTCTTATCGTACAACCATTTTGTACTGCTAAGCTCCAACGCCAGCATTGAAGGAATATGATTCACACTGTCAGTTGTCGTGGTGTTAAATGCCTTACTATGAGAACCGGTCATTTTTCCGTATAATGGGTGCTTCTTCACTTTTTCATTTATAAGATCCACCACTTTAACTGACATTTCAACGGAGTTACTGCACAAGATATCCTGTAGATGGTCGATAGAATGGTACATATCCCATGTTTCCGGGTAGTCTACTCTTTGACATCTCTTGTAAAGGACACGCTTCTGTAACATTTCAAAGAAACTGGCATCCGCCTTTCTCAGGTGGTTATTGTACGCATAATGGTCCACGAAAACATCCTTAATCCCTACGTTGCAGCCTATTTTTTCAAACACTTCCGCCGGAACGTTTCCACGATAGTCTTCCGACACCCATGACACATCCATCTGACCCAGCACTGCCTGCACCGCAGGATCTGAACGATCCAGAAAATCAGACGGAATATAGCAATCCGCCGGTTTCTTCCATCGATGTCCATCCCAAACGATTGGGACATTTGCCAGAATACGTTGCACCTCCGCTGCATTCTCCTTTAATGCACGCTCGATCAGTTCAAAGTGCTCCAGATTATCCTCAAACTGGATATCCGTATCATCTGAATCTTCACCATAAAAGCACAACACATCATCTTTCAGTTCCCGAATGGCATTATATTCCTCAATGCCAAGTGCATCAACATAAAAATTTCTGCCACGCTGATCCTGAAGGATTGCTGCACTTATTTTATTTTTGCAGGATGTCGGATTATTAAGGTAGACCTGTGCCATACCATCGTACTGGCAGCGGATGTGCGAACCATCTTGAAGCCGGACAAAGGGAATTCCTTTGGCATCTACTTTTTCTTTGGAGCGGAAGACACCAGTACAGGTTGAATAAATCGTCTCAAACAGATTCAACAGCCATTCATCGGATTGATTTTCCAGAATTTCTGCGGTCAGGCGCGGGAGGACATCCCTCCAGCGTAATACCGGCAGACCAAAATGATGAGTCAGATACATCATCAGATGTTCGTTGACTCCAAGGCAAACATCTGCTTTTACCCAACAGGCTGTGTCACCATATTCTTTCTGTAAGATGGACTGTGTGATATTATCTGCTATATTTTTAGCATAAGGCAGCATTGCATTTTGGATCGAGCAATAGCCGCCTTCTTCGGTCGGCAGAAGGGCAAGACCATCCCTTAAAAGCGCAAGTCCCATTTCATGGATGCCTCGAAGATTTTCTTCCTTACAGGTATCCAAGATTGGGTATACCTCGTTCAAAAACTCAAGTGTTACATAACCATTTTTCAACAACCAGCGGACGCCATCGGCAAAAAGTGCTGCAAGTTTTTCAGCAAGGAACTGATTCACTTCATTGTGCCTGACATTGTCTCGCGCAGGTGTCGTTGAGAACGGGACATGAATGTAAAATGTCTGATGCGTTTCGACTGCTGTCTGGAAAAAAACATAAAGATAGTGCTGTTCTGTCGGGATAACCCTATCTTTTCCTTGGCCATCTGTTTCGAGTTCATATCCAATCAAAATTGGCTGCTTATCTTGTGTACGAAACACCAGAAGTTTTTTTGCAGAATCTATTGGCTTCTGCGTCAGCAGAACTTTATCCACACCATTGTCTACTTGGGTGAATTCTTTGCTGACCGACCATTCATTTTCATCCGGATAGATCTTGCAGCTTATATTTCTGACATTGCAAAGGGCAAACAAGACATCCGAAGAAAGATACTTTTTTAGCGCATCTCCGATTTCATTATAAGCTGTTTCGGGATTGACTTCTCCGTCAAATGGGAGAATCAGAATCGTATCGTCCCCGGTTGCCTCATTTTCTTCCGCATAAGGAAGGACCAGATTGCAAATCCGGAAAGAATACTGGCCAGAATAGATCCGCGGCGTTTTCGTATAGGCATAGACAGACTTGAATCCAATACCAAATCGTCCAATTTTACCAGACTCCGGCTCATCCTTTGTAGAACGAATGCCGCAAATGCCCTGGATATCTGCTTCTGTAAACGGCTTTCCGTTATGACACAGCACCAATCGGTCCGGGTAAAGGGAAAATGTCACATAGGTTGCCCCAGCATCCTCTGCATTCTGAATCAACTCAAAGATAAAGTGTGTTCGGTCGCTGTACTGATCTACCAGAATACGTGGTGCCCATTCTTCAAATTTCTGTCCGTAGTCCTGCTTACTGCGTTCCCGGATCTCAGAATATAAATCGTCCATAAAATCAATCCTTAGTTATAGTTGCAAACCGTTATAATGCCATTCACAATAACATTTTCCTCCACGGTTGCACGGTTTTGAATCTTTTCCAGCTCACTTAAAGTCGATGTTTTATCTTCCTCAAGGCTGCGAAGCTGGCTCTGATACATCCGCTTGATATTTGCATCCTCCACATTCTGAATACGGCTCAGCAAATCTTCTTTGCGATATTGATAACTTTTCAGAACAGCGGCGCGTCGGTAGTCACATTTTTCCTTTACGTCTGCGGTCAACTGTGCAAGAGCCTGTTGCTGCTGTTCACGCTTTCGCTGAGACAGCGCATCCCACTGGTTTTCCGCATAATCACCGAGAATTTCTTTGTAGTCTGCGGTTTCCAACAGGTCACAAAGATCCGATGCCGACAAATTGATTTCCGAGATCGGCACGATGCGGACTTCTTTCCGCATCCCGACGATCGTCCGTTCCACGAGCAGGAAGGGATAGTCTCCGGTTGGCACCGGGCAGTCTGCGGTATCTACCAGCAGATGAATGTAAACTTTTTGACGATTGTGCAGCTCGGCAGCTGCCATCCTTACCAACGGATGCACTGCCGTAAAGAAAATAGCATTCCGATCTCGTGCTGCTTCTTCCTGATTGAATGTTACCGCGATTCGCGTGTCAGACCCTTTCAGATAGTCCATCCACTGGTTGTACATAGCCGATTTTTTCATGTGGGAGCTGCGCAGTTTTGCTTTCAGCGCCGCACGGTTCTCGCCGCTCAGTGTCAGCACCTTGTGAGGTCCGTCACCCTGAATGTAGTTTTTTTCTCCCAAAACCCGATTGAGATACTCCACTACGAGTGCCTGAATATACCGTTCCCCGATCCACGGATTTTCTGCATCCATGACTTTCCGATCCATCACATAGCCGGAAATATCAATGCCAAACAGCTGTTTGCTCTCATCCTCCAGCTTCTTCATTTCGTTGGCTCTGGAGACCTCGTTGTCAGCAATTTTTTCGATTTTTTCTTCTTTTTCCTGCTGGGTCAGCTTAGAATCGAAGATTGCTTCATTGATTCGCTGGGTCATATCGCCGAGAATCCCGGCGCACTCACCAATCGAACTTTCGAATACGCCGATACGCTCCAAACAGCGGTGATAGATCTTTGCGTCAATTGTGTCTTCCGTCACCAGATTGCAGATGATAACGGTATCGCTCTTTTGTCCGCGACGGTCGATACGACCGATTCTCTGTTCGATTGCCATCGGATTCCATGGCAAGTCATAGTTGATCATAAAGTCACAGAACTGGTAGTCCAGACCTTCGCAACCAACTTCTGTGAACAGAAGCATCTCCAATGCCGCCGGATCTTCCGCAGGAAGCTCAAAACGCTGACGGAGTGCCAGACGCTCCTCATCTTTCACACTACCGTTCACCTGTGCCACGCGGTATCCTTTTCCGACAAGGGCCTTTTCCACATAATTCAATGTATGACGGAAAGAACTGAACAGGATAATCTTGTTATTCTTCTGGTGGCTCTTATTCTCCACAACTTCCAACAGCCTGTCCAGCTTTTCATCCGCCTGCGAGAGATTTTCCGACAATTCAATCACATGATTTGCCATTGCACGGAACTCTGTCTCCAACGAACCCATGTTCAACTTTTCAAGCTCATCAATAGTAACAGTTCCTTCTTCATCGCAGCAATCCGAAAGGATATCTCCCAGACGGCGCGTGACCATACCTTTCAGCAACGGCGCAAGACCAAAAATGCAGCTGGATGCCTGACGCATGAGCGTACTCATCATAAATTCCAGCGGCACATTATTGTGCAGGTAGCTGAGCGCATGGCTTTCAAAATCCATCAGTGCATCGTAAAGCTCCTTCTGCTCCGGGGTAAAATGGACCGAAACACTCTGCGGACGACGCACACAAAAATCATTCTGAATGTCCTGACGGCGGGTGCGGTTGATCATGCCGGAGAAGCTGTGCAGTCCTTCGACATCCTGAAGAAGGCCCACACGCGTTGTTCGATCAATCGGCTGCGCACTCTTGAGCTTTGCCATAACATTTTTATAGGTCGGGTTGTCCTCGATCACACTACGACCCCAGCCGGTTTGCGCAGCACAGGACAAATGCTCCGAAGCCTCTGAACGCCAGTTTTCTGCCTGATGCCGAATCAATCTTGCCGCCGCATTGATTTCTGCATTTGGCTCCTGCATTTCCTTGAATGTCTTTTTGTCCAGAATCACATCGGGGCGGAGGGCGTTCAACAAGGTATACAGATCCTCATCATCCGTCTGAACCGGTGTTGCGGTCAGCATAACGACTGCATCCGCATTGTCCGTAAAATAGCGCGCAACCTGATAAGCGCCTGTCGTTGAATGCCGGATGTGGTGTGCCTCATCAATGATTACAAGGTCAAAGTGAATCGGTTCTTCCAGATCAAGCAAACCCTTTTGCCGTCCCTTGCCATTAAGTAGTTCCCTCGTCATCAGAGAATATGGCAGGATCGTTTTTCGGAGAGCAACCGGCCACTCTCCGTCTTTATCGCATTCGTTGATTGCCTCCCGGAGCGAAGCACCATCCAGTTCTGTAAAGTTTTCATCAAACCGCTTCATTTCAGAGCGCCACTTATGTTCAGCAACCAGCGGCTTGGGGCAGATGATCAGTACAGACTCGAAATCATCGTTGCGTGCCTGCAATTCGCGGAGAATCAGGCCCGCTTCGATGGTTTTACCAACACCAACGCTATCTGCAACGAGGATACGTGGGCGTTCCGAGTGGATCATCTTCAAAGCCGGGCGGAACTGATAAGGCACAAAGTCTACACGCGCTGCATTCAGAGAGTACAGCTGGTCATTGGTGGGGCTGCAAAGCTGCTGAGCTGTGAGCAGAATTTTTAATTCATCAATCGAGACATTGCAGCGCTCCGGCGAAGCATCTGCCAGAAGAAGCTGATCTGCATAATAGGTTCCGAACCCAGTATCCATGAACATAACTTCGTATTCTGTGGAGTCTCCACTACCACGGATATTTCCAATCATGCCCACTTGATCTGGATTACTCTTTCTTACAACCTTCGCACCGACGACAAACGGATTTTCCAGTACCTTAACAGGAGCAGACTGCACAGCAGGGCTGGCAGACTGTTCTTCAGCACAAGAAGACGGTTCCTGAATCCGAATAGGATTTCCATAGTTCGGCATTTCTACGGATGCCCGGAATTCTTTGGCCTCGTTTATTTCTGCACGGCTTCCACCAAACCGCTCCATAAAATCAATGTACCTTGACAAATCGGTCTTCGTCATAGTCAAAGTTACTTCTTCTGGAGTAGGATGCGCCCAGTCATTCCGTACTTCAAACATGGCACTGATACTATCCTTCATCCCATAATAATCCGCATAGTACTCAATATTACGGAACGAGTAAATGTTTTTTCTGGCCACAGTCAAAGCCGCCTGTAAATCCAGTCCTTGCAGCGTTGAAATCCCTTTTTCGTTTACCTTTCTCTGCTGAAGTTCTGACAGGCTGGGAAGGACGATCATATTCCACCAATCGCTTGGTTCAAGGCTCTTTAGGCGTGGCTCTAACCATTTGCGACACACATCCGCCGCATTCAGAAGATAAACATTCATTTTTGCCACAACTTCCGCAATATTCATTTTTATTCCTCCTTTTTGACCCCAGCAATATCAATTTTTACAGGTCGCTTTTCCATGACAGCACCTGTATCCTTGTCCGTCAGCAGGAAATAGTAGTCATTTTCACGAGAATACGGGAGCTTCTTCAAAGTCAGCGTAACCTCTGTGCGGCGTTCCTCATCGACGCAGCCTGCGGTCTTGTCTGCCCGGATTGTCCGCTTGGTGGACACCTGATTGTCCATCGCATTGACGACAAAAACCTCATACGATGCCGGGAGGACCGTATCCGTCACAAGTTCTGTCTGAAGGAACTTCAACGTAATCTTTCCGTCCATCAGCGTTTCCGGGGTTGGCAGAAGCGAAACGGTGGCTTTCTGGGTCTCAACGTGCCCGGCCTGCGTGCGGACATCCAGCACCGGCACCAGCATCTCCTGCACAGAGGCACCACCATGCACATAGTTCTGCCCGCCGCCAGCACACTTGAAAATAGAGCTGCCCAGCGGGGTGTATGCCGTGCGGTCATCAGCCGTATCCAGCACATCCCCCAAGCGGTAGCCCACAGCTCCGACCACCGGCTGTGTGTCATCAGAAATTATAAAACGCTTGTTTTTGATCACCGCCTGTGGCAGATTGATGACCTTGTCGCTCTCCATGATCGGGTCGTGCTTATACAGGAATCCATGGTCTGCCGTTACGATAAAATGCCGGATGTTCGCATTGTCGGTCAGGCGGCGGATTTCCTTGTACAGTTCTTCCACAGCCTCCTCGCAGGCAGAAAACACTTCGTTTTCCGTGCGGGCCTCATCGCCGCGGGCATCGATCTGGTTGTGGTAAACATACACCAGCGTCTTGCCTGAGAAGTAGCTGCGCAACTCGTCGCGGCGCATATTCTGCATCTGGTCGAACTGGATGCAGCTGCTGTTTTTCTCTGCCGCTTGCAGGATGCTTTCCCGTGCAGCGGTACCTACCGTTTTCTTTCCGAGGATGGTCACAGTGCTGTCGGGCTGAAGCTCCAGACTGACATGAGGCAGCAGTGCCGCCATGCCGAGCTGGGTATAGGAGGGCACTGTGCTGACAGCCGGGGTCAGCTTTGCCGTGCATTTTGCATCCATCGCCAACTTTTCAAAAAGCTGCTGAGCCACTTCGTACCGCATGGCATCCGAAATAAACACCACCACGCGCTCCCGTGTGCCACTGACATTCTTGCTGTAAAAATGGGTCTGACGCTCTGTCTGGAAGGTGGTCAGATTATGGGACAGACTCTGGCACCAGCGCACAGCCAGCGGATCGAGGAAGCAACTGGTGTACACTTTTTCCACAAGAGCTTGCAGCTTTTCAATCTCCTGTGTACGGATGACTTTTCCATAGCTCAGGTAGAACTTCCGATAAGCCGTATCCACCTGCCATGCGCTGCCACTATACTGCGCCGCCAGTGCATCAACGCCGTCTGCCGGGACGAAATGCACTGCCTCCAGAACGGTGCAGGCATTGGCCAGCAGGCAATACAGCTCTTTCTGGGCATCCTTTGCGCCAAAGTAGATCTTGCTGCGCTCCTCGCAGATCTGCCGGATGCTGTACCCCTTCAGGGTTGCCGATGTGTTTTCTTCCATCAGGCGGTTCATGATCCAGCTGCTGATCTGTGTCTCTGCCGCATCGAATACCGTGCAGTCCAGCAATAAGTCGGGGTTCGTGTGCTGCAACTGCCCCAGAACCTGCATGACGTTCAGCTCCTGCGCAGCCGTTGCTGAGAACCGCTCAAAATACGGCTGATCTGGCAGATAGTTCATCATGCTGTCAAGGAAATTCAGAACCTCGCCCTCCTGCGGCAGGCTGCGATCCAGCCATTCATCCGGGGCATCCATGTCCATTGCGTGGGCAGCATAGGTGGCAAATAGGCAGGTGACCAGATCTTTCAGGTTCTTCCCGGCCAGATTGTAGCCAAACAGCCGTTTGCAGACCAACCAGAAATCCGTTGCTAGCCCGAATTTCTCAAAAAGCTGCAAGGATTCGTTCCCGGCATCCAGCGCACCGCGCAGAACATGGCGTACCAGTTCCTCCGGCTTGGGCGGGCACTTGCACAGCACCGCCATCATGGCCAGCGCAAAGGTTTCTTCCGTATAGGCAGGCGTACCCAGATCGTAGAACCGTTTCGTGCGATCCTGCGCTGCAAAGAAGTTGATATGTTCCTGCACAAAGAGCCGGGTTCTTTCATCCAGATCAAAGTCCTGTGCGATCATGGTCGCCTTGTCGGTGGAGTATTCCTGCGAGTAGCACAGCATATCCGCAAGATGGTTTTCCTCCAGTGGGGGCTTTGCAAAGGGCGCATAGATCAGAAAGCTCTCGTCCGGGTGGTCGATCTCCAGCATCCACTTGGTGGCAAACTGGGTGCGGGGCTCCATGCGGTATACCGTCACACCGGGGAGGTCGAGCTGATTCACTTCGTTCTCAAAGCTGGCCGATTCATCGTACCAGAATACCAGTTTGCGCTGCTCTCCCGGTGTAAACATTCCCCGGAGACGTTCTTCGATCTGGCGCAGTGTCGTTTTAGCCATGGGTTTTCATCTTTCCTTTACAATATCGTAGAAACACCAATACACCGGAGCGGTGTTGCAACACCCCGGTGTATTGGTTTCACATTATTTAATCGGCGCAAGTACGTTCAGATTTTTGCCATCTGCGGCGGTCTGCGCCTTGACGTAGTTCACTTTTACGCCGTCATCCAGATCCAGCGTGATGCGCAGGGCGGCAAGGTGGGCGATATTTTTCTCGTACTTCTCGCACTCCTCCTGCTGGAGCTTCAGCTTGTCCAGACGCTTCTGCGCCGTGGACACCGTGCGGGCATCGTTGCTGCTGGAAATGACATTGTTCTCCTGCACGATCTGCTGTGCGTAGGTGCGCAGCAGGGGGCTGAGATAGTTGTTGTAGACGCGGCCGGTGGTATCGGCATCCCAGCGGTGGAGGTAAACCAGCGCCTTGAAGCCGTTTTTCTTGCCGCTGTCGAACATCCAGTAGATGGGCCGCTTCTGGTAGATTTTGCAGTGGTCCGCAAAGAAATCCTTCAAAAAGTAGTTGCGGATGATCTCGCGGCTGGTGTTGCCCTTGCTGCCCAGTGCCTTTGCAATGAACGCAAGGTTTTCTTCCAGCGTGTCGGCACCGTACACCACCCGGACAAACTCCACGATACGGTTCACAAGGTCGTTTTCGCCAAAGTATTCCTCATCGCACAGGGGCAGCACATTGTCCTTCACCGGCTGGAGGGTCACATATTTGCTGGCATCCCATTCGCCGCCGGCGTATACCAACCCTTCCGCATCCAGCGAGTACCGCCCAAACAGGCACCCCACCGCATAGGAGAGCAGACTCTTGATCTCACGGGTCAGGTCGGCGCGGCGTACGGTCACGTCTTTATCTTCCACTTCCGGGGTAAGCTCGTCCTGCAAACCGTAAATATCAATAAAGATGCGGTTCAGTTCTTCTTCGTTGGCTTTGAGCTGCTGGAACCGCTGCTCACATTCTTCCTGCCATGCGGCAAATTTATCGCTAATCAGTCTTCCCATTTTTTTCTTCCTCCGACTGTCCGGTTGTAAACACCTTTGAACCGGCCATAAGTTGGTACAAAGTTAGTACAAAGTTGGTTCAAAGATTTTGAATTTCACCAAGTCATTTGCTTGCATACCATCTAGTCGCACTTGTCGTTCCTTCGGAGAAAACTCTCCCTTCTGCTCGTAATTCTCTCATCAGGACACGAATTTGATTACGATCCAGTCCCGGCAAAACTTGCTGCAGTTCTTTGAAAGGGGTTCCAACTGCATTATTTGCCCGGATATGCTTTAGGAGAAGTTCCTTGTTGGTGTCTCGATCCAAGCCAACGTGTCTTGTATGCACGCCAGTCTTGCCGGTAGCTGCATAAAGGCTTCTTGCAAGAACATACTTTTTCCGGCCGATATGCTCAACGATTCCCATCTCTGTCAGGCGACTCAGCCGGGACAGCATTTTTTCATTGAGAGAACGCTCATGGTACAGTGCATCAATCGCCAAGAAATCTTCTGTTGACAACATTGGCTCTGTAAATTTTTCACTGATTCTGTGAATAACCGAAAGCATTGCTTTGTCAAGGATCAACCCATTTAGCGTAACGCTGACAAAAAAATCATCCGTACCAGTAAAATCGGGCAGCGGCTTGGCTTCCTGCACGCTCAGTTCAAACATCAGGTTCATGCCCTGTCCAGAGCGTTCCACCATGCCGCACAGAGAAAGGATCTCCGCAATACGGCGATTGCGCGGCAGCTGGCGGTCCAGTATATTATCAAGTGTGATGCCAAAAGGCAGTCCGCCGGGGCTTTCAACCACCAGTCTATCCCGGTACTGGCGTACAAAGATGCTGCCGCCAAACTGATAGTTCCTATGGCTTACCGCATTCAGGATAGCTTCTCGAACAACACGCTCATTAAACGTGGAGATGTCGAACACAAAGAAGCCCTCTTGATAATGCTGTTTATCATTCCGCAGGTTGACCAGCTCCCAAATGCGATCGTAGCAGGTAAAGAAGCCAGACTTGAATTCTTCCCGTTGGTTTGCGGGGCCGGAGGCCTCGGAAGAGCGGTATTCAAAGATGATCTCCGCCTGTGGCAAAAATCTGACGAGTGCCTCGCTTTTTCCAAACAGGATCATTGCGGCATACGTCACCCCTGCGTCGGTCATTGCACCACAGTCAATGAGAATCTGTTCCTTTGAGCGAGTCGCAAGTTTCTTGTTTCCGCTTTTTTCGATCCACTTGGCGCGGAAGGCTTCAATGGCAGTTTCATCCAAGTCTTTGACGGTTGCTCCATCGCAGATTTTGCCGGAAAAGTCCGTGCCGATTTCCTCATAGATCTTACGGCGCTTTTCCTCCGGCATCTCTTTCAGGGTATCGCCATCATAGATCCACGCAACGCCTTCATAGAGGATCGGCAGACCAATAGGACGGCTCTTCACATCAAAAACGAGAACTCGTTTTTCCTCATAGGTGAACAACTGAAAATCCACATTGATTTTCAGCTTATCGATCAACCCCATGCGGGTGCGCTCTGGCTGTTCAAAGGCGCGACTTCCCACCACACTGCGGGGCCTTTTATCAGAGATACCAAACACCAGCTTGCCACCGCCATCATTCGCCAGAGCGCAGCAGCACCTTGCCGCCTCACCAAAGTCAAACCGATTCTTGGCTTCTTTGAACTGGACGTGTTCGCCTTCCTTCGCTTCCAGAAGTTCTTCAACACTATCTAAATATGGCATGGCGGTTCTCCTTCGTCTTAAAATAGCACTTATAATTTGAGCGTATGTTCTCCCTATAAAAACTACTGTTCCATTCGCACCACTTGGCAGTTATCTAAATTTTTGTGTAAAAAGGATATTGTCGTCAAAATATCGATTGCTTCGTCTTCTTCGATGATCCATTTTATTTTGGGTGTATGTGCGGTCACATTTCTGACCATGCTGTTTATTCCTTTTAGCATGGAACAAAATCCCTTTTGCTGGCTTTTTTCACTCTCCGTCTGAAGGGTATTTAGCACAAGATACGGATTGGAAGTCGAAAACGCTTTATCATATAAAGCCGTGCCATCTTCCTTGAGGTTCGTCAACTGCCGAATCTGCTCTGCCAGACTTTTCGTTGCTTCAAATACTGCATGGAAGTAGTTTTCCTTCAATAATTCTTCGGTGCAATATTGGAGTACCCGTCCATGTACACCACGCTGACGCAATTTAGGCAGGATGCTCTGCACCCTTTTCTGTGCATCATCAATGGTCTTTGCAACTGTTATTCTTTCAAACCGCCCATCTGCTCTGTACTGTATTCCACTAAACGAGAGTATCCCATTCAGCTTTGAGCGTAGGTCTTCAAAAGCGTCTTGGTTCTGGACATAGCTTACTGGAGCCAGCACTTCCTGAATAAACCGCAATATTGCATTTCCTGCTCCATCACGGTTTTGACGTTCCGTAAAAGCATATTCTAGCCGACGCCATTTTGTTGACAAACCACTATTATCTTGAATTTGAACATCGCTCAATACATGAGTTATTTGGCTTCCTGTCATTATTTCATCGCCAAACAGGTGACTAAGCTGTGTAATTTGAGCGTTAGTAAATGAAATTACATCTGCCATAGCTTCTCCCACATTAGTTTTATAGTGCGCTTAATTGTCACTCTTCCTTTGGCTTATAGTCACTGCTATCATATATTTTGCATTCATCAACTGTCGTTTCACTCCACACCTTATCAAAAAAGTCTTCAATTAAGGTCGGCGATTCAACAATTTGAATAATATGATGGCTCTTTCCAAGCGAGTTGACCGAAGCACCAAGCGACCATACTCTCGTTTTATTAAAATGATATCGCAAAATTAAATATCTATCGTGGAATTTGCTTCCGTAATTCGCATATACCGTTCGGAACGTCAAATTAAGATCACAATCAGCACCCAGTGCTTCTTCCAATTCTTTCCTAAATTGTTTTTTTGCTGTTTCAAATTTAGTTTCATTAGTCGTATTTTCCGGAGTTGCTTCTTGTGGAGGATTTCCAGAATTATCATCCGGCAAAATTTCTTTGCGCGCCTCTTCATTTTTGTTTATCGTATGCAAATCCGTCAGGCAGCGAATACGAATATTTTCCTTTTGAGAGTAAACAACTGTATCTAATATATCATTAGCTGACAAATATGGATCAATTAGGTTGATTTCTTCCAAGTCCCAAAGTAGATCTGTATTCATAATTGCCTGAACATCGGAAAGTGCACGCTTATGGAGTTCTTCTTTACTTTCAGCTCCCGGCTGATAAAAGTTCAGATATTTATGTTTTTGAAAAAAAGTATCTTCCCATTGTTGTTGACGCCTTCCAGCCTCAAGCATTTCTGTGTCCGCATCAAAAGTTCCAATTTTTCGATGTCCATTCAAATGAATTTGAATTGTTTTTCCATTTCTAGTAACTCTTCTTTCCCCCGGAGACACAACAAACACGCTCAACGGAAATGGAATCTGACTACGATAGCTGGAATACACGGACTGATCTGAAACATATCTAAATAAAACCAATCCTGTTTTCCTGTCAATAGCCGTTATAACTGTTTTGCATTGACTAGGTTCTATTTCCTTTGTTCGGAAATCTTCTCCGGGACGTAAAACAACATTTTCATCATAATACTCATATAGTAAATTATCATGCTCTTGTTCGACATGAAAACGCAGTTTAAGCCTAGTTTTGACTCCATCAGCTAGTCTAAACTCATGTTCTAATCCTCTAGGGCCAAGACTAATCGGCTTCACATTCAGTATTTCATTATCAAATCTACAGACAACGTTACCAATTCTATCTTGGAGAAACTCTAACTGATAGCCAAGAGCACACAAATCAAGATGTTCTTGAATATTCTGTATTTTCACCGGATCTAGGAATTTCTTAACATTTTCGGCTTTTGCGTACACTTCGAAAATATAATAATTTCCCATAAAATTCGATCCGTAAAGAGATTCTTCCAATGGAATAGTTTGTCCATAAAGGCTTCCCGTTGGATCATTTCCAGCCACATATTTAATTGGGGTTGGAAACGGTTCATCTATTTTGTCACCCTCGTCTATCCAAGAATCTGTGTAAGACCAAATTCCAGAATTCAATGCGTCACAAACACAAGATTTAAATCGTTCTAAGGTCATGACATATCGAGAAATAATTAGTTTAAGCTCTTTTCCGATAGGAACAGGAGATTCAAGTAGCGTAGATTCTTTTTCTTCTGTATAGAGCTTAGAAAAGTGCACATGCGTAAAATAGTTCCATGCTGTTTGAGTTTTCTTCTCAATAAGCACAATTTGATCTACTCGGCAATATTTATAGAATCCAAACGCACCATTCTCAAGTAGTTTGTCTAAGTCCCGTTCCCATTTTTCCATAGGCTCTCTCCTGTATTGTCTCACACCAGCGGGTGCTTCTTAAAGTCCCAGCTCGTTTCAAAGGCATCCCAATCTTTTTTTGAGGAATTAACATTCTCTATTGACATTTTCTCAATAATGCTTCTAGTACTCGCTTGAGGCAAAATAACAGGAATTGTCCCTGCCGCACCATTGCTGAAATTTATAGTTGGTGCAATAAGCGAAGCTATCTCATCGGTGAATTTGGAATTAAGGAGAGCTAGAAGATAGTAAAAATCATCTTTTGAAGCAACAACTATCGGACCTGCGTCGCCCATAACATGATCATAATCAATAATAGCTCGGAAGCTAGGTTTATAAGAAGTAACAAGACTCCATGTAAGGCACGGATGGAAGAACAATTTATCTGTAATATTACCAGAGCCTTTATAAGACTTCACAGATTCACCATCTTCCCCCCAATTTATTACATACTCATTATTTCCGAACCATTTTCTATATTCACCGCCCTTATTATATGGCTTAAATGTAGCGCAAAAATCTGTTTTGTTGATTTCATACCACAGTTTAAGCCACATATCATTATTACCGGTAAACATTCCCTTTCGTGTAGGCGCAATCGAATTCAAGGACCTTCCATTTTCAAATGCCCTAAATATTTGAGCGCACACCCAATAAGCTATAGGACTTCCTGGTATTATAGAGAAGTCATCCTGTCTGGAATAATACATGCCTTTTTTTTCAAAAAATCGTTGTTCTCTTGTTGCAATCGACTCAACTTCGCCTTGCTTTTCAAATAATCTGCGATAATGACCAACATAATTTGGGATGCGATGTTTTTGAATAACAAACGTAGTTGTTCCAAAGTCTGAACCGAATATGCCACGACCCGGATGTATCATGTTAACAAAGGTATTTTCAGAAAGTATATTATTCCTGAGTTTTTCATAACTCGATATAAACATCCAAACCGGTATGTTTATCATTGCCATATAACCGGTTGAATTGCACATCTTCAATGTGCGTTCCATGCAGACCGTACTCATATCAGACTTTGTATCAGGATATTTTTCTTTTACAAACTCAGCCAGCTTTGCGCCCATGCCGGAGGCTCCCATATACGGCGGATTGGTCACAACCGCGTCATACTTCTGGGACAGCAGAATAGCCTGCTCAATGAGCTGTGCAACGGCATCCTTTGCGGCATCATACCACATTGCCATATTGACATCGTGCGCCGTAGCGGCTGCGCTGGTCTCCCACGCTTCCTTCAAGCCCTCATAATCCAGCGGCTTGATTTGAAGAATGGAGCCGTACTCCTTGGCATCCACAAAGGCATCCAGCAGATAGTTGAGGGTATCCCGGTGCTGCTGCGAGTTGAGGAAGTTGCCCATTTCGTGCTTATAGGCACCGCCCAGCCAGTTGGACTCCTGAATGTCATACACTCTGGGCTGGGGAATATTGCTCCGGCTGAAGAAATTGCTGTCATACTCCCGTGCCTTCATCATCACGGAGAAATAGGCAAACTGTGCCGCACGCTTGTCGATGTCCAGACCAAAGAGGTTGTTTTCCAGAATGGAGCGCACGGCCTCCCGCTTGGAGTAGCCGTTGTCCAGATAGATCTGCATCAGCACATCAAACAGGTAGCACAGGATATGGCCGCTGCCCATGCAGGGGTCGATGACCTTGAGCTGTTCCGGCTCCATTTTAGCGTACTGGGCACGGATGTCCTTCAGCTGCTGCTCCACCTGCGGCTCCTGCGGGGCCTCGTCCAGATAATACTTCCAGTCGGACTTGTCGAAGTCCGGGTGCCCCTCGTACCACAGGCGGCCAAGGCTGTTCTCCACCATGTAGCGCACGATCCAGTCCGGGGTAAACAACTGGGTCGCCGCCGGGATGTTCTGCTTGCTGATCTTGATGTTCTTTTTCAGGTCGGCAAACACCTTGTCCTTGGGTTCGGTGTTGTAATACTGGTACATCCAGCCGATGATCTGCACCTGACCGATGGGCTTGCCGTCCTCATCCACGGTATGGATGTCAAACCAGCGCTCGTCCACTTCGTTGACCAGACGGTAGACCACGCCGTTGGGGTCGTTGAAACTGAGCGTAATCAGCAGCTCCGAAAAGCTGTTGTGCCCCTCCAGATTCTCAAACAACCGGGGCAGAATGCAGCTCAGGTCGTTGCACTGCTTAAAAAACAGGAAACGGAACAGGTCATCTTCCTTGTTGGCATCCTGCAACTCGAAGATGCGCTTTTTTTCGTCCTCGGTAAACTCCAGATCACCGGAGAAAGGTGCCTTGACCAGATCGGGCAGTTTCTGCCCGGTGATCTCGCTGGAAAGCACCCGTACCGGGAGATAGCGGTTGACCTCCATAAAGCGGATGGCGATCAGCCGGTTGAACCATGTATAGGCGATCTCCTCGATGAACTGCTCCAGCTCCTTTTTCGGTTCATCGGTGGTATAGAAGCCGCGCACATGGGCGGCAAGGTTCCTGTACTGGTTCACATAGCGCTCGCCCTTAATGGTCTGGGTGTTGCCGTTGCCGAGGTCAAACACCAGCTCCTTGTCCGTGCTGGTTTGCGGCTCCACAATGCCGTTTTCCGTGATGCCGTACCGCTCCAGCTGGAACGTCACATCTGCTTTCAACTTCTTACGGGCTTCCACCGCAAACTTCTTGATGGGTGCCTTTTCCATAGTGTTCCTCTTTTCGTTTACCAGATATCCACGTTCAGGGTATCGCCATTGTCCAGCTTCTGCTTCAGGGCATGGCGCAGCTTTTCAATGTATGCGTCCAGTTCTGCGGCGTTGTTGATCTGCCACGATTCATCCGTCACTTCCTGAATGCTGACGGTGACACGGCGGCGCACCGGGGCAGCAGGCGCAGCCTTTGCAGGAACACCGCCCGACACCTTTGCCGCCGGGGTCTGCACCACAGGCTGGTGTGCAGCCTCGTACTGGTCGATAGTGTTGATCCAGTTGATTTTTGTCCGATTCGCATCCAGTTTTGCCAATTCGAGATCGCCCAGATTATTGGTGCTGCAAATCTTTTCCAGCGCATCGTCCCGCTCTGCGATTACAGAGGACCAGTAGTGCTCCTTGCAGCGAAGCGTATTCAGATGCTGAAGAACACGTCCATAGCAGTCCGCCACATAGTCTTTTACCGGCTCGGATTTACGATCCAACAGCTCACGGTATTTTTCCTGAAATGTCGTATGCAAAACCGCCAGATTCCGAATCTTGTCATACGGCTCTGCCATGCTCAGAATCTTACGCATTCCTTCCGCAGCGTTCTTTACTTCACCGTCATCAATGCGGCTTTGATTGCGCATGTAGAGTTCCACAGCATCGTGTGCCTCACGGAATACCTTGATCTGCCCGGCGTTGAAGAAGTCCCGCAGGGATTCGTAAGTTTCCTTGAAGTCCTGATAATCCTCCTGTGCATTTTCCAGTGCCGTGTAGAAGGATTCCGTCGTGGTGGGGTCGATCAGCGAGGTCATCAGGGCAATGCCCGCATCCACGGTGTTCTTGCCGGGGAGATACGATTCCTCCCGGTAAGTTGCCTGCTGTCTGCGCAGCTCTTCCCGCAGATCAGTACACTCTTTTTTCAAATCCGCCATCAGCTGCTCATCGTCATCCGAAGAAACGCCCTTTTCAAACAGGTCGCGCATCATATCACGAACAAGGCGCTTCTGTTTATCGGTGGCGTGCTTGCGGATGTCGCATAGCAAACGCTCCTGCGACTCCACTCTGGTAAACAGACGCTGGAACTCTTGCGCATTCCGGCTGGAAAGGCTGAGCTGCTCATGGTTCATGGTCAGCGTCAGGATGCCATCTGCAAACAGGCGTGCAACCAGCCACTCCACATCCACCGGCAGGAAACCATAAGGCTCCTTGGTAAAGATGCCCAGCAGCGTTTTCAGCGAGGTCGTCACCGTTCTCGACAGAGAATTGCGCTCAATACGGGTACGGACATCGTCCAAGGCGCGGCTGTTGCCGGTACCGTCACCGCCAAGCCGCATCTGCCCGGCATCCGCAAACAGCTTGCCGATGTCCTGCTCCGAAACCGACTTGTCAATGTCCGTCAGGTGGTTGAACAGACGTTCCACCTGCTGCTTCAGGGCATCGTTCAGGCGTGTCTCAAAGTCGCGGGAGCCGCCGGACAGCTTGGAGCCGTACACATAAATATCCGCTTCCGACAGTGCCTGCTTCAGAAACACCTTAACATTCTGACGGCGTTCTTCCACTTCTTCCTGCTTTGCCTCGCAGATAGCGCGATACTTCGTGATACGGCCTGCGGTGCCGCTGCGCAGATAGTTCTGAATTTGCAGCATCATGCGCAGCTCGTTGTTCAGGCGGGTATCGTCATGCAGCTGCACAAAAATGGTGTGGTCGCCGCTTTCGCCGGAGGACAGCATCTTCAGGCGGGATTCATCTGCATCATCGCCACGGGAGGTGATGATTTTGACTGTAATGCTGTTGTCTGGGCGGGAAAGGGCATCATAGCCATCGATTTTCCGATTGAAGCCGAAGGAATAACGGCCATTCAGATACGGATAACGGTACTTGTCCGCGCGGTAGTTTTCATCAAAGATCAGCGTTGCCAGTTCGCGGTTCATTTCGGAATCTTCCGGCCGACGGCTCGCAATTTCTCTGTTGACCTCCTGCTCCTCATTGGTCAGGAAGATGTAATTATCGCCTAGATTCTGTACCAACTGCTCCTGAACCAGCTTTTTCAGAGCCGTTTCCACCCGGTTTTCCAGCTGATAACGGTCCTCATCCGTCCGTGATGCCATCAGGGTAGCGATGTTTTGCACCGTAGGCTTATCAAACTCCCGCACATTCTTGATCATGAACAGGACTTTGAGTACCTCAACCTCAAAGCAGGTTTCTGCATGGTCGGGGTTCAGCGAATTGTTACGCTGTGCGTTGGTAATGGCAATGGCAGTTTCGTGGTCCACCAATGCGGACAGGCCCTGATAGAATGCATTGAACGGGACGAGGATGCCTTCTTCCTGATTCTGAAGGCTCTTGGCGGTGCTGAGATACATACTCAGCATGGAGCGTTCGCCATAGGAGCTGTTTTTGCCGGGACTGCTAAACAGACGGACAGCATCCAGCACCTTGCCCAGCAGATTGAACTGATAGGGAACAAAGGGGTACACCTCTGCGAAATCAGACGCATTCTCGTACAGTTTCATTTCAGGCATATCGCCAGAGAACTTGAGCAACGTATCAAGGGCATCTGCCTTTCTGGGATAAAACGTTTTCAGTTCGGCCTGCGCTTCTGCATTCTTTTTCAGGATACGCTTCTTGACAACTTCTGCCACATCGCTGGACGACAGGGACAGCCGGGTGTCAAAGCGGCCCTGAATCTTGGAGAAGTCTACATTATTGACAGCCTGAATTTTATCAATGGCTTCCTGTGCGGTGACCAGAATCCACGCTTTGCCATGGCACTGAACTGCCAGATCATGCTCCAGCGTCTGAAGATCCAGCATCATATTGGAGTCATCACCGATGTACTGACCAACCTCATCCACGCAGAAAACCACATGATGATCGTTGCCCTCACTTTCAATATGTTTACGGACGAGCTTGGCAAAATCTTCCGTGCTGATGCTGTATTCTTCGCCCACACGGTCACACCAGCTGCGTGCAGATTCCTCACTCATCACACCCTGCTCAACCAGTGCCTGCACAAACGAATCCTGTGCAAGGTCGATGCCAGCCACAGCATCATCCCAGCTGCTGCCTTCCAGTTCTTCTACACGGTCACGGAACTTTTGCAGCTTTCCCTCAGAATCCAACTTCCTCTCCAGATCTGCCATGCGGGGATACTGGTAGGAATAACCCAGCTTTTCGTTGAATGCCCGCAGAAAGACCATGGTGATCACATCACGTGCAGCGGCGCTGCTGGTACGGCTCTTGGAGGCAATATCGAACAGGATCACGTCCGTGCTGACACTTTCTGCTGCGCGGATGTCTGCCAGAACCTTCGGGTCCGTAATCTTATCGTCCTCGATAAAATATTCCAATGCAGGCTTGCCTGCAACTTCTTTGTCGCTGATCAGGTAAGACAGCATCTTCAGGAAGTGAGATTTACCACTTCCAAAGAAGCCGGAAATCCAGACACCGATACGATCAGTATCTGCGCCAATGCCTCGGTGGTAATTTGAAAAGAATGCGGCAAAATGTTTCTGAAGCTCCTGTGTCACAACATATTCCTGAAGTTCCAACTTAACAGTTGCATCATCAACCTGACCGGGCTTGACCACCGGTTTGATTTCGCGGTTGATCGATTTTGCAAACATCTGACCAATATTCATGTCAGTTCCTCCTACACATCCATATCAGATAGGCTTCGCACGGTAATTATTGCCATCCTTCACATCGCCGAACAAATACAGGTAGCCATCTTCGTATCGTCCCGGAAACATCATCAGTACGATTCCCTGTGCAAGCCGGTCATGCAAGTCATTCAGAATTTTATGGGAACGCAAAAGTGGGTAGCATTTTCCGACACCGGTCAACAGGATAACAGCATTGTCCTGTGGGATGCGCTTCACAATGTAGTCCAGCATAAGGTCCATCGGTCGTCCGATCTGCAAAACACTGTTCGCCGCATTCACCACGCGTGTCATGCTGCCGGTCCGCATCTCTAGGTCTTCGTATTTTTGCAGGGGATGCTTTTCAATCAGCAGTTCCGCCATGATTTTATAAAGATCAAATTCTACGACCGGGCGATGTGCCTGCTGCAAAAGTTTGATTTCATCCTTTGTCCACTGCCGGACACGCATCTCATCCTTTGGGTCATAGCTGAACACATAGTACCCCGCTTCACCGCCAAGTCCTGCGTTTGGCTCTCTGGAAATGTCATGCAAAAATTCATCGAGTTTGCTCAGTTTTTGATCTGTGTTCATTCATCTGCTCCTGCGATTGCCATCAGATAGGCGTTCATGTCATGTGCCTTCAGGTACTGCTTTAATGCAGAGCTGGGCAGAGGCGGCACCATCTTGTCGCCAGCAAGAAGTCCTGCATCGTTCAGCAATTTACGGTAGGTCTGTGTCAGCTTGCGAATGGTCGTGTCTTTCCACTGAGCAATTTCCTCAGACTCGTTCTGCATCAAGCGAAAGAACGCAAGCACATCGCTCGACTCCAAAGATTCAGCTCCAACAATCAGCTTATCACGGTATACTCTGTACATGAAGGTGAAGAAAAGTTTGTCGTCTGCCATAATAGACAGCAGAACCATCATTCTCTGCACCATAACAGATTGCTGTCCGAAAAGTTCCTGCCAATCCTGATCAAACTGTGTCACCCGACGCGAAACACAATTAAGAATTTCCTTTACACGGTACTCCTTGGCTGCGGAAAACAGGTGCTTCTCAAAAGCACTGCTCCTGATTTCGTCTGCCGATGAACCGTTCAAAAGTTCATTAACATAGGCTTTATACTCATAGAACCAGAAGGGCTTTGATACCAATCCGGCAGTATACTGATCCTGTCTCTTTTTGCTGCTCATAAAACACCATCACTTATATAATGTACAATTATATTTAAGTCTATCGTTTATACGAAGCTTTGTCAATTCATAAAGTAGCTAAATTATCCTCAATTGATAGACATTCTGCACAAAACAAATCTCGCAAAACTCAGCAAATCGTTTCAGATGTTCCGAAGTTCGTGGAGCAGCGAAGTTCTCAGTTATCCTCCCAAAACTCTTCTGCATCTTCCACGCTATCAAACTCATCTGCGTGTTTTTCTGCAAATTCCTCAGCGGAAGAACATTCCTGAACATCGTCAAACAGTACTTCCCGATTTGCCTTTGAGTCCCCAGCAGCTCCCGTACCAACGGGATTGAAAAAGCTCATGTAGCCGATAAAATCAAACAGACCTTTATTGAATTTCATTTGAACGACCTCCTTCAATTTTCTTCGTTCAGTCCCAGCACCTGTGCCACAACCTCGTCATGCCCAAGGAAGTAGTCCTCGATCAGGTCCCAGCGCTGTTTGGTGGTCAGATCGCTGGTCAGGAAAGCAGTCATCATTTCTTCTGCATCCGCATGACGGCGGTGGATCTCGGCCAATTGCTGGTTCTTGTAGCGGCGGTCCTCCGACAGGCTGCGGATCTTCTGCGGGTCATTGACACGGACGAAGATTTCCAGATTCTGTCCGCCGCGCACTTCGTAACTAGCCAGACCGAAAATCTCCAGCACGGCCAGCAGACGCATTACCGGGTTCTGCTTGCCGCCGATGGTCGCAGGCAGATAACCGAGGTACTCATTTTCTTCCCGGTTCGGGGCGCAGTTGACCAGGCGCTCATCCATCCAGTTGGCGCAGGAGAAATAGTTGCCGTTCATTACACGGTAGCTCATGCCAATCTTATTGCTGCCCTGCTGACGTGCCTGAATGAACTTCATCCGGTCGCTATCCCGTTTCGTAGGGTCGATTTTCACGTCCATCACAAACAGCTCCAGCAATGCTTTAGCAAAGTCACGGCCCAGAACTTCGCCTCCCAGTGCCTCCTGTGCATCGCGGCAGAATTCTTCCACCGTGAACATGTGGCTGGCCTTGCGGTAGCCGTCAAACACACGAGCGACGGCCTCCATGTACTGACGCAGCTTTGCACGGGTCGTCTCAAAATCCTGTGCATAGCTGATAGTAGTCTTGACACGGACGGAGATACGGTTGGTTCCGTCCTGTGCGAACAGCTCCCCATTGAAGAATTTGACCTTGAACATCCCGAAGGTCATATCGGAGAAATACTTTTCCCAGAGATCGCCCATGCGGATCTCGTAGATGCTGCCGCTGTTGCGGGTGATGACATCTGATGCACGCGGCGTATAGCTGCGGCTCACCGTGATGGTATCATCGTACAGGTTCTTGACGAAATCGCCGTACTTTTCCAGAAACTCCTGCTCGATCTCCGTCGGCACGTTGGCATAGCAGGTCGTGAACATCGCTTTCGGGCGTACCACCAGCACCGGGAATCCGTAAGCATTTTCCAGATCCTTTGCCAGCAGGAGCAGGCCGGTCTTGACGCGGTTCTCCACATCATCGGAATCAAACAGATAGCCGAACGCATCCGGGGAAACCAGCAGATTGCGGTGCTTTTTCTGGCTGTACATCCAGTAGAGCTTGTGTAGGATCTCCCGCAGCTGATACTGGCGCAGCTCGCCCATGCCATGCAGACGCTTGAGCTGAGAAAGATCACCCGACAGATATTCTTCGGTCGCTACACCAGTCATATTTTTATCGCGGGCGCAGCGTCCGATCTCCTGCACATAATCGGCCAGATTGCCTGTCGGCGCACAGTGGTAAACCTGTGCAATATCCGGCACATCCACGCCCATGCCGAAGGCTTTGGTGCTGATCATCGCAACGGCCTGCCCGGTGCGGAAAGCCTCCTGTGCAGCGTTCTTCTCCACACGGTTCAGACGGCCATAGTAACGGCGAACTTTATTCTTCACCAGCGGGGACACGGCATTGTAGATTTCCTCCACTGTAGAGGTAAATGGGCAGTAGACCAGCGTTTTGCGGCCTTCGGTCACAAACTTTTCGATCTGCTTTGCAACATGATCGACCTTAAATTCGTCCCGGCTCCCTTCAACGGTCTTTTCCAGCGGATGAATATCAAAGTTGATGTTGTCACGGCGTACACGACCCAGATACAGGATTGGGTTGTTCAGCTTCAGGGTGTCGATGGTATCCTGCACCACGTCATCCTGCCCGCCATACACAGCAGTAGCGGTCAGGCAGAGGACCGGGAAGTGTAGACCATTGCGGCGCTGACGCTCCAGATAATCGCCGAGGAACCAGTAATCCGCACGGAAGTCCTTGCCCCAGCTGGTGACGGTATGGGCTTCGTCCACAACGAACAAACCAAGGCGGCGATTCCCAAGCAGGGTCTCCAGCGAAGTGGTCAGCAGCATTTCGGGTGCAAGGTACAGGATGGACTTTTCGCCGTTATGGATGGCGTTCAGGCGCTCCTCACGCTCCTCGTGGGAAACATTGGAGTTCAGGAAGGTGGCGCAATGCACGCCGCGGGCTTCCAGCTGGGTGACCTGATCCTGCATCAAAGCAATCAGCGGCGAGACCACGATAGTGACAGCCTTGTGTACCTGCGCCAGATAGATACCGGATACCTGATAGAACACCGATTTGCCTGCGCCGGTGGGAGCGGTCAGGAACACATTGGTGTAGTCCTGATAGTCTCCCATGGCAAGCTCGCACTGCCTAACGATGGTGCTGATGATCTCGCCCTGACTGATCTGCTTTGTCTCCGTCCCAGCGGCAGGGTCTTTGTAGAAGTCCAGCATCCGGAAATCTGCATTCACGCCCCAATACTGCTTGAGGATGGCACGGTAGCGGTTGATGGTTTCCGGCTCGATTTTCTCCTGCTTCTCTGCACAGTTCAGGGCAAATGTCGTACCACACTGAGAAGCAAGGAAGGAGAGCACATCGTAAGTATTGTTTGCCGCATTCTGTACCCGCTCCACCGACACGACCACGCTGCCTTCCAGCCGACCGCTCAGGATGTCATCGGCCAGCACCATCGGGGAAACATCATGGGCAACCGTTGCCTCCGCATCCGTGAAAGCGGTCTGCTGCTTCTGATAGAAGGGCAGGCAGCGGATGTTTTCGCTCTTGTGCTTGTTGAACACGAGGCAAAAAAGAGAAAGCGTATCCGCCTATGCCCGCAAACTGGATGTACAAGCGCGGGGATGTCTACATGATGGACCTGAATCCTTACAGCGGTTCCGAGCAAGGCGGCATCCGACCTGCCATTGTTGTCCAGAACGATGACGGTAATTTTTATTCCAATGTTCTTCTGGTCGTTCCGCTGACAACACAGATCAAAAAGCGAAATATGCCGACGCATTTTATTCTGCACAATCGCTTTTTGAGTGCGCCATCTATGGCAATCTGCGAAAGTCCGCGCCCCGCAGATAAATCCAGAGTGTTAAGCTACCTTGGGCACCTGTCCAAATATGAAATGCGGCAGGTGTCGGTGTGTCTGCAATACAGCTTTGGCTTCATTGGGTATAAGTCATTCCAAAAATACCTTACGGCTCCTCCGCAGGAGGATGTCCTTGCTGCTGCAAAAGAGCTGCTCTCCCAGCAGTTTCAAAATCTTCGGGTGCTGAACAGTCAGCTCCCTGCTCCCGCCAAGCATATAAAAGGCGAGCTACATAGCGTTGAGCAGATATCGGAAGGGATGCTCTCCACCCCGACAGAATCTTCTGTTGAGTTCATGGTCGCAGAACTGGATGATGCACTTCAATCGCTTATGTTCCGCTGGAATATCTGTTATGAACGGTATTCCAGTTTCCGCTTATCCGATAACGAAAAGAAGAAAATCGGTCTGATTATCCAATCAGGAATTGATTTTCTGCAAAAGAAGAGGGAGGTTCCTTTATGATGAACGCAGTTGTAAAACCTTACCATGAGATGTGCCTGAACAGCAGCGAACTGATCGTGCCGCGCGACACTTATCAGCGTGCTCTTCACCCCGCTCGTGTTGCCCGTATCGCAAAAGAATTTGACGAGCGGGTTGCCAATGAGCCGAAGATCAGCTTCCGGGATGGTCACTACTATGTGATGGACGGGCAGAACACCATCGCTGCCCGGAAGTTCCTGAACGGTGGTGATGATCTGCAGATTCGCTGCAAGGTCTACTTTAACATGACCGAGCAGGAAGAAGCCCTCCTGTTTGCACAGCAGACAGGCATTTCGGAACGGCTGAGTGCAGGGCAGAAGCTCCGTGCCCTGATTTTTGCAGGGGAGCCTGCTGCCGTTGCATTCCAGCAGGCCACCGAATTGGCTGGCGTTCATCTTTCTTTTGAAGAAGGCCGGGGCAAGCAGCGGATCAGCTGCATCGCAACCGCCTATCACGAATTCATCCGGCTTGGTCCTGAACTGTATATCGAATCCCTTGATGTTTTGCTGAATGCGTGGGACGGAGAACCTGATTCCATGAGTTCTGCAAATCTGCTCGGCATCTGCCGCTTTGTAGAACTGTACCACTCCGAATACAGTAAAAGCCGTCTGATTGCCAAACTGCGGCAGGTCGATGCATTCACGATTTTTCGCCTTGCACGAACCGCAGGCGTAAGCCTTCCCGGCAAGACGAAGTACCTTCAGCAGGTCTATACTATTTATAATGGTGGCAGCCGCCGGGCTGCATTGCCGCTCAAGTTTTAACTTTAAGTATATTTAACGAGGTATTATCCAATGATTATCCATGAAGACCCTTCGCCCAACTCGGTTTCCTCCCCTGTTTCCACAGCAAAGGACAGCCGCTGCTATACCGTAGAAGACCTGATGGAAATGCTGCTCCTGAGCCGTCCCACTGTCTACCGTCTACTGAAGCAGAACGAATTCCGCTGGTTCAAGGTAAGCGGCGCTTACCGTATTTCCAAAGCCAGCTTTGAAGCATGGCTCAATGATGGCACTGTTGAACGCAATCCCGCTGTTTGACATCCTCAACATTTCACGCGAAATCTGCTATTCTTTAGCCGGGATGAGAAATCCCGGCTAAACTTTTACATAGATAGAGAGGTGTCTTTCATGGATGATATGCGGAATACTTCGGCTCCCTTATACGGAAAAGCTGAACCTGCCACTACCAAAACCACCATGTCGGTTCGTGAGATGCGGCAGCTTCTCGGCCTTGGCAAAACAGACAGCTATTGGCTGCTTCATAAGAATCTCTTTGAAGTCATTCTGATAAACGACAAAAGGCGTATCGTTATTTCCAGCTTTGAGAAATGGTATGCCAATCAGGTCAAATATCATAAGGTCAATGGTTCGCCACCGGGCGAGGAACTTTGCAGACGGTCCTATTCCGTTCCTGACGCCGCCGAGATATTGAAGGTGAAACCCGAAACGATCTATACACTCATCCGACAGGGCAAGTTGAAAACAGAAACGGCAGACTTCTGTATGAGAATTCCCAAAGAGGACTTTGAGCGGTGGTACCGATCACAAAGTCGCTACCGCACAGCAGCCGACCGTGAGCGTGACCGGGAGATTGAAGCGCAAACCATCTCCATCCCGGAAATGGCAAAACTACTCGGTATCCCACGCAAGAATGTTTATGGGATTCTTGATTGCAAAAAATACCGAGATTGTTTCGTCATTGAGCGCGTGGCCGACAGGCCGCGCATTACCAAAAAAAGTTTTAAGGCATGGCTTAAAAGCCAATCTACATACCAACTTCAAAAACCGAAAAAAGAAACGCATGAGGAGCCGCCGCTAAAACTGCAATGTCCCAAGAATGGGAAATACTACAGTTTTCAGGAAATTCAGGCTTTTTACGGAATCAGCCGCCCAACACTTGACTCGTGGGTTCTCAAAGAAGGAATTCCAACGATGAAGTTGGGAAGGGTAAAACGCATCCAAAAAGATGCTTTCGATGAAGTTCTGAAGTCCAAACGTAAAGTAGAGGAGGATGTATAATGGCTAGCATTGTCAAACGCAATAACCGATACTGCGTTGTCTATACCTACAAACACACTAATGGAACACTAAAGCAGAAATGGGAAACCTTTACCGACCTTGCAGATGCCAAAAACCGTAAGAAAGAGGTCGAATACAAAGAATCCGTCGGTACCTTTGTGGCACCCCAGTGCCGAACTCTAAAAGACCTGCTTAAAGAATACGTCACCCTGTACGGAAGAACCAAATGGGCACTTTCAACCTATCAATCAAACACTGCACTGATTTCAAACTACATAGAACCGCTTATCGGCTCAATGAAGCTGCAAGATCTCACCACCCGCGTAATTGAGGGATATTATCAGCGGCTGCTTAAATACGAAGCCGTTGACCCTATGTGTGGAAAGCGTCAGCATCAATACGTTTCTCCCGGCACAGTTCGTTCGGTTCACAAAATTTTGAGAAGTGCCTTTGAGCAGGCTGTAAAGTGGGAACTTATGGAAAAGAATCCCTGTATTTATGCCACCTTGCCCAAATACACTGCAAAGAAGCGTGATATCTGGACTGCCGAGACCCTGTTCCATGCCTTAGAAGTCTGTGATGATCCACGGCTCCGGCTTTGCATCAACCTCTCCTTCTCTTGTTCCCTGCGCTTAGGGGAATTGCTCGGTCTGACATGGGATTGTGTGGATATCTCCCCCGAAAGCATTGAAGCCGGGCGAGCCTCCATTTACATAAATAAGGAATTGCAGCGTGTAGATATTGCTTCGCTGAACGCCTTGGAAAATAAAAATGTCATCACTCGTTTTCCCTCGCTGAGTTCCCGCTGCACCACGGTCCAGGTTCTGAAAAGCCCTAAAACAGACAGCAGTATCCGCACCATCTTTCTTCCAAAGACAGTTGCGGAAATGCTCATGAAATATAAAGCCGAGCAGGATATGACAAAGGAAGCGCTGGGTGCAGAATATACGGACTACAATCTTGTAGTTGCCGGCCCATTGGGAATGCCAACCGAGCAGTCTACCATCAACGGTGCATTGA
>ENA-OOXA01000468-OOXA01000468.1-human-gut-metagenome-genome-assembly--contig:-NODE-468-length-29627-cov-2.899702_pt1 | contig 29627 bp, 30 predicted proteins | sample MGYA00241581_ERZ501331 | MGnify/ENA primary metagenome ERZ501331 (study PRJEB25962, sample SAMEA2042982) | human gut metagenome | biome: human gut; feature: human-associated habitat; material: faeces...
TCGAAGTTCAGATTGGCGAATTGCAAAGTCAGATCCGCAGCATCCAGCAGGAGAAGATTTCCGGAGACAATATCTATCGCTTGTTGCTGGCATTTGATGAAGTCTACCATTCCGCAACGGAAGCGGAGCAGAAGGAGTTTATGAAGGCCTTTATCGAGCGAATTGAGATGTTCCCGGAGAAAAGGAAAGACGGAAGCTGGATAAAGAAGATCGTATTCAATTTTCCTGTGCCTGTTGATGGTGAGGAAGTGAAAGAACTTCCCTTGGAAACTGAAACAACTGTCGAGACGATAGTACTTTTGTCCAAACTCAACACCAAGCAGCATATCGAGGTGGAGTTGAATCTGGACGAGCTGGATTTGACATCGGCGGAGAGTAAAGCCACCTATGATGAGATCAAAGCCTATGTGCTGGAAAAGCACGGCCTGAAGGTGTCCAGCCTGTATATCTCCCAGGTTAAGCGGAAGTACGGGCTAGATGTGGGGCAGAATTATAATCTGTCAAAGAAAGAAGACGCGAAAGTACCACAGTGCCCGCCGGAAAAGGAAGCTGCAATTATGGATGCACTAAAGCATTTTCAAATGATTTGATGGCAAGCCTGTCTTGCTCAAAGCAAAACGTGGTCTGGGATTCCAATATCCAGACCACGTTTTTGCCAATCAATATCTCACGATTTCGTGAATTTTATTTGTCTTTTAGCACAATATCCGTTATACTAGTAAATAGGAAAAAATCAGGAGGTGCGGGATGGCAATCAGTTACAATCGGCTGTGGAAACAGTTGATCGATCATGGTTTGAGCAAAACCGACATGATGCACCGTGCAAAAATCAGCACCAATGTTTTAGCACGATTAAGTAAAGGTGAGCCTGTCTCCATGGACAGCATGGAAAAAATCTGCACCATGCTGGGATGCAATATCGGAGACGTGATGGAATTTATCCCTGATACAGAAAACGGAGGAATAGATGCATGATTACAGGTGTGATTAAAAATAAAGTAGATAAAATCTGGACGGACATCTGGGCGGGCGGCATTACCAATCCTCTAACCGTCATCGAACAGCTGACCTATCTTATGTTTATCCGCTCTCTGGACGAAAAAGAGCTGGAAACGGAAGAATTTGAGCATATGACTGGCGAGAAGATGGAGAAGATTTTCCCCCAGTCTGCCGTTGGACAGTCCATGCGCTGGAGTAAATTCAAGAACAACGATCCCCGCGATATTTTCAATGTAATTTCCCAGCGGGTCTTCCCTGCCATCAAAAACATGAAACATGGCCGCCTGCCGGACTTCACCGAGCAGGGGGAACTGGTGGAAATCGCCGACGATTCCAGCAGTGATGTGCAGAATGAGACGGCCTTTGCCCGGTACATGAGCGATGCGATGTTCCTGATTCCTACGCCGCAGGTGTTGCAAAAAATCATCACAGGGTTGGATGACCTGTATGAGCATGACATTGCCGATCTGGATATGCAGGGCGACTTGTACGAGTACATGTTGGGCAAACTGGCCACCGCTGGGCAGAACGGCCAGTTTCGCACTCCCAAGCATATCCGGGAAATGATGGTGGAGTTGGTGCAACCCACCCCGGACGACACCATCTGCGACCCGGCCTGCGGCACGGCAGGCTTTCTGGTCTCCGCCGCGGAGTACATTCGCAACCACTACGAGGATACCATGACTTCCGAGCAGTGGGAGCACTTTGCTGGGGACGCCTTCACCGGCTTTGACACAGACCGCACCATGCTGCGCATTTCTGCGATGAACCTGATGCTGCACTCCATCAGCCACCCGGAGATCGACTACAAGGACAGCGTTTCCAAGCAGAACCAGATCAGCGACAAGTTTACAATGTGCTTGGCAAATCCGCCTTTCAAGGGCACCGTGGACGCGGAAAGCATCAACGACAACCTGAAAGCCGTAACCAACACCAAAAAGACCGAGCTGTTGTTTCTGGCCCTGTTCCTACGGATGCTGAAAAAGAGCGGTCAGTGCGCCTGCATCGTGCCGGACGGCGTGTTGTTCGGCTCCTCCAAGGCGCACAAAGCTATTCGCAAAGAACTGGTGGAGAACCATCAGCTGCGCGCAGTGATCTCTATGCCCTCCGGTGTGTTCAAACCCTATGCGGGAGTTTCCACGGCGGTGCTGGTGTTCACCAAAACCGGTGCGGGCGGCACCGAAAACGTCTGGTTCTATGACATGAAGTCCGATGGCTTTTCCTTGGACGATAAGCGCAGCGAGGTGGCGGAGAATGACATCCCCGACATCATCAAGCGGTTCCACCATCTGGACCAGGAAGCTGACCGCAAGCGCACTGAGCAGAGTTTTTTTGTGCCGAAACAGGAAATTGCGGACAATGACTATGACCTGTCCATCAACAAGTACAAAAAGGTGGAGTATGTGCCGGTGGAGTACCCCTCTACCGCGGAACTGATGGCAGACCTGCATGAGCTGGAACTGGAGATCACCGCAGGGCTGGCAGAGTTGGAGGAAATGCTATAATGGCGAGGTTAGAAGAAATTTGTGCGATAAATATGGGACAGTCTCCGGATTCTTCTACATACAACGAAGATGGTAACGGCCTTCCGTTTTTTCAGGGAAATGCAGATTTTGGAGAGATTTATCCTGCGGTTCGTATGTGGTGCTCTGAGCCAACCAAAATAGCACGAGAAAAAGATATTTTAATCTCTGTTCGTGCACCTATTGGTGCGTTGAATATCGCAAATTGTGAATGCTGTATAGGCCGAGGGTTAGCCGCTTTAACGGTAAACGAGGATATTTGTGCTCAGGAATATTTATGGCATGTGTTATCAGGTAAGGTTGACGAACTAAATTCCAAGGGTACTGGAAGTACATTCAAGGCCATCAATAAAAAAACTCTTTCTGAAACAGAAATTCCCCTTCCACCCATTGACGAACAGCGCAAAATTGCAGCGGTGCTGGACAAGGTCAGCGGCCTGATTGCCAAACGCCGCCAGCAGCTGGACAAGCTGGATGAGATAGTCAAGGCAAAGTTTGTGGAGATGTTTGGAGACCCGGTGGGAAACCCTATGGGGTGGGAGAAAATTGCACTGGGAAAACGATGTGATATAGTTACCGGAAACACGCCCTCGCGTGCTGATCCCGAGAATTATGGGAATTTTATTGAATGGATTAAATCAGATAATATCAATACCCCTGCTGTATTGCTCACAGAGGCACAGGAATACTTATCGGAGACAGGTTTTCATAAGTGTAGATTTGTAGAGGCGGGCAGCTTGCTTATGACTTGTATCGCTGGAAGCATTAACTGTATAGGCAATGTAGCAGTAACTGATCGTCGGGTGGCATTTAATCAGCAAATTAATGCTATTGTTCCAAAGCAAGATGATGTGCTGTATTTATATTGGCTTATGCTACTATCAAAGCCTGCAATACATAGCACCATAAATATGGCACTTAAAGGGATACTAAGCAAGGGACAACTATCAGAAATGGCCTTTCCCTTCCCACCACTAGAACTACAGAATCAATTTTCCGTGTTTGTAAAGAAAACCGAAAAAACAAAAGCCAACATTAACCGCAGCCTCGAAAAGCTGGAAACGTTGAAAAAGGCACTGATGCAGGAATACTTTGGGTGAGGTAATAAAATGGAAGAATATAAATTAACACTGGGGATGGAGCCCACAGACGATTATAAAAAAGCAAAGCAGGATTTGATTCAGGCAATGAGATCAATTCAAAAATTATCCCCTCAACAGCAGCAAATGTTGGCAGAGGAGTTATTTGGAGCAGCAAATGTTATGGTTTTGAGTCAAATACTACGCCAGTATCTGAGGTGAATATAAAGTATGTTAGAGTTTATAAAAGATAACTGGGCAAACATTTTGCTTATTATCGTAGGTAGCTTTGCCCTTGCAACTTACATATTGCAGGAACGGAAGAAAAAGATTGATGCAGCTTCTCTTATCGTCCTTCAAATTGATGAATTTCAGGAGCGGTTAAGGGAAATCTCTACGTTCATTGTTGACGGACAATTAAACGAAACGGCGTTCTATGAATCACTACCACTGATGGATACGGATTATTGGAACAAGTACAAACATTACTTTGTCCGAAAAATGGACGCGACCAGCTATACAGCACTGAATCAGCTATATGAGTATGTGTCAGAGATTCAGGAACAACAGATGCTCATGAAGTCATTCCAAAAGAATTCCTTTCATATAACACAAAATGTTTTGGCAAATATAGAATCGCAGTTTATTGTGTCCGATCTTAATAACGCTTGCACCGGAGTTACAGCGCAAAATATCACTTCTGCTATGGGAAATATGATTCCGCAAGGCGTTTCGGAAGCGGATCGAAATACGCTTAACGCAATGGTGCAACAAATAGCGGCACAGAATCCCAATTTTGATATGAATCGTTTTTGGAGCCTCTATAATCAGCAAAGAAATTGGACAAAGTCTATCATTAACCAAGGAGCATTAACTTCTTATACCCCTGTCCAAATTCGTATAAGTTTAGAGAAAATGCTAAAGAAATATTCGATGCTTGAAATTAGCGGAACAGAAGGCTATCAAATGCTCAAAAAGACTTCTAAACAAAAGTTTTAGGCAAGTGAGAGGTCTATTATGGAAGAAGATGTTACAAAGATATATGAGGAATATTCGGAGGAACTTCTGTTTTGCAAATATTTTATAGCTGAAAAGTTAAAACATCATGCTGAGATGGGTAGATGTGGAGAAAACATTCTCAAAAAATGTCTCCAGGAACGGTTTCAAATGCTAGAATTTGTTACCGGCTTTATTGCTTGGGCCAATCATCAAAGCCCACAATGTGACATCATCGTATGTAGGAAAAATTTTTATAGACGTCAACTAGCCGGAGACATTTTCCTGGTTGAACCAAATGATTGCATAATGGTTATAGAAGTCAAGGGAAATGCTACCTTGGATGATTTAACAGAAACGATTGAAAAAAATAAATTTTTCCGATTGCATGATGAAACAAAACATATAAAATTAGCGATGTTTGCTTTTAAAACTCGTATTGGAAAACAACGATTATATAAAGAGTTCGGTTATAAATATGACAGAAGTACAAAAGGATATATCCAGGAACGGCTTCCAGAAGAAAAGACATTAGACTATTTTGTATGCTTACATAGGGAGAGCCTAAATAGCTCAGCACGGGATAAACAAGTATTCTTCTTGAAGGATGGGCAAGATCGGCAGTTCTATGTGCTAGATAACCATTTTCCAATAATGCAAAATTTTTCGAGGCTAATACAAAGCTTGCAAAATTAGGGCTAGATAAAATGATGATTTCTTGATCGGTTTTAGTGCTGAGACCGCGATGCTGAGAAGATTTGAATATAGGAAATATTGGTGGGAGCAACATTGTCATGGAATATACAGAGGTTTTAGACAAGCAAATCACGAGAAAACAACATTATGTCCCCAAGGCTTACTTAAAAAACTTTTCTGTGAGTAATCAAAAATCAGAACAAGTTTATGTTGTTTTTGCTAATGATGAAAATGCAAAAATGGTTTCAATCGACAATATTTGCTGTCGTTCTTACCTATATGATCAAATTGCAATTGATCCAGATAGCAAAACTCATGTTTTTGCAGCACCAAATGAGATCGAGAACAGTTTTATCGAACTGGAAGGCGAATACGCAACAATTATCTCAAAGATAAAAAATGCTTTACGAGATTCAGATGAATTTGAGTTGGCGCGGGTGGAAATTGATAAACTAAGGCAATTTATGTCATCACTACTGTTTAGAAACCCTGTTTTTGTACATCTGTCAAATTATATTATTGATACACAATACAAAAACGATCCGCAGCATATTAAACATGTAAAGGACATTTTTCCTGATGTACCGCAAAATGTTTACCTGTCCATGCTGGCAAACGAGTTTTTGAAGATGAACATTGCTCCGGATGTTGGCTTGTTTCCTCGGGCTTTGGCTGAGACAATGAAGGAATCGCAACTGTGTATCTTTAAAGCCAAAGGTTCCGTATTTGTTACAAGCGATATGCCGGTAGTCAATATTTACGGTGAAAAAGATGGTATAGAATATGACTTGCTTGGTATGCCAATTACGCCAGAATTATTTTTGGCGTTTGTCGATACTGTTCAGCGCGTTCCCAGAATAATCATAATTGATGACAACAGTGTAAAGCGCATGAACAGCAAGCAGATAAATAAAGATCTGTTAATTTCTAACCATATAGACTTATTATCGCATATTGATTTTTCAATAGATGCCGAAAAAGAAGATGATGAACAGGTTTACCAACTACTTCATACAGATAAGGAAACCGCGTTGAAACAATATGAGGACATGATGAGTTCAAAAGAAATAAAATACTGGAGATGATGTGATGACTAACTTCTCCTTTCTCAAAGCCAAAACTGAATATGCCCTCTTCGCCCCCGCCTGCATGGAAGCTGAGAAAATTTATGTTTCTGCTCCTGCCATGTGTGCAGTAGGCTGCCGTAAGGCATTGGAGCTGGCAGTAAAATGGGTATATGCAGCGGACAAGTCCATGAAAATGCCCTACAAAGACAATCTGCAATCCCTCATTCACGAGCCAACTTTCCGCTTCGCTGTGGACTCCGACACTTGGGGCAAGATGCCTTTTATCATCAAGTTGGGCAATCTGGCGGTACATACCGAGCGCAGCGTTCAGCCAAGTGATGCGCTTGCTTCTCTGCGCGGTCTGTTTGAGTTTGTGCAGTGGATCGACTATTGCTATGGCGCGGACTATCAGGAGCGCACCTTCGACGAGAATCTTGTCCCCACCGGAAAGGTGGCGGTGGACACCCGGAAAATCAAGGAACAGGAAAGTCTGCTGGACCAGAAAGATGCCGAGATCGAGGCGCTGCGCAAGCAAATCGAGCAGATGTCCACCCGATACACCGCCGAAAAGGAGCAGCATCAGAAGGAACGCACCTTCCAGCCGGAGGACCTCTCGGAATTCAAGACCCGCAAAATCTACATCGACGTGGACCTCAAACTGATGGGCTGGAAGTTCACCGGCCCAGATGCTGATGTACAGGAGGAGTATCGTGTGGAGGATATGGCCGGGATGCCAGGTCAGCCTGGCTTCTGCGACTATGTGCTGTTTGGAAAGGACGGCCTGCCCCTGGCGGTGGTGGAAGCCAAGCGCACCAGCAAGGACCCAAACATTGGACGCAAACAAGCGGTTTTGTATGCGGATTGTCTGGAACGGAAATTTGGCCGCCGCCCCATGATGTTCACCACCAATGGCTTTGAAACCTACTTCTGGGATGACCAGACCGCCCCGCAACGGAAGGTCAGTGGCATTTTCAGCAAGGATGACCTGCAAAAGCTGATGAACCGGCGCACCGAGCGGATGGATTTGATGGGCGTTTCCATTGATGACAAAATCACTGACCGGTATTACCAGAAGGAAGCCATCCGGGCGGTGTGCGAACAGATTACGCAGGGGTTCCGCAAGCATCTGCTGGTGATGGCCACCGGCACCGGCAAAACCAGAACCGCGTCCAGCCTGACCGATGTGCTCAGCCGAGGCAAATGGGTGACCAACATTCTGTTTCTGGCCGACCGCACCGCGCTGGTGAAGCAGGCAAAGGACGATTTCAAGAACTATCTGCCGGATATGTCCCTGTGCAACCTCTGCTCCAACAAGGACGACCGGAACGCCCGCATTGTGTTCTCCACCTATCCGACCATCCTCAACGCCATTGATGACACCAAGTCCAAGGACGGGCGGCAGCTGTTTACTCCGGCGCACTTCGACCTGATTATTATTGACGAAAGCCACCGGAGCATCTTCAAAAAGTACCGGGCCATCTTTGAATATTTTGACGCCTTCATGGTGGGTCTGACCGCCACGCCGAAGACCGATGTGGATCGGAACACCTACGACTTTTTCGAGATGGAACACGGCGTGCCCACCTATGCCTATGATTATGAAACGGCGGTGCAACAGGACCATGTGCTGGTTCCCTATTACAACTACGAGGTCAAGACCCGTTTTCTGGAAGAAGGCATCTCCTATAATGATTTGTCCGAAGAGGACAAAGAGCGATATGAGGATGATTTCATCGAAGACGGTCAGTTGCCAGACTTTATCCCCTCTGCTGCCCTCAATAAATTTGTGTTCAACGAAACCACCATGGACATCGTACTGCAAGACCTGATGGACCGGGGTATCAAGGTGGCGGGCGGCGACCGTCTGGGGAAAACCATCCTGTTTGCCCAGAACAAACGCCACGCGGAGTTTATTCTGGAGCGGTTCAATAAGCTGTACCCCCAGTACCGGGGCAGCTTCGCCCAGCGGGTCATTTGCGACGACGCCTATGCCCAGACCATCATTGATGATTTCAAGCAGCCGGAAAAAGAACCGCACATTGCCGTATCGGTGGACATGATGGACACCGGCATCGACGTGCCGGAATGCGTCAATCTGGTGTTTTTCAAAAAGGTTCGGTCAAAGGCAAAGTTCTGGCAGATGATTGGCCGCGGCACCCGGCTATGCAAAGGGCTGGCCTGCGTGGACCAGATTGACGGAACCTATACCGACAAGCGGCGCTTTCTGATTTTTGACTACTGCGGCAACTTCGAATACTTCCGGCAGCACAAAGAAGGCTACGAAACCAGAGAAACCAAAACGCTGTCGGAAAACATCTTCGGCAAACAAATCAAAATCGCCATGGCGCTGCAGGAAAGCGCCTTTGCCGGTGTGGATTATCAGGCATGGCGCAAGGAGATTGTCAACACCTGTCACAAGCAGGTGATGGCGCTCAACTCAGACCTGATTGCCGTAAAATTGCGGATGCAGTATGTGGAGAAATATAAAAAGCCGGAAGCCTTCGTGTCCATAAGCGAAGGTGACAAGGGCGAGTTGCTCACACAGATTGCACCTCTGGTACGCTCAGACGAGGCTGACGAGTTTGCAAAGCGGTTTGATAATTTCATGTATGGACTAATTCTGGCACACATCGAGCAGATGCCCGCTTTCCAGTATGCAAAAAAGCAACTGTGCGACACCGCTTCCCTACTGGAGCGTAAGGCCAGCATTCCGCAGATCAAGGCAAAGTTGCCCATGCTTCAGGAGATTCACACCGATGCATTTTGGGACGCGAATGATATTTTGCTGTTTGAGCAGGTTCGGAAGGAGCTGCGGGAGCTGATTCGATTTTTAGATGAAGGTGGCGGAGCACAGAGGCAGATTGTCACCAAGCTGACTGACCCGATTATTGACAGTCAGGAGGGCGTCCAGCTGGAAGCTGCCTATGACTTTGAAGACTACCGTGCCAAGGTCAATCGCTATGTGAACGAGCATGGGAATACGCTGGCCATATATAAGCTGACCCATAATATTCCGCTGGCTATGGGCGATTATCAGGAACTGGAGCGGGTGCTAACTAGCGAATTGGGCAGCAAAGAAGATTATGCCCGAGAGTTTGGCGACACACCCTTTGGCTTGCTCATTCGCAAGATCGCTAAGCTAGATCATGAAGCGGCTATGCAGGCGTTTTCCGCTTTTATCAATGACCAATCTCTGAATCAAAAGCAGATTGCTTTTGTAAACAAAATCATCAATCATATTGAGTTGAACGGATATATGGAAAATGTCGCAGAGCTGACCAAGCCACCGTTTGACAAGCCAATCAGTTTTATCAAATTGTTTGATGCAAAAACCAGAACCGCTTTGATGGAGACTATCAATCAGGTTCGAGAAAACGCGGTTCAAATTACAGCGTCATAAACAATGAACCAGGCACGGAAATTCACCCTTATTCTGGGTGGATTTTCGTGCCTGGTCTTTTCTGTTCGGGTATGGGGGCACCATTGTGCAAGAGCAGGATGGATAGCCACTGCACGGACAGGCGAGGTGTCCAGAGGGGCAAAGCTCCTTTGGCTCTGGGTCATCCAATAGGGGCGAGTAGCATCCCTGTTGGCAAAGGGAGTCTAGAGGGGAACAGCGTTCCCCTTGGCGGGAGGTTTCCAAAGGAGGGCAGTGCCTTCCTTGGCACACGACTTTCCCTCGGAAAGTCTAGTGTGTTATACCTTTGCTTCCGGCTGACGCGGGAAAGGGGTTGGCGGCATACTCTGCGGTGCGGCAGAGTGTGGCAACAAACGCTTTTTTGCGGCAGTAGGACAGGCGGATTTTGTGATGTGAGCTACAGCACAAACGCAGGATTTTTGAGAAGCAAAATCCGACTGGCCGGAAAAGGAAGCAGAGGTATATAAAGCCCCCGTCCCGCCGCAGCGTTTGCGCGCTAAAACCACCACGGCAGCTCCAGCCAGAGGTTGTCCATCGCCTCGCCTTCCAGCTTCTTTGCCCTTTTCTCGCTGAGATGAAAATGAATCGCTGTGCCGATCAGCGTGTGCCCAATATCGTCCGTAAAGCCATGGCGGTACATAAGATACATCTGCTCCCGCTCGGAGATTTGCCCCAAGCTCTCGTACAGCTCCCGCAAGGTTTCTCTTTCCTCATAAACCTGTTCCGGAAATTTGGCGGCGATGTCGGCAACCGCCTCCATGCGCAGCAATCGCTCTTCGCCGGGGAGCACTTCATCCAGCCGGACTTTTTGAAGCCCCAGTCCATTTTCGGAATCGACCATTCGCTGCTCATATCGGGAGAAGGCGTCCCGAACCAGATCGGTCATGGCGTTTCGGATGAACGGCGCGGCATAAGTCAGAAACTTGAGCTTCCGCGCCGGATCAAAGCCGTCAACGGCACGCAGCAGGCCGATGCTGCCCTCCTGCACCAGATCATCCACGTCGATGTTCAGGTCACTGCCCTCCAGCGACGAACTTCGGTATATGAGGTCAGCCGTCTGAACGATGAAACCCATATTCTTTTCAACAAGAAGCTCCCGCGCGGCCTCATCGCCCTTCTGAGCCAGAGTGCAAAGCCGCTCATTAGTCATGCTGTTCGGATTCATCGCTTGCCGCCGTCCCGGTCATGGAGAGGAACAACTTCCTGACCTGTGCCGTGTCAACACCGGGCAGATGGGAAACGGAGGCCGCCACCGCGTCCGCAATCTGCTCCTTTGTGATTTTTCGGTTCAGTCTTTGACCGCCTTTGGTCAACTCCGCATAGATGCTCTTCATCGCCTGTGCCGTAAGCTGGCGCGTAGGCGGCACCTCCACCTCGGCTTCTTTTTTCACGGCGCGGACAGCCTTCATAAAGGAGTTCTGAATGGAGCTTACTGCGCTGTTGTTTTCTAAAAACAGATCGCATCGGGGCGTACCGCCTTCCAATATTTCCCCTTCGTACCAAAACGCACGGCGGAACACTCTTGTACTAAACGCGCAACCAGATAGCAGCAGGTCTATTTTTTTCGAGTCTTCTTTCGCGTTTTCGACATAGTTCGGCGGCAGAGACGGTGCATCCCCCTCAATCATTTTCAATCGCAATGAACTATGCCACGTTTGAATGTAGATTTGTTCGCTTCGTTTGTCGAAAAAGTAATGAGATGCAGTACGAGAATTGCAAATGATCACCTTTGCAGTGCTAATCTCTTTCAGATACTCGACAGAAAAAAATCGGACTATCCTTACTTCTCGGGGAATATCTTCAGGAATTGCAACTCCGTTTTCAAACACCCATACTACGTCATATTTCCCAGGGTAATTATGTAGCAGATACTCTGCGATATATTTAGGACTATCCCCATAGGCATGGAAGCTATTGGCCCAACACAAAATTTTGTTGTTTTGAATCGGCAAATGATGATACCAATGCAAATACATTTCATGTCGTAAGTGTTTTATCTTATGAATCATACTCATTGCAGAAACTTCCTTTAGTTTAGAAGCAATCTAATATTGGGCAACTGGATATCTCCCCAATCTCGCGGTTGCCACAAGATATTTTTACTGCTCATCCCCTGCATCTTAGTAAAAACCAATCCATCTACATGGTCAACGTCGGATTTCTTTCCATAGTCATTTTTGATAAATGGAGCAAACACCATTTTGTAGGTCCCCTCCATAAGCGGAGACAAATCTAGAGAGAGATCGCAAGAGACAAAAGCGTCTTTTTCCCCTGTATAGAAATCATGAATCAATGCTGCAGCAACAGGTGTCATATCAAGCCTGCAAATTTCAACTCTCAGACACAAATTTGAAATATCGCTCTTGTTTTGCCAGCAAAGCCGCAGATCAACAGGTTCATTATCCACAAAGGATGCAAAACTCTTATTCAAGAACGAAGCGCTCAGTAATTTTACATTATGACGGGCCAGCCAATTGGGGCGTTTTTCTTTTGACAAGTCCATGGACAGGACTCTAGATGTGTCACTCCGCTGTAGATATAGGTTGATTGCCTCTTCCACATCTCCGTCAAAAATCACTTTTCCATGATCGAGAACAATGCAGCGTGTGCACAGCTGTCGGATCGTATTCATATTATGGCTGACATAAAGGACTGTGCGCCCATCCTGACTGGCGGCATCACCCATCTTTCCGAGGCACTTTTGCTGGAACTTCATATCACCGACAGCCAGCACCTCATCCATAACCATAATCTCGCTGTCGAGATGTGCTGCTACGGCGAAGGCTAGTTTGACGTACATACCACTGGAATACCGCTTGACCGGCGTATCGATGAACTTTTCCATTTCTGCAAATTCCACGATCTGATCGAATTTTCGGTCAATTTCAGCCTTGGTCATGCCAAGGATTGCGCCGTTCAGATAGACATTTTCACGCCCGGTCAGCTCTGGATGAAAGCCGGTTCCGACCTCAAGCATGGAAGCAATTCGGCCATTATAGCAAATCGTGCCGCTGGTTGGTCCGGTTACGCGGGAGAGAAGCTTAAGAAGCGTTGATTTTCCGGCACCGTTGTGCCCGATAATACCAAGCGCCTCGCCCTTTTTTACTTCAAAAGAAACATCATCCAGTGCAAGGAAACGGTCGTTTCCAGTGTGCATACCCTGCCCGATTTTTCCGTTCGGATCCTCTTTCCCGCGCAGACGTGCCCAAGCCGACTGAAGATCTCCCTTCAGCGTTCCACCGCCAATTGCTCCCAATCGATATTCCTTTGATACATGGTCAACTTTAATAATTGTTTCGCTCATAGAATTACACCGTATCCATAAAGGTCTTTTCCACTTTACTAAAAAGAATCAAGCCAAGAAACAGAAGCAGTGCTGTAACGCACCAGCCAATGATGTAATATGTCCATTCAATCTGCCCAATTCCCAGATAGCCGTAGCGAAATACATTCACAATCGGCGTGACCGGATTTAGCATATACAGCGTATGCCACCTTCCGCCGGGTGCAAACGGGGCAAGCTTGAACATGTCGTATGCAACAGGCGTTGCATACATCCAAAGCTGCAATCCAAATCCTACCAGCATGGCCAGGTCCCTGTACTTTGTTGTCAGCGCTGAGATGATAATACCGCAGCCAAGCGAAAGCATCGCAAGCTGCAAAATCAGCAACGGTGTCATAAGGGTGGCCGCATTAGGCGCAAGTTGTCCGTGTGCGTGATACCAGATCACAAAAATCAGAAAAAACACGTACTGTACGGCCAACATAATCAGGCCAGACATCACTGTTGAAACCGGCATAACAAGACGAGGAAAATAGACCTTACCCATCACATTGCTGTTAGCGACAAATGTGTTTGCCGTCTGCGAGAGGCAGTTAGAAAAATATGTCCATAGAATCGTCGCGGACAGGTAAAACACAAACGAGGGGATTCCCTCGGCGGCAAGCCCTGCAATATTGCCAAACACCAAAGTGAACACAACGGTCGTCAGCAGTGGTTGGATAATCGCCCACACAGGGCCTAAAATCGTTTGTTTGTACTGCGAAACAAAAGTACGCCGCACAAACAGCGCCACAAGATCACGGTAGCGCCAAAGCTCACCCAGATGCAGGTCAAACAGCCGATTCTTCGGGGTGATAACAGTTTGAAATTTTTCCATAGGGTTCCCCTTTTTATGATTTTCCGCAAGCCCGACGGATACAGTAGTAAAGCTCCGGCGCAAATTTCGTCAAACGTGTCAAGTGATATAGAAGCCAATACTGACCGGAAAGCAAAAGTTCGTGCTCTCTTGAAAGCACTTTCAGCCTTGCTTGCAGTTGTTTGGCCGATTCTGCCGCTCCAGAGCGGCGCGCTTGACAGTATAGCATCGCCGCTGTACGAAACTGTCTGCTGCGCGTTTCCAAAACTAATTTTTCATACCCCAGCTTTTGCAGCGCATCAGCACGATTATCCATGATGTCCAATACATCAAGCTTGTGCGGATGAAAGTTTTCGTGGATGATACTTCCGCCACGCATAACATAGCCGTACAGAACAAACTCGGTGTAGATCACCCGGTTGCACTGAGGGAGCAATCGTGTGATCAATTCTTCATCTTCGTGCGTGATTCCTTCTTGGAAGCGCAAATGTTCAAATAAAGACGCTCGATAAAGCTTTGTACAGGCAGATGCCGCTACGCCTCCGTGTTGATAAAGATACTGAAACATTTCATGCAGATCCGTGCAGACCCGTGCGTTTGCCTTCTGTGCAGGATCTGCTTGCCAACCACCGTCCGTTTCAGCGTAATGAAATTGGATAAAGTCAAAATCAGCAGTTGCGTCAACAATCCCCATCAAGCATCGAACCGCATTCGGCGCAAGATAATCATCCCCATCCAGAAACAGGATATAGGCTCCCTTTGCGACACTCAAGCCTGCATTTCTCGCTGATGACAGACCACCATTTTCCTTATGTATGACTCGCACTCTTGTATCCCGCGTCGCGTACTGATCGCAAAGTGATCCGCTGCCGTCCGTAGAACCATCGTCCACAAGGATAATTTCAAAGTCCGAATCTGTTTGGGAAAAAAGACTATCCATGCATTGCGGCAAATAGTTTTCGATATTATAAACGGGAACTATGATTGAAGTCATATGTCAGCTCCTGCCCAACAAGTTCTTTACAATCGTTTTCATCTTTCTCCGCCTAAGTTCTCTATCGCTGATTATGCTACATTCCGCGCACAGTAGACTCTGCTCGCGCTCGTTCAAACTCATAGCGAGATTGATGAGCACACTTTTGAAGTCAGCGCAGAGGAACTCGCTGCGATAGTATTTGATTCTTTCGTTTCCAACCTCTGCTTTTTCAAAGAAACGCCCCAACGCGGCAATTTCTGAATAGTTCGTTCCAATTGTTCCCGTGCAATATGCTGCATAGGCACCGAACTCTTCAGGTGTAGCGACGATACCGAGCTGTTCTGCCTGTCGTTTTTTCAGTTCTCGCATCTGTTCTTTATACTTTGGAGATGGATTTTGTGTCACTTGGCCGCGATGAATCCGATATCGAAACAATATCTCTGGGAGCACCGCTATTTTGTTTTTTTCAGCAACGCGACACCATAATTCATAATCCTCCATCCCATTGAAGGCCGTGTCATAGCCGCCAATCCCGAGAATAGTCGCTTTGCGCATCATAACAGACGGGTGCGCAATTCCACAGGAAAAGAACAGATCTTCTTTCAATTTTTCCGGCTCAGTCGAAGGAACCCATGTGCGGATTGCTGTCCCATCACAGAATACCTCTACAGATGTACCGCATACCGCTACGTCTGTGTGGACATCCAGATAATCCACCTGCCTTGAAAATCGATCTGTCTTTGAAATATCATCGGCATCCATGCGGGCAATATACTCGCCACGTGCTAAACCAAGGCCTCTGTTGAGCGTTGCGGCAACACCCATGTTTTTCTCATTTGGGCAAAAGCGAATCCTGCTGTCAGAATAACCGTTAACAATTTCCGCTGTGCAATCTGTTGAGCCATCATCAATTATGATGAACTCAAAATCAGAAAACGTCTGCGCAAGGATGCTGTCAATCGCCTCTTTTATGTACTTTTCCGCATTGTATGCCGGCATAAGGACACTGATTTTCGGCATATTACATCCCTCCGTTAAACCACTTTACGTTGTCAAAATCATCATACCATTTTCTTCCTGTGTGCCCAGTTACAAACTCACTGCATACGCCAACACAGGCATCCTTTTCAAAGCCGGAGATATGGAATGCAGACCGAATCTCAGGGTATGGAATATGAGTAAAAACCACCTTGTGCTCATATGGCAGCGCGTCAAACGACTGCAAATCTTCATAGGTACAACCATCTCGGTCCGTCATCATAATAAAGAGCTTGTCCCATAGAATTCGTTCACAACGTCGTTTCCACGCATTCGCCGCGTCCTCATCGGAAGAGTAATGTTCAAACCAGATCGTCAGGTTACCGAGCTTTGCCACCGGATACGGCACACTCTTTTCCGATTGAAACACAAGCGGCAAGCTTAAGTATTCTCGAGGTGCTTTTAGAAATGCGATAAAATCCGTCGGGGTCATCCAGAGATTAACAAACGGGGAGTTAAATGCAAGTCCAAGATCATGACAGATGCACGCCCCGTTGCAGTTGCTGGCAAAGGCGGAAAAATCGTGTTCATGTAATGCCTTGCGGTTTCTTTTGTCGATTGGCGCGCGAAGCAGATTGTTTAAATGTGTAGACATAATAAAAACCATCACATTATCTTAAATAGTCTATATTGCAGCTAAATAAAGATCTATAACTTTATTGATTATAGCGTCAATATCTATTCTGTTATAGTATATTATAGCATTTTTTGAAAACTCGCTGTAATTATCGCAAATATTGTCAAGCGCCGAAAGAATGCTGTTCATATCGTTATAATCAACGATATGTCCCATTTTCCCTGTTAATATTTCAAAATGCAGACCGGGGATATCATTTACTATCATTGGGAGTCCCAATCCAGCATATTCATAGATCTTATTAGGTGCACAGAAAAGTGCGTTCAATCCTTGAGCCTGATTAATGCTAACATAAATTAGAACTCCTATTCCTGCATGAGCTGCTACTAACAAGTGCTGAGGTGGGGTAAAATTTCCTATATACTCAAAGGCACCAGGATATTTCTTCTTGAGCTGATCCAGATACGTTGACTTTTTTCCCATCACAATCAGACGATACTTTTCAGATTCTCCAATCGCATCGATAAGCTTATCTAACGGACGTTCTGGTGTAATCCCCCCCATATATAAGACTGCAATTTTCCCAGAATTACGAATGCTCTCTATTTTTTCTATTGCCGCATTGGTTTCTGCATCCGCTAAAAGATTAATATCAATATCTGGCTTGTTAGGCAAAACAACCGGGCATTTGCTGAGATTATACCAACTCTGCATGATATGCGCTCGACAATACTCAGGAACAACAACAATCGAAGCCTCTCGAGCAGCTTTAACAATTCTTCTTGTGAGAATGCTTTTTTTGTGCAGCTCATAAATAGTGAATATATATCTTCGCCTATTAAGAAAGTGTGTCCCAGCAAATAAAACTGTCATTTCATTAACAACCCAAAGAATCGACGAATCTGTTTCTTCAGATTCAATAGCTTTACTAAGTCTTGTTGCGATAACCCTCTTAATCATATTATCAATACGAAAGAGGATTCCCGATATACCTTTTACATACCTGTGCCTCTCATTAAGTGATATATTCTTCCCGCATAGACTCAGATTCCGGATAGAACCATCCCCTCGATACCCAGAGAAATAGGTGTCGGGAAAGAGAGTTATATATACAACTTCATTTCCTTGATTTGCAAGCTTCTGTATTAGCGTGATTGTGGGAGGCATCCACTCAATTTTCTCAAAAGTTGGAATGATGTATTTCATCTCTTTTCTCCTCCAGATATCGAATTCTTCCCAACAATAGGCCAAGGGGAAGATAGATCAGTAAATTAGGGTTTGACGAGAACATGCCCAACTCAAATGACTGCTGAGCATTCATCAGCAAAAACGCCGCCATGCAGCCCGTTACAATCGAATCTGACAGGTATAGGCTGCCTTTCTTCAGCGGTAGATAAAGACATCTGAGCCAGAAGGCGTATCCCACCATTCCAAAACTGGTTAGACAAGCAACGGCTGTGTTATGCCAGTTGTTGGCGTTAATCCTTCCGGAACCAAAAAATGGGTGGTGCAGGAAACTGCGGAAACCCGCTAGCCACAGCCTATCGCGCCCATTGAAAATTGGCTTTTCGAACACCCGTCGGCTCCAGATGTCCATTTTAGGTGCAATATTAGAAAGAGAGAGTACGACTGTGATAAGAGCGACAAGAAGAGGGATTATCAGAAGAAACATCGTCCATCCGCGTGATTGCAATACTCGAGGACACGGTTTCGCAGTCAGCGCCAGCAGTATAGTGACAACGAGCGCGATCATACAAGATCTGGAGTCAGTCGGGGCAATAAGCCAAAATATAAATCCACCCGACAAAAGGATCAGGGACTTTGACCACCTGGAACGTAGGTCATAGAACGATGCTGCAAAAAGGATGTAACTAAAAAGACCTATCATGGCAATGCTGTTTTCATTCCAGCCGGAGAGCTGCGTTCCATAGTCATAAATTGTAAGAATCATTGTTCCCAAAGCTAACACAGCAAGGCCGGACAGACGCATCGCACGTTCCCGTACATCAATTTGGCTGAACACATAAATCAGCAAAAAACAGCAAAGGTACTCTGCTCCGCCGAGTCCCTTTTTATGGAGAAGTCCTGAAAAAACAAAGATGCACATTGTTGCACAGAAGGTGTAAAAAGTGTCTTTCTGAACGCTTATCCGGCGATGTCTCAGAAGGAAAATTGCAGAAAGTCCCACTAATGCGGCATTGGTTATACTGTTTGTATGATACACATGTCCAAGGCCTGTCCCATTGAACAAAGAAGAAAGCCAAACTAGTACGATTTCTGCAGTGAAAATGACTGAATTCATAATGTCTCCTGCGATTGAGAATCAAAAGCCTCTAAACAGTTTGTAATATAACAGAAATAACAGACCAAGCGGAAAGGAAACCGCTGTCAGCAGCTGGTGCTTTCCGCGATATGCAGTACGGTTTTTTTGAGCCATTATACCAAAGCACTGATATTTTCCAGCCATCAGCAGCCGTGCGGTGAGGCTGCCAACTAAATCAATTCGCTGCATGAAGTAAAGACAATATCCCGCAGGGTTACGCTTCATAAGCTCCGTTGTCCTGGCGGATAGCCCATCTGGCTGATATTCGCAAATGGTGACCACCTTCGGCAGCAGGCTGACCTTACAGAGTTTATCCAGCCGGTCATAAACCACACTTTCCGTAACAAACGATTCCCCCGCAAAGACCGGAAATGGCGCTTTACGGGCAATGTGCACAGGGTAAACAAATGTGTATTCTCCGCAGCAATTGAGTTCCGAATATAGACCAAACGTGGTTGTTTCCTTTACTTTCGGTGGGAATTCCGAACTCAGCGCTATTCCATCTACCGTAGCCTTGTAGGCACATATTCCGCAGTCAGAAGACGCTGCCTCGCGCAAAACTTCAATGGCATCTGGCGTGAGGAAGTCATCAGAATCCACACAGAGAAGGTATGTCCCCATAGCGTGCTCTAATGCAAGATTGTATGCCGTATGTTTTCCCCCGTTTTTCTTTTTGACGTAACGGATAGAAAAGTAAGCAGAAGAGAACATACTCACTGTATTTTCTGTGTTGTCAGTAGAGCCGTCATCAACAATAAGCCATTCAAAGTCAAAGGAAGTTTGCCTACACAGGCTATCGTAAAGTCTTCGCAATGTTTCTTCCCGATTATATGTCGGAGTAAATACTGTAATTGTTGGCATATCTGTATCGTTCATTTCCGCTTCAGCCAGTCAAGACAATTCTTTCCGAATACTCTCCGGCAGGCACTTGCAAGTTTGCAGCGAAGTTGCGTTCTTTTCGGCAGCCAACTCTTGCTGTACCAATGGCGGAATGTTTTTATAAAGCCATCCCGCCGAGTTATCAGCAACTTCATTATTTTAGCCTTTTAAAGCAATCTACGCCAAATATTCGATGAAACACTCTTGTAATTCGAGAACGCAAGCGAATATTCTGCGGTAGCCATGATTTATTGAACCAGTGAATTGCCGCAGTGTTGTCGGTTCTTCGAAGTACCCCTGTCGCATTTTCAAATGGGCAGAAGAAATCTGGTGGATAAAATGTAAAATCCGCAACAGTTTGAAGCTTTCCGTTCAGTTCTAACCCATGTGCAAGCATAATATTGGTAATAGGCACACAATTTGTTACCGTATCTTGAGAGCCATCGTCATTAAGGAAGTGCCTGCCCGTGTAATAGTCTAATAGCTCATGAATGATTGGAACTTCTTTTTCAGAAGCCATAATTCCTGTCGGAACATAACGCGTAGACTCAAAACCAGAGAATGCCTTGCATGTCAAAAACTCTTCCAGCGGGCGCACAACTTCAACATCAGTGTCCATGTAAATTCCACCGCACGTATACAGGGCATATAGTCTTACATAGTCCGTAACAAACGCATATTTCTTGCTTGCATAAGCTTCTTCAACATACGGGCAGCAATGGATATCAAAGTTGTCCTCGTTCCACTCGCGGATCTCAAAATCCAGGCAGAACTTCTTCCAGCTGGCGATGCACTTCTTGGCAAGCTCCGGCTTTTCGCCGCGGCCAAACCAGCAGTAGTGGATGATTTTGGGGATCATGTGAGCGTCTCCAATCTTTTCTTATGAAGTGCCTGATAGGCTTTTTCCGGCAGTAAACCGACCGCTATCGGGCGAAATGCATAGATGTACGCTTTAAACGACAAATGCAACATTCGCGCGGCCTTTCGCCTCACGCGGAATTCATTGATGCGATATCTGAACTTGCGGCGAGCAAAGGCATTACGGTCGTCTCTCATCGCATAGAGCGGTTCCGTGATGTTCTGCCCTCGAAAGCCCGTTGCATACATCTTGACCCAAAGGTCATAGTCCTCTACTCGTAAATATCGCGGATCATCCGTATAACCGTTCACTGCTTGGTAGGCATCTCGTCTGACCATGCACGGTGCATGGCAGAAGGGCGTTCCTGCAATAAAATCTTCGTTCTGCGGAAATTCAACCGGATGGTTCTGTCCCCAAGTTCCGCTCTCGTCAAAGTATGTCATTGCGGTACTGACGATAGAAATTTCCGGAGACGCATCGAGGATTGCAGCTTCCTTTTCAAAGCGTGTGGGCATAGAGATGTCGTCCCCGTCTTGACGCGCGATATATGCGCCATCTGCTACGGAAAGGCATCGGTTAAGGGTATAATTCAGCCCCATGTTGCACTCGTTTTTCAGGAGCGTTATTTTTTGTGGGTGGGCATTTTGATATTTCTCAGCGACTTCATACGTCTTATCGCCAGAGCCGTCATCGCACATGACAAGGTTCCAATCTGTAAAGGTTTGTGCGAGCAAAGAGTCAAGCGCCTGCCCTAATGTATCAGCGCAGTTATAGATACCCATGATAACCGTGACCTTCATTTGGTAACAATCGTCCCTTCCTGAGCTGTAACAATGCTGTTCTCCGGCACATCGTGAACCACAACTGCATTTACGCCAATCTTACTGTTCGCGTCTGCTCCAATATTTGTCCGCTTTATAATGCTGTATATAAGCTCGAATAAAGCTTTCGGCGACATTTAGATTTACTTCGCATGCGTCGTTCATAGTGTGCTCCTTAAAGTAAGGTGAGTTTATCGATGGTTTCCGTCACAACAGCGGTTTTGCTGAACTGCTGCTCCATGCGCTCCCGGCCTCGGCAGCCCATTTCGGAGCGTTGCTCCACGGACAGCTCCATGACCCGCTGCATAGCCCCATACAGCGCGTCTGCATCCTTCGCTGGGCACAGGTATCCGCTGACGCCGTCCTCTACCGCCTCGCGGCAGCCGGGGATGTCGCTGGTGATGAGCGGTCTCCCGGAGGCGGCAGCCTCCAGCAGAACATTGGACATACCCTCGTGATACGACGGCAGCACCACACAGCTTGCCATGGCGTAAAAGCGCTTCATATCCGACTGATAGCCGTGGTACTTGACCACACCGGCCTTTTCCAGTTCATCCATGAGGGGCTTATATCCCTCTTCAAACGAGCCGACGATGTGGAACTCCACGCCGTTGCCATATTCCTGCTTCATCCGCTTTGCGGCGGCAAACAGCTCGTCCACACCCTTTTCGCGCATGACGCGGCCCACAAAGAGGAAGCGCACCGGCCCCTCCTGTGGGTAGGATTGATATGGATAATCTTCTAAATTGACGCCTGCACCGCTCAGCACCACGTCGCGCCCCTTCGGTACAACGCCAGTGGCAGCGAGGGTATCCCGATTCCCGGTATTCTCAAAAAAAACGACCCTCGCGCCTTTCAACGCCGGTTTGTAGAGCGCCAGCACAAACTTCTTGAGCCAGCCGCCGTTTTCGATGGCGCTGCCAAGTCCCGTAATGTTCACGGCATAGGGGATGTGCGCCATCCGGCAGGCAAGGCCGCCGTAGATGTTGGGCTTGATGGTATAGGTCAGAACAAAATCAGGCTTGACTTCTTTCAGAATCGCCCGGTATTGGTGAAAGAGCTTGCTGTCATGAAGCGGATTCATGCCCCGCCGGTCGATGGGAAGTTCAATCACGCAGTCAGCCAAATGCAGAAGCTCGTCCCAGCGGTCATTGTGCGGAACAGCAACTGTGACACTGGCATACTTTTTCAGCTCTGAGATCAAGTCCTTGCGGAAATCGTAAAGCCCGCCGCTGTGATTGGATAAAATCAGGATCTGTTTTCGTGCCATTATTACTTCCACCCACTATCTTTTGGCTGCTTTTGTCGGTTTCTAAACGAATTAGTTTTTTGCTTGCTTATAGATTCCGTCAGGATTCCTAAACCATATTAAATGCATCCCCAGCTTTTCCGGGGCATCGAAATCTTTTGTTTTGTTGTCTCCGACATAACACATACTTTCGAATGAGGCACCAAACCATTCAGCCATGAGTTCAAATGCTTTTGGATTGGGTTTTCGAAACGATGTGCCGCCCAATTCGTCCGTAACAATAATTTTGTCAAATACGTCTCGTATTTTGAGCGCATCAATTTTGGCCTGCTGGCCCTCCGGACGGCCATCTGTTATCAGCCCAAGCTTTTTCTTCTGTTCCCGCATTCTAAGAAGCATTTCACGGACACCCGGATATAAGCTAATTTGCGGACGATGGAATCGATATACTTGCAAGCATCGCTCTTTAAAATTCGCATCTGTAATATGCCTTTCGGTCAAAAGGCAATCAATTGCCGGCCGGTTTTCCAAGAAAAATGTCCACAGCCTTGCTTCTGCTTCGTTTCTCTCAGGAAACAGGTTCGCAACTTGGCTAAATCCACTTCTTACATAGTCTTTTTCGCTATAAAGCGTGTCGTCTAAGTCAAAAAGTATTACTTTAAACTCTGAACTATATTTTTCGACATCTAATACGCTACATACTTCGATCATAGCCTTCACTTCCTTCGTCAATACAAACACTTTGATCGAATCGGCTGTATGTAGCACCATTTCGCGCCGCACACTCCATGTAGCTGAGCGCTTCGCCCTTCAAGAGCCGAATCAACGCAGCTGCACTGTCCGCCCCGGCTTTCATGCTCAAGGGAGCTCCGCCGCCGAAGCGCGGATTGATTTCAATATAGTAATTTTTCTGTGATATATCGTCGTGTATAAGCTGAACCGTAATTTGCCCGCAAGGCTTAAAATCTTTCACAAGGTGTTTCATCTCGTCAATTATGACCTTGTTTTGATATATTTTTGTCTTGAGGACTTCTCCCGAACGAACGGCCAATCGTTCCCGAGGTGTAATAAAAATGGGATTTCCAGTAAAATCACAGAAAATATCAATTGTAAACTCGCGTCCCGAAATAAAAGGTTGAATGATATAGTCGGGAATCAGATTTGCATACGCCGCAAGGTCTGCTTTGTTCTGGACTTTGTATGCGTTTATACTCGAACTGCCGTCAAGCGGCTTAATAAATGCCGGGAATCCATCTGCATAATCTGCGACCTTGTCAACAGGTACAGGGGTATTTAGCCCGATCTGCTTAAAATAATCTGCCGTTTTGCGCTTATCGCGGCACAAAGCAATCCTTTCGACATCAGAAACAAGTACCCTTGTTCCAACTGCCTCAAATTTTGATTTACTCTGTGCCAGAATCAGCAATTCCGTATCAATCGTAGGAATCAGGCAGTCGATTTTCCGTTCTTTGCAAATATCAACAAGCTGAGGAATGTAGTTTTTGTCGTGAATTCGGCTAACACGTACGGCCTCATCGCAAAAGTACAATGCAGGTGCCGTTAGGGACATATCTGCACCTACAACATGCAGGTCTTCGTTCAGCTTTTCTGCGGCGTTCCTGAATGCTTGGACTAATTCAACTCGTCTGCCTATACTCGTTAATAGCAGTTTCATATTGAACACCCACTCTATTTCTCAAAGATAAGCTTTAGGGCCGGTAAACTCCTCTTTTGTCGCGCTGCCCTCCGCGCTGATCCCCTCGTGGGCAAAAACGCAGCGGATGGTCATGAAAATGATTTTTACATCCAGCGCGAAGCTGATATGATCCACATAGTCCACGTCGTAGGCGAAGCGCTCCTCCCATGAGGCGAGGTTGCGGCCATGCACCTGCGCCCAACCGGTGAGGCCGGGGCGGACGGCGTGGCGGTAATGCTGCTCGTCGTTATAGAGCGGCAGATATTTCACCAGCAGCGGCCTTGGCCCCACAATGCTCATCTTGCCGCGGAAGATGTCCCAGAGCTCTGGCAGCTCGTCGATGCTCAGAGAGCGCAGCTTCTTTCCAAAGCCCGTCAGCCGTTCCTTGTCCGGCAGCAGCGCGCCGGTTTCATCCCGCGCGTCGCTCATGCTGCGGAACTTATGGAGTTTAAAAATCTTTTCATCTTTTCCCGGACGCTCCTGACAAAAGATCACAGGGCTTCCCAGCTTCACGCGCACAAGAATCGCCGTCACCAGTAGCAGCGGCGACAGGACGATCAGCGCACACCCGGACAGCACGATGTCCAGCAGGCGCTTGATGTATTTTTCATAAAACCCAGCCTTATGCCGCATCAGAACATCCCCCGGATGACCTCACACACGCGGTCAACATCGTCCATGCTCATCTTCGTATCGCTGGGCAGGCACATGCCGCGCGCAAAAAGATCGTCGCTCACCGGCGCATCGCTGACGCTGACAAAGGGGCAGCCTGTGAAGACCGGCTGCAAATGCATGGGCTTCCAGAGGTAGCGCCCCTCGATGCCCACTTCGTTCAGCTTTGCCAGCATCTCGCCGGGCGTCACATTGCATCCCTTGTCCAGCAGGGCAACGGAAAGCCAGCGGTTCGATTTCGCACAGGGGAGCTCTGGCTGCATGGTCAGCGGCAGGCCTTTCAGGTTTTCGCAGTAGCGTGCAAAGATAGCCCGCTTCTGCTCCACGCGCAGCGGCAGCACCTTCATCTGCCCGCGCCCAATGCCCGCGCAGATGTTGCTCATGCGGTAGTTGTAGCCGATTTCCTCGTGCTGGTACCACGGCGCGTTCTCGCGCGCCTGCGTGGAGAGCTTCAATGCGTGCTTCGCCTCATCCTCCGTCCGGCACAGCAGCATCCCGCCGCCAGAGGTGGTGATGATCTTATTGCCATTGAAGGAAAGAGCGCCGAAGTCACCAAAGGTGCCGCACTTCTGCCCATTGTATGTAGAACCCAACGCCTCTGCTGCGTCCTCAATCAAGGGAACATCATGCTCGCGGCAAATAGCGGTAATTTCGTCCAGCTTTGCAGGGTTGCCATACAGGTGGACGATGACCACAGCCTTGGGCGTACCATAAAGCTCGAAGGCGCGGCGCAGTGCGGCGGGGTTCATATTCCACGTCTCACGCTCGGAGTCGATGAACACCGGCTTCGCGCCGCAGTAGGCCACGGGGTTGGCCGACGCGGAGAAGGTCAGACTCTGGCAAAAGACCGTGTCCCCCGCCTTCACGCCTGCGAGGATCATCGCAAGGTGCAGCGCCGCCGTACCGGCAGAGAGGGCGACAGGATATCCCTTGCCCATAAATTCGCCCATGGCCTTTTCAAATTCGTTGACGTTCTCGCCCAGCGGCGCGATCCAGTTTTTCTGAAACGCGTCGTGGATGTACTCCAGTTCATAGCCCTCGTCCGACATATGCGGGCTGGCCAGCAAAAGTCGTTTATCCATGTTCTTCTCCTATGTTTTCGTCCACCGGATGTCAAAATTTGCTTCGGTCGGGCGTATTCGCTGCGTTTAAAAGCGCGACAAAGCCGCGTCATTCCTTTTTGCCGCTGTGACGTGCAGAAATGCGCAAGTTCATCGATCCATGTATATCGCCGTCTCCCGCCCGAAAAACGATGGGATTACACCATTTTTATTTCTTAATTGTACTACATGTGGACAAAAAGCGCAATGCCTGACACGCGCGAAAAAGTGGAGCGCTTTTCCTTGTCAGATCATTTTCCGGTTGCACAGGCTCAATTCATGTGGTACAATGTTATTCAATAAAGATAACTTATAATTCTATGCAAGTGGTAACGGAGTAAAGAAAGTATGACTTGCGCAGAACGGGGGGATCAGATGAAAGCACCGGACAACAGTGCGATCCAGCTTTTTGAGAATCAGAAGATTCGCGTGGCGTGGGATGCGGAACGGGAGGAATGGTACTTCTCCATTGTTGATGTGGTCGGTGTTCTGACAGACAGCCCTGACTACAACACCGGGCGAAAGTATTGGAACAAGCTGAAACAGCGTCTGAAAGAAGAAGGCAGTGAACTGGTGACAAACTGTCACCAGTTGAAAATGCGTGCGTGGTTGCCGGAATGGGCAGAGCACGCCGAGAAGGCTGCAAATGGGAAATGAATCCAAGCTCAGCTACCGAGAAATTCTCGGAAACTGCCGTCCACGGGCGGCATACATCTCCGAGTTTGACCGGCAGACGGAAAATATCTCAAGGGTGAATGATATGAATAACCAAGAGCAATTCGCAGAATTTCTGCACTGTTGCAGAGCACAGCGCGTAAAACGCATTCATCTTGCCGAACCGTGCCTGATCGTCAATTCATCGGCGGGCGATTTCGGGAGCATTCTCGTAGAGTTTGAGCAGAGCAACTATTTCATCACATCCAAATATCTGCCGCACCAGCCGGAGGACGAGGAAATCAATGAATTCCGCGTGAAACAATATGAGCGCCTTGCCGACCTCAAGGACGACGATCTGCTGGAGGCGGACATATACAAGACCTTGTCCAGCGAGGACGTCCCCATTTCGTTTCTCGCAGAAATGGTGGACGTCGAGGGCTTCTTCAACGGGATGGAGTGGACATATGGAGCCGATTATCTGTTCTTTCTGGTCTCTTGCCCCATCATTATAGTGTCCGCCAGAGCGGACGAGGAGCTCAAGCACCTCAACTATCCGCACCAGTTTGGAGAAAAATTTGACCCATTGCCAAATCGCGGTGAGCCTTTTGAGCTGTTCCCGGGCACTTGAGGGTGGAGGTGTACGATGAAAAAACCATTTGAATTGAACAAAGCGCTGTTTGAGGCCGTAGCAGCCTGCAACTACGATGAAGCCGAGCGGCTATTGACGCTATCCATATGACCAGCCTCACCGGCAAAGGAGCCTATCATGACCGAAACATTTGACATCGCGGGCTATGCCCGCATTTCCGTGGATGATGAGCAGGAGCAGAAGAATATCTCCATCGAGAACCAGAAGGCCATCATCGAGGACTATGTGAAGACCCACTTCCCCGGCAGCACGCTGACGTTTTTTGAAGACCGCGACCGCTCCGGCTACACGTTTGAGCAGCGCGAGGGCTATCAGGAGATGCGACGGGGCTTGATGCGGCACAAATACGACATCCTCATCATCAAGGACTTTTCTCGCTTCTCCCGCCGCAACTCGCGCGGGCTTGTGGAGCTGGAAGACCTGCGTGATGCAGGCGTGCGTATCATTTCTATTGGTGATGCCATTGATTATCCGACTTATGATGACTGGACAGCGATACAGTTTCGCTTTTTGATAAATGAAATGCCGGTAACGGATATCAGCAAAAAGGTACGAAGTGTAATCAGCCGAAGACAGGCAGATGGTGAATGGATATGTTCGGTGCCATACGGTTACATTATCTCCAATATGAAAAAGCAGGAAATATCTGTGGTAACCGATGAGGCAGAAGTGGTTCGTAAGGTTTTTGAACTATACAACGATGGCTGGGGTTACAAAAAAATCGCAAACTACCTTACCGATAAAAAGATACCGACGCCTCGTATGAAGGAAATTCAGCGAGCGGAAGAACGAGGGGATGAGTGTAAATTAAAGGCAAAACCGGAATGGAGTATTGTGACGATTCAGGGAATCCTGTCGAATGATTTCTATATTGGAACCCTTCGTCAGCATAAATATACTCGCAAGAAGATTCACGGAGCAGATACGAAGGTGGGTGAATCAGAACATTTTGTGTTTGAAAATCATCATGAAGCCATTATTGATTATAAAACATGGGCATATACGCAGGAGCAGCTTAAAAAGAGAACCACAACGCATTACCGTGGCGTTAAGAAATACGATAATGTATATTCTGGTTTTCTGTTTTGTGGGGATTGTGGTTCACCGATGTTTTCTATGAGCAGAAGTGACATTGCACCGGCATATACCTGTGGGACTTACCATAAAAGAGGTTTGAAGGGATGCAGTTCCCATCATATCAGAGTGGATTTCCTCGATAGTATCTTGAAGGAGTATGTGAAGAAGGTAAGAGATAACTCTCAGGATATGATTAAGGAATTGGAAACATCCATTAAGAAAGAATCCACAGAGGTTAAGCGAGAATACATTTTCACTTTTGGAAAATCAACTTTCGGATGCCAAGGATGAGTTGAAGGCAGTGAAGAAACGAAAGATCAAAGAAATTGCCAAGGCGGATGAGGATACGGTGGAGATTATTGAAGAGACCTATGCAGAGATTGAGGAAGAACTGATTCACCGAATTAGGGGACTTCAGAACCAGATGAACCTGAGTGTGGATAAGCGAAATGATATTATTCGAATCAACAGACTGGCTAAGACGGCCATTGATATTTTCAATGATATTCTGAATAAGAAGAATCTGGATAAGAAAGATTTAGAGCTGATTATTGATAAGATAATCGTTTTTGAGGACAGAATTCATGTGAAGCTGAAGGCAGATATTGATAATCTCTTAAAAGTCGGCGTTGTAACTACTTTCTACTATCAGCAGGTAGAGGGTAGAGAACAATTGCTAAGTGTTGCTGAAGAAACGAATGGTAACAGGGCCGGTACTATAGCAGATATCGGTACAGATAACTCAGCACATATGGAAATGATTGCATCAGAAGTGAAAGCTGGGAAAGAGCCAATCGTAAATTTTAATCATGACAGTAAAGTTATATCAAACAAAAAGGAGTCACCTGATACACATAATAATTTAACCAAGTCAGGTATCAACGAACTCCTCACCACAAATGTTCCGCTAAAAACCCGCAACAAACCGGAACGACTCTTTACTGTCAATGTTATCAGTAGTGGTGACCCTTCACAAATACTCACTTTACAAAACCCTCAATTTGTGCTATTCTGTCTCGTATGAGCGGTATTCATAGGAAACTGCATCAGGTGATAATGTGTTGTCACGGACTACGGAGGTGATGACATGAAGATAGGAATTATAGGTGCCGGAAAGGTTGGCTGTTCGATTGGAAA
>ENA-OOXA01000475-OOXA01000475.1-human-gut-metagenome-genome-assembly--contig:-NODE-475-length-29340-cov-1.872529_pt1 | contig 29340 bp, 41 predicted proteins | sample MGYA00241581_ERZ501331 | MGnify/ENA primary metagenome ERZ501331 (study PRJEB25962, sample SAMEA2042982) | human gut metagenome | biome: human gut; feature: human-associated habitat; material: faeces...
GGAGATGGTAGAATTAGAGCCTGCAGCTTACAGAGATTTATATCCTAGTCAATTGTCGGGCGGTCAGCGTCAACGTGTCGGTGTTGCTCGTGCCTTTGCAACTGACCCGGAGATTATTCTTATGGATGAACCGTTTAGTGCCTTAGATCCTGTTACACGTAGCGATTTACAGGATGAAGTGGTTAAACTACAAAAGCAATTGCAGAAAACAGTAGTCTTTGTTACTCATGATATGGATGAAGCCATTAAGATGGCTGATAGAATTTGTGTTATTCAAAATGGACGTATTGTTCAATGTGATACTGCGGAAAATATTTTAAAGCATCCTGCCAATGATTACGTTAAATTGTTTATAGGGCAGAACCGCTTATGGTCCAACCCTGATTTTATAAAAGCTAAGGACATCATGCTGAAGAATCCTTGTCGTATATCTGCTAATAGAACTGTTATCCAAGCTTTGCAAGTTATGAACCATGCTCGTGTCGATAGTGTCTTGGTAACAGACAATAATAAGTTTAAAGGTATTGTTTGGTTAGAGGATTTAAAGAACTTTGAAAAATATAACAGTCCTTTAGAAGATTTTATTTCTGAAGATTATCATGCAGTAAACGAAGAAACTTCACTGAAGGATATAGTTAATACTGTTAATTACGAATATTTCGGTATTATTCCTGTATTGAATGATAATCAAGAATTATGCGGTTTCCTAACAAAGAGCAGATTGCTTGCTGTATTGAGCCGCCAATATCAGAATGCTAACGTGCAAAGAGGAGGAGCATTAGCGTGAGTAGTTTTATCAGCTTATTTTTAGAGAAGTATCCTGAAGTCTGGATGCGTTTTATGGAGCACATGAATCTTACAACCATGGCAGTTTTTCTAGCGGTGTTGATTGGTGTTCCCTTAGGTATTGCGATTACTAAAAATAAACAGGCTTCTAAACTAGTTATCGGGATTGCTAATCTGTTGCAAAGTATTCCCTGCATCGCCTTGTTAGCCTTTGCAGTACCATTCTTAGGTATTGGTGAAAAACCGGCAATTATGATGGTTATTGTATATGCTTTATTACCTATCATTAAAAATACTTTTACAGGTATCAGCGGTATAGATCAGCGCACCTTAGAGGCTGCTGATGGTATTGGCCTTTCTCAATGGCAGAAACTGTTTAAAGTTGAATTACCTCTGGCGATGCCTTATATTATGGCAGGCATTCGTATTAGTACTGTTGCTGCTGTAGGTAATATGACTATTGCTGCTTTTGCCGGTGCCGGCGGTTTAGGTTGGTTCATCAATATGGGCTTAATTGGCTTAAATTTGAATATGGTGCTTTTAGGTGCTATTCCTGCTTCTTTGTTGGCACTTTTGATTGACTATATGCTGGCAGAAGCAGAGGTTATGCTTGTACCGGAAGGATTGAAGCCCAACGAGGAAATTGCCGCTGTTGGTGAAAGAGGTCATAGATTCCAAAAGGTAGTTGTTTCTTTGCTGTGTTGCTTTTTGGTACTGTTGCCGTTAGGTGTACAGGGTTATAATTATTACAAGGATGCTACACAGAAAAAAATTGTTATCGGTACTTCTAATTTTACTGAGGTCTTTATCCTTGGTTATATGTATGAGGATATGATTGAGCATTATACTGATTTGAAAGTAGAAAGACGCTTTAATTTAAATGGTGCTGATTTCTGTTATAGTGCCTTGAAAATTGATACCTTTGTAGAATATACCGGTACTGCATTGATGAACTTCTGCAAGCTGCCGATGTCTTCTGATTCTGATAAGGTATATAACCAAGTGTATGATACCTTGCTTTCTAAAGATAATGTAGTTACTTCTAAACCATTAGGTTTCAATAATACTTATGTTTTGAGTGTGCGTCCTGAATTTGCCCAACAACATAATTTAAAGAAAATGAGTGATTTGCTTGCTATTTCTGATACTCTGTCTTTAGGCTGTACTGCTGAATTTATGCAGAGAGAGGATGCACTGCCTGGCTTGGAAAAACGTTTCGGTACTAAATTTAAAGATGTTAAGGCTCTAGATGCTACTATCAGATATCAGGCCGTGGCTAATGGCGAAGTAGATGTTGTTGATGCATTCTCTACGGATGCTTTATTGAAAAAATTGATTTTGCAGGGATTCCCTGATGATGTGCATTTCTTCCCGCCGTTCTACGCTGTTTCTTTTACCCGTGGAGAGGTTTTAGAGAAGAATCCTGAGTTGAAAGACGTATTCCATAAATTAGAAGGCCAGATCAGCGATGAAGATATGCGTGGCTTAAACTATGCTGTCGATGTCGAAGGTCGTGATGCTCATGAGGTTGCCCATGAATTTTTAGTACGCAAAGGCTTGCTGCCTAAATAAAGAAAAGGGGGCATAGGTTATGCCTATGGCTTTGCTGAAACAATGCTTTAGCCCGCGTTGTGCGGGCTATCTAGTCCTTGGTTCACTTATTTATTCTATTGGTTTTAATATTTTTATCCTCCCGTGCAATTTGTACACGGGAGGCTTTTTGGGTATTACTCAGCTTTTATGTGCTTTTTTGGAATGGCTCGGGGGTGGTATTTTTAGTGAAAGCAGCGGTTATACCGGTATCATGTATTTCCTGATTAATATTCCGCTTTTTCTGATGGCATATAAGGTTTTCGGTCATGTCTTTATCTTAAAATCTATTTTTGGTGTAGGGCTATATAGTTTGTTTTTAAGTATTATTCCGATACCTGATCATAATTATCTGCCTGATATGGTAAGTGCTTGTGTAGCCGGTGGTGTTTTATGTGGCATAGGTATTGCGTTAACCTTGCTTTCCAAAGGCAGTGGTGGCGGTGAGGAAATTTTAGGCTTATTGATGATGCAGAAGTATCGCAATATGACTGTTGGTAAGCTGACTAATATTATCAATATTTTTGTCTTTGCTATCTGCGCTTATGTGTATAGTGTTTCTGTAGCTGTTTATTCTGCTTTTTTTGCTGTTGTTACTGCAGTAGTATTAGATAAAGTACATTTTCCGAGTATTACTGTGACTATGCTTATTATTAGCAAAAAGGATGGTATTGAGAATATTGTTTTTGAGAATGTCCATAGAGGTGTTACGCGAATAAAAGGCGTAGGTGCTTACAGTGGTGAAGAAACCAATATTCTTTTGACTGTTTTATCGAAAGCAGAGGCAAATAATGTTCGCAGAAAGCTAGCAGAATATGATGAGAATGTTTTTATTATTGAAGATGAAAATGTTTCTGTTTTAGGTAATTTTCAACGCCGTTTATAAGGAAAACAAGCAGAAAAAAGTAAAAAAATAGCACTTTTTTGTCTATTGCTATATATTGTGTTCTTCACTAAGACACCACAATATATAGTGTCTTTGATATAGCCTTTACCCCTCTTTATACGTCCTTACACGACCCTTTGTGACACGATAGTGTCAGACACAATTCACAAGGTGCTATCCATAAGCTCTGCTGCTAACTGATGTTGCTTCTTGATTACATGAGCATAGAAGTCAAATGTAGTGGAAACAGAAGCATGACCTAAGCGTTCACTGACCAGCTTATAGTTATTGCCTGATTTCTCTATCAGCCTTGTAGCATTGGTGTGTCTTATCATGTGAAATGTGAATTTCCTTGTAATACCAACTTCTAAAAGCACTTGATTGAAAATTCTAATTAAAGTATTCCTGTGCCATACTTGGTCTTTATTGCCATTCTTAGAGAATATATAATCACTTTCAGTTCTAAAGTGTTCCTTGTGTTTTGTAAGAATTTCAATAAGACCTTTAGAGACTATTAAGACCCTATTAGATGTAGATGTTTTTGGAGATGAGTCTAAGACCCCTTGTCTTGGTATATAGACCTTCTGATTATCAATGATGATAGTACGTTCCTTGAAGTCTATACGTGACCACCTGAGACCTAAAAGTTCACCTTCTCTAAGACCTAATTCATAAGTCAGCATATATGCAATGTAGAATATGTCTACTAGCTTTTTACGTCCATTCTTTATGCTGTTTTCATAGCGTTCTTTTAATAGTTCTCTGATTTTTGTATGCTCTTGCTCAGATAGAATATCAAGGCTCTTTATGGAAGCCTCTGTATCTTTAGGTAACTTTATGTGTTCTTTCAATGGAGATACTGGGATGATTTCTAAAGTATTCACTGCATAATTGAAAAGGCTCTTAATAAATAGAAGCCTTGATTTAATTGTAGCAACCTTGTAGCCTCTGTTGATTTCTTCATCAGCATACTTATACAAGACCTCCATATTAATATCACAGACCTTCATCTTTTTGAACCAATCAGGTAATGCATTGGCTATCCTTGTGTAAGCATAATAAGAGGTGTCTTTAATCTCCCTTCTTTTCTTTTTGTAACTCAGAAAGTTTTCTATAAGGCTTTCAAGAGACATTGTGATTCCAGCAGGTTTATTAATGTCTTCTTTTATCTTTTCAAACTCTCTCAGTTTAACCCGAGCTGCTGCCACAGTATCACAGGTTGCTGACAGCTGCTTTCTTTTACCCTCAACATAACCACAGTCAAGACGCACTCTGTACTTATTGTTGGGTGTTTTTATAATTGAACCTTCACCTTTTGTTCTTCTACGAGTTGCCATATTGACCTCCTTAAACTAAAAATTGTAGAAAATTTTGTGAAGGGGTACGCTAAAGCGTCACGGCTCACGTGTTCCCCCATATGGGTGTCAATAAGCCGTCTTTAATGTTCCTATCATTAAAGAGCCTTAAAGAATCATAAAAATCACACGAGAACCAAGGGAAAAACCTCATTGTTTTTTACAGTCTACCACAAGAACCGCTTGAATACAACGTGAATACGTGTGTGTGTCACTATGTCTGACACTATGAATAACTGTTTGGTGATAATTTTTGTTCACATATGTTTTACATATGGTACGCTTAAGTGGCGTATCAGTTTTACTAAACGTATGAACACTTACTCATACATGTATATTTGTCATTATCTGTTTAACACTTTTGCGACTCTACAGTGCACTGTATACACCATCATACGTTACACACTGCATACATTATGTATACTTTTGTAACTTTTGTACCTATTGCAAACTTTTGGGTAATTATAGCAAAGACTTTAACAGAGATTATAACGGATGATGCTTTATTTGTTAACTATATGGGATTTGGCGATAGCATCCTGGCCGGTTCACTTACGTTCTTTTTCAAAAAAAAAAAATAGGCTCATACTATAGTAATGATTGCTATGTATGAGCCTATTTTTTACTTCTGAGCTTGCAACCATTCTGTTATGAGTTGCCTTAATAATTCGCTTCCGTTTATAGCTTTCTTTTTACAAGTCTGTTGAAACTCTTCTTTTAACGTTGCAGACACTCTAATACGAATAGAGTCGTCTTTTTCTTTATCTTGCATTTATAGAAGCCTCCTTTCTTGTAATACTATTATATCACATGTTGACACATGCATTCAATTTTTTTTTGCTATATAATGAAGAGAAAAATAATTGAAAAACTTTCAAAAAAAGTGTTGACACGTGTTGCAACATGTGATAACATAAAGCCATAGACAACGCTACACCATGTAGAAAACAAATTTTTTTACCCTGCATGTTATAACATATAGCAACAAAAGAGGAGGAAGCAAAAATGACTCAATTTATAGTTAACCAAGAGCAAAAATTGGAGGCTTATACTGCCTTAAAAGCCTTATTAATGACTGAGGTAGAAACATACAAGGAAGCTGATATGAAAGCAATGAGTCTGTTAAATTTAGCGGAAAAAGTTTGCTATTTAATGAACAAGCGTGCTCAAACAAAAGAGGAAGAAGAACGTAGCATGCTGGCAGAAAAACAGCTTGCTAGTCAGATGCAAGAATATGCTGTATCTAATTATTATGCACGAGCTGCTATGCATGAAGTAGTGCAGAAGTACCGCTTTAATGCTATTAGTGTGCATGTAAAAAAAGAAGAAGAGGAGGAACAAAAACAAGCTAAATAGTCACTTGTGACTTCTTGCAGTATCTACCTAGTCACTAGGTAGGTATTGCAGGGATGGTACAAGCCAGCCAAAAATATAAACATCCGAGGAGGAACAAAACATGGAATTTAAAATTTTTCTGACTAATTTAGGCAAGTACAATGAAGGCGAATTGGTAGGCAAGTGGGTAGAATTGCCCTGCGACGATTTTGAAGCCGAATTGGCTGCAATTGGTATTGATGGTGAAGAGTATGAAGAATATTTTATCACTGATTATGAATGTGACTGCGAGGCTGTGCAAGTAGGCGAATATGAGAACCTTGAAGAGCTGAACGAACTTGCAGAACGCTTGCAGGAGGTAGAAAACCTTGAATGGTTTACTGCCTACATGCAGGAGACTAGTGCGGACTTATTGGATGCCATAGATGACTATGAGTCCTGCTCTGCGTGGTATGATGGTATGAACCTCGAGGATGTAGCACGTGAAATTGTAGAGGACTGCTACAACCTGCCTGAAATAGCTGAACGTTATTTTGACTATGAAGCCTTTGCACGTGATTTAGGCTTTGATGGTTACACTGAGTACGATGGAGGCGTACTGTACATTTACTAAGCCGCTTGTGACTTCTTGCAATATCTAGCAGTGTACCTGCTAGGTATTGCAGGGATGGTACAAGCCAGCCACGATAATTAATAATCAATCTGAGGAGGAACAAAAATGATGGAAAAAATTACCCAAAAACAATTTAAAAATGAAGTAGAAGGTAAAAATCTTGCTCTTATTGGAGCTACCATGAACGTATCTGCATCTTTTATTAACAAGTTATTTGCAGCTATTGAGGCAGGAGAACCTAGTAAACTAAAAATCTCCTCTAGTCTTATAGCAAAGGCTCATTTTACTAGTAGTCAATATATGAAACGTGGTGAGAGCTTTTTGTACCTTAAAGGCTACAAGGTGTATAAATATCAAGATGTTTACGCCTTAGTTACTGAGAAGCTGAACATTGATAATGTACCCAAAAAAAGCTATGTAGTCTACAAGGTAATGTAATTTATCTAATATCTGAATATTTGAATATGTATTAATAGGAGGAGTTTAAAAATAGCAAAGTATGCAACTTACAAGCAAATGCAAGCTTTATTACAAGCAAAGGAAGCCTTTAAAGGCAACAGCGTGGAGGCAGTCAAGACATCCGCAGGCTACTACAAGGTATTTAGCTATGAAACTATTGTAGCCGTTGTTGCACCTTGTGTCAAAACTGTTATCAATGTTACTAAATACAGCCGCACCACTAGCAAGATTCAACACATGTTGCGTTTGGTGTTCCCTGATGCTGACCTGATGGACATTGTAGAGCCTCTGAGCACCTACCAAACCAATCATGACGTATACGCTTATGCAGAGCACCTACAAAAGGTTTATGAAGAGTAGTATAAGAAAACACTAGGTAGTTTAATGACGTGCAACTATAGAGCATTAGCTAAAAAGGTAAAGGAGGTGTAGAAGATGGCTGAAGCCTATGTAATGGTAGTAATTGAAGGGGTGACCTACTACATGACCCTAGCAGAGTGGGAAGCCTTAAAGGCTACAAACAAGGGATAACAAAAGTCCCAAGTGGGACAAAAAGCGTACTGACACACATATTGGGGAACATGAGTAATCATAAGTACCCAGTATGAAACCTTATTGATTTTAGGAGGAAACAAACATGCAACAAGAAGTTATCAAGGAAGTAAACTACGTTAACCTGAGTGGCAAGGCAATCAAGGCTCTTGATGCTGTGTATGACTGTGGATAAACTGAAGCAGGTATGGTCTTGCTAGATGAGTTCGCTAAAAAGGACAAAATTATGCATAGCATGGGCAGACTTATTAGCCATATCCATGAAAAGGTAGGCGACATGTTGTATGACATTGAAGTGGAGGACAGAATGGATGAGGAAATCTACAAGGTACTAGATGGAATCTATATGGCTATTGAAGATGCAGTGATTGAAGAGGAGGAACAAGCAAGATGGTAACAATGGATAACAAGCAAGTACAAGTGTTTAAAAATGGTATCTTTGGTGACGTAAGAGTGGTAATGCGTGATGGTGAGCCATGGTTTATAGGTAAGGATGTGGCTAGTGCTTTGGGATATACAGACACTTTTGGAGCTTTAAAGAAGCATGTTGAAGCAGAGGATAAGCAAAACTGTCAAAATGGCAGTTTTGAAAGTAATCGAGGTTTGACCATCGTCAATGAAAGTGGTCTTTATTCCCTTATCTTGTCTAGCAAGCTCCCAACTGCAAAAGCCTTCAAACGCTGGGTAACTTCTGAAGTGCTCCCAACCATCCGCAAGCAAGGTATGTACTTGACTCCTGCAACCTCTGAGGAGGCTATAAGCAACCCTGAGTCCTTCATAGCCAAGGCTCTTATTGTAGCCAATCAAGTTTTGGAACGTCAAAAGGAACGTATTAAGCACCTAGAGACAACCAACAACGTATTAACAAGCACTATCAGTACTACCAATGTAACCACATTGACACGTAAGCGTACCTGTGCGACCCGCAACGATATGACTGTACGTGAGGTAAGCAAGCTGTTAGGAGCTAAGCAAACAGAGGTCTACAGGGTACTGCGTAAAGCTGGTTGGTTTATGAGAGCTGAAGAAGGCGTTGTAAAGAACGTACTGACCCTAGCTGCTCCTGCTGATTGTTTCTACATCGAGGAGTACACATACAACCATAATTTAGTACATCAAGTTAAGGTAACAAAAGCAGGTCTTTTGAAAATAAAAAGCCTTCTGTAAGTACCCTATAAAGAGGCTAGGTGTCAACATTCTAGCCTCTGCACTTTGACATAAAGCAAACAGAAGTTTATACTTATATTCATAATAACAAACAGTCATTCGCTTTAATTATCCAATGGCAGGAGGCTGTATTTTTTATACCCATTTTTAAGGAGGTAGTGTACAAATGTACAACGTAGAAGAATACGAGAGACTTTATGGAGAAAACTTTGTTCGTCAATTAGAGATTGAAGTAGGCTACAAACGCCTTGCAGAAGAGGCTACTTTGAAAGCTTATGAAGCTACTGAACAAATGAACTCTAGTGTAGAAGCCTCTAGCACCACAGCAGGTATCAAGTTTATTGCTTGTCAATGGCAAGAAGCCTTTGAAGGTATGAAGCTCTTTGTAGAAGATTGCTTGAGACCTAAAAAAGGTAGTAGAGCTGCTTATGTGCTACTTATGCAGGAGATTGCAGAGATTTACAAGGATAAGACTGATGACATGGTTAGCTTGTTCACTTTTACAACCTTTACAACCCTGTTTAACAATATCTTGAAAAAAAGAAATAGCCATAGTGCTATTGCACAAGACATCTACAAAGAGCTGTGGCGTGAAGTACGTACCCAAGCGTACATGGATAATGTAGGTGACAACATTGCAGGTCTCGTTGAAAAAGGCGTTAAAAAGCGTGTCCAAGCTCATTACAAGAACGCCTATATTAAAGCCTGCATGGTAAGAGCTAAATTTGAATACGCTCAATGGAACAGTGAAGTAGCCTTAGCAATGGCAGGAAGCCTTATAGAGGTCATTTTGGCAGCCTCTACTTACTTTGAGAAGCAACAACGTGATACCTACACTGAGATTGTGCCTACCCAAGCATTTGTGGATGCATGGCAGAAGAGTACACACTGGTTAGCAGAAAATAGCTACAAGCTGTGCCCGACTATTATTCCGCCTCGTGAGTGGGATGCTGAGGGTGATGGTGGTTACTATGGTGAGCTGATGGACTGTGTGAGCCTGCTGCGTTTGCATAGACATAATGACATCTATAGCAAGTCTTATGAAAAGAAGCTGAAGCAGATTGACATGAGCAATGTCCGCAAGGCTGTTAATGCTGTACAGACCACTCCATGGGTTATTAATAATCAAGTTTTAGATGTCTTACAGTACGTGCTAGAGATTGGTGGAGGTCGTGCAGGTATCCCTCTTAGCAAAGAGCTTGACAAGCCTGCTAAATGTGTTGACAACCCTGACGAAAAGACCCTCAAGGACTGGAAAGCTAAGATGGTTAAATATTATCGCTCCGAGTCTCGTAGAACATCCATCCTGCTAAGAGTCTATTCCCACCTGACTACTGCCAAGAGGTTTAAAGACTATGAAAAGATTTATTTTCCATGCAATATGGACTTTAGAGGTCGTATTTATCCTATTCCGTCCTTTAATTTCCAAGGGGATGACTTGAACAAGTCTTTACTGCTCTTTGCTGAGCCTCCTGCGTGTCAGGATGAAACCTGCTATAAATGGATGCTTGTAGAGGGTGCGAACCTTGCAGGTGTCGATAAGGTCAGCTTTGATGACCGCATGAAGTGGGTACTTGACAATGAGCCTCAAATCTTAGCGGTAGCTGATGACCCTAAAGCTAACATGTGGTGGGCAGACCAAGATGAGCCTTGTCAATTTCTTGCATGGTGCTTTGAGTACAAGAAGATGAAAGACTACATGGCAAGTCACAACAACAGCATTGTAGGCTTTGTTACAGGTCTCAATGTAGCCTTTGATGGCACTTGTAGTGGTCTTCAACACTTCAGTGCTATTCTGCGTGACCCTGTTGGTGGACGTGCAGTAAACCTTGTACCTGCTGACAAGCCTAGCGATATTTATGGTATCGTTGCTGAAAAAGTGAACAAAGTTTTAGAACAAGACCTTGTAAATGGTACTGATGACACCGAAGAAAAAGACAAACAAGGCAAAAAGTACACTAAGCATGGTACACGTTTTTTTGTCAAGTATTTGGTTATCTTATGGTGTAACAAGAAAAGTTACCAAAAGAAGCGTTATGACCCTTGCTTATGGCTCTAAGGAATATGGCTTTAAAGACCAGCTCTTAGAAGATGTTATCAAGCCTGACAAGGACAGCAAGACAGGTGATGAGGTGAGTGTCTTTGAAGGCTGCGAAAGTCAAGCTGCTAGATACCTTGCTAAACTCATTTGGAAAGCTGTAGGAACTACAGTAATTGCAGCAGTAGAAGGTATGAAGTGGTTACAAGATTGTGCTAGAAAAGTTACCAAAAATAACCAAGTTGTAACATGGTCTACTCCTACAGGACTTTTGGTACAACAAGCATATATGGTGACAAAAAGCAAGAGAATTTTTACTAGATGTGCTGGTAAACAAATTCGTATCTATGACAACACCATCACAGGTGAGATTGACAATCGTAAACAGGCAAGCGGTGTAGCTCCTAACTTTATCCATAGCATGGATGCTGCACACCTGCAACTGACCTTATGTAACTGCGTGGATAAAGGTATTCATCACTTTGCAGTCATTCACGACTCCTATGCTGCTCCCTTAGCACAGGCTCAAATTATGTTTGATACTGTTCGTGAGTCCTTTATCCAAATGTACACCGAGCAAGATGTCTTTGAGAACTTCCGTCAAGACCTGAGTGCCTTAGCTGATGAGGAGCTTCCTGAGCCTCCGAAAAAAGGCAACTTAGACATAAACGTAGTTAAAGACTCCCTTTATATTTTTAGTTAATAAGCAACTGACACAGTAATTGGAGAAAACAAAAGATAATCATAAGTTATCATAAGATACCTATAAGATTGATTATTTGGTTAATTATTAATAATCAATAATAAGAATAACTTATAGGTATCTTATAGATAACTAAATAGATGGTCTTTTGGAAGCCTTTTCCTTACTGACACAGTAATTGGAGAAATAGGCGTTTCTCTACTAATCAAAAAAATTTTAGGAGGATGACAAATTATGCAAGAAAAACAATTTAAAGTAGGTGACAGAGTAGCCTATGTAGGTGAAGAGGTTTACTCTAAAGAAAAAGAAGAACTGTTTGGAACTATCACACTTGTAGATAGCTCAGATGATAAACAACCGTATCTCGTAAACTTTGATACTGAAATCTATGATGTTGTTGGTGATTTTAGTGGTCATACAGGTGGTGGTAAATGTCCTGATGGTCATGGCTGGTGGGTAGATGCTGCTGACATCTCCCTTATTTCCTGTACGGGCAAAAGCTTAAAAGCATACTGCTCTAGTAACCCTCATTATGAAACCACTCTTCAACCTATTGAATTCATGCAAGCTAATATGACTCATGAAGAATTCATTGGCTTTCTGAAAGGTAACATCATTAAATACACTGCACGTTGCGGTAAGAAAGATGACGTTGACAAAGAAGTAGCTAAGATTATTGAATACGCAAAATGGCTGGCTAAGGCTTACAAGGGTGAGACTATCAACCCTCGTGAGTCCTAACTGACACAGTAATTGGAGAAAGGAGGCTGCTAGTAAATGGTTGCAATTAAGAAATTAAAAGTTGGTATTAAGCTGGTCAATGACCATGCTAAGATGCCTTGTAAGGGCAGCGAAGAAGCTGCTTGTTATGATATTGTCCTCCCTGATGATGTTTATATTCCTCCTCATACTACTAAAGCAGTAGGTACAGGTCTTGCCTTTAGTATTCCTAAAGGTTATCGCATGGACTTGTACCTGCGTAGTAGTATTGCTGCTAACACTAATATTCGTTTGGCGAATGGTGTAGGCAAGGTGGATAGCGACTACACAGGTGAAGTTAAATTATTGTTGACTAATGAAGGTGGAGTGCCTGAACGCCTCTACCAAGGTGACCGCATTTGTCAATTTGAATTCAACAAGGTCACTGAGGTTGACCTCATGGAAACTGAGGCACTGAAAGAAACTAAACGTGCTGCTGGTGGTATTGGTAGCACAGGTAAATGATTGATTATTAATAATTAAGCTAGAAATGAAAGGAAGATTTTAACATTATGAAATACGAAAACTTTGTAACTCCTGCTGGTACTGCTTTTTATCCTAACCTGAGAACCCCTAACATGTTTGAGGGCAATGACTTAGGCTTTGATTGTCGTGTAATTTTCAGTGAAGAAGATACTGAGAAGATGTCTGAACACCTGCATAAAGAGCTGGCTAAGGCTGCCTCTTTGCCTGAATTTGCAGGTAAGAACCTTGATGCTCCTGACTCTTTTATGGGTATTGGTGAGACTAAAGATGGTGATATGTTCTTCAAATTTAAAACAAAGTCCACCTACACTACTAAAGCTGGCGAGACCCTGAAGCGTGTCATTCCTATCTTTGATAGCAATGGCAAGCCTCTTCCGAAGAACGTAGATATTGGTCATGGCTCTACTGTACGTGTAAGCTACACTATTGCTCCCTACTATAAATCTCGTAAAATCAAAGGTATTGCCTTGTATCTGAACGCTGTACAAGTTATCAAACTGGTTAAGCGTGGCGAACAAGGTGCAGACTCTTTTGGTTTTGGTACTGTGGCAGGTGGCTATGTGTCTGACGAAGTAGCAGACGGAGAAATTCCGTTTGGCTTTGGTGACGATATGGGTACTACTGTTGAAGGAGCGGACTTCTAATAGCTACTAAGACATACTTTAGTAGACGTGGTGGCTACCACACAGTAAACACTCCATACCGAAGCGGTCTTGAAGATAATATCGCTTTACAAATTAAACAAGCAGGTGAAAAGGCAGTCTATGAAGGATATAGGCTGCCTTATACTATTCCTGCTACTAATCATACCTATACGCCTGACTTCATTTTACACAATGGAATTATAGTAGAGGCTAAAGGTATCTTTGATACTGCTGACCGACAAAAGCATATCTTAATTAAAAAGCAATACCCACATTTAGAGATTAGGTTTGTCTTTTCTAACCCTAAGACCAAAATTTATAAAGGCTCTAAGACTTCTTATGCTGATTGGTGCGAAAAGCGTGGTTATAAATACGCAAAAGGCTACATTCCTGATGCGTGGTTTAAAGACAAGCATAAGTATTCCCTTGAAGGTCTTGTGGAAGTAGGTGAGAAGCATGGCAATTAGCTTTAGGAAGCGAGAAGCTACTGAAAAGATTGTTGTCCTGATTAAAGACACCACTTTCGTGGACTACAAGAGCTACTATAAATATTGTCGTTGTCAAGGTGAACTAGATATTGGCGTTCACTACTTTGTGGATGCTGATGGAACTATTCATAAAGCAAGAGACCATGAAGCGGTCGCTGGGTGGCAATATGATGACAACACCTCTATTTATATTATGGTACAAAGTAACAGCAAGAAAATGAATAGTTGCCAAAAGCATGTCCTACCGACTCTTTTGGACTACTTAAAGAAAACTTATAAAGACGTAGAAGTTATTGAAAGGATTGATTGATATGTATTCAGATAGAGAAACAAATGAGGCTATTTTAAATCACCAGCCTTGCCCTGATTGTGGAAGCCATGATGCTCTAACAGTGTACAGTGATGGTCATACCTATTGTTTCTCCTGCGAAGCATATCACAAAGGTAATGTTACTGACACAGTAATTGGAGAAAATAAGCAAACTGATAAGAGCCTTATCTCTCCTGCTGATATGTCCCTAGAAGCTCTTAGGAGTCGCCTTATAGAACAAGCTGCATGTAGACGTTATGGCTACTTCATTTCCTCTTTTCAAGGTAGTCCTTGTCAAGTGGCTTGCTACTATGATGACAATGGTAACATGGTAGGTCAACATCTGCGTTTCAAAGATAAACGCTTTGTTATCTTAGGCAAGGCTACTAAGAGATTTTGGGGACAACACCTCTTTGATGGCGGTAAACGCCTTGTAGTAACAGAAGGTGAAATTGATTGCCTTTCTGTTTCTCAAATAGGCGGTAACAAATATCCTGTAGTGTCCCTACCGAACGGAGCTAATTCAGCTAAGAAGGTCTTTAAAGAAAACCTTGAATGGCTCAATAGCTTTGATGAGGTTATTGTTATGTTCGATATGGACGAAGCAGGAAGAAAAGCTGTAGAGGACGTTTGCGGTCTCTTACCTTATGGCAAACTAAAGATAGCCAACCTGCCACTTAAAGATGCTAATGAGTGTCTACAACAGGGTAGAGCTAGTGCTATTCTTGATGGTATTTTCCATGCTAAGACATTCAAGCCTGATGGTATTGTCAATGGTGATGAGTTATGGGAAGAGCTGAGGGATGAGCCTGATGATGAGCAAGGCTATGAACTCCCTTGGGACATTCCGTTACAAGAGAAAACACAAGGCTTGCGTAAAGGTGAACTTGTGGTAATTACCGCTGGCACAGGTGTCGGAAAGACCACCTTTGTACGTCAAATAGCGTATCACATGGGTGTCAATCTGAACCTTAAAATCGGTATGCTGATGCTGGAAGAGAACTTTAAGAGAACCGCAAAAGGACTTATGGCTGTCCATGCTGGTAAAAGGCTTGCCTTGAATAGACACCTTGTATCTGATGAAGAATATGAGCAGATATATAGAGAGGTCTTGGGCAAAGGCAATTATGTATTTTTCCAACACTTTGGAAGCCTTGAAGCAGATAATCTGATGAACAAAATTCGCTTTATGGCTGTAGCTGAACAATGTGACTTTATTGTCCTTGACCATATAACTATAGCTATTAGTGGTCTTGATATTGATAATGAGCGTAAAGCTACAGACGTTCTTATGACCAACCTTAGAAGCCTTGCAGAGGAAACAGGTGTTGGATTATTAATAATCAGTCACCTGAAGCGTGTAGATGGTACTCCTGCTGAGGAAGGTGGAGCTATTTCTTTGAGTCACCTTAGAGGCAGTCAGGGTCTTGCACAACTCTCTGATGGCGTATGGGCGTTAGAACGTAACCAGCAAGATGACGACAATGACCTGAAGAACACTGTTCGCATTCGTGTGTTGAAAAACAGACATACAGGTGAAACAGGTATTGCAGGTTATCTCAAATATGATAAAGAGACTGACCGCTTGGAAGCCAGTGCTGCTCCTAAGCGTATCCCTAAGAACCCTTTTGAAAGTGAGGAGGATGATTGTGGAGACTTCTAATAATAAAAAAGTGAATAAGAAAAAGAAGCAGCCTAAGAATACGTTTAAGTTAGCTGAATGTGTCTCTATGGTTGATGTAATGGAAGCTAATAAGGAAAGTGTTGGCTTTCTTTTTTATTTTACAGACAAAATGATGGAGGTAAGAGAGCGTGAAATTGCCCGTTGTTAACATCACAATTTCCCTAAATGAAATTCCTGACTATATTGCTGTAGCTATTGAGTTTGGTAATTGCAAGCAACGCTGTAAAGGCTGCCATAGTCCTTGGAATGGTATTTGTCTTAAAAAGGATACTTGGATGGAACTAGAAGATGTCATGTATCAGGTTAACAAATACGTCAAGCAAGGTGCTAAGGCTATTGTCTTAATGGGTGGTACTAACAATGGAATTCCTACGGATGACCTTATTAAAACTATTAACATCCTAGGCTCTTATGCTCCTATTGGTATTTATTCAGGACTTGAAGATAATGCTGATATTCATAAGTTACTAAAGACACGCACTAAGTTGCAATGGCTCAAAACAGGTAGCTATAAGGCTAAACTTGGTGGTCTTGACTCCCCGACAACTAATCAAAAGTTTTGGGAATACAATCATGACCTAATGGGGTGGGTTGATAGAACCTGCTTGTTCCAACAAAGAAAGGAGAAGCCTATTGAAAAAGATTGATAAGAAAATTCAATTTATACATGACTTCATTGCTGCTCAGAATCCTGCGAGTGGCTCTGAAGTAGATGCTAATGCAAATGTTACTGTAAAGAGTATTGCAGTAATGGAAGCTGAACTCTTTAAACGTGAGTTTATTAAAATTAACCGAACCTTGGTGTCTCAAAAGTTAACTGAAATGTATGGTGTTGAAATGGCACGTCAATATGAACGTGACCTTGCAGACCATCTCATTTATGTCCATGATGAGACATCTTTGAGACCTTATTGTACCTCTATTTCCTTATATCCGTTCTTGCTGGAAGGTACTAAGAACCTTGGAGGTACTTCTAAAGCTCCCACTAACCTTCAAAGTTTTTGTGGTAGCTTTGTAAACCTTGTATATCAAGTAGCCAGTGACTTTGCAGGTGCTGTGGCTACTGTAGAATTCCTGATGTACTTTGACTACTTTGCTCGTAAGCAATATGGTGACAACTACCTGCGTACTAACCCTAAAGAGATTAGACAAGAATTTCAAGGTGTGGTCTATGCTATGAACCAGCCTGCTGCTGCTCGTGGCTCTCAGAGTGTCTTTTGGAACATCTCTGTGTTCGATAAGTATTACTTTGAGTCTCTCTTTGATGAGTTCTTCTTTCCTGATGGTAGCCAACCAAACTATGAGACTGTAAAGAAACTTCAGGCGACCTTCATGGAATGGCTTACTGTTGAACGCACTAAAGAATTATTGACATTCCCTGTGTTGACTGCTGCGTACCTTGTAGATGAAGAGACTCGTGAACCTAAAGATAAAACCTTTGAATTCCTTTTAGCTCATAGTATGTCTGAAGGTCTTAGCTTTTTCCACTATGAGTCCGACAAGGCTGACTCTTTAGCCTCCTGCTGTCGCCTGCGTAATGAGATGGCTGACAATACCTTTAGTTACACTTTGGGTGCTGGTGGTGTTTCCACAGGTAGCTGTGAGGTTATCACCATTAACTTTAATCGCCTTGTACAAGGAGAATATATTTTATCAGAAGTTGTAAAACGTGTTCATATGTACCTTATGGCTTTCCGCTCTATTGTGGAGGATTATATCGAAGCTGGCTTACTACCTACCTATAAGGCTGGTTATATTAGCTTAGATAAGCAATTCTGTACTGTTGGTGTTAATGGTGCTTTAGAGGCTTATGAGTATCTGCATGATAAAAAAGCTGTTAGAATTTCCTTTAAAGACTTCCTTAAAGCCTCTTTAGGTCTCATTAAAGAAATAAACAAAGAAGCCTATAAGAAATATGGTGTCCGCTTTAATACCGAGTTTGTTCCTGCTGAGAACCTTGGTGTGAAAAATGCTAAATGGGATAAGGAAGATGGTCTGTATGTAACTCGTGACTGCTACAATAGCTACTTCTATCCTGTAGAGGATGAACGTCTGACCATTCTTGACCGCTTGGAGGCTCATAATGCAGACGTTTCTCAATACCTTGATGGTGGTGCTGCTTGTCACTTGAACTTGGAACAACTGCCTACTGTAAATCAGGCAACAGACCTTATCCGTCTTGCTGCAAAACAAGGTGTACCTTATTGGACTACCAATGTCCTCTGTACCATTTGTAAAGATTGTGGTCGCATTGACCCTGTGACTAGACAAAGTTGCAAATATTGTGGCTCTAAAAATCTTGACTATGGTACTCGTGTTATTGGCTATTTGAAGCCTATTAGTTCTTTTAGTGCAGGTAGACAAAAAGAAGCTGCTATGCGTGTTTATATGAAAGGTGGAATTTAAAGTGCTGAAATTTTGGCAATGGTTTGTTGATTTTGTAGTTAACCTTCTTGATTATGCTCATGAGAAAGAAGAAAATGCTGCCATTAAACGTCATGCAGTTATCAAAAAGACTACTGCTAAGATGGCAAGAGAAATTGAAAAACTGGAAAGAGAAGCAGAAGAGATTGAACAAACCTACTTCTCTTAATGATTATTAATAATCAATTTCTTACTGACACAGTAATTGGAGAAATAAACAATTTTTAAAAAGGAGATGCCATTATGTTATTTTTCGATATTGAGACAAATGGACTGTACTATGACGTAACTCAAATTCATTGCATGGTTATCATTGATGACAAAGGTAACGTCTTTGAGTACAGACCTGATGAAATTCTCAAAGGCTGTCAAAAGTTACAAATGGCTCTCATTAACAATGAGTCTATTGTAGGTCATAACATTATTAACTATGACATTCCTGTCTTAGAAAAGTTATGCCCTGATGCCTTTAAGGTACTGAGGGAACAAAGACACCTCGTAATTGATACCCTCGTATTATCTCACCTTATGTTCAGTGATATTGCTGACAAAGACTATGGTTTAATGAGAGCTGACAAACTTCCTGCGAAGCTGATTGGCTCTCATAGCCTTAAAGCGTGGGGTTATCGCCTTGGGGAACTTAAAGGAACTTACAGTGAAGATAATGAGGAAGCATGGCAGTCCTTTAATGAGGACATGCTGACCTACAATGTGCAAGACGTTGTGGTCACTAAAAAGCTATATGAATACTTCAAGACCATTACATATCCTGAAGCTGCTATAGAGCTAGAGCATGAGGCTCAATGGCTTATGGCACAACAGGAGCGTAATGGTTTTACTTTTGATGTCTTTAAGGCACAGGAGTTAGAAGTAAGACTACGTGGCAGACATGCTGACCTAAAGACCTTCCTGCTAAAGACTCTCCCACAAATTCCTGATAAGGTCTTTATTCCAAAACGTGATAATAAACGTCTTGGCTATAAAGCAGGAGTGCCTATTCAAAGGTACAAAGACCTTAACCCTAATAGCCGTCAACAGATTGAATGGGTAATTACTAAGCACTTTGATTACCTTCCTGATAACCCTGAGTTATTTGAAGAAGAACGTCTGAAAATTGATGATATTACATTTGCCTTTATTAAAGCAGATGAAAAAGCTCCTGAAGAACTCAGAAAGATTGCAGGTGTCATGGAAGAGTACCTTATGCTTACTAAACGCCTTGGGCAACTTATTGATGGCAAATGGGGATGGCTAAAGTGTGTTAAGGAAGATGGTCGTATTCATGGTGCTGTTAACCCTTGTGGTGCAGTAACAGGACGTGCGACACATAGTAGTCCTAATGTAGCACAAGTGCCTGCTGTTGGTAGTCCTTTGGGTAAAGAGTGCAGAGAGCTGTTCACTGTTCCGAATGGTTGGTATCAAGTAGGCGTGGATGCGAGTGGTCTTGAATTAAGATGCCTTGCACACTTTATGTACCCCTATGACCATGGTGCGTATGCCCATGAAATTCTTAATGGTGACATTCATACTGCTAACCAAAAAGCAGCAGGTCTCCCTGAACGTAGTCAAGCTAAGACATTCATCTATGCCTTCCTTTACGGAGCAGGTGATGAAAAGATTGGCAAGATTGTTCATGGTGATGCTAAAGATGGCAAAAGGCTTAAAAAGGAATTCTTGGAAAAGACTCCTGCTATTGCTGAACTTAGAGCAGCCATTGAGAATACTTTAGTAGCTCAAAGAGGTTACAAAGGTGAGATTAAAAGATGGAAAAGAAAGTATTTAAAGGGTCTTGATGGTAGACCTTTGCATGTCAGAAGTGTTCATAGTGCTTTGAACTTGTTGCTGCAAAGTGCTGGTGCTTTGCTTTGTAAGAAGTGGATTTGCCTTGTAGAAGAAAACCTAATCAAACTAGGTTTAGACCATGGGGAAGATTTTCAGTATATGGGGTGGATACATGACGAAATTGCTGTAGCGTGTAGGACTAAAGAGATTGCTGAGACTGTTGTAAAAGTAGCTCAGGACTCTATGAGAGAAGCTCAGGCTTACTACGGCTTTAGAGTACAACTAGATACAGAAGGTAAAATTGGCAAGAATTGGAGTGAGACACACTAGTGGGTAAGGTAAAATTTAAAACACTTGAAAGCGGTTGTATTATCCCTATCAATCGTAAACTTAATTACGATGGCTATTATAGAGTACCTTCTCCTACTAAAATTCTGAAAAATGGAAAGAAGGCTAGAGTTATGTACCATAGACTTTTATGGGAACAGAAACATGGCAGCATACCTTCTGAATATAGTCTACATCATACTTGTCATAACAGAGCTTGTTGTAATTTAGACCATCTCATTTTATTACCTAAAACTGAACATGCTAAACTCCATAATTCTGAAAGATATGGAGACAGAAAAAGAGAAGCTAAAGAGTATTGGCTACAGCACAAATGTACTGGAACATATTTAGCTTCTCTTTTTGGTGTTAGCTTTGGTATAGGATGTCGTTGGATACGTGAATGGAAACAGGAGGAACATGAAAGTGCCTAAGAAGTATAAGAAGGACACAAAGGGTATCTATTATCCTAAGTGTTATCAAAGAGTACTGAAGGCTCTTTTCATAGATTTTAAGGCTGTTCACATTACATGTTCCTGTGGCTACAATTTGAAGCCTAAAGATATGGTGATTAAAAATGTTTAACCTACTTATGGTAGTCATGTGTACCGCCTATACTGCCTCTGTAGATGAGTGTGGGAAGGCTGATGCTATTACCGCTAGCGGTACTCATTGTCAACAAGGGCGTACCATTGCATGTGACCATTTACCCTTTGGTACTAAAGTTAAAATTGATGGTCATATATACACTGTCGAAGATAGATTTGGTGGTGGCTATAAAGACCGCATAGACATTTATATGGAAACTAAAGAAGAAGCCTTTAAATTTGGAAGGCAATATAAAATCATTGAAATTGTCAAGGAGGATGGTAGTGATGCTGTTTTTAAGAGATAAGAAAGGTCTTGGTTTAGGTGTTGGTGATACTGTCTACTATGCTGAAGGCAACGAAATTAAAGAAGGCGTTATCACTCGTGTACGTATTGAGGTAGATGGTAAGGTACTGAGAAATGCAGAAAACCTCTTATGGGTAGCCAATAGGGAGGATGAAGATTGATTAAACCCACCACTCTTGCATTAATAGGAGCTTTAAGTGCTAATGGTGCTGGTGGTCATAGGGAGAGTCCTCTAGATACCGCAGCTGCTCTTATGGCTATTATTGTAGGTTTTACTTTGTTTATTATTTGTATACTTTATTTTGAAAGGAATGACCGCTAATGCCTAAAGCTAAACTTATTTCAATTACCCCGAACTATGAAGAACTCCTAAAGTGTGCTTGTAGCAAACCTTATGGAAAAGATGTGTCTATGAAAACTATTGTAGACCATATTATCGCAGCAGGACACCTGAGTGTCTTGGAGCATTGCTATGCCTCTTTTGAAGTTGAGTGTTCTGTAGCTGTCCTTGGTCAACTTACTAGACACAGACACCTTTCCTTTACTTGTCAAAGTGCAAGAGGCTCTGAATTTGATGAGCTGGTGATACCTGAGGTGTCTTATAAGTTACTTAATAATGCAGATAAGCTCAATGAACTACTTTTAGTTCCCTATAAGTACGCTTTAGATAAAGGCTTTTCCCATGAAGATGCCCGCTATTTCTTACCACAAGGTATAAAGACTCATATTGTGGTCACAGGTAACTTTAGAGCGTGGTATGAATACTTACCTAAACGTCTTTGTAAACGTGCTATGCCTGAGCATAGAGAGTTGGCTCAGTTAATTCAAAATGGGTTAATGAGTGCCTGTCCTGAAATTTTTGATAAGTCTTTTATGAACTGTGCTAATTGCAAAGAGAGGAGCTGCGAATTCAAATGAGCAACAACAAAAAATATAAAGACATCCTTGTAATGGATGCTCAAAAATACGGCTATAAGATTAAGGATGAGAAACGTCTTGAAATTCTTGCGGAAAAATTCAAATATCAAAAGGAACAATATGGTGAAATGTATTGTCCTTGCCAACTTGACCGCACTGTTGACACAATTTGCCCTTGCAGATATATGAGAAACTACGGAGCGTGCCGTTGTGGTCTGTATGAACAGGTAGGTGAAAAAGATGCCTAATCTGAATGTCAAATGCACTGTAAATACTTTTGCACGTGCAGCTATCACCGATAAACAAGCACTCCACATAGTTTTAAATATGGAAGAATTGGAACGTGGAACAATAGCAGAAGTTATTGAAAGAGTTAAGGATGATGCAGGTCTCGGTGATGTAGAAGTAGTAGATATGGAGGTTTATTTTGACTAAAGCTCTTGACATTTGCAAACTCGTAGGTCGAGATAAGAAACACCTTGTACAACTCTGTCTCCCTATTGAAAAAGTAAAAGGCACTATCAAATTCCCTGTGGTTGCCTCAGAGAAACTTGATGGTGTCTTTTGTCTTGCTTATGTTCTTAATCATGAATGTTTTATCTACAGTAGAACAGGTGAGGTCTATACGTCACTTGAACACCTAAAGCCTGAACTCCTTGCCCTTTCTAAAGAGGCTCAATGTGAAATTATAATCTTTGAAGCTTATGCCGAGGGTGTCTCCCAACCTACTATTAGTGGGTGGTGTAGGGACACTAAGAAGCAGCATTTGGAAGTAGAAGCCTACGTGCATGACATGCTTATGTTCACTGAGTTTTACAAATGTGAAACTGATTGTGGCTATGCAGATAGATATGACTACATGAGATTTATCTTTAATTGTCTTGATAACCTAAAATATGTTCATCTTGTAGGAGCAGAATTAGTTCATTCTTATTCAGCTCTTATGCGAATGGCTGAGGACATTTGGTCTCGTGGTGGCGAAGGTGTTGTTTACAGAGACTTCTTTGCTGGCTATATGGCTGGTAAACGTAATTCTACAATGGTTAAAATCAAAAAGGCTGTTTCCTTTGACCTTAAAGTAATTGCAGTAAAAGAAGGAACAGGGAAATATAAGGGAAGCACAGGTTACCTGATTTGTCAAGACAGAAAAGGTAAAAAAGTGAAAGTTGGCAGTGGTCTTACGGATGAACAGAGAAGGACTTGGTGGTCTCCTTGGGGCTATGATGAGATTGTTGGTAGTATTGTTCAGATAGATGCTATGAAAGTAAGCTCAAAAGGTGTTCTACGTGAACCACGATTTAAAGGTATTCGCTTTGATAAAATGGAGGCTGATGTAATATGTTAAAGATTTTAATGGATGCAGATATGCTTGTCTTTAGAGCTTGCTCAGCCTGTGAGACTCCTATTGACTGGGATATTGATTGTACTACTTTACACTGTGAACACGCAGCAGCAGAAGCTGTTGTAGATAATACTGTATTAACTTATGTAGATAAAGTGTTGAATCATTTGAAGTATGAAGGTGTTTATGAGATTATCATGTGTTTTTCTGATTCCGAGAATTTCAGAAAGAAAATCTTACCTACATACAAGATGAACAGAGCTGGAAAAAGAAAACCTTTAGGTTACTATAAGGTGGTCGAATGGGTCAAAGCTAATTATAAGTGTTGTCAAAAACCTTCACTAGAAGCTGATGATTGCATTGGTATTTTGGCTACTCTTAACCCTGATAACCATATTATTATCAGTGGTGATAAAGATTTTAAGACTATCAAAGGTCACTTCTATGATTTTATCCGAGATACCTTCTATGAGACCTCTGAGGAAGAGGCTAATTACAATCACTTATTTCAGACTCTTGTAGGTGACGTTGCTGATAACTATAAGGGCTGTCCGAGTGTAGGTGCTGTTACTGCTAAAAAAATTTTAGATAAGACACCTACTTGGGAAGCAGTTGTTGAGCAATTTGTCAAGAAAAATTTAACAGAAGATGACGCTTTGGTTCAGGCTCGTATTGCTCGTATTTTAAGAGCAGAAGATTATGACTTTTCGACAAAGAAGCCTATTCTTTGGAAGCCTTACTGATACACATATATACACTCTCCCTTACTGACACAGTAATTGGAGAAATATAAGATACTAAAAGATTGATTATTAATAATTAATTTAATAAACAGAAAGAGGTAATCATGAGTAAACTAGAAGATGACTTAAAGATTCCTTATGTATCACAAGACCTTGTAGATTATTTAGATAATGTTTTTAACTTAGACAATATAATTCATGAACGTACTGATTCAGCAGAATGTCTTGTTGGATATATGAGAGGTATCAGAAGTGTAGTTAATCACTTGAGAAGCCTTAGTGAACAAAAGGAGGATGAAGATTAATGTGTTGGAAAATGCCAAAGGTATCTACACCACAACCGACTGTACAAGCATCTACTTTAGTGCCTCAGACGGATGCTCCTGAACCTGAAAGTCCTATCGTGGGTGGGTCTGAGGACACCTTTAACAAGCGTAAAGGTAGACAGCAGTTAACCATTCAACGCAATGGTGGCTATAAGTCCACTAATTATTAATTAATAAAATAAAGGAGGTTATGTCTGATGTGTAGTAAGAAACCAAAAGTAGAGCCTTATATTCCCCCTGCTGCTCCTGTTGCAGCACCTACAGAAACTTTTACACATTCTGTAGAAAATGAGGAAAAGAAAGGCAAAAAGAAAGCCAAAGGTAAGAAGAGCCTTATCATTAATAAAGGCACAGGTACGGGTGTCAACATTTAATTATGGCTGATATAAAAAGTAAATTTCCTATTGTTGACATTGGAGACCCACAAAGGGAAACAGCAAAGGCACTTTATGACCGCTTAAAGTCTGAACGTGACCAATATACGGATAGAGCAGAGAAATGTGCTGCTATGACTATTCCGTCTTTGTTCCCTAAAGATTCCGATAATGAGTCTACTAACTATATGACTCCTAATCAATCTATTGGTGCTAGAGGTCTTAATAATTTAGCAAGTAAATTGCTGTTGGCTCTCTTTCCTCCGAACAGTTTATTCTTTAGATTGTCTCCTACTGAACAAGTTATGGCTCAGTTAGCAGAACAACCTGAGCAACTACAGGAGATTGAGAAAGCCTTAGAAAAGTTGGAGAGACGTGTAATTCGTTACATTGAGTCTCAACAAATTCGTGTAACTATCAAAGAAGCCTTAAATCAACTTCTGATTGCTGGTAATGCTTTACTATTCTTACCTCCTGCTGAGGGTGGAGCTAAGCTTTACCGTTTGTCTAACTATGTGTTACAAAGGGATGCCTTAGGTAACGTAATGCAAATTTGCACTAAAGACACCTTAGCTCTTGCAACACTTCCGAGTGAAGTACAAGCCATTGTAGTAGCTGATGATGCTAAGCATGAGGCTACTGAGCCTGTTGATGTTTACACACACGTCTATATTGATGGAGACCAATACCTTTCTTATCAAGAGGTTAACGAAGAACTAATTCAAGGTAGTGAACAAAGCTTCCCTTTGAACAAGTCTCCTTGGATAGCCTTGCGAATGGTTAAGGTTGATGGTGAGTCTTATGGACGTTCTTATGTTGAAGAATATCTAGGTGACTTAGAGTCCCTTGATGTTCATACAGAAGCATTAAGAAACCTTGCTGCTATTACTGCACACATTTTGTACCTTGTAAACCCTACAGGTATCACACAGGTACGAAGGTTAGCCAAGGCTCAATCAGGCTCTTTTGTGGCTGGTCGAGTAGATGACGTACAAGCCTTGCAAACTAATAAAGGCAATGATTTGCAAGTGTCTTTACAATATGTGCAGAGCCTTGAACAGCGTTTAGGCTATATCTTTATGCTTCAATCAGCAGTACAAAGAAACGCTGAACGTGTTACTGCTGAAGAAGTACGCTATGTCGCTGGGGAACTAGAGGACACCTTAGGTGGTACTTATAGTATTCTTAGCCAAGAATTACAGTTACCGCTGGTAAGACGCATAATGGTACAACTAGAGAGTCAGGGTGAAATTCCTGCTTTACCTGATGGAACTGTAGAGCCTACTATTACCACAGGTTTGGAGGCTATTGGTAGAGGTCATGATTTAAATAAGCTCCTGACCTTAAAAGACATCATTGCTTCTACACCTAACAGTGAAAACTACTTAAAAACAAATACCTTTATTGCTATGTGTGCTACTGCTCTTGGTATTGATACTGAGGGTCTGTTGAAAACTGATGAAGAAATTCAGGCAGAAATGCAGCAAGCACAGATGATGCAAATGGCACAGGGAGCGGTCTCTCCGTTAGCACAAGGCTTTGTCAATGCTAACATGGAGCAACCAGCTCCTTGATTTTTATGTAAAAAAGGAGAATGAGAATGTCTACTATCGAAGTTGAAGAACCTATTGAAACTGATGTTGATACTGATGTCGCTGAAGAGGAAGTAGCAGAACCTACTTCTGAGGAAGCAAACAATACTGATGAGGAAACTGTTGACAATCAAGAGGATTCCGAAGCAGCCGAAGATACCGAAAAAGAACATGATGGAAAAGCGGATGAAACAAAGGCTGTAGAGGAGGTCTTGAAGCAGACAAACACTTCTATTGAAGAAGCTACTAGAACCCTCAGTGACAAAGGTATTGATTATAATGCTCTTTCCGAAGAGTACGCTGACAAAGGTGAGCTTTCTAAGGAAACATATGAGACCTTAGAGAAAGCTGGTTACCCTAAAGCTGTGGTAGATACTTATATCCGTGGTCTTGAGGCTGCGAATGAAGGATATACCAATGCGGTTATGGCTGTTGCTGGCGGTCAAGCTGAGTACGAAAAAGTTAAAAGCTTTGTGAAGTCTAAAGGTGATGCTGCTGTAGATGCCTTTAATGATGTAGTGAATAGTGGGTCTTTAGGTGCTATGCAGATGCTCTTGAGCGGACTGCAAGCAGAAATGAAGATGCGTAATGGTACATCTAAAAGTACTATTTTAGGCAGTGGTACTCCTAATGCCTCCACAGGTTTTGCTAATGAAGCAGCTATGATGAAAGCAATGGATGACCCACGTTACGGTGTAGATGAAGATTACACCACAGAAGTGACCAAAAGACTCTCTAAGTCTAAATTCTTCCAATTTGGTCGATAATTTATTGATTATTAATAATCAACAACAAAGAAAGGATTGATAATTTAATTGGCAACTAAAATCGTAATTTCCTCCCCTGGTCTTGATACCAATGATAGTGGCTCTGGTCGCTTGAAAATGTTTCTGACCCAATTTGCAGGTGAAGTACTGAAAGCTTATCGCCGTCAACGTAAAACCTTGGGTCGGCATGTGGAACGCTCTATTTCTAATGGTAAGGCGGCTGAGTTCCCTGTAATGGGTCGTAAAGTGGCAAACTATCTTGCCCCTGGTGAAAGCCTTGATGACAAACGTAAAGCAGAAGAGCAAACTTCTGTGAAAATCTTCATTGACGGTTTGCTGACTTCCGACTGCGTTATCATGGACTTAGATGATGCTATGAACCACTATGATGTTCGTTCTGAATACTCTTATCAAATTGGTGAAGCCTTAGCCATGGCTGCTGATGGTGGCTTGCTGGCTGAAATTGCTAAAATGGCTGTATCTGATAAAGAACTGTTGAGAGGTCTTGGCAAAGGTAAAGTTGTTAAACGTACTGTAAAAGGTGGTTTGACTGCTGAGTCCGAAGAGCTGGGTAAGGCTATTATCTCTGAACTGTTAGAGATTAAGACTGCTATGTCTAACAACTTTGTACCCAATGAGGGTCGTGTATGCTATATGCTGCCTGTAGCTGTAAATGCTTTAGTAGCCTCTAAAGATGCTATTAACAAAGACTTTGGTGCTGTTGCAACCATCACTGATGCTACTGTAACTCGTATTGCAGGTATTGATATTGTTGAAGTACCTCATTTGACTGCTGGTGGTGTCACCAATGATAGTGGTGCAGCTCCCGAGGGCTTAATTCAAGGTCAAGGTCATATCTTCCCACAAGAATATAAAGACAAGTGTGCCTTCTTGGTAGCCCATCGCTCCACTGTTGGTACTCTGACTTTGAAGTCTTTCCAACTGGAACATGGACGTCGTATTGAATACCAAGGTGACCATATCGTTGGTAAATATGCAATGGGTCATGGTGGTCTCCGACCTGAAGCTGCCTTTATGGGTGTCATTGAGACCCCCTCTGAGGCGTAGTTTTTAATATCTAGGGAGAGGCTGATGTCTCTCCCTATTTAATTTTTTTTTTATATAGGAGGTATTAACTTATGGAATTAACAGCACTAACAGAACTAGATGCTGTCAATGAAATAATTAGCGTTATTGGTGAGACCCCCATAAACACTTTAGAGAATCTGCGTAACGTAGATGCTATTAAGGCTCTCCAATTACTCAGAGCCACTTCACGTCAAGAGCAAGCTCGTGGATGGTCTTTCAATATCGTACCTGAACACACTTTGACTCCTGATATCTATACAGGACATATTATGTGGCAGGATAACTACTTATATCTAAAAGGTTCTAATGGTGAAAAGCTTGTCCGTAATGGTGATTATGTCAAAGATATTTCCACAGGTGATACTACCTTTAAGAACTCTCTGACTTGTGAAGCTGTTCTTTTGCTCCCTTTTGAGTATCTTCCTGAGCCTATGAGAACTTATATTGTTACTAAGGCTGCTTTTAAATTCCAAGCACGTTACTTTGGTGATGAGAGCCTTACTCAAATTACATTACAGGAAATTCAGGAAGCGTGGCAACACTTACAAGAATTTGAATTAGACAACAATGATTATAACCTCTTAAATAATATGGATATTAGTAATCTGAAAGAGAGGTAATTAGAAGTGTCTTTAATTAACCAAGATATAAAAAACTTTGTACAAGGTATTAGTCAACAGCCTGATACTTTAAGAAACCCTGAGCAACTTGATGTTCAGCTTAATGGGTACAGTAGTGAAGCAAATGGTCTACTTAAAAGACCTCCTACTGTTTTTGAGGCTAACTTAGGTAAAAAGACCAACTTAGAGAATAAGCCTTTGATTCATTTTGTAGAAAGAGATGCCTATGAAAAATATGTAATGGTTGGTCCTATGTCAAGATTTAGTACAAGTTAAAATGAGGTTTT
>ENA-OOXA01000509-OOXA01000509.1-human-gut-metagenome-genome-assembly--contig:-NODE-509-length-27698-cov-1.782006_pt1 | contig 27698 bp, 15 predicted proteins | sample MGYA00241581_ERZ501331 | MGnify/ENA primary metagenome ERZ501331 (study PRJEB25962, sample SAMEA2042982) | human gut metagenome | biome: human gut; feature: human-associated habitat; material: faeces...
CTTTCCGGAAAAACATCATAAAAACGATTTTCTTTTTCGGAATAACACAATAACCCGTCATGAGCCGTGGCCAGATAAAGATGTCCGGACGAACTCTGACAAAGTTCAATAGCCCCGGGATAGCTTGCCACCCGACGGAGTTTTCCACCCTTCGAACAATGTATCCCTCCGTCCGCATCTACAAACCAGACTCTCTTTTCACGGTCTTCAAATATTTGCAAAAGAGTGACCTTAGCCGGCGGAAAATCTCTCATTTCTTTCAGGAACTTCTTTCCATCCTCATCCTCACACAGGTGATAAAGTCCGTATCCGGCCGTACAGACATAAATAGAATCTCCGCTCAGTTTGGTCATCGAAATCACATGGGCATGGATGGTGTCGCCCCCGGCTACGATAATAGGAACATCGGTAAACCGGTCCGTATCATAAGAGTACATCTGCACACCGTACTCCATTCCGACAAGCACAGAGCCGGGTTCCACTTCCAACGCACAACTTACCATGTCATGCCCCAAAGTTCCGGCTTCACCTTTTTTATGCCTATAAACATTCATCTTCACACCGTCATAACGGTTTAAGCCGCTTTGCGTAGAAATCCACACATTTTTCCGGCTGTCTTCCATGATGGAACGGATACAGGTGTTCGACAGTCCCTGATCTGAAGTAAAAGAGACTGGGTTTTGTGCTTTCATAAAGACTCCCGACAGTCCCAAAAGAAAGCTTAAGAGATTTTTTTTCCAATTCATAGATTTAGATATAAGCTTTAATTAAACAGTATTCTTCATTTGTACTTTCTGCATTGTGTTCCGGTCTTGAAAACGCTCCGCCATCGGTTTATCTCTTAAGAAGAGAGCAACCATTACACAAAGTTATAGGAAAAAAACTGATTTTAACTCCATTCCAAAAGATTTTTTTTCGCAGCATTTGAAAAAAAGAATTTTTTGTTATGCAATAACAATTCGTCTGGGGCTTCTTCAAACCTTATTATCAACTGTATATATCATTGGGTTGCTCTCTTCTTAAGAGATAAACTTCTATCTCCACTGACACTCAACGTCCAAACCTTTTTTCGCACCGTTCGTATCCCTTGCAAAACATCTCCTCCGACAACAACCGCATTTTACTCTGCGATACATGATTTTCCAAACGCATGAAGAGCCTTTCCGGAAACAGGAAATCTGTCTCCCTATACCTCCCCAGGATTTTTGCAAAAAGACCTTTCATCTTTCAGGTTACACGATAATCTCCTCATTACATTGGTGTTATAAACTGAAAGATGTTTCAGGCATCCTTCAGGCAAGCCTCATTTCGTTCGGCTAAGAATGAAAAATCGTTTGGCTGAAAACGAAAAATCATTCGGCTGAGATTGAAAAAACGTTTGGCAGAGAACTTTTCATCGTTCTCTGCCTTGAAAGAAAACTGAAGGATACTCTCTTCATCCTTCATTCCGTAATAAATTATATTACAACCGGTTACCCCATAACCTGAAAGATGAAAGGTCTTTTTGCAAAACTCTTGGGGAGGTGTGGGAGATGACGGATTCCCGACAAGTACACAAATTATAAATTTGTTCGACAATTTGCGAATATCAAACAAAATAGGTATCTTTGCCCTCAAACAGGCCAGGCACTATGTTTATAGAATTCGATAAAGACTACCTGCGTGAATTGTTCGAGCAAGGACGCACAAGCGACAAAAAGCACCGCTATCAGCCCGAAGTTATAAAAGGGTATCAAAAGGCGGTCGCGTCTCTTAAACGTGCCATCAATGTTGAAATGCTGTACCGCCTCAATTCGCTTAATTACGAAGTGTTGAAAGGAGACAAAAAAGGCATTTCATCGGTACGGATAAACCAACAATACCGACTTGAATTTACCGTTAGGGACGTAATGAACGAACAAATAATAACCGTGTGCCGATTGTTGGATATTAGCAACCATTACAAGTAATCGATATGGAAACAACAAAGAGAATCTATGCGCCGCACGAGTTGCAACCATCCACGCCCATACATCCGGGCGAAATACTGAAAGACGAGTTAGAGGCACGAGGGCTTTCACAGCGGAAATTCGCCCAAACGATAGGCGTTTCATATTCCGTGTTTAACGAGGTTGTAAACGGCAAACGCCCCATAACCACCGAATATGCCTTGAAAATTGAGGCGGCAACGGGTATAAATGCCGAATTTTGGCGGGGGATGCAATCCGACTACGACATGCAGACAGCCCGGCACGATGGCAAGCTGTCCGCAATCTTGGAAAACATCCGCAAGGTTGCGGCGATGCTTTGACAAGCAAGCGAATAAAAGCCCGTCGGAAGGCCGTTTTCCGCTTGCGTGTCCCGTTTTTTTCTTATATCGAACTCACGTTACTTACAAACAGTCTTCGTTGACGTTCCTTTCCGGCTCTTTACACTCACGATGTAAAGCCCCTGGGGCATACGGTACATATCCCAAACATAGCTTCCATCGGCCGGACCATCGCTATGAACCAAACGGCCATCATGACGGTAAATACCCACTGTAAACTTCTCGTCTGGCCATTCCACCTTCAGTTTTCCGCTTCCACGTTCGAAGAAAATCCGGCAAGCCTCATCATACTGTACGTTTCCGTCCACAGACTCCGGTTCTGAATCCATATTTTTCTTTATCCGTACCACCGTCAGACCGCCACACACGCCTACCTCATCCGAATGAGACACAAGGCGTAAAGCCAGCAACTCATCATACGGCGAGGAACCTACCCCCTCTACCGTAAAACTCTTTGCAGTCTCGCCGGGAAGAAAAACCATTTCGTCTGTCGAAAGGATGAAGTCTTCTCCGGCCCGCGCTTCTCCGGCCACAGGCTGCAAAGCCAAACGTAGTTCTTCCCGACAAGCATGTGAAAGCCTCACAGTGAAGGACATTTCTGCTCTCCTTTCGAGGCATGAGGCATATGCGTTAAAACCGGCTTGTACTGCGAAAGGGTCATTCCTCTCTTCCGGCCCCGTCGGAACCGCCCCATACACCGAATATGCCCCCAAATCCACTCCGCCATAACCGTATCCTTTAGCCCGGCTACCCTCTCTCAGCGTGAAATTCTCTTGTCCGTAGGTCGTCGAGACAAATCCGGGGGACGTCTCCAGATTGCCTTCTCCACCGAGACGTGTCTGAAACGCGCGTAACGACATTTCCCCACCGCATAATTTCAACGATTTCGTCTTTCCTGGTGTATATACCAAATTGTCGAGAAACACATGAGGACCGGAATCGTATGCGGAATCGGAAAGCTCGACGTTATACCCCGAACAATCATACACGATGTTGTTGCGCAACCAGTCGCGCCGGGACTTATGAATGAAGAAACCCGTCTTGCAACGGAATGCCACATTATTCGTCCATTGTGCATCGGCCGTCCACCCCGTTTCGTAACGTGCGGTCTGATAAGCAATCCCTTCCAGATTGGCTCCTATATTTTCCGATACCATGTTTTCCGTACACCGCGACTCATTGAATATAAAATCCCGGCAGGCATGCGCCCTGTTCCGGAGCAATATGTTGCGGCTTCCGTCGCGATCGAGCCAAATGCAGGTAGGCACCTCCGTAAAATAATTGAAGGCAACGGCATTGTTCCCGTCCGACATATCCTGCACGTCGATGCACCGTGTGAAAAGGCTCTCTCCGCCCCACGAGCGTTTCTTGCCACTGAAACGCGTAAAAGAGTTCCGAGCCACCAGATTGCCGTTACATTGCTGTCCGTTAATGGATACCCCGTCCCCGATGATGTCTTCAAACACATTGTCCACCACCGCATTTCCACGAGCGTTCCCCATCCAAATCACAGAATTGGCATTCCATGCGGCCACCTCCGGATGCCCCAACCGTTCAAACCGGCAACGGGACACTACACACCCCTCGCTCCCGTTCATCGATACGGCACACTTGGCATACTTGAAATCCCGGAACGTGAAGCCACCGATCCAAACGTACTTCAATCCGGAAAGGTCGAACACTGCACTATAATCCCCTGGCAACACGTCGGGATGCTGCAGTACGGCCTCTCCCGTGCCAGGCTGCGCCTGAAACACCACATAACGCCCTTCACTGCCGGAATTGCCGGGTTTCACATCGTCGAGCACGTACAAACCTCCGGACACGAACACCGTGTCGCCCCCTCGGGCAAGGGGGGCAGCAACCTGTATGCTCCGGAACGGGTGTTCCCGTGTCCCGTCACCGTCAGCCGCAGCAGCTGACACATAATAAGACTTGCCCCCGGCATCGGCCGCATGCAACATGAATGCCGAAAAGCACAAAAAGGCAATTAGGATTCTTTTCTGATTTTTCATAATACTCATCTTAACCTACATCGTTCTACCCAAGAAAAAGGGGAGGCTTCCCTTTACCTGAAAACCTCCCCCTGAAATGGAATATTAAAAAATAAAATTATGAGTTCACTTCACTACCACCTTCTTCACGTCGGTCGTTCCGTCGGCACGATGGATCTTCACGATATTCACACCCCTCATCGGACGTTCGAGCTTCATGCCGTCCAACGTGTAGTATTCATAAGACACGGCCTCGGCAGCCTTCACGCCGTCAATATTGTCGGCATACGCCTTGGCATAGTCGTAACCGGCAAGCGGAGCTACGAAAATAAGACGCACATCATCAGCATAAGTGTTGGTATCCCAAGAACCTTGATCCGTACCATCCGCATTTAGACTCTTACCGGAAGTGTACGCCTCTTTCACACCGATGCTCAATACCATACCTTCTTTCACTTCCACATTCTTAATGACCGTTGGGAATCCTTCAGATTGGCTATACTTCGTATCGCCTTGTTCAAAAGCAGCACGCAATGTATCACCTTCAGCCGTAGAAGCCCAAATGTACATGTCAGGAATGCTATCACTTCCCAAGCCAGCTATCTTGCCCGGAGCTGTACGGGTACGCATGTGAATGTCATACACGCCAACCGGCAAATTACTAAGAACCTGACGCACCGTATAACGTCCACGATAAAGGTTAATCATAGAGTTCACCACCCAGTGAGAAGCATCCGTCAAATAAAGACCGGCACCGTCACGCAAATGGGCATAACCTTCTGTGGTTTCCCATCCCGGTGTATTCTCCGTCGTAATCGTATCGGCAGAAGAACTGCTGAACGTGTAGAACTGCGGATTCTTCACGAAGCCGGTAAGTTCCAAACCAGAAGTCAGAACCTTATACCCTGTAGTTGTGGTACCGTCTGCCACCGTTTCACTGTATAGCGTATCCTTCATCTCGTCGGAAAGGTTGCCATTCTCACCCAAGAACTTGTAGAGAGCCAACCTATTGTGCCAGTTCATATCTTCTGCCATAGCGTCATCATCATCCAAGGCATTCAGTGCATCCGTGATGATGCTTTCAGGCTCTACGCCCAACTTCTCAGCCGTAGCAGCAGACTTCGTCAGGCGGTAAGTCAAAACGTCCACGCAAGATTGGATGTTACCCACCTTGTCCGCAATGGAACCTAACTTTTCTACGGCACTTGCCAATGCCTCATCGTCCAAGTCCAAAGAAGACGTTTCGCCATATTCTTTCAGTAAAGCTTCGCCTTCAATATATTCATCCGTCATCACGTACTTGGAAGCCGGATCTATCTTGGCCATGTTGTCGCGCAATGTCTGCAATTTCGGATCATAGTTATCCACATTAGCCTGACGGGCCAACATCGTACCGCACAAACCGTACAACTTCGCGTTCATGGCCTCCACGGCAGACGGGCTGTTGAACGTGCCCTTGGCTTCTTCCAAAGCCTCGGCCAAGGCTGTCTTTGTCTGGCCATTGTAAATCTCATTGGCCACAGCATTGAGCACGACGGTCGCGCTGTCCACGGCCGCAGCCAACTGCGCCTTGTAATATGCCGCATCGGAAGGCTTGGTAATCAATTCCACGGCCCCCAAAAGGAATTCTTCGAAACCTCCTCCACTTTGGCAAGAGAACTTCAACATATAATAGCCCTCTTCGTTTACTGTAAATTCCGTAGTGGTACCAGACGTGCCCGTCACCGGCATATTTTGACCACCATTTACGCTCGGTTTGGCTTCAAGCCCGCTGAAATGGGCAACCACCTCACCGCCTGTATCAGGATTCTTCAAATCAATCTTTTCAAGCGAGAAATTGAATTTAGGCAACGTTCCGTCTCCAAATGCCTTCCACGCAGCCATGCGGAATGAAAGCTGATATTTGCGCGGTGTCAGGCGAAGCGCTACTCCCGGATCCATTTCCGGATCCAAAGTGCCGTCGGGCATCACATAGTCTTTTACCTGTTCGCCATAAGTAGCCGTACCCACCGTACCGCCGGTAGCACGCCAATAAAGAGCCATACCGTTGAAATCACCGGTATAAGGACCCTGCAAACGGCATCCACCACCGCCAATGTTACCACCCCAGTTATAATTCCAAACTTCACCGCTTTCTGTCACACCATACTGGTGGATGGTTCCATTGTCGTTCGACAACCAACCTTTCGGGAAAGTACCGTTGGCATACGTGGCAAAGTCTTTAGCAGCAGAATAAACGAGTTCCGTTGTTCCCGTGCTCTGATCCGGCCCTACGGAGAAGTTAATGGTCTGTGGCTGCAATGCCTCAAAACCGCTCAACGCATTGGTCACATTGGTCACCACCAACTGGTATTCGCCATTCTCCAACGTGCCGACCGATACTACCACAGTTTTCGGATCCTCCTCGGACACCACGGTTGATTCATACAAATCGGCTACTTGCACGCCGTTCTGCATCAATTGGACAGACGCGATGTCCAAAGCCACGTCACGGTCGTAAGTCACACGGACTTCATTGAATGCAGAGGGATCCAACTCGAAGCTATGGTCTTCCGGCACAGATGACAAGTATACCGGGCCGTCCATCAGATAAGACATCTCTTCGATGGTCTCATCATAGTAAATGGCTTCGCTCGTGAATGGGAGCACTTTCATCTCGCTCGTCACATCCATGCTCGGACGTTGGTCGGTGGTATAGATGAGCGGGCAATCCGCATCGGGCGTGAAGCTGACTTTGATATTGGCACTCTCATCCTCGGCGATTTCATTCGCCATGAAAATATACATGTAACCATCCTTCTTCAGTTCCACTGAAGCCACTTCCATCTCTTCCTCGCCGTTCGTCACCTTCACATACGAATTGGGCAACAGATGCACCCCGATCGGGTCAGTGCTGGCAGAAGCCAACTGGGCGGCATTCGTAGGATAACCGAAGTCCACCTTGATGGCATCATAATTATACGTACAGCCTGCCATCGTGGCTTCTTCAATCTTAATGTCATCCAAAAGATAACGGCCAGGATTGTACATGTTGATGGTCAGGAAATACGTGTCAGGGAACGACGTATCATCACCCTTCCACCAAATCGTGTCGTTCTTCGAAGGGTCTTCGGGGTCATTCACGATGATGTCTTTGATGTTATCATCGAACTGGTCGAAGAACTTGTCCTGCACGGCCTTTCCGGAGTTGTAAGCCACGAACGACAAACGCCGCCAATCGCCCGTCATGATGCCATCCCTCCAATCGTAATAATACTGCGCACCGCTCTGCGACATCAAGGGAGCCTCCAACTGCTCGCGTCCGATGGAAAGGCTCGATTTGATGGCAGTGTTGATAGGATCGCCCCCGTCTGCCATCGTAAAGGTCTGGTCGGCCTTCACCCAAAACGACACACGGTAGGATTTGCCTTCCTCAATGGGCAAATAACGCAACTTCAAACCACGATGCCATTGCGAACCCTGTACCGTATTGGAGTTGTTCGCCTCCAAGGCATACTTGCCTGAATAAGTCTCTTCACACTTCTCATTCCACACATCCCCGGGTTGGAGATTAATGTGGTCACCGTAGAAGTCCGCAAATTGCGTGGAGTCCTTGTGATGGTAGAACTGGTCACCATCCTCGAAACCTAACGTTGCAACGACTTGCGCCTGGGCTGTCAAGCCGAATCCGGCAAGGCCGAGCAACATCAAAAAGTTTTTCTTCCTCATAAACTTCAATTTAAGATTAATACTACTTTTTATATATCTCTACTTTTATCTTTTTAAGATTCCGGCGGCTAAATTAGCCTTTACCGGAATCTTTTCCAAAATATTTTGTATCATATACTTTAGGATTTGTAACATCCTCCAGTTTACACTGATTTACATAGTATTACAGATTCACTCCAATGGCAAATACCAATTATTCCTATCGGACAAGCGGCTATAAAGTTCTGTATTGAAACTATCTTTCCCAGCGCGTCCGGCTATCTTCCGTGCCAAAAAGTCCGTGTCATCACGCCGGAGTGCTATACGCTGCAAGTCACCAAACCGCTGCCCCAAAAAACTCTGCTCCAAAGCCATCTCATCGCAAATCTTATCCTCCACAAAGAGTATGGAGTCTTCATGAGTGGCCAATCCTTCAGGAATGACATAAAGCGTATCGGCATAAGATTCACCACAGCCATAAGAATGAATTCCCTCCGTATTTACTGTTGTCGTAGAAGTGGACGACATATCCTGTGTAATGAAATTGTAAGGACTCCACGTCAACAAATTACCTGCGCGCTTTTGTTCATCGGCACTGACATACTTGGACACAGTCCCGTCACTCAAGCCATACTTCAAAATAGCAAAAGCCGATTCGGGCAGCCCCGCACGGTTGTAAGCCTCGGCCATACGAAGATAGATGGACGAAAGCCGGTAAAGAGGGATTTCCGACAAGAAAGACGAGTTGGATGTCACAGGAAAACGGACTACCGTCTGAAAATCTTCCGAATAATCATCGCGACTTGCCGTGTACGTCGTCCTGACATTTGAACACAAACGCAAATCCCCCCTTTCCCGACTGTCATTATAAATCGTGTTCTCTCCCGGAGATATCGTATCACGTAAATTTGTAGTCGGATCCGTATACACCATCACGTAACGCTGCGCCTGCGACAGTTCCAACAACGACTGTGAAGAAGTCATCTCAAAATAATAACGGTTGTCCTCCGTAGAATTAAGGACATCTCCCAATCGGCTTACCACTCCATCATATTCACTGGTTTCCATCCGTATCCCAGCCAAATCGGTAGTACTTGAATAACTCGACGAATGGCTCTTGAATTCGTAATTCCCCCAATAGGCTTCCATGTTTCCAGCCGGAGCCAAAGGTTTGTCGGGATGCGTCAGATAGTCATGATAGTATTGTGCAGCCTCTCGGTAACGCCCAGCCCATAGGCAAAGGTCGCCCAACAAGACACGCACGGGAATGAAATAGCGGTCGTTTCCGGCTAAGGGAAAATCAGTTTCCACGTAAGGTTCCAAATCCGGAATGAAGTATTCACAAACCTGCTTCACATCATAAAACGGATAACGTGAAGGATCCGCTTCCACTTCCGTCATCAACGGTTCCGTAAAGAAAGGCACCCTGCCATAATAAATGGCCAACTGCAAATAAGTCCATGCACGGAAAGCTTTCACTGCGGCATACTCCCGGATGAACACTTTCTCACCACGCAAGGAAAGTGCCGTATCGGCATGGGCTATATAATAATTACAGTTCTGAATGACGGCATAATAATCCTCCGGTGCATTGTAACGGTTGTCTGCCGTTGCCGTGAAGCTTGCCAGTTCCTTCAAGTCGGTCGTGGCCGTTTCCGTCGCGGAAGAAAGTTCTCCCATCATTTCTCCGAGAATAATCGTACGGTCGGCCACCACTTGCATCTTGTTCATAATGCCTAACAAAGAATACACAGTATCGTTGGGCGAATTCAGTTGGGAACCGAAGTCCACCAAACTTGAATCCGTATCCACACAGGAAGTAATGGCAGCACCGGCTCCAAAAGCCAACGCCAACGCCATAGAAAATATCTTGTTCTTTTTCATGATTCGTTTCAATTGAATGTTACAAGTTAATCTTTACACCTAATGAGAAATTACGTCCTTGAGCCAACAGACCGCGGTCTATCCCCGCCGACAACACACTGTTACTTGAACTGAATTCAGGGTCTGCCCCCAAATACTTCGTGAAGGTTAACAGGTTGTTGGCAGCTCCCCACACCGTAATACCCTGCAAATAGGTCGTACGGATGGGAAAGTAATAACTCAAGGTGACATTCTTCAGACGAAGGTAAGAACCATCCTCAATCCAACGGTCGGAGAAGCGGCTGTTGCCCGGTGCGTCCAAATAATAGGTACGGGGGATATCCGTGTTCTGGCCTTCATGTGTCCAACGGGACAACATGGCGGTAGTCTGGTTATGGAAACGCGATCCACCTTCCAATAAACGGCGCTGATAGTTATACACGTCGTTACCCAAAGAATAATTAAAGACAACGTCCAACGAAAGGTTCTTCCAACGCACGTTAGTGAAAATATTCCCGTAAAGGTCAGGATTGGGATCACCGATAACCTGCATGTCTTTTTCGTTAATCACGTGGTTGCCATCCTTATCTACAAACTTCATGTCCCCTGCACGGAAATAGGTCTTCGCCCCAGTCTCATCGACTTGGTATAAAGCTGCGGCATCAGCCTCTTCCGTTGTGGCAAAAACCCCGTCTGTCTTGTAACCATAGAACACGCCGGCAGCCGTACCTACCTGTGAAAGCACATTGCCTCCGTAAAGTTCCGTAATAAACGAACCATTCGGCAAGGAAGTCAGCTCGTTCTTATAATGTCCTGCACTGGCTCCCAAACTCCACTTCCAGTCTTTCAAATCGATGACCCTGGCAGACAGGCTCACGTCGAAACCTTGGTTCTTCATCTCACCGCTGTTCTTCCAATTGGTCTTCAAACCGCTGACATACGACAACGCGCTCAAGCTAAGCAAATTGGATGTCTTTCCATAAAAATAATTGAAGTTCACGCCCAAACGGTTGTCCAAAAGGGACAAATCCAAACCTGCCGTCCAACGTGCCGTAGTCTCCCATTGCAATTGCGTGTTACCGATGTTGGCCATAGACAAGCCTGTCGATGTATTCCACATCTTCTGTCCTACAAAATACGTGCGCGAAGCCTGACTCTCGAGGTCATCGTTACCCACAAGGTCGAAACCCACATTCAGCCGCAAATAATTCAGGGCACGTGTACGGGGCATCCACGACTCATTGGTCAACACCCATGCAGCCTGCACTGACGGGAAGAATCCCCAAGCATAATTGCCGACCTTCACCCCGTCGGCAGCATCCACTCCGAACTTGGAGCTACCGGCCATACTGAGCGCGGCTGAAACATAGTAACGCTCACGCCAGTTGTAATCGGCCGAAAGGTAATAAGTCATGTCCACCACTTCTTCTTCCGTACCGTCCGTAGATTTGTAGAGCAAACCATCCGACATGTTAGGGGTCTTGTCGTTACCGCTATTGTACCCTATCTGGGAATTCAACTGGTAACTCGTACGTTGGTAACGCAAGCCTCCGTGCAAACCGAGCCAGTGCGCCTTGAAACGGCGGGCATAATCGAAGTAAGAGTCGCTCATGATGACCGTTTCGCGCGCAGCCAAGGCAGAAGCACGGTTCTGCAAGGCCTCGCCCACACCTTCCACATCAAAGTCCGGAACACCGTTCATCGGTAAGTAGGCATTTTCGTCCGTATTCACCAATTGGAATGCGAAATGCTCTGAAATGCTCCAATAGCGGTTGATATTCCATTTCGGAGTCACGGCTAATGTGATAAGACGGTTACCGAAATAATTTTTGTTGTCACCGTCTCCGTTTTCCAGAATGAACAGAGGGTTGGCCAACGAATTCAAATAAGGTTTGGTCCTCAACACATCTGAAAGGTAATCATCCGCATCGGCCAAATAAGAAGAAATGTTCCCATTCGTGTCAAACGCATACGGACTGAGGAAAGGCGACTTGATCAGGCTCAGGAACCCCGGTGAAGAAATCACGCCGTCATCCAATGTGGCTGGTGCCCCGTCATCACGCATATCGCGCGTCACATCGCTATAAGCTGCATCGAAACGTACTGTGAGGTTTTTCGCCAACACGATGTCAGAGTTCAGACGCAGATTGAAACGCGAAAAAGAATTGTTCTTCAGCGTGGCATCAGCCGCAGCATACCCTACCGACAGATTATAGTTGGCCACGTCATCCCCACCCTGCACGTTGATGCTATAGTTCTGGGTGAAGGCTTCCTCGTACACATGTTTCTGCCAGTCCGTATTGTTATGGTACACATCATAGTAGTAGTAATTCGGATTCGTCTGCAAAAACTTGAAACTGTTATTGGTCGTACCCGTCGTTCCAATCAGTTCGGAAGCGTAGATACGATACTGTTCCCCATCCATCATATCCATCGACTTGGGCAATAATTCATAGCTTCCACCGATAGAAACATCGATTTTCGTAGCCATGCTCTTATTACGCTTGGTTTCGATGAGAATCACCCCATTCGCGCCTTTCGCACCATAAATGGCCGTCCCGTTCTTCAAGACCCTGATTTTCTCAATATCCTCCACCATAATATTCGCAAGGAGGTTGTTGAAGAAACCGTCATGGACGGAAGGAGCCGAAAGCCTCATATCAGTGATGACCCCGTCAATAACCACCAACGGCTGTGCGTTGGTATTGAGCGAGTTCAGGCCGTTCATGAACATGGCCACGCCCATGCCCGGCACACCACTACGCGTAATGGAATGTATATCGGCACCCAACTTGTTTTGAATCTGACCGTCAATACTGATTTCATTCGTGTTATAATCCACAGCTCCCGTCCTTTCACTCGTAGCTGCCCCTGAAGCCGTATAGACCGGATTGAAGGTATCGCTGAAAATATAGGCATCCACCGAACCATCCCCTTTGCCGAGCGGCACTTGAAGGGAGTTGTAACCGTCTCCGCGCATCCACAAGGAAGTAACATATTCCGGAACCCGGATTACATAATCCCCCTTCTCGTCGGTCATAGCCGCATAACGTGCGTCATTGAAAGCAGAGACGCTGATACCGGCTGTCGGCTGCTTAGTGGCATTATCATAGACACGTCCTTTAATTTCGCGCATCGGAACTTCCGGCAACATGGGTTTTACCATCTTTGCAGAATCCCGTACCGTAGCCTGGGCAGATTCCTGATCCGCCTCTTGAGCCGCCACCGGAGCTGCCACGGCGGCCATCAGGCAAAATGTTGATAAAATATGTTTCATGGCACTATTCTTCTCTATTGGGTTTGAAATATAAACAATCAAGATACATCTCGCGGTTATACCGTCCGGACTCCATGCGGCTGATACTGCATTCCAATGTCAAATGCACTTTGGCATTAGGCTGGCCGTAACTACATACGGGAATGGTGAACGTACCAATCTTCACCGTATCCACCCGATATGGGTCGTTTTTCACCTCGTCCTCAAAATCGAAGCTTTGCTCTATGCCGTCTACCGTCTCGTAACCAATGGAAGCCTTGAATTTACATGGGCGGAAATTACGGTCGGTAGCATTATATACAGTACGAGGCAACACGACCGCGCAAATGTCATACGTTCCTGACAGCACAGAGGGAATCTGGAACTCCATAGTCCAATTGGATGAATTCGTACGGGGAGAAATCACCAGATACCCATCGGAAATACTGTCTGCGGCAGAAAAACGTGACGCATAGGTGCAATCCTTGTAGTCCGTCATCATGCTTTCATACTCGGCTTCGGTCTTCACCGGATAGAAATATATGTCTTCTGGCTTGAACGGCCATTCGTACAAATTATAAATAGCTCCATTGCTACAAGCCATCGTGTCACGCACGAAATCGGAAGAAAAGATACCCCCGGAAGCCAACGGATTATAGTAGACATGCCTCCGCTCCTCGTCATACTTGCTATATGCAATGGAACATACGGAATCTTCCATGTGCACGCAACCATATTTGCGGTTATACACCAAATCCCGGATAACGGCCTGATGGGCATACAAACGCTGCAAAGAATCCGCCTGATTCACGCTGCCGTAATTGAAATAAGACAGCGCCTCGTTGTAAACCTTATCCCACACCCGATTTTCGGGTACCAACATAATAAAACTACTGTCTTCCTCGTTTATGCGGTCAAACCAGCCAAACAATATGTTCGTAGTACGCATCACAGAATCGGAATAGACGATGTTTCCATCCACAATTCCGCTCTGAATACTGGAGTTCTCATCCAATTCCAATTTTTCATAACCTTTGAAGAAAGAACCGACACCGGAATATCCCGACAAAGTGGTCAAAGCCTCATATATATTATATAAGTAGGGTACTCCACCTGAAAGCACGTGCAAGACTCCGTTCTTCGCTGCTCCATTAACTCTCCCCGAAGCATACGACACACCTTGGAAAGAACCTGGAACTGCATCAAGGTATTTGTTATTGAGCATAAGGACCTGCTTTTCGTCCGTGCTGTTAGTTATGAAATGCGCAATATGATTCTGTACAAAGTGCTGCCCGCACATAGAATCGCCCGACACAGTCTGGCATTCCGCCAACAAAGAGTCCACATTAAATTGCCCGTCTTTGGGAGCCCAAACAGTAAAAGTCTGGTCGCTGGCCAACAAATCTGCGTACGTCACTTTTGTCGGCTTATTATTGCTAAACACATGCGTGGCGCGAAGCACCTTGAGAAAATCACCCAAATCCCCCTGTTCCTCCATCACTTGAAGAAGGGACTTGTCGGACACAGGGCGGCTTTCATTACCATAATGCTCGTCCCACGTATCGGTACACGCCACAGCCGCCAAGGCCATTGCCGCTACCGCAAAGATCTGTATTTTATTATTTGTTTTCATATACCTGTTTTTTATATTTACCCTATATCACCTCACATTAATGGGTGTCCTCGGCTTCCACCCCGGCATAGATGCTCTTCGGCACAATCTCGAAATAATTGATAGGCAACTCGGCCTGTGGGTTATCCACAACCAATTTAATCCGTATATAGTAATCCTTTTCCGGACTCATATTCTCCGTAGTCAAAATCTTACGCAATTTCATCGGCTGCGCCCTCAGGATGTTGGCTCCGCCTTGCGCCCAAGAATCCATATCTTTCATGTAACCACGGTTGCGCATAGCCTTGTCGATGGCACGATTACCTTCCTCGTCGCCCGGAGTGTCTGCCACCCATCCAATCAAGGGATCGATAGGCCAAAGTGTAAAGTCGATGGGCAATCCCATAGGTAACAAGCCATCCGGATCCGTACCAAAATATACCTGTACCTTTCCACGCATATCACCCCAACCATAGGCAAAACGCACCTCATAAGTTCCCTCTTTGGGTACCGGAAGCAACTTGAACGTCACGTCGAATTGCCCCACCATGTCGATACAATCCGCATAAGTCACCATCCATACGTCACGCTTACGTAAAGTCATGGTCGGGGTCTTGCCATGGAAATCCCAACCTTCGACCATCTTAAATCCTGTGGCACGTTCCGTATTTCCACGCGCCCCGCAATTCATAAACTCCGGAGAAAGCGTGGCCGCCATAATACGGATACGGTCATTGAAAACTACATCGCGCGTCTCCTGATTATAATCCAAAACTTGGTCGACATAATGGTATATACCATTCAAAGCTTGTTGATCCACGTCACCGATTTCTGAAGGAGAAAGTACTTTAGTACCCCGAACCGTATAGCGTGGCCCCACTCCCTTACGGTTGATAAAAAGCCCATCGGACGGTGTGCTCATCTTCATGATAGTACCTTTCAACATCGTGGCATACCAGTCTGTGCAATCAATCAAATCCGTCTTGGCGCATATATTTTTGATGTCACCCGACACGGTCCAATCGTTATAAGCCCCGTAATATGGCAACAAATGATAAGAAATGAAGCGGTTCAAGGGATTCTTACGGTTCGTCCAATCGTCGTCATACAATCCTGCATCTTTAGGAAACATTTGGTCATACACCTGCTTGGCATGTGCTTTCAAATCATCCAAATCGTGTATTCCGTTGGCTGCATAGACTTCGTCAGTCTCCACGAATGCCGTATAACGCTTCATCCGCGTACCGACATAACGCATAGCATATTGCGAACCTCCAGTATGGATGATTATATCCTGATTCACAGAATCTTCACTACAGAAATAAGTAGGGTCGATATACTGCTTCAACGAATCACACAAACCCGTCAACACAAGTGCTTCATTGAAAATGGAGATGGTGGAATCTTCCGCCAACAAATCCGGCAACAGGAACGACTGGGGCACGATTACGCGGTCAAGCGTATGCACCACACCGTTTTCCACAGAATCGTCCCGTACAATCAAACGTGCACTCTTGTTGATGTAATAAATCACATTATTGTTGTTCAAGGCATCCGAATCACAAGAAAACGTCAGATAGCGTTCATTCATGTTTGCCGTCGGAATATTCCCGTCTATCAAGTCCGTAGTGAAATAGGCTTGGTTGATAATATGGTTCCATGACAAGGTATCACATTGTTCCTTTGTAAGTTGGTCCACACTTTGAATACCCAATTCATGAAGATATCGCTCCACGGCCTTATTATTCGGAGCCAAACAAGTATAGCTCCCGTAGGCTGCCATCATGCCATACATACCAGAACGTTGGAGAATGGCTATGAAGTCGCTGAATTCACCGGAACGGTTCTGAAGATAGTCAGTCACCATCTCTCCCGTAAACGTATAATAGTTCTCTGGCAAAGGTTCATCGGAACAAGAAACCGTAAAAGCCGGAATGGCGCAAAATGCCAACACGAACCGTATCAATATTTTATCTATCTTTTTCATAATTCTTATTCAGTTGTGTTTATATTATCATTCTTATAAGCCGGATTCTGTACCAAATAAGGATTGGCCTTCAGTTCATTTTCATGGTACGGGTAATAAAGGGCATCTTCTGCGGAAAGACGGATACGGAGCGCAGCCGTGTTCTCGCTGAACTTCTGCATAACCTTATCCAACATGCGGGTGTTGGAACCTTCACGGCGGCAAAGGCGTACCAAATCAAACCACCGCTTGCCTTCGAACATCAATTCACGCTGACGCTCCTCCAACACAAGATTCTCCATGCCCAAGCGCGACGTGCCATAATCCTCAAAAACCAACGTGTCCGTAGTCGCAACACGCTTATTATTGGCCCGCTTCCATACGGCAGACACACAGGAAAATGCTGACCGGTAACGCGCTTCCTGTTCCGGTGTCAACGTGGAACCATCTGCCACATTGCCTGCAAGCTGGACTTCTGCTTCCGCCTTCATCAGCATCACATCCGTGAGCCTATACACAATCCAGTTTGCCACATTAGCCGTACGCCTATATTCAGTTACCGTAGGTGCCGTTCCGGTCGTCGTATTCGTACGGAATTCAGCCCCTTCGACCACATATTTGCGAATGCTCACCGTGGATTCTCCGGACATGTTCTCAAAAGCCCGGCAGTCCGTCCGCTTAAAATAGGAGTTTGTACCTTCCGCCACTTGGGCATTCAAATACGGGCACGCTGCAAGTTGCCCCACGTTAGAACTATTGTATGCTCCAAACAAATCTTTCGTCAAAAGATTCTCGCGTGTTTCCTTATCAACAAAAATCAATTCGAAAATACTTTCAAAGGAATTCCCCTTCCCAAAAATTTCCGAGAATGACGTACCTGCATAAGAGGAACCATTAGGAGCCTCTGAAATCAAAGGGAAATCACCATAAAGCTCAACATTTCTTACAAAAGAAGAATATTCCTGAAGCAACTCATCATACTGACCTTTCTTGTAATCAATAATCAAATCACAATACTCTATACAACGTTGGTAATCCCCCTGCCACAAATACATGTCCGCCAACATGGCATATATGGCATAACGGGTGATACGGTTTATGTTATCATCACTATATTCACCATAAATCCGTATCGCATCATTCTTCACGGCTTCCAGGTCAGCAATGATATGGGCCAACACTTCATCGAAACTGGAAGCCGGAATCCGGTAGTTCTTCGAATCGTCAATAGATGGTTCGGTCACCAACGGGACATTACGGAACGTACGAATCAAATAAAAATAACATAAACTGCGTATGGCCGTAACTTCCGCAATATTAGCCTTCATCTCGGCTTCCGTGTAATTCGGATCCTTTTCTTGCACCTGTGGAGCATAATGGATTACCGTATTACAACGGTTAATGCACTGGTAAAACGATTCCCACTTTGCATAACCATTCGTTTCCAACAAATTTTCTTCAGCTATACGGAGGATGTCTTGAGGAGCACCTGCCCCCGTGGTCAAATTGTCGGAACGCAACTCGCCCCACACCAACATCCGTTTCAGACAATCACCCGACTCCAACTGCGCATAACAAGAATTCACCACACTGGCCACGTCGGCTTCCTCCGTCCAATAGTTCTCCAAGACCACTTCATTAAGAGGAACAATGCTCAAGAAATCATCGCAAGCCGTCAGCGAAGAGGCCAATAAAGCCGCAGAGAACAACTTTGTAACTTGTTTGTTTATATAGAATTTCATAACGTAAACATTTTAAATATTAGAAACCTATCTGCACGCGTGCCGTAAACTGCCGCGAACGCGGTGTCTTGGCTCCATCCGTGGCCACCCCCATTCCGCCATACCCAACCTCGGGGTCTGCACCGGAGTAATTGGTCAGACAAAACAGATTACTGGCATTCAAATTGATGCTCAACGAAGCCACACCAATTCTCCTCAACAACTTGGGGTCAAGAGAGTAACCCAAAGAAAGATAGTTGAGACGCATGAAAGACGCATCCTCCACAAAACGGTCGCTTCCCAAATAATTGAAGCCCTTGTTATATAAAGCACGGGGAATCTCTGCCAACTGTCCCTCCGTACGCCAACGCCAATTGACAGAGGCGGCCTGATTGTTGTTATTATGCATGGACTCAGCATCCATCCTGGCACGATTTACAACTTTGTTCCCCGCGCGGAAATTAAACTGCGCATTGAGCGACCAACGGCCATAAGAGAACTTCAGTCCCCATCCACCGGTAATCTTAGGCAACGAAGAACCCAAGTAAACGATATCCAACTCATTGATGTTCCCATCATGGTTAATATCCTCGTAAATGGCATCTCCACCTTGGAACTCATACAGTTCAGTATTCGTTATCTTGTCATACCCGAATACCATTGGAATGGTGAACCCGGCCTTATCGCGAATCACATTACCGTTCTCGTCACGAGCCACAGGAGCATTCGGTCCACTCACACCCAGCACCTCAACCTCCGAATAATCGGAATATTGGTATACGCCCTTATAACGGAAACCATATATGGCACCGAACGGGTTGTTAAGTTGGACACGGGTCAAGTATGAGCCATTATTATTGTCGAAGTCCTTATTAAGGTTAGCCAATGCCGTGGGTTCCATTTCCACAATTTCGTTTTTGTTGTTGGCAAACGTCACATTGAAACCCAACCTGAACTTACCGACTTTGACCACGTCCGTACCATTGATATTGAATTCCCAACCGTTATTGCGCATTTTCCCGACATTGGTCCAAGAAAGAGACGGGAAACCGGAAGAAGAAGGAATGTTCACATTAGTCATCAAAAGTTTGGATGTCATTTGGGTATAGATATTGAAATCAGCCGTAACCCTATTATCGAACAGTCCTAGGTCGAAACCCACGTTCCATGTTTCCTTCTCTTCCCACTGCAAATTACTCAACCGGATATTGCTCGGGTATATGGAATTGGCTCCATTATAGGAATCCGTCGCCGTATACTTCGAGAAAAAGAGATATTCAGCCCCCGGTTGGCTTCCTACACGTCCCCAACCCGGACGGACAGAAAGCATGGACAACCATTTTTGTGCCCCTTTCATCCATGGTTCGTCCACTACATTCCAACGGAACGACAAGGCAGGGAAAGTACCCCAACGCTTGTTGTCACCAAACTTGGTCGTACCGTCACGACGGACAGAGAAGTCCGCAATATAACGGCTCTTAAAGGCATAATGAGCTGAGAATGTCATGTAAATGCTCCTCCATTGGCCAGCCCCAGTAGACATTCCAGAAATCAAGCCATCGGCCGTAGGAGACTGTATGCTCCCTGTTGGAAGGTTATACACAGAATTAGACTGCTGTTTGGAATCACCGTCTATCAACTGGAACTGCGCCATCGCCATGAAAGAATGGTCGGCATTCATGAAATGAGGAATAAACGTCAAACGATGGGTCGTCGTGATAGCCCTGCCCTTATGCGCTTCCGATGTAGCCTTGTTGTTATTCTTGTCCGTCCACCCGGCCGTTACCAAACTGGAAGGATAAAACTTGTCGGTATACCGATTCTCTATATTGAACAGCACTTTGCCTTCGTACTTTAATTGCATTTTGGAATCATCCAACCCCAAAAGGTTATAGTGCAATTGGAACTCGGGCTGCATCCTATACAATGTCTCTTCATTCGTGGCCTCGTATGCCAAAGCCACGGGATTCACCAAACTGTATTGGTCGCCATTCTGACGGAACGTGGAAGAAGCTGTCGGCAACATGTGGTAGTAATTTGGGGTATTGTTACCATAAGCATCCTGCTCGTAAATAGACATGTTCGGCATTTTGCGGTAAGCAATATTCAACAAATCACTATAGTTCTTCTGGTTATCCTGATACGTCAGGTTAAAGTTCGTCACAATCTTGATGCGGTCGCTCACAAAATAATCCAAGGCCACACGAGTCGTGAAACGGTCAAGCTCCTGGGCAATGACCGTACCGGTCTGGTGGTCGTAACCGGCAGAGATACGGAACGCAGCCTTCTCTCCTCCACCGGAAAGCGTCACATAATGCTTTTGCAACCAACCCACCTTGGTCACCGCATCCACCCAGTCCGTATTGTTGTTGTAATGTTCATACTCTGCAAACGACGGATCGTAATTAAACTCCGGAATGTCGGACGCGGCATCACTTAATTCCGGATTATAATATGCTTCTTTCATCAACATGGTGTATTGGTCACCATTCAGCATGCGCATGCCTTTGGGTTGGTAAGTCATCGTAGCCGCATAGGAATAAGTCACTTTAGTCTTCCCCCTGACCCCACGCTTTGTCTTAATTTCAATCACACCATTTGCTCCCTGCGAACCATAAATGGCCGTACCTGCGGCATCTTTCAGCACCGTAATACTGGCGATGTCATCCGGATTGACATTCAACAGCTCAGAATACTGTTCCTCAGTGGCCGAAGCGAAATCAAAACCGGACAAGTAATCGCTTTCAAACACATTACCATCTACTACCACCAAAGGTTGGGTATTACCGTTGATAGAACTGACTCCACGCAAACGCATGGTCGTACCGGCCCCCAAGTCACCGGAATTGAACACGATATCCAAACCTGCCACACGACCTTGCAAAGCCTCGTCGATGCTCGTCAGGCTCAATCCTTCAAATTCTTTAGCATCAATAGTTTGATGAGCCACCGACACTTCGCGTTCCGGTATGGCCAAACCACTGGATTGTATTACACGTTTCTGTTTCACAACCACTTCTTTTAATTGCAGGTTGCTCTTCAACTTTATATTGTAACGTGTCCCTTTAATAGGGATAAGTTGTGTGGCATAGCCTACGTACGAAATCTTCAGACGGTGCTTCGGATTCACAATGCGGAAAGAAAAGTTTCCATTGATGTCCGTTACACCATGAGCCACGATACGGTTTGCCTCGTCTACTTCGACCACATTCACCATCATCAATGGCTCAATATCGTCAGAGACGGTACCACTAATCATCGTCCCGGGTGCTTGCGCAAAACCCATCAAAGGCAAAGCGACAAACGCACCTAACATAATATGTCGATATAGGGTTTTCATTCATTTATAGTATTACTTGGTTTAACATTTTATTCCATACTTCCTTTTTCTTTTTCCCAAATCAGCGGTCCGTCGATTTGATGCACCACCGCATAAGAAGAAGTATAAATCTCAGAGGCAGATGCCACATCTTTGGTGTTGTACTGGTATTCACGAGCCATCAGATTGTAAAGCCCACCATTTGTCAACACATTGCGCTTGTTTCCTGCCGCATCCGTCACCGACAGGTGGCTTCCATCTCCTTTTACCGTCAAGCGGCAGTAGGAAATCGTATTGTCTGCCCCATTGATTTCATAAGCAGAGGTTTCATAATCAGCCTCTTCTATATTCCCCTGTCCGATATATAACGAGTTATCCTGGATATGGTATTTGAGGAATTTCTCTATTTGCTCCGTCATCCTTTCTTTTTCATCCTCGTCTTGTTCCTCTTCCACCTCATCCCAAGTCGGCAGCTTGCCTTCATTATGCAAAGCCTGTATCGACGCATTCGTCGGCACATAAACCGTATAATGGAATGTATTAAACAACGTTATACTCGGACTTGGACAAGCATAAGAAGGTGCGTCAGGACTGCTTCCTATAGAAATCAGGTTTGACATTATGGATGACCCTTCCATCAATTTATAAAATTCCGAGAACTCATCGTTCTCTTTCAGAATGTCTGGAACTGATTTCCGGGCTGTCTGTATGAGTGCCCCATCCAATATATAAGCTTTACCGTTTTCTTCCGGGTAAATTTGTGCAACAGGCAATTTTTCACCATGTTCCAATTGCCATCCACCGGCCACTGTCATATTGGATTGCCCGGCATTCTCTATGAGAATCGTACCTCCGTCTTTTGTCCGATAAAACTTTTCCCCACTTTCGACATCTCCCACCACGATATGCGTTTCCAATATATCCGTCAAGCGGTCACGTACCTGCCCGACAGAAGCCTCACCAATAGAATCAAGCTTTACTCCTGCCTCAATGTCATAATTAAAAATGAAAGCACGTACTTTCTCCGTTTCCGTCTGAGCGCTCTCATCGTAATGGAACTCAAAAATCTGTGTTTGGTTTTTACCAAAAGAACATGGATCCACGTAAGTCAACAAACCATGGTTCGTCGGGATAAAGAAGCTGTAAACAGAATTTTGCGAATTCAAATACACATCATAATCATACTGGTCGATAGCCCAATTGATAATATTCATCGTTTCATTGACCAATGCCGGAAACGACACGGATATATAGGCTACCGGACTAAACACCCTATTTGTCAAATAGACAGCCCCGTTACAAGCGAAGAACACGCTATCCACATCTTCCTTTTTAATCTTCAGTTCATCATTCGCATCATTCAACACTGTGCTGAATTTACTGGGAACAGAATTGGAAAAAGAATTAAGCATGTTTACGTTCAATAACTTCGAAAGCACCTTGTCTGGCACATTCTCCCAAGTCCCATATCTATCTTTCAATACTTTTCCGGCACCATTTTCCCAATATTCCGTAAGCGCGGCATCAGTTGGCACAAGCATGACGGCCATGTCTTGTTGCAAAAGGACATCCGTAGAGACACTGGCGTTTAATTCAGAGTAATAGGCATTCCATCCCGGGTCGAATTTCAGCATCGCCTCCACCGGTTCTTCCTTCTGCGTCAAATTCAAAGGCGATCCACCTTGTGAACGCTCTGAAAAATAACGTTTCTGAAAAACAGAATCATAACTGGTGCCATACAAACGGTTATACTCCCGCGTCAACGATTCATCATAATAAGGTGCTGAAAAACGATCCAACATCTTAGAATATTGTTGTGCACGCGGCATTCCTGCTATGACATTTGCCAAATTAGGAAGCGGGGTCATCACATCTCCCATCTTATGTACAAAGCCATTAGAACAACGAATGTTTTGCTCTACCATCATCACTCCATTCACATTGGCATCACCCGGCTTACGCTCCGTGGCGTAATTAAAGAGAAAATTACAATCGTCATTGGAAATACGACGGTTCTGCAAATAAGCCTCAATGAAATGGATCATAGGCGCCGTGGTCATATCTGCCAAACAAGGGATTGTCTTACCTGAATTTTTGTAATATGCCCAATACTTTGTATCCGGCATATCAATCGGCCGAAGTACGGGAACAGTGTCGTATGCCGATGCCGAAGTCAAACGGCGCATACAGTCTCCCTCTGTCGGGCCTGTGGAACTGGACAAATAAGCTACCTGGCAAGCATTGTTAATCATTGAGCCATAAAGCAACTGCTTCTTTTGCGCCATGGACAACTCCTCGTAACTTCTCACGCCCCATTTCCCACTATTATAGAAACGTGCGTAGGCATCATCATCAGCCACGAAGAGAGTTTTGCTACCCGTACGGGCAAGAACCTCAGTATAACCAAGGTCGTCAATCATTCTCACTACATTGGTGTAATTCCCATTCGACTTCAAATAGTCGTAAATACTACTGCCTAGCCACGCCGGATCTTCATCTATCAAATCGTAGCCATCATTGCAGGAGTAGACACAACCCAAGGCACAGCATGCCAAGCCAGCCCAAAAAGGAGCGAATCTTCTTCTGTTTTTCCTTGAACTCATATTAGATTATTTTATTAATGTTATTACTTTCTTTGAAAATAAATCATATCTCTCGTTATCGGGTGCTAAATTACGGGATAAAACGAAAAGTCATTTTCGCCTATGTATCATGTTTCTTTTATTTTGTTTCATTCCTACAAAAAAAGCGAAAAAGCCTCCTCAAAAAGGCTTTTCCGCTTCAATGGCCCAAAAAAGCATTCATGCTCTCGTGTTACATTTTCTATTTCCTTTGTAACATTCCCGGTATTTTACGGCAATTTATCCATGTCGGCTGCAGTATAATTGTCTATATGTAACCTGTATTTCATTAAATCGTCCAGTTTATGTACTGGGGGCGGACAATCGGCCGGTATCGGACGACGGGAATACATCTGGAAATAAAGCAGGCAAGCATCCCGCCACCATTCCGCATCACACGCCTGCCGTTCGAATCGCATCAGCATGGCTTCGTAACGCTCCGTGTCGATATACGGTTGAGCTTTCTGCCACAAATCCACAAACTCCCAAGCATCTTCGACTCCGCTGTTATAAATGTAACAGAGATTATCCCATAAAGTCAAACCGTTCTGCATCACATACTCCCAAGGCACATGATGAAACCATAAAAGATATTCTTCCGGACAAGTCTCCAAATTCCCGTAAAGTGTAGCTAACGGTTCACAATACTGTAGTACTGCTTTCGAACCCCGTACCGTACGGTCGAAACCAATCCCTATCGAATCGGCCCGATGGTAGTACTTCGGCAACCAATCCGGACGGGTATTCGGAGGAGCACACCATGGCTCAGGCCCGTAATGATGCCCGAAAGCAAAGATATGATGCAACCCCAACGGCATCATATAGCTGACTGCCGTATCCCATGAACGTAAAAGCAACTGGCGTACCGGTTCGACGAAATATTCGTCAGTCGAGAATGTCTGCTTCAGAAACTCTTCGGCAATCTGTGCTGCCGACAGTTCGGTATTCCAACACAAACGACCGAAAGCATACCAATTAGCCTGCGCCATATCGCTTCCGGTCCAGTTGACTACATCCCCGATGTTGGCCACTCCTGCCATGGCCGACCAGGAATGAATACCGACCCGATGCTGTGTGACCTCTGCTACTGTTCCGCCTCCATCCCGATAGGTTTCGGCATCTAAACAAGCTTTCCACATCGTAGGTAAAAAAACCGTATGAATGGACTGCCCTAAATACTCCTGGGTTATCTGAAATTCCGGCATAACCTGCGTGTGTTGCATGGCACCGAACAAAGGACTGAATGGTTCACGAGGTTGAAAGTCTATCGGCCCATTTTTCACTTGCACAATCACGTTTTCACGGAATTGCCCATCGAAAGGCATAAACTCCTCGTATGCCTGACATGCCCGGTCGGGACTTGACGCCTGATAAACAAATGCCCGCCACATTACTACACCTCCGTGAGGAGCGAGTATGTCGGCCAACATATTGGCTCCATCGGCATGCGTCCGCCCGTAATCTTGCGGACCGGGCTCTCCTTCGCTGTTCGCCTTGACCAGAAAACCGCCGAAATCGGGAATCAAGCGGTAAATTTCCTTAGTCTTCTTCTTCCACCACCGTTGTACATCCGCGTCCAAAGGGTCAGCCGTAGACAACTCTCCAAGGGCTTTCGGGGAAGCAAAGTTCACCGACAAATAAGTCCTTATGCCATATGGGCGCAGCACATCGGCAATAACCGCTACTTTACGAAGCATTCCAGTAGAAAGCATCTGCGGTTTGGCATTCACATTATTGAGCACTACGGCATTGATACCGACGGAAGCATTGGCACGCGCATATTCCTCGTACAATGGGGAAACCGTTTCGGGCAATTCGTCCCACTTCCATATCGAACGCCCGGCATAACCTCTCTCTACCGTCCCATCGGGATTGTCCCAATGGTTTAGGATACGAATGTCGTAAGAAGGCATTTCTGTCACAACCGCACCATCCGACAGTAAATCTCCGGTCTGCTGCCTGCGTAGCAAATCATAGGCGGCATAAAGCACGCCTCGGTCGGATGCCGAAGAAAGTTCCATGTCCTGTCCTTTCTTACGAATCGTAAAACCATCCCTCGTAGCCCCACCTTTAGATACACAAAGAAGCACACGTCCCTCCCCTTTCCAAAAGTCTTTCAATTCACGAGACGCAATATCCAAAATAGCCGTCCGTCCCATACCTTCCGCCAGACGCACGTCAGCCGGTATCGCATTTCGCTCCATGCGGAGCCATAGCCGATGGCCATCCTCTGCATGGAGCGAAAGTACGAAAAACAAGCCTATAATCCACAACCAGTTTTTCATCCTATCATAACCGTTAATCATCCTTTCCTTCTATCGTCTCGATCTTTCCTTCTGCATCATAATGCAATTCACAGACTTTCAGGCTACGTAACCACGTACGTCCTCCCGACGGCACCGAATCATGATGGAACAAATACCATTTTCCTTTGTACTCCACAATACAGTGATGAGTGGTCCATCCTACCACCGGAGTAAGAATTACCCCTTGGTAAACAAACGGACCATACGGATTATCACCGATGGCATAACACAAAAGATGCGTATCTCCCGTGGAATAAGAAAAATAGTACTTTCCGTTATATTTATGCATCCATGAAGCTTCGAAGAAACGCCGGTCATGGTCGCCTGCCGTCAGTGGTTTTCCGTTCTCGTCCAAAATTACCACGGGACGCGGCTCTTCGGCAAACTGCTTCATGTCTTCCGTCAAACATGCCACACGAGACGGTATGGCCGGTTCATCATCAGCCGGAAATTCCGCACATTCCAAAGCACTATTATCCTTATAACGCTGAAGTTGACCGCCCATCAGTCCACCGAAATAAACATATACCTGACCGTCATCATCCTTAAATACGGCCGGATCCATGGAATAACTTCCCCTGATAGGATCCGGTTCCGGCACAAACGGGCCGTAAGGCGTGTCACTGACAGCCACCCCCAAACGGAAGATGTCCGTATGGTCTTTGGCCGGGAAATAAAGATAATACTTCCCGTCCTTTTCACAACAGTCGCAATCCCACATCTGACGCTTTACCCAAGGCACATCTGTCTTGTCAAGAACCATACCATGGTCTGTCACATCTCCTTCCATCACATCTTCCAACGAGAAAACATGATAGTCGCGCATATCAAAATGTGCTCCCCAATCATCTTCGGGAATACCGCTCTCCCAATCGTGAGACGGATAAATATATACTTTACCTTCAAACACATGTACCGACGGGTCTGCCATATAATCTCCCGGAATCAAATATCTCTTCTTCATATTGTGCAATAGTTCGTTAAAAAATAGCCACGCCTAAGCGGCTCTGGCAGTAAATAAAATGAGTTCTTTGAAAAGTTTGTC